>Ga0214923_10000114_pt1 | contig 117312 bp, 85 predicted proteins | sample LL1510_MetaG_FD_177993 | JGI IMG/M metagenome (GOLD analysis project Ga0214923, IMG submission 177993) | Freshwater microbial communities from Lake Lanier, Atlanta, Georgia, United States - LL-1510 | ecosystem: Environmental > Aquatic > Freshwater > Lake | place: USA: Georgia | collected... | reverse complement strand
AGAAGTACTCTGAAAAGAAGAGGTGGAGAAGGAAGATTTAATAGAAGGAGTTTTGGCGGTTGAAGGAGTTGGGAAAGGAGTTTGGGAAAAGGAGGTGGTCCCACTTCCAGGCCCGCTGAAAGTTTCTTTGGAAGTTGCAGAAGTTAGAGGTGAGTTAGAGGAACCACTAGAGGAAGAAATACTTTTAGAAGAAGATGAAGAGGCAGAAGGATTATTAGAGGGAGAAGTACTCTGAAAAGAAGAGGTGGAGAAGGAAGATTTAATAGAAGGAGTTTTGGCGGTTGAAGGAGTTGGGGGAGGAGTTTGGGAAAAGGAGTTGGTCCCACTTCCAGGCCCGCTGAAACTTCCTATGGAAGTTGCAGAAGTTAGAGGTGAGTTAGAGGAACCACTAGAGGAAGAAATACTTTTAGAAGAAGATGAAGAGGCAGAAGGATTATTAGAGGGAGAAGTACTCTGAAAAGAAGAGGTGGAGAAGGAAGATTTAATAGAAGGAGTTTTGGCGGTTGAAGGAGTTGGGGGAGGAGTTTGGGAAAAGGAGGTGGTCCCACTTCCAGGCCCGCTGAAAGTTTCTTTGGAAGTTGCAGAAGTTAGAGGTGAGTTAGAGGAACCACTAGAGGAAGAAATACTTTTAGAAGAAGATGAAGAGGCAGAAGGATTATTAGAGGGAGAAGTACTCTGAAAAGAAGAAGTGGAGAAGGAAGATTTAATAGAAGGAGTTTTGGCGGTTGAAGGAGTTGGGAAAGGAGTTTGGGAAAAGGAGGTGGTCACACTTTCAGGCCCGCTGAAACTTCCTATAGTTGTGAAAGAAGGCTCTGCAGAGTTAGAGGAATCGCTAGAGGCAGAAATACTTTTAGAAGAAGATGGGGAAGCAGAAGGATTATTAGAGGGGGAAGTACTCTGAAAAGAAGAAGTGGAGAAGGAAGATTTAATAGAAGGAGTTGGGGCGGTTGAAGGAGTTGGGAAAGGAGTTTGGGAAAAGGAGGTGGTCCCACTTCCAGGCCCGCTGAAACTTCCTATAGTTGTGAAAGAAGGCTCTGCAGAGTTAGAGGAACCACTAGAGGCAGAAATACTTTTAGAAGGAGATGAAGAGGCAGAAGGATTATTAGAGGGGGAAGTACTCTGAAGGGAAGTGTAACTTGTTGAAACAGAAGTTGAAATACTGAATGTCAACGTTGAAGAATAAGAAGCGCTGGAAGAGGGGCTTAAAGCCGCACTGGGACTTGCCACCGTTGGAGTACGCAAAGAAGAAGGGGAACCAGATTCTGTAGAGGAACGTGAACTAGTTCTGCTAGTAGAAGGGCATGCAGAAGAAGTAGAAGTGATTGTTCCACATTTAGAGGCGCCAGCAGATTTAGAAGAAGTTATAGTAGTCGTGCTAGTTTTTGTGGAAGAAGTAGAGCCCGTTGGCGAAACGGACACGGTACTTGTTTTTGAGCTAGTTTGAGTAGAAGAGCTCGTTGTAGAAATGGAATTAGAGCTAGAGATGGACCCACTATAGGATGTTGCAGCCGTTAGAGAGGCCGCTGCAGAAGAACTATATGACGCGGAAGAACTGACAGAATCACTTGCTGAAGTGGAAGCTGTGTTCGCGGGGCTCTGGGAGGATGTAGAACTATCAAGTGTACTGAAGGAGGAAGCCGGCGTAGCAGTGGCAGTTGAGGTAAGAGTTCTAGAGTGAGTTGGTGTTCCACTCTGGGTGAGAGTCTGAGTCCATGTAAGAACAAGAGTTGCAGTATTGGTAGAAGTGTCACGAACACTCGTAGAGGCAGTTCCGCACACAGTGTATGTTATGCGAGGTGATTGAGAGGGTGAGGCGGATATAGAAGTAGTTTTTGACTGTGTAGTGCTGGAGGTCAACGTTTTTGTGAGGGGGCCGGAGGCTGTATTAGCAATAGTTTGTGAGAGAGTGGCTGAAGAGGACATTGTTTTGGAGCGGGCGGCGCTAAGAGTCCCGCATGAAGAGCCAGTAGATGTTTTAGAGGAGCTTGGAGAGGAAGTATATGTTGCAGTGGCAGAGCTAGTTTTAGAGGAGGAAGGAGATTTCGTGGAGTTTGAGGAGAAAGTATTGGCCGCAGTGGAGGAAGGCGAGGCTGTAGCACTAATGGTGGGAAAGGGTGCGCGAGAGTCGGTGATTGAAGTGGAGGGACTTGGTGTTCCGCGTCGAGTTACACTGACAGAAGAAGTGCCGGTGTGCGTATGGCTTTTGCGGGGGGTCACGGAAGGTGTGGCGGAAATTGTGGATGTGCGCGTGAGGGGGGGTGAGCGAGTTGGAGTAGGAGAAAAAAGTACAGGGGATGCGCTACTGGCCCTGCAACGTGTTGGTGTGGGGGATGCGGATTGTGTTTTAGAGGCTCTGGTGGATGCGCTTACGGATCTAGTTCGTAGAATACTTGCGGTAGTAGAGGCTGACCCTGTAGGGGTTTTAGAGGTGATTCCAGTGCGCGTGTGGGTGCCAGAAGCAGTTTGTGTACGAGTGAGGGGGGGGCTGCGAGTTTCAGTAGAAGAGGCGGTAGATGTTTTAGAGGATGATACGCTTGCGGTGGAAGTGGGGGTGCGGCGGATACTTTGTGACTGGTGGGCGGAGCGTGTAAAAGAGGGGCTGCTGGATGAGGTTTTGGACGCGGGTCCGCTACGGCTGAAAGTGGGGCTTGACGAGGAAGTTTTGGAGACGGGGCCGCTTCGTGTGGGGGTGGGGCTGCTAGAGGGAGTTTTAGAGATTGCGGGGGACGCCGTGCCAGTTTTGGAGGTTGTTATTGTCCTCGTTGCTGTGGCAGTGGATGTGGTAGTACGTGTAGAGGTTTGGGATGCAGTAGAGGCGGGGGAGGCAGTTGTAGTTTTAGAGGCGGCCCCGGATTTAGTTCTGATGCGTGTGGCTGGGACGGATTTAGTGGAGGTTGTGCTGGGAGTGGGGAGGCGAGATGCGGCGGACGAAAAGGTGGAAGTGGTGGTTTTGGTGGATGTTTTTGACTGTGTGCTTGTTGCGGTAGGGACGACGCCCAATTTGCGGGGACCTGCAGGGATTTCCGTGGAATTCCAGGGAGATGTTGCGACGCTTCCTATTGCTACGAGAAGTAAGAGCCAACGCATTCTTTCTACTATTGGGTTGTGCGGATACTTAAGGCGGGGCTAATATTTATCTTTGATAGGGTGGTTTGGTCAGCCGCCCTATTGAAGCAGCTTAGCAAAGAGGAATTGCGATGGGCTCATATGTGTAGTGGAGGGCATTACATGGCAACCCATAGGCCCCTGGATCGAAACCAGGAGCTGCTAGATGCGCCTATAGTTTAGTGGTAGAATGCAACTCTTCCAAGAGGTTTCCTTGAGAGTGAGGTTGTAATCCGGGTTCGATTCCCGGTGGGCGCAAGGGACTTTCAGAGATACTTATAGTGTCTGTGAAAGCCTCTTTGGCGCAATTGGATAGCGCACCCGCCTTCTAAGCGGGAGGTTGTGGGTTCGATTCCCACAAGGGGTAGGTTGTCGTCTTTAGTTCACGAGCAGCGCAGCTGCGAGTGTGATAAGGTGGCTTATAGAATCAGGGTGATTGTATAAGCCTCTTTAGCTCAAATGGTAGAGCATCTGCCTTGTAGTAGGCATGGCAGCAGAAGGTACTGGGGTCGATACCCAGAGGAGGCACACTTTTTCGAGTATTTCTGAGGTACTGGAAAAAGTGTCTGAGTGTAGGGATGACGGATTTGTCGGGTACGGGAGCGAAAGGGTTTGTTTTTGAGGAATTGATGGACCAGACCTTGCGTCGGCTTGTACAGCCTTTGGCGTCAAAGGGAATCAGCGCGCGTCTTCTGAACGAGCAGCAGATTCGTGATGAATTTGGTGAGCAATCCTTGAATGGTGTGGACCATTTTTTTGTATTGGAGGGTGAGAAGCCGGTGCTATTTTTGTTGCAAGAAAAGTGGAAATTCGTGACGAATCAGAGGGAAGTCAGTCAATTTCTTGATTGTTGTGCGAGGATTTTGGCGAGGATGCCGGATTTCGGGGGGCGCGTGGTACGTATTTGGGTGACGAGGACGCAGCCGACGGCGAATGGGGAAAAGTCGTTACAGGAAGGAGGTGCGTATGTGGTTCAGACCAGCACGAGCATGTCCTTTTTGGCGCAGATGACGGCGCAAATGATATGTGAACTCTTGGGTGACAGGAGTCTCTGTTTGGATGTTACGGCAACTATGCCGAATCTTCTTTCGGGTGACACGCCTTTAGAAGTTGCGCCGAGGGTTGCGGGGGAGAAGACAATACCGGCGAATGCGATACATGCGTCGAAAGTGAAAGTGTGTGTTGTGCGCAAATAGCCTACAACACTGGGATGTTGTGCGCAAATAGCCTTGAAGGCACTTAAACGGCTTTTACGGGTCCAGGGGGGGCATTTGAATCTTGGGGTACTGCTACATTTGTAGGGAGTGAGTTGCGCCTGGAGCGTCTGCGTGGTTTTGAGCGCCTGGAGAATACTTGACTCACAGTATTTCGGACGCGTTTTCCCACATATTTAATGGCGTTTGTGAAGCGTCTTATAGGCCCTCTTTTACTGCCCTTACTCCTGTAGCTTTTGCGGCTTTTGTGGCTTTTGTGGCTTTTATGGCTTTTGCGACTGTCATGGCTATTATGGCTGTCATGGCCCTTGGCAGGGGCGGCGGCGTGTACGGGTGCATTAGGATTTGCAGAGCCTGCGGGTACGGGGATAGAGGCCATTCTAATTAGCTGCGAGAAAAGTATGCATCAAGTGCGCGGTCAAAGGCAGACATTTGGTCCTCGGCGGCCTCTCCCTTTTTTGCTTTAAGAACGGCCTTGGGGTCAACTTTCCCGCGACTGCGGAATGCTTTTGCGATTGCTGCAACGGCGTGCGGGGGGTCATAGGCGAGTACTTCACGAAAGAACTTCGGGACTTGACGGATTGCGACGGACATGGCCATGGGGTCTTTGATAAGGGCTGGGGCGGCAGGTACTTTCCATTTGGGAACTTCACATAAGATTTGTGTGAGGATAGTGAGGATTTGTTTCTTGGCGGAGAGGGGCAAGTCTTTATCGCTTTTCCAGATGTCAATGAGAGTTTGGAATTCTTCATCCATACGGAGAGTACCTTTTGCCGCGCACTCTTTATAGATTTCTGCAAAAAGTGCGAGAAGAAAAAAGCCGACCCCACCTTTGTTTTTGGAGCCTGGTGTAGAACGGTCGTAGGTGGTAAGTCCGCCTTTTTTCTTTCTGAGGGCGGCTTCTTCTTCAAAAAGCCATTTTACCCAAAAGAGGGTTTTTTCAAGTGCACCTTCGCTTATAGATTTGCATATTTCTGCGCCTATAGTGCGAAGTACGGATGAATCTCCTTCGGGTCTCCAGACTTTTCTGAGGGCGGCGGTTTCTGTGGCTCCGCTGATGCTTCTTATCCATGCTTCCGCGTGGGTTTCTGCGCCAACACGTGGCCACGGTGTAATAGTACGAGTGGGGGCCTCTCGGAGTACGAGGACGATTTCGCCGGCGCGCACCTGGAACTCTTCCATAGCATATGCGGTTTCGTCGGGATATTTATTGAGAATATCTTGGAGTTCCTTAGTACGTCGTTTGAGGTAGATGAAGATGCGGGGAGAGGCGAGGCCAATATGGCAGATTGCATATTCCCAGGCGGAACGGAGGAAAGATTCTATGCCGCCACTGACGATTACATCTGCAGCGAAATGAATAGAACGACCTGTTGCCACGGCGCCAGACTCGGTTAGGGCTTTATCAAACGCGCGTATAGACTCACTCGGGGTATACCCACACCGAGTGCGAGGAATTTCTTCTTCTGGTTTGCCTACTATAGTTGTCATCTACGGTACTTAGAGCGAATAATCTTTTTTGTGCCACGGCGCGCACGACGACGGGCGGTGCGGCGGCGACCGCCGCCAATTAGGGGATTTCCACAACCACAACCACCGCCCTTCATTCTTTTTAAAGATTAGAAAAAGCTAATACAGGAGTTTCTGTTCCACGCTCTAGAGTGAGGGAGTATGCCTCTCTATAGTCGATAGTTTGCCAGAATGTACCGTTGGGCGAGGCATCTAGTTTCCAGCTCACGGGGTCGCCTGCCGCATCGTGTTTAGATGTAGTTATACTATATCCAGAAACGAGAATGGGAATTGGGAATGAGAAGATGAGGGGTGATTTATGGTCATCGGTCCATCCTTTGCCACCCGTAAAGTCGGCGGTGTTGCCATTCCATGTACCTAAAGGATTTGAGACGCGCCCCCTTTTGAGAGAGAGGCGTTTATCATTGTAGAAGAAGCAGAGCGAGCCAATCGAAACATACGGTGCATTAGGGTCGCGTGTGGCGAGGCAACGGAAGCGGAAGAATTTATAGGAGGATTCTTCCTTAGTGGGGATTGTAGGGAGGGGAAGTTCTTGGTCGAGGGGCAGGGTGTATTGGGTTTGTGTAATGGAGCTAGTATTGCGTGCCATGTCGCGTCCAAATCCGTATTCGCGCAGGGGATACGCGGGTTGTTCTGGGGGTTCTTGAAAATCGGTGAAGGCGGAGATGACGGGGGGGGCTGCTTTTACGTCGGGCCAAGAGGGGGACGCTGGGATAAGATTTACGGAAGTGATAGTAGGATTTGCGGTGCAAATGGCCGTATCGTTTGCGAGAGTGAAGCGTGCACCTTGTTCTTGTCCCCCACTAGTGAAACGAATATCGCAGGTGGTTGGGTTGAGGGTCGAGATATTTTTGAGCGGGCCTTCAGGGAGGGTGGGGGCGCCAGGGGGTTTACGCGCAGTATAGTATGCTTTGAGTGCAGCTTCTATAGACGAGCATGTACGAGTAGGGTTGCACCCCTGTAGATTATTCATTTGTCCCACGGCAGCAAAAGTATTTTGGCGATACGAAGTTAGGACTTGTTTGGCGTGGCTTCCTGTAGTGAGAATATCATCCTGGAGGACTGCGAGGGATGAGCCCATATTAGATACGATGGAATTACCGAGCATATCGCTGTAGATCATGGGTTTATGCAGGTCAGGTGTATTGGATTGGATGGAAAACCCACTGTTCATTCCTGAGGCGTCTTGTAAGATATAGGAGCAGTCGGCCTGATTGAGTGAGACGTACATTGCAATGGTGACGCCTTGTTTGACGCCGTATAGATTTATAGGGAGGGCCTTTTGTGTTCCGACGAGTTTAGAGCCCTCCATTTTATAGGAGACGGTTCCTTTTGTTATAATAGTTTGCGTAATAATATCGGTGATTTGGGCAGCATAGTTAATATCTGCTTTAATGTCGCATTGGAATGAATTTGGAGTAGTGGCGGCAGTAATACGAAGGATTGAACCAGGATACATTGCATCGGTATTATATTGGTCGGCAAGGGAGAAGAGTACATTTAAATCTTCGCATGAAGTTGTAGGGCAAGTTCCGCTCATATTGTCGAGATTTGTTTTTGCCACCACGGGTTTTACAAGGGTTATTGGTGCGGCGAGGGGTGTAATAGTTGTAGCCCCGCGTACGACGGCCCCGTTAAAGATGCCAGTTTTTATATAATCATTTAATGCGCTGTTGAGTGAGCTTGACGGATTTGCGATGATATAATTTTGGGGGTCAAAGATGTAGCCTGGGATGGATTTGGGGCAAATTGGGGCGGTTCCTCGATTGAATGTGCTATTGAGAAAGTCGGTAGTGAGGGCCCGTTTTGACGTGTCACTTGTGTCAAGATTAGCGAGGCGAGGGAAAATGGATTCTTGATATTTGAAGGGGTCGAATACGCATTGTGGGATACTCATGGAGGGTAAAATCGTGATTCCACTTGGGTCGAAGGTGGTATTTGTTGCAAACCAGTTGGTTTTATCTGCGATATAGGTGACAAGTACGTTGCGAGTAGTTTGGAGGGGTCCAGGGGTGCATAGGAGGCAAGGATTTGCCGCGGTTTCGGCGGTTGTTGCGGAGGACCCTTTTTTGCAAGTAAGGAGTGATGCGGCAGTGTTATTAGGGCATGGGACGGTGCGGGCGGTGCTTGTAGCGGTGCCAGGTGGAATGGGGCGTGGTTGTGGCACATTGGTAGAGGAGTCATAGAGTGTTTCGACCCATCGATATGCGCACTGTGTGGGGCTGACCTGTGCAACTCCTAATACAGAGTTGACATAGATGCTCATATTTGTCGTATCAACGGGTTGCGAGGCGGTTTTTAGAATGTAGGGGTGTAATTCGACCGTATCCTTGTAGTCGAAAATGACTCGTTTGATAGTTTCAGGGTCGGAGCAATTCAGGGGTTTAATGGCATTTTTTGTGTAGATGATACTGGGGGTGAAATTCACGTTTCCGTCGGCATTTCCGAGAGGGGGGTAGAGTCCCCCGTTTAACTCGGGGATAAAGGAAGTGACTGCGGTCTTATCGAGGATGAAGCCGGTTATTGTGATGGTAGGGGGGTTTGTGGTGGGCGTGTCAATAGTATAGAAGAGGCGGGCGACGGCGCCTTGGAATGGGGGGGTCGTATCGTTGATGCTGTCGATTTCCATTTGTGGAATCTGGGTGTCGTAGCTGGTTCTGGCCTGGTCAATGAGGTCTTCTGAGACTTTTTTAGATTTCACGATATTTTCGTATTGTGCTTTGAGGTCGGACATTGCGGCGCTTACAGAAGAGCTGGAGCCGTTGTGGATGGTGAGGTCGAATCTGACGTCGACCATTGTGGAGCCGAGGGGGAGTGCGTCATATATATAGGTCATTGCGTAATTTCCGCCGAGTGCATCGTAGAACTGTTGTGCGATGCTGTCGAGGATTTGGTAGGAGGTGAACTGGACGCCGTTTGATGCGGGAACGAGTTTTACGAGGGAACTTACAGAAGTTGTGGAAATTGCTTGACCGGCTTTTTCGGCTGTATATTGCATATAGCGTTGTGTTCTACCGTATATCCACTGTATGATGTAATTTCTGGATATATAGGGGATTAGTGAAAGCATGGTAGGAGTAATCTGGCGATTAGTACAGAAGGATAGATTCCATGAATTGTTACTGGAAGATACTGTTTGTACGTAGCCTGCGGATGTTCCTACACTTACGATGGAGGGCATACACATATTTCTAGTATTGTCATTGCGTATATATGGGACCATGAGCTCCGGTTTTATATTATAGGTGAGTCCAATGAAGAACTGGATTGAGTATGCATCACCCAGATAAATATCACTGCAATAATCAAGGCTAGTTTTGAATTCATTTATGGCAGCAGTCGAGGCAGTGCCTAGTATGCTTGTAGTGAGTGTAGGCAAATTTCTGAATTTATTATTATAGGTATTATTGCGGGTCAATCTGTTGGCAGCTTCACGCGTGTAGTATAGGGATATAATATCATTGAAAAACATTAAGGGGTACGAGGACTGTAGGGTGGAGAACATATTAAAGTTCACGCCATCAAATGGGTTCATAGGGAGTGCCATATATGGTTCTCCTGCAGCTTTCATGAGAGTTGTGCGCCACGTATCATAGGAGGCGGGGGGTCTATATTCGTTCCGCCTTGTCACCTGTTGTTCGGCGGGTAGGAGAGAAATTCTGTATAACTCGCCGTGTGTTTGCATAGCAATCCGTTCATTATTAACGCTCTCATAATCTGATTGGTTGAGGGTGAAAGCATTTGCTATTTGATATAGTCCGCTTAGGTCAGGTATAAGGTTAATGGTTTGTGTAGTTGCAAGTGTAGTACTGGCAGTGACAATTTTTGGGATGGAAATATTTTGCACTGTGTTCGTGGTTTTGAATGTGTTTGTGTAGACGACGTTGTTGGTGCTGTTAAGGATTTCGAGGCGCATACCATTAATGCGGTCAACTTGGTTGATACGGTAGTAGGTGATTTGGCCTAGGGAGTCAATGGAAAAAAATGGATTTTCACTTTGCGGTATTAAAAGATTATTGATGGGGCTAAGTTGGCCGGTATAGATTACGTTTTGGATGAGTTGGTCTTTTCCGAGGTCGACTTGCCAGTATTGGTTGTCTGGGGGGGGTGGGCCGCTCCCGCGGTTGGCGGCATTCATTATATTGATTGTACTATAGGAAGCGGGTACTGTAGTATAATTCTGGGCGGATGTTTCAAAGATATTTACTAGGCCGCGCCTTGGTGCAATATTTCCATCGACAGCGGAGCTGGGTCCGAGGCTTACATACGTACCAGGTTGGACAATTGTATATTGATTAGTGCCGGCGGGAGGGGCGGAGCCTGATGTATATGGTTGTCCCTTGTATTGAAGCGTATATCCTCCACGGCCATTGAGTAATCTTTCAGCGTAGCCTTGTTGCATGGCGGAATTGAATACGAGTTCTTGGTCGCCATACATTTGGTCGATGGGATTACCGCCTTGGCTTGTGGCGAATGTGGGTTGATTGAGGGCAATATTTGTTCCATTGATGTCGATGACTTGGATTTGGGAGATTGTCAAGTATCCGTCGCCGGTGAGGGAGGGGCGAATACGTACGTAGCGGCCGAGTACGCCAGAAAGGTCGGGTATAGTATATGACGTAGCGGGAGGGGTGGTAAGGAATCCTTCGGGGATGATTTCTTTATTGTAGACGAGGCGGTAAACAACGTACACTAATAGGCATAGTAAAATTATTGCTAGGCCTATTAGTACCCAGTCGCGGTACATCTAATATAGGAATAGGGAAAATGAGCGATATTATACACAAGATATGATTAATTAATGACTGGTAACGTAGGAGTTTGAAGATAGGTGATTGTTGCTGGTGTATATGGCCAAGACAGCCAACGTCCTGGTATTGAGCCAACTGCATTAGTCGCGTCGTCAACCCACCAACCACCAACATTCTCATTCGCACAAAATGCTATTACTGTAGGGTTAGTTAGATTGGAGGGATTTTTACAGGCAACTGCCCAGGCTCCATTTTGAGCACACACATAGCGGGGGGGGCACATATTTGTAGTAGTTGTTGAAGCAGCTGGGCAATAGGGTGAATCTCGGCTTGTTGTAGGATTAATTATTGTACATTCTTTACAGGCTGCAATGGATGTTTGTCCAGTTAATGAGTTATATGTACCAGCGGGACATGCAATTCGTGTTGTAGCTGTGGGGCAGTAGTATCCAGCGGGGCAGTTATAACAACTTGAGGCGGAAGTTGAAGAAACATTGCTAAATAACCCAGCTGCACATGGTGTTGCGGTTAGTGAACCAGGGACACAGTAGGTGTTGGCGGGACATGCGATTTGTGTCGCAGGAGTTGTACAGTAGAAGCCTGCGGGGCATTGAATCTGTGAAGAAGAACTGGTAGGACAGAAGTTGCCTGGCGTGCATGTTATTGGTACTATTGTACTTGTAGGACAGTAAGAGCCTGCGGGACATGTAGTTTGTGTCGTAGGAGTTGTACAGTATGAGCCTGCGGGACATTGAGTCTGTGAAGAAGAACTGGTAGGACAGTAGTTGCCTGACGTGCATGTTATTGGTACTATTGTACCGGTAGGACAGAAGGAGCCCGCGGGACATGCGGTTTGTGTAGCAGGAGTTGTACAATATGAGCCTGCAACGCATTGAGTCTGTGAAGAAGAACTGGTAGGACAGAAGTTGCCTGGCGTGCATGTTATTGGTACTATTGTACTTGTAGGACAGTAAGAGCCTGCGGGACATGTAGTTTGTGTCGTAGGAGTTGTACAGTATGAGCCTGCGGCACAGGGTCTTTGTGAAGCTGAACTTGCGGGGCAATAGTTTCCAGTTGTGCAGTCTATACAAGTGGTTGAGGAACTCGCGCCTATTGTAGCGCTATATTTTCCAGAATCACATGGGGTACATGCTGTAGGTGCAGTTTGACCTGTTAGAGTGTTATATGTACCAGCAGGGCATGATATTGTTGTTGTTGTATTTGGGCAATAGGCGCCAGCGGGGCAAGAAGTTGAACAACTGGCGGAACCTGGCATACTATATTGGCCTGAGGGGCAGGTTAGGCATGATGCAGACGAGGAAGCACCAGGATTGGGACTATATTTTCCAGAAGGACATTGAGTGCAAGTTGACCCTGCGCCTCCTGTTGAGTATGTACCCGCTGGACATATTCCTGCAGGAGTTATGTTCCCTGGCGTACTACACATCTGTCCTGGGGGACAGGTACTTCCTATTGACATCCCCGCTATTGGACAGTATGTGCCAATGGGGCACTGTAGTGGCATACTTGCATTGACAGGGCAATAAGTGCCTGGTGGGCATAATACTCTGCCTCCAGAACCTTGAGCTACAGGGCTCGTACTTCCAACAAATAAGATACTACCACCAGTGTCGGTAGGGGGGCCAGGGCAGTACTGGCCCGCAGTACAGTTAGTACATGAGGTTGCATTAGCTGCGCTCCATTGGCCAATGGGGCAGTAGGTACAGCCGCGGGCGGCGGCGGCACTAAATGTTCCAGCGGGGCATGTGAACCTGCCTCCATCGGAGCCTTGTGCTGAAAGGCTTGTGCTTCCAGTGTATAGTGAACTGCCAACGCCGGCAGGGGGTCCAGGGCAGTATTGGCCTGCGGAGCATGTTCCACAGCTTGTAGCATTCGCCGAGCTCCACTGCCCAGCGGGGCAGTATGTACAGCCGCCGGCGCCAGCAGCACTAAATGTTCCAGCGGGGCATGACCTGCATGTTGCAGATGAAGAAGCCGCAGGAGTGGCACTATAGGTTCCTGCTGCGCAGTTGGTGCAAGATGTCGCGCCTGCGGGACTGTATGTTCCAGCGGCGCACATAGTGAAGGTGCTTGATGATGGAGTTGGGCAAGAATAGCCTGCGGGGCATGTGAACCTGCCTCCATCGGAGCCTTGTGCTGAAAGGCTTGTGCTTCCAGTGTATAGTGAACTGCCAACGCCGGCAGGGGGTCCAGGGCAGTATTGGCCTGCGGAGCATGTTCCACAGCTTGTAGCATTCGCCGAGCTCCACTGCCCAGCGGGGCAGTATGTACAGCCGCCGGCGCCAGCAGCACTAAATGTTCCAGCAGGGCATGACGCGCATGTCGCAGATGAAGAAGCGCCAGGAGTGGGGCTATAGGTTCCTCCTGCGCAGTTTGTGCAAGTTGTTGCACCAGCGGGACTATATGTTCCAGCACGGCAGATAGTGAACGTGGTTGATGCAGTTGGGCAAGAATATCCTGCGGGGCATGGGAACTTGCCTGCATCGCCTTGTGCTGAAGGGCTAGTGCTTCCAGTGTATAATATGCTCCCACCAACGCCGACAGGAGGTCCAGGGCAGTACTGGCCTGCAGCACAGTTAGTACATGACGAAGCACCAGGAGTGCTCGTCTGCCCAGCGGGGCAGTATGTACAGCCGCCGGCGCCAGGAGCACTAAATGTTCCAGCGGGACAGGTCAGGCATGATGCCGAGCTAGTAGAACTCGTATTCGGATTATATGTGCCGCCATTACATAGGGTACACGTGCCAGCATTTGCGCCACTGTATGAGCCAGGAGAGCATGGAATCATCATTGAAGCTCCTTGGGGGCAATATGTGCCTGCTGTACATGCGATTCTTGGTAGGGTGGGAGATGTTGTTCCAGTATAGAGTATTGCACTGCTTCCAGAACCAGAACCGGAGCCGATTCCAGGATAATAAAAGCCGGCATTTGTATTTGCTGCCGTGCAGGCGGCAACGGAAGTAGCCGTTCCAGGAGAGCTCGTTCCAGGCGGGCAGTATGTGCACCCTGCCGCACCGGCCAAACTATATGTTCCAGAAGGGCATGTTGGACCCACAGTGCTTGCCCCAGGATTCGGGCAATAACTGCCGGCGGTACAAGGTGTGCAAGAACTGCCTGCTCCACCAGGGGAGAATGTTCCAGGCGGGCATGAACCGCCAGTTGGTGATATTCCTCCTGGGCTGCTACACAGTTGTCCTGGGGGGCAAGGGCTGCCTGAACCCAAATTTTGTATGGGGCAGAAAGCGCCTATAGAGCATTGTAGGGGTGAGCTGCCACCACTAGGGCAGTATGTGCCAGGTGGGCACACGCCGGCAGAAATACTCGGATTAAACAGGGTCCGCGAACCAGATTCACTATATGTCGCCCCTGGGCTAGGTGGGCCAGGGCAGTATTTTCCAGGGGGGCATGCAGTACAAGCAGTAGAGGATGTAGATGCGGCCACGCTTGTAGTTCCAGCAGGGCAATAGCTGCATGAGTTATTAGAGGAAGACGCGTATGTACCAAAAGGGCATGTAAAACAGCCTGCTGGGCTTGAAGTTCCAGTGGTGGTGGTATATCCACCAGTGCATATATATCTGTTGCCGTTTATACAATATGAACCTACGGGGCAACTTGTGCACTGTGATGCTGAAGTTAGGCCAGAAGTGGCACCGTATGTTCCATCGGGGCACAGTGCAATTGTCAATGTTGTAGGACAATAACTGCCTTGGGGGCAGGGAGTGTTGTTGGCTGAACCAACTGGGCAATAACTTCCAGCAGTGCAATTAGAGCATGCCACTGAACCTCTAGTACTATTGTATGTTCCTGCTGCACATGCTATTGACGTAATAGCACCCTTTTTTCCTTTATCCCAGTAAATGCCAGAAAGGGCATTAGGCGCATTTATAACCGTAAGACTGGTAGTAGTGTAATATTTAGATATATTTATTCTGGAAATAAAAAATCCAACACATGTTGCGTCACTTGTACACGTTCTTTCTGCTTCTCTTGATGGGGAAGAAGAAGTCACACTATATTCTGTAGAGGGCTGGGGGGCTGCTGTAGAACTTGTAATCATTTCTGAATTCAAATAGGATGCCGAGCAGTAGGCTCCTAAAATACATCCAGTAGTGCAAGAAGTAGAACCAGGAACGCTAAATGAGTTTGCTGCACATGCCGTGCATACATTGGTAGATGCTCCAGTCGTAGTGCTAAATGTATTTTCTGCACACTTTGTGGGTATAGATGCACCAGCAGGACACCATGAACCAGCGGGACACTGGATTGGATTCGTACCGTCTGGGCAATAGTATCCAGCGGGGCACGCTTGATTATTAGTTATTGGAAGGGTTATTATAGTAGTGCCTGATGCACTTGCCGCCGCGGAAACGTTTGTGTAAATAGTGGTAGAAGTTGTAATATAGGCGCTATTATTTGAGTCAGCGCATGTAAACCCAGGTAGGCATTTTATTGGAGTTATTGTGGCTCTAGAGGGACATGTGTATCCAACAGGGCACGGCATGCAAGTCGTAGCGCCAGTACTATTATTGTATGTTCCAGCTTCACAAGCTGTTTGTGTGTTAGGTGCCGTGCAATAAGAGCCAATTGCACAGGGTGTTTCAAAGGGAGAATTACTGGGGCAATAACTTCCAAGTCTACATATGCTACAGTAGGATGCACCAGGGAGACTATATGTTCCAGCAGCGCAGGCTAATGGAGTGCCAGTTCTACCAGGGCACGAAGACCCTGCAGTGCAGGGTATACAAGTTGCGGCATCTGTTGCTGCAGTTTGACTACTAAAGGTGCCGGCGGGGCAAGATGTGCAATCTGATAATTGTGTTCCACCCGATGAACTACGATAAGTTCCTGTAGGGCATGCTAAATATGTTGTAGTAGCTGGAGGTAAAAAGTAGCCAGGCTCTGCTGGTAATGGAGGACCACATGCTACAGAACCAAGTTTGCTTGCAGTGCCTGCTGCACACGGTAGACATGCAGTGGCGTCTACTTGCCCCGTTAAAGGACTGTATGTGCCGGCTGGGCAGGCGGTAGGTGAGGAGCCAGTTCCCGCAGGACAATAATATCCTGCAGGGCAAGTATTATTAGATGTTATTCCACCAGGCTCATCGCATTGTTCACCAGGGGGGCATATACTTCCTGCAGATAAGCCGCTAATGGGGCAGTAGCGACCTACAGGGCATTGCAGGGGTGAACTCCCGCCACCAGGGCAATATGTACCTGGTGGGCAAATTATTTGACCACCACTGCCCTGCGGAGAAGGGCTTGAACTACCATCATAATAACTGCCGGCCCCTGGAGGTGGTCCAGGACAATATTGGCCTGCTAGGCAGGGGCTGCAGGAACTCGCGCCTGCATTGCTATACCGATTTGGGGGACAATATATGCAGTTTATGGATCTTTCTGCATTTTGATATGTGCCAGCGAGACATATTGTGCAAGACACTTGCCCGCCCAAACTGAAAGTTCCTAGACCACATGATAAACAACCTCCTTTGCCACTTTCACTTTGATAATATCCTGGGGAACATGGAGTGTACATTGTTGGCCCTGCCGTAGCATATGGTGCGTAGGGGAGTGTTCCTGGTGCAACAGCTGCATAGTTTCCAGCAGGTGCATTAATACATGCATCAGGAGAAAACGACCCGTATACTGGATTATATTTTCCTGCGACGCAGCTAGTACACGAAGCTTGGTCAGCGTTTTGTTGGTATGTACCTGGGGGACATGCTATACATGTAGTGGCTCCGTCGCGGCTATAAGTTCCAGGGGAGCATGTATATTTTTGGCCTGCGAGGAGACTGCCACTGCCAAAGGTGGAAGTTGGTGGGGGTGGCGAGCTTCCAACACCGCCACTATAGGTTGTTCCAGAAGATGGAGGACCGGGGCAATATTGTCCTCCCCTACAATTTGTACATGAAGAGGAGCCAGGTGAACTATTTCCTGTTCCACTGCTACAGTATGTGCAAACTGTTGAACCAGCTGTGCTATAGGTTCCAGCAGGGCATAATAGGCATGTGTCTGAATTTGTTGCACCAAGCGAGTTACTATAGGTCCCCCCTTGACAGGCCTCACAACCCGCAGCTTGAGTTGTGGCCGCACCACTTCCAATACCCTTATATCCTGCAGGGCATTTTGTGGGAGTAATAGTACCTGGTGTAGGACAATATGTACCAAGGGGGCATCGAACTTGACCATTTATCCCTACAGGTAAAATAGATGTGCTGCCGACATATATACTGCTCTCAGAACCAGCAGGTAGACCAGGGCAGTAGTTGCCGGCAGTGCATGGAATACAGGTTAATATACTTGTAGGATTACTATATGTTCCAGCGGGGCAATAGGTGCAGTGGGTCGAGCCAGTAAGCATACTAGATACAGTGCCTCCAGGGCAGAGACTGCAGGTACTTGCGCCAGGGGTGCTAGAGAAATATCCAGATGCACAGTTTGTACAGCTTATTGCACCTGAGGGGCTAAATTTGCCAGCAGGGCATATGGTTGGTTGACTCATCCCAGAAGTACATGAATATCCAGCAGGGCATATTATTTGACCCCCCACTCCTTGAGGATTAACCGCGTAAGTATTACCGTCGTATACACTTCCAGAATTAGGAGGTGGGCCAGGGCAGTATTGACCCTGATTACATGTTTTGCATGCTGAAGGGCCTTCTCCAACGTTACTATATTTACCAGCAGGGCAATAGACGCAATATGGGGATCCGGAATTTAAAACTGATACTGTTCCAGCGGGGCAGGTACTGCATGTAGAAATAGAGTTGGCGCCAACTGCTGTGCTGTATTTACCAGGAGGGCAGCCTGTGCATACTGCAGAACCAGAGCTGCTATACGTTCCAGGATCGCAGTCAGTGCATGATTTTGAACCAGGTGCACTATATTTGCCTTCAGAGCAAGTTAGACACGAGGTCAAACCTGGTGAATTATTATATTGTCCTCCATTACAGGCTGTACAGATACTTTGGCCGCTTGTACTAGTATAATACCCCTGTTCGCAAGGAGTAGCAATTATGCTTCCTATTGGGCAATATGAACCTGCGGGGCATACATATTTTGGCGGGTTCAAACTTGAAACACCCCTATATAAATATATGGTCGAACTTGGTAAACTCTGACCTGTACCAATAGTCCCTGAATCTGTAACACCAGGGCAATATAAACCAGCTGGACATGGAGTACAAGTGGAGGAATTCCAACTTGTAGTTGTAGTACCAGAAGGACAATAACTACATCCAGTAGAACCAGAGTTGGAAAATGTACCTGGTGGACATTGTGCCCTACCAGAATTATTACAGGAGCCTGCGTCTATTTGAGATGCAGTGCAAGCTACACAGGAACCACCTGTGAAAATATATCCAGGATTACATCTTACAGTATCTGAGCATCTTTCTATAGGACAATATTGCCCAACAGGACACAACAAACATGCTGCCAAACCAGCGGTACTATATTTACCAGGGGGGCAAATTAGTTTACCTCCAGAACCTTCTGTTAATGGGCTTGTGCTTCCAGTATACAGGGCACTACCTGCTTGAACAGGTGGGCCAGGGCAATAAGTTCCTGTCTCGCATACTGTACAACTTGTCTGCCCTGCTGCACTGTATGTACCTGCGGCACAGTAAATACAGCCAATGGCTTTTGCGGCACTGTATGTTCCAGCGGGGCAAATTTGAGGTACAGGGGTGCCTGGGCTTGGGCAATATCTTCCTGTGGGGCAGTCGGTACAATATTGTTGACCAGCAAGGCTATATGTGCCGGCGGGACACATCTTAGGATTGGCAGCGGATGTCACAAAGCCTATATTATCTGATAAAGTACAATAGTCCGCCTCATTTTTACAAGTTGTGCAAAATGAACCTGCGGGACATGAGATACAACTGGTTGCCCCAGTTCCACTGTATGTTCCAAGTGCGCAAGGACTACATGTAGTTGAGCCACTGTTTGTACTAAATGTCTGAGCACTGCAGTAAAGGCAGGCTGTGTCTGTGGATTTTCCTTGCTGAGGATTATATTGTCCTGGGTTGCACTTTATAGGTGTGACAGTTCCACTGGGACAATATGAGCCTGTAGGGCATATTACACTGGTGGCAGGTGTAGTGCAATATCTTCCTGCAGGGCATGTAGAACAAGATGGTGAACCTGCTTGGCTATACTGGCCAGCACTACATGGTAGACATGCAGAAAGCGTTGTTGACTTTGTATTTGGATTGTATGTTCCAGCAGGGCATGGCGTGTGAGTTGAAGTACCAATTTGGCAATAACTTCCAGCAGGGCAGTCCAAATCGCCACGCGAACCTTGGATAGAAAGGGAACCAACGCCAGTATATAAACTACTACCAGCGCCAGTAGGTGGGCCAGGACAGTATTCGCCCACATCACATATTGAGCATGATGTAGAGCCAGGGGCACTTTCATAACCAGGCGAGCAGTATGTACAGCCGGCGGCGCTGCCAGTACTAAATGTTCCACCAGGGCACTGTTTTATTTCTGCAAGATTTTGTCCGCCAGTATAGAGTGTTGTAGGAACTACTCCAGAATAGTAGTAGCCAGGATTAATAAGGGAAGCTGACTGGCAAGAAGTAGAACCAGGTGTGCTCCATGTTCCAGGGGGGCAATAACTACACCCAGCTGCAGTTGAATTACTATAAGTTCCAGCGGGGCATTGTAAACATCCAGATTGATTTATAAGTCCCGTGGTATTATTATATGTTCCACCAGGACAACTTAGGCACACCGAAGCTAAATTTAAATTCAACCACTTAGTAGTGTTTGTTGGTGGCTCATTATTAATAGCGGGCTGGATACACATATAATGTGCTCCTTGGTAGGACACTATATCTCCTTCATAGTAAAAAGGGAAAGACGAACTTTGGTTAAAAATGTCCCTAGTTGAAAAAACTGTGCCATAAATAGGCCTAGTTACATAATTTCCCCATTGTGCAATAGGGCTATTTTCATTAATTAAAAGTGCGTTAGGAGAAATATTCATTGACTTTGAACTATCACCGTACATTCCATATGCGTAGACAGTAGGAGGATTTATTCCTTGAGCAATAGAATTCGCTTTTAAAAGATCGGCGATTTCTGGAGATGAACCACCAGTAGATAAAGTGTAATTATATCCGTATGTACCTTTGGGACATACACTGCATTTGAAGTTGTCTGTACGCGTATTTATTGTATATGTGCTGCCACTACCACTGCCACTACTTGTATAATTAAATAGGGCAGGATTTGGTGTCCAATTTATGCAACCATATCTAGGTCTTCCGTAATCTGGCAACCAATTATTAAATCCAGGAAAATATATAAAGTTTGCAGGAGGACTTTTATTAGTATTACTCATAAAAGAGATAGTTGAGCAATATGAAGTTGAAAGAAAACTTTCACCACTCGGGCATCGATTTACCAAATTAGGGAAAGAATATTCACTTAACGTTGGAGTTCGTGTGTACACACAATTATACGTGCCCACAGGAATAGAATACATATTACCAGCTGCAAAAGTGAAACTTTCTGACAAAAAATATTGTGGTACAAAAGACGGAGTGTAATCGTAATATGTTCCAATTGGGCAACATGGTTGCCCAGGGACGAAAGCTGGAGGGCAGCTTACAGTACTACCAGAACGAATGGGGCAAAATTCTCCTATTGAGCACTTGATAGGATTTATATTTCCAGGAGGGCAGTAGGAACCGGGTGGGCAATCAAATTTGCCTCCATCACCTTGGGAAACAGGGCTAGTACTTCCACTGTACCTTGAGGCGTTTGCTGGTGGGCCAGGACAATATTCACCAGCATTACAGGTAAGGCACGATGTAGAGCCAGCTCTACTCGATTTTCCAGGGGGGCAATATTCACAGCTGGATGAGCCAGATGTACTAAATGTTCCTGCGGGGCAAACATTTATCCCATTTATTCCAGTAAGTTGGTTTGTTCCAGTATATATATTATTGGGTACTCCTGGGCAAAATGAACCAGGGCTGCATGTAATACACCTACTATTTAGGTTACTGCCGCTTCCACTGCCGCTTCCACTGCCGCTTCCACTGCCGCTTCCACTGCCGCTTCCACTGCCGCTATAGCTATTACCGTATGTACCTGGGGGACAATATGTACACGATGCAGATGCACTTGCAGAATATGTTCCAGTGGGGCATGTCAGGCAGGTAGATGGAGATTTAGCGCCATTTGTAGTACTATATGTATTTTGCGGGCAATCAAACTTAGTGCGAATGTCTGGGCAATATGAACCTGGGGGGCATAACGAACAAAAGGTGGCCCCAGCATTGGAAAATGTATTCTCACTACAGGGAAGGCACGCTGACAAATTTGTCACACCTGTTGCGCTACTAAAAGTACCAGAAGGGCATGGAGTTTTAGTTTTTGTATCGGGACAATAGAAACCTGGGGGGCATGTTAAACATGCAAGTATTTCCCTTTCCCCTGCAATTAAATTATATGTTCCAGTGGGACAAATAACTCGACCTCCTTGACCTCGTATATATCTTTCGTCAACAACGCCTTCATTACCTTCTAATGGGCCAGGGCAATAGTAACCTTCTTCGCATAGAACACAGGATGATGCAGCATTATTACTATATGTCCCAGCCCTGCAATACTGGCATGTATTTTTTGTAATAGCATTCTGGTATATACTATATGTCCCTGCCAAACAGGGTATAGGCTGCAAAGAACCCTCTGGGCAATAATACCCTACAGGGCATGAAATACATGCTGAAGAACTCGTAGCCCCAGAAGTGTTATTATATGTTCCACCAGGGCACTTTGTTGCGATAGAAGAACCTTTAGGGCAATACGTACCAGCTGGACATAATTGCGGAAGTTGGGTGCCAGCCCCAGTGGGGCACGAAGCAGTTCCAGTGGGACATGTAGAATATGTACCAGTTGGGCAAAAATATCCTGCTTCACACACCTCTTGTGTAGAAGTCGTTGAACCAGTATTACAGTAGTACCCTGCCTGGCAGCGGCCGTTACAGGCGGCAGTTGAAAGGCCCGCATCACTTCCATAAAGGCCAGCAGGGCAAGGAGTGGGACCGGCTGCCCCTGGAGGGCAATATGTTCCTGCAGGGCACTCTATAACAGTTCCTCCATTGCAATACGAGCCAGTGGGGCAAGGGAGGCATTGAGATTGATTTGTAATGAGGCCAATACCATATGTTCCTGGTGCGCATGGAGTGCAGACACTGCTTGATCTTGCTCCTCGAGTCCCACTGAATGTTCCGAGGGGGCATGTGTTGTACATTGTCATTCCATCCGAAGGGCAGTATGTTGATGCGGGGCAGGGGATGCACGCGTTAGATGTTGTTGCGCCAGTACTGGGATTATACGTACCCTTGTTACATGCAGTGTATTTTTTTGAACCGGTTGTATCAACATAACAGCCGGCAGGTGCTTTGATACATTCTTTGGCGGAAATATTTGGGTTGTATGTACCAATGGGGCATGGAATCGCGGAAACGGAATTCTCGGGGCAGTAAGTACCGGCAGGACACGGGGCAAGAATAGTTGTGCTGAATCCCTCTATTTTACTTGTAAACTCTTCAACAGTTTGGAGGAAATATCCTTCGGGAATTCTTTCTGTGCAACTGGTCACTGCAAATGAGCCAGGTGGGCTGTATGTTTTTGGAGGACAAGGTACGGGCGTATCAATAGTTCCAGAAGGACAATAATAGCCTGCGGGGCATATAGTAGGTATTGCCTTTGTCTGACTGCAAACAAATCCTGCAGGGCATGTGCGATATCCTGCCACCCCTTTTTCGTCATAAAACATACTACCTCCTGCAAGATTTGTTGTCATTGACACAATGTTATTCATGGTCTTACTCATATCAAAAACATAATCTTCAGTCGTTTGCAGCTTCGTCTTATATTCGCTTGTTGCAATAAGTTGTTTTGAAATATATTTAATAGTCTCTGGAGAAACATAATAGCTGGAGAGTTCTGCGAGTTTTTCGGAGAGCTGCTGTGTATCAATAAAGCCTAGATTATTTATATATGAATCTGAAAATACAGTGTCAATGGTTGGTATGCTATTGTTAGTGGGGAGTGAACATTCGATTGCCTTGTATGCCTGAAGAACAGTTGAGAGGGCGTTTTGCACTTTTGTCCCATTGTCGACGATTGATTCGTTTACTGCGTCGTATTCGTGAAGTAGAGGAAATACTGTTTCATCTTGACTGGCGAGTTTTATGCATGCTGCAGAAGAACCGCAGTTGGACCCTACGGATTTTTGCAGAGCGCGATTTTCCGCGTGAAGTTTTTCGGCGGTGATTTCCGTTCCGCTTAAATCGACCATTTGCCCGTTTAGACCCTGTGTCTTTGCATAAAGTGACATGGCGATACTATTGAGTTGATTGCATGAATTTTGCTTCGGGTCCCTGGAAAAAGAGGTTTTAGCCGCCTGGTCTGAGACATTTGCCACCAATTCATCTTGCAGTGTATCAAAATTATTCAAGAGGGCGTACCTGGCGGCGACAGCGTCATAATTGTATTTTGCAAGGGCATATATGGAAATATAATTGGAAAAAGTCAATTGTAGTTTATCGGATGAACTAGGAGTTGAGACGAGACTTATAAGTTTTAAAATGTTAGATGTGTTCGTAGAAGCTGCATTGGCCGTACTAAATGTATTTCTGCGACCAGTGGATTGTTGAATACTAACTATACTCCAAAAATTCGCCTGCGTAACATCTTTGCTGGCGGGCGGCGGAAGTACATAGGAGCCGCTTGACGAACCCATTTGAAATCCGTCCTTATGTCGAGTCGCCATGACGACTATACCGGCTGCGAGTATGGTACTGAGTACCAATACTCCTAGACGATAATAAAGCATTAATAACTATTGTTGTAGGTGAAAAAATATAGTGCAAGTATTTACTCGCAGTTAAATCTTGATTGGGTTATTATTAACACGAGAGGAGGGGCGCGTTGCATCATACGAAAAAAGGTTGGGAAGGAAAATCCTTGTATTAGGAGCCGCCTCGAAGAAATAGGATTTTGCTTTTGTAACAGGGTTTTCTGTCACTATAATATCCTCGGGAAAGTATTCTACAGCGGAAGTCAATGTTTTAGGCAGTGTAAAGTTTGCTCGTACAAATGTTTCTACGTCTGTTTCTCCCAATGCATCCTTAAAAATAGTATATTCGCATGAAAGGGGGGAACTTTGGAATGTCTGGGCAATAGTATTATATATTGAGCCCTTCGTATCAGCCCGTTTAATTGCAGCAAGCATTGCTGACACGACTGTGGGGTCCCTACAATCAACGGAAATGGCAGGGCCTCGGAATATGGGATTCAGGATGGTTGCATCAGAAATAATCCCTATTGCATTTGAACTAATATCATAAATCTGCTTTGAATCCGGAGAAATAGAAATAGTAGTTGCGCTGCCGCTGCCGCTGCCACCTGTCTTTGTAAATACAAAGCGGGCTGCATTAATACCTGTCCCTGTGTTGTTCCCCGTTGCATCGATAATATAGTCTGCGTATTGGTCATATTTCTCTTCAAAGAGGAGGTCGCAGGAGTTGGGGGAGGATGGACCGGCCTTTAGGATCTGAATAATACTCTTTTTCTGTACGCTAAACTGTTTTGTGGGAGAGGGTGAATGCAGGATATTATAGGCGGTCATCATCTCCCGTAGCATCGCGGGGTCACTACATTTATTTGTGGTTTCAAGAATGGTTTTAGATAAAGAAATTGTATCGCGGATTTCTCCAAGCAGCCTGCCTGATTCTATGATGCTTTGTGTTGCTGGTACGAGGGGGCTCGTGGCAGTAGTTGGAAGAATAGAATTCCACACTGACTTTAGGGAACCAATAACACTATTGAAGGTAAAGACGCCACCAGATGTATCTGGGGCGGAGAAGGCTGGTGAGTCTTTCTGAATATATACGGGTTTAACCATTTTGTTTGACGACATTAATGTGAAGCTGCATTGCGGTATAGGTACGACATTAATAGTCTGTTTACAGGCGTCAGTGGGAAGGGATGCGGAAAACACGGGGGGGTATGTTCCATCTGTTGCGTTCGATTCATTAGAGGGTTGGTTTTCAAAGATCTGCAGATTTATTCCAACTATACCACCAGGAGTGCGATCAGAATCACTACGTCCTACAAAAATAATTTGATATATTTCCATATTTTCACCAAGGTCCACTTGAAAGAAAGTTTCGGGGTCATTGTCTGCGGCAATAAAAAGAGGAGGGGCAAGATTTGTATTTATATAAGCTTGAGGAGTCTGTGTTCCATCCACCACGGCTTGTGCACCGATTGGATTGTAGGCAAGGGAAATAATACCATTGAAAAAGGAGACGGTCTGGCGGAGCGCATTATTCCTATATGATATACAACTGCAGTTCAGCATTGGAGCAGGGCACGTGGAACCACATGCAGTTCTGTCGTATGTGTAAACGAGTAACTTTGATATTTCGAGGACTGTTCCGTTGGTAAAACTGGGAGTTACGACAATAAATCTGCCTAGAACATTCGTAGGAGGTCTTACAATATTGGATTGCAGAGTCATTGTTACATATTCGCGGCTAATCGATTGGGCTGTACGCTGACTTCCCTTGCTGCCCTTCCATCCTCCGCTTTGGTCTGAATCTACAAGTTCTACGTGATATTCGCAAGAAGGGGCGGAATCCGCAGTCCCTGATGAGGCAGTAGTTCCATTGAAGACGCTTAAGATTTTGGAGTTAGAATTTTGCGCGTTATATTGTTGTACAAGGCTGTCTATGATAGGTTTATCCTCGCATTTGTAGGGACAGTCGGGTGCTCCCAGATACTTTGCAGTGCTGATTGGTCTTGGAATATTGATGGGTCCAGATACGGGAAACATTGGAACATTTGTCGCACTACTATAAACATTTACTGTTTGGATAGGGTCATCAGTTGGCAGTACATATTCGAAAATAGGAACTTCATCTGTAGTATTATTATATAGAAACTGGACTCTTACACCATAGTTTCTGTAGATAGTTGCTGCGGCAGTGGCAGTTTTTGCTGCATCGCGCGCAGTTGATTCTGCATTAGTTGCAGTAACTGCAGTAGAAATTAGTTGAGAAGGGGGGGGAGGGAGATTTCTGCCTCCTGCGCCGCTATTATAGTTCATTTTAGAGAAACTATCTAAAGCTAAACCGTCTCTAATATTGCGTACCTCGTCATTAATTGGATTTACAATAGATTCTTTTAGATTATCAAGCCAGGCGGTTACAGGGTGCGCGGTATTTGCACTTGCAACTGCTGCGCTTGATGCGGTTATTGCAGCATTTGCTGCCTCGATTGCTTCGTTTTTAGCAGTAACTAAGGCACGTGCATTTGTAGGCCAAGTCTCATTACCAATCAAAAGCAAAGGAATTGATGAACCATAATATACAACATGTGATATTGCTACGTTTTCTTCGAGGTCGATTTCTAGATATTCACTATCGTTAGATTGGTATTTACTAGTGCTTCCGCTTCCAGTCAACTTGCTGCCGCTGTTTACTGCATTTCCAGATTGCCATACTTGTTGCAGCTTATTACCAAGATGTATATTTCCATTTATTACTGATATGGCGGGAAGGGCTCCAGTTTGTGTTGAAGTTGCATTAACTTTTTTATTAAAGGAAACTAGATTGCCGCTCGTATCGTATACTCTTATTTGTGTAATATTCAAAAGTCCATCTCCTCCTAATAGGGAGGGTCTTATGCGAATAAAGCGGACTGATAAATCTGATGTATAGGTTAGTCTACGTGTAGGATATATTGTAGTATTTGAAGAAGGATCGATAAAGGATCTTACAGCGAATCCTGGGTCGGCCACGTTAGTGTTAAATGAATTTTTCCCGGTTTTAACCATTTTATAAGTGCATGTCGAATAGTCATTTATAGTTACTGGTACGATTACCTCTTTATCTATGAGAGTCTCTGATTCTAGATTTGTAACGGGGTCATAATCGACTTCTTTCCACTTATAGTAACAACCTTGTGAGTCTGGTTTTAGCCCCCGCGGTTCAATCAACATTATTTGTTTTATATGTTTTAGGGGGCTGACAAGGTGATAATAATTCACCATGTCGCGCAGAACGTATTTATATGTACAGTATTCAGAAGGGACATAGGATGCTCTGCACCATTCTATATTAGGTTCATAGCCTTGAGACAATTCGTAAATAGGACCTTGGTCTACTGTCCACCAATCATTCGTACTCATTACATGATAAATATTATTTTGGCCTAGAACAAACTGGCCACTCTGTCCATTTACTTGGTTTGGTGGTATATGATATTGCTGCAGTTTATTAAGAGCAGCTTCTGCATAACTTTGTGCTACACCGTATGCAACCATAAATGCTACGCCTGCCAATTCTTGGGCTGCATTGCCCATGCCCGCTTGTGCTGCTGCGGAAACCACTGCCGCCTGACCAGCCATCATACCTATAAATGCGCCAAGTCCAAACGTTACTTGAAGGGTTGTTTGTAATGAGTTTTTTGCGAATGCTGCGGGGTCAACAATACTTGCTTCACGCTGATTTTCAACCCATGTTTTTGCAGAAGGCTTGCCCAATTGGTCGCGATTTCCACGTGAAAGTGGTGACAATCCTACAGGAATATTGATATAAAAGTCTGTAGACTTTACCATGGCGGAGGATGCAGTATAATCACCCATTGTGCAAGCAGTTACGGTAAAGACGCCCTGGGGGTCTGCTGGGTCATGAACAAAGTAGAATCGCCTGAAACAAAAGGGGCAGCCCTTCCATCCGGTTTTATCCATGCTATAAGAGTCAGCGCAACCTCGCGTGCTTGAATAGCGCCCTCCTGTTACGAGATCAAAAGATACGAAGATAATCTCGCATATGACATCGCAGGACATTTCGGAAGAAGCAATAACGCTATAGAACTTCGTGATATATTGCACGGACATGGTGGTATTTCCAGAATTATCAACCGACGTAGTAGGGTGCGTGAAAGAATTGTCATAATAAAACTGGGCCATGCGGTCCAACATGATTGGGCTTGAAAAATCGCAATAGGGGAATTTGATTTCGCTCAATGTCATAGTGGGTTTGTAGGGTTGGTGCTGTACAATATTTCTGGCAGTTGCGAATATGATTTGCCGTGCCTGTGTTTCAACAGTACTTATACAGCTTGCACCAGTACGTTTAAAAGTAAATGCAGTTTTATTGCAAGTATCAAGGGGCTTTGCTGGTGGCTCTCTACAAATAGGATAGCACAAATCTTCAATGGGCTCGTTGGTTATATTATTTTTGAGAACTTCATATCCGACGGGGCAGGTAATACGTTGTCTATACGATTTACCTGGAATAGGTGTAACAACATAATTCCCATTACTATCTTTACACTTATATTCTGTCTGTATCTTTTTATTATAGCCATATACAGGGTCCCATATCGACGAAGAAACATAAGTTATTGTTCCCCCCGTACAGTCAGTGCTTGTTCCAGAGATGGTTATACAATTTGTACCATCATCTCGTTGACCAGGATCACACTCTGTTAGGGTAGGAATTATTGGAGTAATGGGATATACCGTACTTTCACAGGATTTTCCGTCTGAACTTGGCGTAGTTCCCATTGGGCACTCTTGTACATATAGCAGTTGATTCAATGGGTTCCGTGCCATACCACTTCCAGCATTGTTAGGAATCGATGTGGCCCCCGTTGGAATGGTCCCACTTGCCCATTGCGCAATATCACTTGTATTTGTGCTTGTGGCTAAATCTGAATTCGCAAACGTAGTAAAACAGGGAGGAGGAGGGTCTACCATGGTATAATATAGGGAGGGTTCCGGTGATTGAGAACTGTGTGAAGTGAGCCAATCAGCATGATATGTTAAAGATAATGTCCTATCAATCATGAAAGTAGGTGTTTTTGGAGGATGTTTTAGTACCATTTGCCAGTTGTCTTTTTTAAAGCACAAGTATACTTGAAATACTGATTCTAACATAGCAAATCCTGGTACAAAAATACCTAGTACTGCCTGCACTTGTGGGGATATATACTCGTGTAACTCTTGAAATCCTTCGGGGCAAACACCTCCTGTTTTATGTGCAATACTTACAAGGATTGGTACAATAGTTTGAGCAATTAAAGTAATAATCATCAAGTTATTAAAAGTAAACAGTACTAGAGAGCTTGTTACATATAATGCAGAACATATAGCAAATCCGGTTCCAGCTGTTACTACATTCACTATGGGTATTGCAGCAGTTAATTTGTTTGCCACTGCTGCTGCTTCTATACATAATCGTGCTGGGAGCATAACCATGTGATAAAGTGGCCTCTTTGCTCTATCCATCTGGACTTTCGCTTCAATCAAATCGTCGAGTAATGCAGCAACTCTATTTTCGGAGTTTGAAAGAGTTTTTTGTATAACTTTTTCTCCAAATGCACTTGCAAGATTCTGCCCGATTTTACCGGCAACATATCTCACTGGATATGTTGTTATGGAAGCGGCTTTGTATAGCCCGCGACCAACTGACTCCATTAACTTTTGGTTCATCATCATATTTTGTGCAACAGCTGATGCAACTCCGTCTACACCCACTTGAAGTGTCCATCCCCAGCCAGAATGTGTTGTTTGCACTCCTAACATTGGGGATGCGTAACAATAGGGGATTGAGTTAGGATCGCAATTGGGGGGCGAAGGTTGTTGAATCAAATTCATAATGTAATTTTTTAGAAAAATGCTTTTTGATGCTTCTGGATGAATTTTCCCCCATGTACATGTGGACGGGTCAGGATTACCCTCTGAATTGTCCTGGTCCCATGGAATACTCGGATTTAATGGGTCAAAATCAGCAAGACTCATTCCTGCATTTGAATTGGCGGGTGGCGGGAGTATAGGAGGAATCGTTTTAATCAGGTTCATTATAGCAACAATCTCGGATTCCCAATACTCATCATATGGTTTGTCAAGGGGTGTAGTAGGCCAGATTAAACTGGTACGATTGGCAGCACGCGACTGACTTCCTAAGGAAGGGCCCCATATAACAGAACTACCTTCTTCTGCTTTGATATTCCCATATATTGTCTGGTAAGTTGAGTTAGTAAGGACGATTGCATTAAGATTTACCGTGCTTTCAACCTGAAACCCTTCTTTTGGGTCACTCGGGGCCTTCTTATAATAACACAGATAGACAAAAAAACATCCTATAAGTAATATTAATAAAAATAGCGGAATAATGACTCCCCAATCTACAGGCATATAGTGCCACCCTCTACTATGGGTCGCAGTAAATCTTATAGAGAATACCGCATACGCAGATGGCGGTAGACAGTTCATTACACTGGAATTAAATTGGATGCTCCGAAACGATCCTGCAGATTACCGTTATGTCCAGTCCATTCATTAGTATTTACATTATAATCCCACCAATAGGTATATATTTCGTTAGGTCGACTGAGGGGGGCTTTACAAACTCTTGATCTAACGATATCATATACGCGATTATTAATAAGATATTCATTTGAAAGCCTGAATCGTTTTTCTTCGCATGAATAATTATTATTTGGAACCTGTGTTCCAGCTGGACAATCTGCCCCTTCAACACATGGAGTGGGCGTACTTGCTTCAGAAGTAGAGAGTCTTCCACCTAAACAATAAGTTCCAATAGGGCACATTGTTTTATTACCATTTGTACAATAATAGCCGACAGGACATACACTCGAAGTGCAGGCCGATACATTGGAACTCCCACTATTGCTATAAGTTCCATCGGGACATGGGACGGGATTTATTACTCCGTATGGGCAGTAAAAACCGGGTGGGCATGGGGTCTTACAGTAAGTATAACCATACTGGTTCGTTTTTAAACCTGGCTCATTCTGGAATCCAGCGGGGCAATATGGAATACAGTCATCTTTATTCGTTGTATTACCGGTAGTTAAGCCAGCACTATATTTATCAGCTGCGCAAAAACTAATAGGGGATGCCATTGCGTTGTCTGGGCAATATGTGTCGCGCGGGCATACTAAAGGAGTTTTAGAACCGCTAGGGCAGTAAGTCCCAGCGAGGCACATACTGCACTCTTTCGTACGAGGTTGACTGGAATAATATCCACCAGGACATGGTTTACACATAAAACCATTTGTATTACCAACTGTTTCACTATATGTTCCAGCATTACATGGAATAGGTGCATTTTGGCCAGGAGGGCAAAAATGCCCAGAAGGACATTGTATTTTTTCTATTGCCCCACCAGGCTGAATCTTACATAATAGGGGATTTAATGTATTATTTGGGCAGTAATAGCCTGCATCACACATTGAGCACATACTCACGTTCGATGCACCAGTATTTGAAACAAAACCAGGGGGGCACGCGTATATATTTGTACCACCCTGACAAAAATAACCAGAAGGGCAGGGTATTGGTTTATCTGTTCCACTACTGCATATTTTTCCAGGGGGGCATGATGTGCATCCATTTGGTGATATAAGATTTATAATAGGGTTGTATGTTCCTTCAGGACATGGTAAAGGAAAAGTTGAATCCGCAGGGCAATAGTGGCCTACAGGGCACGAAAAGCATTTTCTATCTCTTAAAAATGTACCTGGATTACACTTATCATTATATGCTACGCCTATTGTTAAAGGTATTGGTGGGGCATATAAAGAGGGAAACATATACCCCCCAAGAACACTTGCTTCATTAAATGTACCATCTGATGCTAATGTTATGGCACTTTGCCCCATGTAATTACCAAGTAATATTCTATCAGTACTCGGCTTTTTAGCTAGAACATACGGACCAGTTGTTTTTAAACAGTTACTTAAATAAACTGGAGTTCCCTCCTCTATACCTGTAGGCAAATTCCCATCAATATCTTGCATAAGTATATACCGATATCCAGTATATACATCAACTTGAACAATACTATTTGAACTTGCCCTTTTTACAGGAACATTTGCCCTTCCAAGCGGAGGTGACCAATAGACTTTGACGTTATTTAGAGTACTTGCATTATTTCTTGCAGTTGTAGTCAATATTGTACCAGATGAATTAATGTTACTAACATAGTATGGCCCAATGTACGAGATAGGGTAATCTCCTAAATATATAATAGAGCCTACATTGATGACACCAGTTGCAGATTTAGATATACTTATTTCTTGAGTATTTATAGTCATACTTCCAGTAACAATATCTGCGGGAAGTACCGTGGGAAGTAGCTCGCTACTTGGAGTAATAGGGGTAGTTATACTTGAGCCAAATGTATTTGCAATAATTTGTGAACCTGATTGGGGAATAGAGTTTGATTCATTGCATCCAGTTTGTAAATATGAAATATTCAATGAACAGAGTTGTGCCTGCGCATCTTGCAGACTTGTAGATTGAAAATTTTGAAAAAATGTTACTGCCATATTTTTTAATGATGAAATCTGTATTTTTAATACTGGACAATCTTCGATAGTATGTGTTTCCACGCTATAATTACCAATATTAACACCTGAACCAAGGGTGTTCGTCGAGCCAGGAACACAGTTCGTTAAATCGTATGCCGCACCGCTTCCAGAAGCACCTGGATTAAGCGGTATACTGGAACCAGAGCCAGAGCCAGAGCCAGGATTCGTAGCAGGCGTATCTTGAAATGCCTCTTTATCACGCTTTGCCAAGTGGAATAGAAGAAGAACACCGAGTACGAGTATGAATATACTATGTATCCATACTGATACTCCAAATAGCTTTATCATCACAGAATCTAACCTGAATAATGGTTAGTTGTTAAATTCAATCAAATATACCGTCAGACTCTTCATTTCGGAATACTACACGCCAGATTCTTCATTTCTGCTACTAAATTAGTCCGGGAAGTCATACCAATTTCATAGGGATTTATTATATTTGCTAAAGTTGCGCTTCCAGAATTTATTGAGCTTCTCAGTGCCGCGATTTGACTCTCAAGTGTGGGACAGCTTGCTATAGTAGGTTTGTTAGAACCACATAAAACATTATAGATGCCCTGTAGTGTAGCCTGCATGTTTGCCAAACGTACGCTCGATTTTTGCGCGACACTTCCCGAAGTTTGAAGAATTGTCAGGTTATTACTTAGGTCGATATAGGCAGCAGAAAGGTTGTCACAGGTGAGCTGGGAATTAATCTGTTCCTTTGTGGCAGTTGTGGTATTTGTCGCAGTATCTCCTCCACTTAAGTATTCAGATGCATCCTGGCAGACATATACCGTAGAACCGCTGCTGTCAGCATGACAGATAATATCTTCTGGGCCGACATAAGAATAAGAAATATTCGGATTTGTAACATTCGGGTCTTTAAAAGCACAAGTAGGACCATCATCATTGCATGGCGGGCTTAGGAGGAGATATGCGAAATCTTTACTCTCGCATAACCATTTATTAATATCCTTGCCTGATTTCTTGCCACCAGGCGTTTTGTTACAGTTAATAATTTGGAAACCCATTATTGTTGGAAGATTGGGGAGAACCACCGCTACGGGGTCACAGTAGGTGCCATTTTCGATAGTTCCTGGTTTACACCCATATAAGCAGACAGACCCATCGAGCGTTAGACTGGGGTTTGTACAGGAATATGTGGGAGAAACATAGGGTCGCGAAATAGTCTTATAAGTACAGCTTGCCCCATTATCTATTTGCAACGTATTGCATTGACTGTAGCAGAGATTGTCAACTGAATTGTATGACGTATTCGCACTACATTGACTGCCAATCTCAGGTATATATTCTGCAGGAATCTTATCTTGCATTATTGTAACAGTAGTGATGGATTCACATGCAGCACCCCATAATATATATTTGCCAAGTTCCGAGTTTATATGCATTTGTACGGGAAGCGTTTTTGAAAAATCTGTACTACATTTTCCAACACAAATACCAGAAGGATACACACTTCCAACATCTGCAATATTTAATCTTCTATCAAAAGCTCCAGTATCGTGAGTATATTTAACAGTGGGAATACCATTCGGTTTGAATTGAGAGAGTGAAGATAAATAGCTGCTTGCTTGCTGTATACCATCTGTAATTTGTTGAACTAGTGTCGTCCTTGCCTTTTGTGATTCAGTTAAAGGCGGTGGGTCTGGGGGCAGGCCTCTAGGCCCATAAACTTCATCTATTACTGCGGTAGTATTACTTGGAGTGGTGGATGGATTGTTCCTTGAAGGTGGTTCTATGTAATCATCTGCAAATGCAGATGGAATGGGAGTTGCAATCTTATTCCCTAAAGAGTTTCTTGTATATGCGACCGCTTGACCCCTATAAATTCCGTACTTTTCATCAGTCTGTATTTCTGGTGTTAATAAACCCGCTCCGTAAAATGTATCATGTTTTGATAAACATGACGCGCAAGCATTATTATATTCAAATACTCCTGGTGTATTATCACCATTTGAATCAAAACAGCCTATTTTAGCAGGCATTCTTAAAGGCAATCGTACTAAATGACCTGGTATAGATGGAAGGGCATAATTGTAGGAACTATTTGTACTATATATTCCTTCAATATTTTGATTGAAGACAGTCGTATTTGTCCAGCATCTCTGTTCACCTCCGCGACCAGGGACACTTATTCTACCAGTACAGCAATAGGTGAATGTGTCTATATTACCTGGAATATCACAGCTGATGTTGTTGGCACCAATATTACTAGCCCATTGATTATTGCACATAGTATTACAGCTCCAAAGCCGATTCAAGTTTCGAGGAAGATAACACGACATTGTAGTTGGGTCATACTTATACACTAATAAATCTGACCGGTCTCCATTATTACTAGAAGTATATGAAGGGCACATTGAAACATTGATAGATTCCTTTTTTACACATATGTAGCCAGCTACATTCGGAAATACTTGTTGTGTACTACTATTTTTATATGAATACTGGAATCCTCCTATTCTTGTATTTATAGGAACTAAACTACTTCCAGCAAAACCACTACATGTAATATATTGTGTTAAGTCAGTTGGGTCTGCAATCCACCTTGTATTTATTATTTTACCACTTTCATCTGTTATATTTCCTGGTGGTAAAACCACCTTTGAACGAATAATTTGGGGCGTAGTGATAGATCTATTATTAATAGTACGGACATCTACAACACACGCACCATTGCGCTGTGGGACAGATTGAACGCCAGCGACCATTGGACATAAATCATAACATGTATTCGATGGGGGGGCATCTATTTGGGAATTGCCCGCTCCAAAGTTGAATGTTACTGTTTGTGTAGTATTGGGACCTAATATACGCTGCACCAAAGGCACTGTAGTATTATTATTTCCAGTTAAAATCTCTAATCTTGTTCCAGCCATTTGTTGCATTGTATTATCTGATGTGCCACTTGATGTGCCACTTGATGTGCCACTTGATGTATTTGAACAACCAGTGATAGAGACAGATTTTATAAAGTTTAGTGAACCTAGATCAACTTCCCAATATGTTTTTGCCGTGCGATTTGTTTGCCCTCCATCCGTATCTTTATCAAATGTGGTTCCCGATTTAAATTGACATCCTCCTACTATTGGCCCAGTCATACAAAGCCCATCCGTAGAGAATGCCGTACCAGATGATGACAAATTTACTAGGTTCGTTTCTCTATTGCCAGATTTATCAATCTTGTATCCCATCACAGTCACATTTTGCAGGCACAGTTTATTATTTGAATTACTTTGCGTAGGTCTAATACGCACATACCTGCCCTCCAATGCCCCATTGTTTGCATCGCATGGCTTATATGATGCAGGTGTAAATGCCGTACTCGGTTCTGTTTTAAGCTTATCTAAGGTTGCACCAAGACACTGTTGATTATTCGCTGGGTCCTCCGTGTAATTCGGAAAAGTCGAACCACCCTGCGTGGTTGTTTGGGCTGAACATGGATTGAAACATGTATTATTTATCAGAGTCGTCCCAGCTGGACAAGTTGCTTTCGCAGGAATGTTCTGCCTTAAATAAGGACACATATTCCCCAGACCTTCCTTGCCATTTGGGCACGGTTGATAGCAATAGTTTCCAATCAATGTCTCAGATAAATTACAGGTTTTTACACCAACATCAATAAATCGTTTGCGACGGGCGCTTGGATCAGGATACATCATCTCGATTGCAGTAAATGTGGGAGCAGCAGATGTCAAGGGCACACCCATGCTATTATAGATTTTCGTAGAAATCGTTCTCCATATACGAGAACTAGTCACATCATCCGTATAATATATATTTGAATCTGTTCCAACTCCGATTAATCGTTTACCTGTCACTGAAATATAGCTGAACGTAGGACATGCAATGGGGCCAGAGTTTGTTTTCCAGACTGTCGCGGCAGTTGTAATATTATTTTCCGCGTAGGAAATATTCCCCGCAGTGTTAATCGCGCAGACTAGAGCGCCAGAAAGAACAACCTGCTTCCACGTCGTACCGGCATTCGTCTTGGTCCACGTACCAGAGCCAGGATTGGCATTGAAATAAAGTGAACCGTCTGTTCCAACACCATAGGAATTGCTCCCACTAAAAGTAACCCACTTCATCAGGGTATTCGTATTTTTAGCCGAGCCATAGTAGACACTCCCTGCGTCATCTATACCCCCAATCGTCCCACCATCATCTACATATATTTGTTTGAGAGCTGGTCCAGTCGTTGCAGTCGATGAATTAGCATCATAGGACGACATCTTTGGCACAGAAGATGTCCCTGTAATCGTGTATAGCTGCCCATAAGCTACTCCTATAGAACCTGTCGCCGTGAGCGAAGATGCCTGCCATTTCGGCGTAAATGGTACATCCACATCCGCATAATAAATGACCCCTGCAGAAGTCTTTCCCACAAGGACCAGGAATGCAGGCGCCGTGGTCTCAAACCCCTCCTTCACCGCCGTAAACCACCATATTGCCCATAATGCAAGCACAAGGCATACGATACATATTGTATAATACAATATATGTCGTATATACTGTTTCATCCACCCTTCCTAGCTAATAGGCGGAAAATCACTCATCATCCTCTTTTACCGCCTTCAGCCGCCGAATAAGAGTCTCGCACGACTTCTCCCACGTGTAGTCGAGTACCTTGGCCTTTGCCGCTGCCCCGTGCTTCTCCCTCAGCTCGGAATTAAGAACATACTCCTCCATTGCCACACACACATCATGAGGATTACAAGCCCACGCCTCACCCCCCACAGGACTGAAGGTGTTTGGCAAGTAATACCTAACCGCCGGCTTTACTAGAACGGAATTCTCAGGCGTACAGAATTCCTTGAACCCTCCAATGTCCGGGACCACCTGTGGAACACCCACACCCATCTGCTCAAACTGGCAGAGACCCCAGCCCTCACCATCAGAAGTAGAAATGCCTACATCGGCGGCATTATAAAACATATTAATCTCCTCATCCTTGAACGACATGTTCTGTGCAGTAATAATGAGGCGCTGGGCAAATGGCTCGATTGCCACTCCACGCAACTTTAGCTCCCTCGCAAAAAGCTCAAACAGCCACCAGCCACCCTTCTCACCCTTATCACACACACACAGGAGAAATAACTGCTTCGTGGGATACTTCACTAGAAGCTCTACAAAAGCCATAATAAGAATATCATATCGCTTCCTGGGCTGATTGCGATTCAGATTCAGAAACAAAAACATGTCCGTCGGCAGCGATAATTGCTTCCTTGCCAAGTCACGCGGGACTGGAAAACACTGCTTCGAGTTATAGCCATGTAGAAGAACATCAATAGGGCGCGTCACACCCTGCTCCTTCAAACACTTCTTCCAGCCGCTCGTGAAAGTAAAGATGCGGTCAGTGTCGCGATTCAGTATGTCCAGGAACATCTGCGACTGCGTCGTATAAACCTGGTCACAGTAAACCCAGAGTTGAAAGTTGCGCGGAATACCAGATTTGCGAATGGCATCTACATACTGGGAAACCACTGCCATATCATTGTAAATCATCACCACCTGCGGCTTCTTGCGCCTTATTACATCAGGCAGGGCCGCATAACCGAAACCACTCTGAAGAGGCTTCTCAAGGGCTGCGGCATCCACTACATCGACACCGGGCGGATACGGCCGAAAGGTGGTAGGCAAATCATGAAACTTCTGAATGCCGAAATGCGTCGTCTCAATCCACGACTCCTTTGCCAACTCTGTCAGAATCCCATGAGAGACTTTGGAATAACCCGTGTATTGATGCGCATGCGTACTCACTAAGAGGAAACGGAGCTTATCCAACGAGACAGGCACCTCCGTAAACATGGAACCGAAACCAATACTGGAAAGAGTCAGTGCCGACGCAGAAGAAGATGGAGTAGCCGCTACGGTAGATGTGACAGCTGCAGTAGGTGCAGGAGTGACATCTGCTAGGAGACTCTCGAGACTTTTAAGATACGTGGGTAGATTTGCCATTCTATAGCGTAGTCTTGTACACACTTTAGGCTTTGGCCTACGCCTTTAACCAATCGGCACCCTCGTCAATAAGCTGGTCCCTCCATCGTACCCAGGACCCTAGCAGCACTTCCCTGTATTTCTCCAGTTTCTCTTTATTCGCCAATAAATGCTCTATGAAACTCGCCGCCGCAGACCAACTGGGAAGGTCGATAATCTGCAAGTGTTCTTGTACCCAATCCACCCACACGGAATTACTGTCCGTCCTCACAATTAATGGCACGCAGCCGCATTCGAGCGCTTCGTAAAAACGGAAAGTCTCGCCATTGACTCCTTCTGGGCACGGGGCGAATACCGTATTAAGTAGTGTACTAATATACTGTTCCTTTCCAAGTGCTTCTGAACCAAGCCATTGGTCGTAAAAGTTTGCGAGATGAGCACCAGATAAATCAAGGAGGGGCTGGAGGGCCTCTTTGCGCCCCTTCCAGTTTGTTCCGTGGAAAGACCATACGAGTTCGCGAAAGGGTAGGCGAGGTGTGAGGCTCAGAGGATTTTTGGAACCTTCACGCAGAGTCCAGTGATATCCAAGGGGAATTGTTGTGACTTTCTCGGGACAAGGCAGGTCCCCCCTTACGTAAAAACGAAGTACCTTCTCACATCCTGGCAGCTCATAAATGTCGAGTGGGTCATCCAGTGTCTCGTCGCTGATGTGGAGAATGAGAAACTTGGCTCCCTCTGCAGACCACCTCGTCAATAACGTTGTTGCGGCCTGAATATGCGGCTTCTGTAGAATGAAAACTGGGGGCGGTGACGTAGATGCAAGAGGGGGACTGCTCGAGCTTACTGCATCTATACAAAACATTGTAGGTGAACCAAAAAGAGCCATTAACCAATCGGCCTCGTGAAGCTGCCCCAACTTCAGAGAATGGCGGTCAATACAAAGGAACTGCCTTGGGAGTGTGATGACAGGTTTCCCACCACATTTTGGTGCAGTGGCAACGGCGGCAGTGGCAGTGGCAGTGGCAGGGACAGACCGAATTACCGTATCCGCCAGTATTGCCTTGAAATCGAGTTCCCCACTGTCATTAACCATTGCCTTTTCTTCTTCGCTAAACCGCTCGTCATTATTCCATAAATCACTGTCGAACCCATCAATACGGGAAAAATCATTAAACTGACTTGTTGCATATTTGGGGTCGTCGTCTTGATAGCAGCCAGCCACTAGAGGGTCCATTATATATGCCTTCAGCACATCTACAGGATTGCAGAGGATGTGGTCGGCACTCGTCCAGCACCCTTTTGACGTACGAATAATGTTAATCACTTTCTGCGCACCCCTCTTTGAAAGTATATAACTATAGGCGCAAAAATGGAAATACCGATTGGGTTTGTCCTGTCCCCACATTGTATTTTCCTTCACGCGGCAAAAGAAATCATTCACGCGCTCCTTGCATCCCTCATTCCAACCTTCGCGATTAGGAGGAAGAACTCCCCCCAAATATATAATATCGCAATCTTCTGGTACTGCATCTGCCGCCACTGCTTGCCGCCATGTCTTCTCCCAACCCTCCTTGAATTTCACATCATCTTCTAAAATCAAGTAGGACTCAATATCGTGAGTCTCGTTTGCCAACTTCCACCAGAGGCCAAGATGGCTCAGGGCACATCCTGTAATCGCCTTCTTCCACATGAAATCATTCGGCTTCAGAAATGTAGCAATAGCAGGAGTCATTGTCAGCGTACGACCATCTACTGCCGGCCAGCGCTCTAGACGCCCCTTTAATTCTGGGGAATTCGCCCACAGCTTCTCAAGGCGGTCCGCCCGCCTCTCGAGATTAATCACATACGCATCATCAATCCCCTCTGAAAACGGGACATGTACTGCGAACTGGCCGCGATGCACATAAATGCACTTACCACTATTAAATGTTTTACGAAGACTCTTATCGCAATAAACCGTGTCGAGAGGTTCCGTTGCAACTCCTGCGCGGCGTCCAAGAATACTCAGAATGCTCTGGTCATGGCGATGGCCAAATGGACGTCCATCTGCGCCTTGGCCAGCCCATTTATCCCCCACAAGAACTTCTCGGCGATACGCAAGTGCAAGGGCCTCCTCAAATAGAGGGGCAGCGCCTGCAGCTCCACATCTGAATGCAACGAGGCCACCCAGAGTTTGTTGCGCTTCCAACTCTGCCTCTGTGACTTTTAAGGCTGCGCAAAACTCGGGAGAACACCATCGCCGATTCTCTTCGCGAGGGTCCTCTAGAAAACAGACGCCTTTTTCTTGAGCCTTTTGTAACCAAGCTAGAGGCCAGCGACATAGGAAAGCTCCCGCATCCATATAAAGGACCAGCCGCCCTGCAAGCCCTGCCTCCTTCGAGAGCTCATTATAAATCCAGAGTTTCCATCCATAGTGCTGTGGCTTCCAGAAATCGGTAAAAGCTCCTTTAGGGGCCGCAGAATCTGGGAGAGGTACAAAGCTGGCGAATTTGAATTTCTCCTTTAAAGATTCAAGCGTGTCAGAAGGAATATCGGAAAAGAAATATACGCGCGCACTTAGCTCTGGCATAGCCTTTGACTGTGCCCCTACAGAGATTAACCATTGCTGTAGGGAAGGAAGGAACTTGCGATTAACACACGTAACCATTAGGGGAGTTTCAATTGAGGCCCCTTTCTCTACAGATGCTGTCGCTGTCGTTGTCGCTGCCGCTGCAGCCGTACCAAATAGCAGGCGTGGCAGATTCTCCGTGCCGAAACCACCCAGTTTAAAAATGCGCCTACAGCACTCTGCCATGGTGCGCCGACACCATGCTACGCGGTAATCGTCGAGGGCGGGAACAGAATAGCGTTTTAGCCACTCAGAATCATTCTCATCTACTGCGCGGACCAAGTCAATAAGTTCTTCTTTGGTTTTCACTTTGCGGGCGTCAATGGCCCCTCCCATGCAGAAATCGCGTTCAACCATAGGGTCGCCCCAATAAATCGGAATACATCCCGCTGCCTTTGCATGCAGAAATTTCTCCGTAGTATAACCTCTTCCAGCCGTATTTTCATACGTGAGGCAGAACTTATAGTCCTTCAGAAACTCGAACTTCTTCAGCTCTCCACCGCCTCCTCCAGCCCCCGCAAAAAGTGCCGACCCCATCGTGTTCATTACTGCACCGGCCGAATCAACATTTTTATACTCTGAGAGCCATTGGAATGCTGTATTCCGCACAGTGTTTGACGGATTTGACACTACAAAAGCGCAGAACTTCTTCTTACGCGGCAATTCTGCCGCCCGAACTTTTGTACAGGCCTCGAGGGGAATAGGCTTTGGATTCACAATCTGATTCGCCACTGCACCAAACCAATCAACCTCTAAAATCCAGAGAGGAAAGCGAAGATAATCATCTGCAAGCATATCAAAATGATGAAATCCGAGATTGAGTTTTACACCAGGCCCCTGTATAGGGGCTGTAAACTCGCCACTAAAATGTATCTTGGGCTGCTCTACAGGGAGAGACTTCCACGTTTCACCGAAAGGACCGAAAATGACAACTGCGTCCTCTGCTGTCGCCGGCCCACCCACAACCTCTACAGGAGGGTCCAGTGTTGCCCCTGCCGCACCCAACATAAGCGTAAAGAAGTTGTAGGCGGGATTGAAATTCTCCCACATGTCAGCAAATCCGACACGAAAAATCTTTGTGGAAGCCACAGGAGCCACAGGAGCTACAGGAGCCATAGGAGCTACAGGAGCTACAGGAGCTACAGGAGCAGGATTCATTACTATTGGTAATGTATTAGTCCCTATAAGTCCACTCCAGACTTCACGCGATGTAACAGAAGAGGGAGTAAAACGCTCCTCTATCTTTCCCCGAATTGTTTCAAGTGCCGTGGGCACAAAGATTCCCCCCATAGTTACAAAATCATGTTCCATTTTGCGAATGGCATTACAGGCCTCTCCAATATTATTATCTGCATAAAAGAGCCTTTCTAATCCGCATCCTATATCTTTCAGAACGCAAGAATTGTGTATAAGAGGTACGCCACACCAGACTACATCTAGAAGAGTTGGACGTAGTGATGTAAAACGAAGATGCGAAAGAACACAACTCATTGGCTGCAGTGTCCATTCTGGACATCTCTGACGCCCAACACATGTCCCACTTACATCGAGGTCCGAACAATGTGCCAGAACATTATCCTTAAAAAATCGGCTATTCAAAAGAGTCTGGCCATTGTGAATTTTCCATTCTCCAATAGAAATCCCCTGCCTCACCGCCTCTCGCAGAACTACTAGAGGGATTACTGTACTGCTCGTATTACTCATATTTGTCTCTGTTACGTGGAATTTCCATTTGGGTTGCGTGGTCTTCCCCTCTAGAGAACGGAGCTCGGAAACGGTAGTTGCAATCCAAGAGGGAGAATTAATCTCTTTAAGATGTGTACTGGCAATAGAGGGTGTCCAAAGATAGGGGATTACGCGAACAGGGCAACGCGTGAGAAGCTCTACTGCCTGTACTGCACCCTCTTCTGCTGCAAGAGTGTCAAACATCCAGACTTCATGAAGCCCCTCTAACTCCCTCTTTGGTGTTGAAACAGTGGGATATAGGCATGACTCCATCTCCTGCACAAGAAAAGTGTGACGCAGAATCCAGACCGATTTTGCCGCGATTCGTTTACGCTCTTTTTCAAGAAGAAATATACGGTCTATTTCGAAAAGAAGGTCATAACCAGAAGCATCTGAAATCTGAACAACTCTGAAAGAAGATTCAAGGCTCTTGCAATCGTCCCACCAGGAGGTTGTATTTATGTTCACAAGGTCGACCGTGTGCCCAAGAGCAGCCAGCATTTCATAAATTGCAATAGAAGTATTTGCCACGCCAGAACTGAACATGGAAAACTGAATATTTGCCAGAACTCCTATCCGCATCGTGTCTTACATGATGTGGAAAAGAAGGTTTAGCCCTTTGGTCATTTGCGTCTTAGTCAATAACCTCTACAGAAGGCTTTCGTGTAAGATGTAGCCCCTTACGCCGTTTAACATTTACATTTCTTCTGCGATTTGTTCTCCTCTTATTTGCACGATTTGCCATTGTAATCTTCTGTGTAGGTACTCCTTTTACTTTATGTTTATTTACTTTTTTTGTTGCAACTTTTGGTTTTGCAATACCTGGATGAAACTTAGGAGGAGTTGTTACGGCTTTTGGCAGAGAAGCAGCCTTTGGCAGGGAAGCGGCTTTTGGCAGAGAAGCGGCCCGCAGGGAAGCGGCTTTTGGAGAAGGACCTGTCACTGGCGTTTCTGTTAGACGTATATGCGCCAATAATTGATTTAATAGCTGTTCATTCTTTTCAATACGCTCTGAAGCTGTCATTTTCCCCCCTTTTATTGCAATATAAAAGGCGAGTTCTTCTTTTGAAATCTTCATTCTCTTCTCCACATTCTTAATCTCTTCTATTCCATAAAAGAGCCATTTGATTGTGGACATAAAGTCAGGAATATCCGAATCTGCTTTTTTCAATCCCTCTAACAAAACTATTTCCAGCGTCCTCGCTGGTGCCCCTCCTCCAATCCGTACTAACATATGATGTATTACATCTGATAAATAAAAGAGCATTTCGTTCTCAGGGCCTTCTCTAAGAGTTACATTAATCCAATAAAGGGTTGCACAGAAAGTTGTAAGAGAGTTGTGAAAGTATGGGTGTGAGAGTTTCTTCTTAGAGGGAGTTCCTCCTTCCAGAGTTGGTAGAGCAGGCCGCGTTACTACATCTACTGAAAAAGGGGGAATAGAAGGCAAAAGTCCTGCATCAGAAAGAAAGAAGGGTTCTGCGCGATTAAAGAGGCATAGTTGCTCTACAAAAAAGTCCGAAATATGTACGTTGCTGGCTGATGCTGCCCCTGCAGAAGAGGGAGGTGTAAACATTGCCTCTAGAATCGTTGAGTTTGCCACTTCCACTACAGGAGGTGCTTCTGTGATTCCTGGTGGCTGTATAAGTTTTGCAACCTGTAAAATCCTTTTGTAAGAATCTAATCCAATTGGTTCCACAAGTTTCTCCAGAAGTTCCATTGTAGTTATTAAACGCTTCTTTTCTGCATCTGTAAGAGTTGTATTCATAAAGGGGAAAATTCCCATACCATGTTCATTGGATTCACCAGAAGAAAACATTTTCCACCCCTTTTTTATTTCCAGTTTCTCCACTTTTGCAAAGAATTCTTTTATTATAGGAGTTGTTGTAAGAGCGCGATTTAAACTAACATCTCTAGGAAAAGACTTTTCGAAATAATCAATAATCATTTTCTGAGCGTCTCCTCCCTTATATTTAAATATTCCACGGAGTGTCTGAAGTTGCGCCAAGTATTTCTCCATAGATTCTTCTGCGCCTTTCAGCCCTTCTGGCACCCCCCCTTCTGCAGCAATGGCTCCCGCCAAACGTTTATAGTCCGTTTCTTCTGATGAGAAGGGTTTGAGAGCAATAGCCGTATTTCTGAGAACATGTACTTTCATTGCCGTTTTTAGAAGAAGATGTAGAAGTAGTTCTGCGGAATCAAAACCTCCTTCTCGAAATACTTGGGGGATTGGTTTTCGAAAAGCCTTGTCTGCCGCTAATTCATCCAGTCGCCTCGCCATGGCCGCGATTTTATCACACACTTGGCCAAAAAATCCCACGTACTCTGCATCTTTTGCCGCTCTTGTACTATTATATGTGTCAAGAACTCCCTTATATGTTTCGGCTGCCGCGCCCCCCGCCCCTGTGAACATATTTACTCCAACTGGGTCCACTACAGTTTTCAGAAGCATTGTCATCCGATTTTTAGCAATAACTTCTGGTGAAAGGGCCTCTGTGCGTTTGTAAAAACGGACCAGATACTTATGATCAAACATTTTTGTAAGAATCACATCAATCCCCATTATAAGTGCATAGGCGGCACATAGAGTATCATGTGTTACTAATCGTATACGAGTTCCTGGAGCAAGACCAAATCGCTCTGGATTCAGACAGGCAAGAACTTGCAGCCAATCTCCTGCCCTCTTCGACTGCAGCAACATATGATATAACTTCTGGTCTGGCCCCCCTCCAAGGATTCTGGAAAATATTTCGGCAATCTTTTTCATAACAGCAGGCACTTTATTCTCCGCATTTGACGTATACATCGTTCCAGCCGCTCCTGTTCCTGTTTCCGTGAAAATCAGGCTTGTGGCGCGAGCCCCCTTTACCTTCTGCACAGGAGGAATACTAATAAAATAATTTGAGAAGAATAACTCTGTAGGGTGATGAGTTTCAATGCCTTCCAACTTTGTCGCAGGATATGCTATATGTGAGGCTACAGTATCATCGAGTATTTGTATTCCCTCCTTTTTTACGGGTCCATCAACCTTACCCGCTGGGTCTGTAACTCCTTCTCGTGTAAGAATATAAGCAACATCATCTGTTTTCTCCCCCTTTTCGAAGAGCTGCTGATAAAAGGGAATATATGAGAAATCTATTGTAAAATAAAACTTGCCTTCATCTCCTTTTAGAAACGCGAGCATCTCTTTTTTATCAATACACCATCCCTTTTCTTCATCGTGCCCTGTTTGTACAAGAGCCACTTCTACACTATAGGGAACTGGGTCATCAGAGCCGATTTTGAAATCGCCTGGATACACATATTTATTCGCGGCAGGTGTGAGTTGAGGAGGGCAGAATGTATCTTTAAAGTCAGTTCGTGCTGGAAGTCCAAGAAGTTGCATTAAGTATGGCATTTCTTTAGAAAGTTGTGGTTCTGGCTCTTTTGGAGTTCCTATGCCTCTATATTTAGTGAAAAAGCTATTGAAATTAAAGGGGGCTTTTGTATCTCCTCCGAAATCGTGAGAAGCATCTGCTGCCGCGAGATTTCCAAGTTGTAATAATAGTTCTTTTCTAGTTGGCGCAGCTGCGGCCATTTCCTCTACTTTGCCCCGCGATTTTTCAGCAACTCTTCCCATGCCGCGTGAATCGTCGGATTATAAGGAGAGTATTTCCATGTCAGAAGAGCCGCCTGCGCCATGTACGTCTCAAGCCGCTCTTCATGATGCCGCCGCGCCTCTTCTATGGCTGTCGCCGCCGCCGCCAAGTCTGCGCCCCCGTATCCATACCCAAACTCTAGCCAAGAAGGTGAGTTATGAATCACTGGAAACCCACTATAGAGGAGCTCCAGAGTCATATAGTTGAATTCATTATTGTAGTTGTGAAGAACAAAAGTTGCAGAAGGCCAGGCCCTTAGCGTTGAAACAATATCGCGACGACCGTGGCAGACGATGCGATTCTCCTTAAAAAGGTCGAGATATGGTAATATATTATGCGTGAAATGAGGGACTGCCTTCAGACGTTCTCCATTCATAAGTTGTACACTCCCTTTCCAGCCCCGCGGCCGCCCTATCGTCCTGTACCACTTCTCGAGAGCCAGGAGAGGAATAAGGGAACATTTCTGAAAACTGATATTCGGTTCCATAACTACGAACACTTCGTCTTCTGGCTGCGCCGGCGCCTTCCATGCAAACTGCTGTGTTCCACCTCGCGTCAAGACGCTCGGGTCCCAAATATAGGGGGCAATCATTTGGTGCAAATCGGCAGGAGGTACTACATGATTAATATAAGAGGCATATTCGGCATGCTGACCATAATGAGGACTCACAAGAATGAGGTCGTTCTTTCCGACTACATGGTGGGCAAAATGGTGCTCTTGCATGAAGATGGGGGTCTCAATGTCAATATTTAGGATATTTCCAAGATAGACTTTGAAGAGGCAACCGCCAATCATTTTCACAAACTGCCGGACAAGAGGGTCGACACTCATGCCAATTTCCAGCATTGCCGCCACATTTTGCATTGGTTGACGCAGAATATCTTCTGTAACAATCATTCGGCACTTTCGCATAATCCCTGGGATATTTGTCAGAGTTTTTGGCTTCTCGTTTACAAGGAGAATAGGTGCGTAGCCCATAGCCTCGAACATTCGGTAAAATCCGAACACATTCTGGAAGAGTCCATTGGAGAATAGATTCTCTTCTGTAATAGTTGCCGTGCAGAGGAGAACGATTTTACGGTCACCTACATGGTCAAGTGTCTTTAAATCGGTGATAAATGGCTTCTGAGAAGCGCACGGATCACTGAACGTATTTGTTAGGCCAGACATGTCTGTTAAGATGTGTGGAAGCTGTTAAGGCCTTTGGCCGCTTTCGAGCGTGGAGACGCGTGCCCCCAACTCTTTTACGGCCTCCACTAAAATCGGCACGATTTTGTAATAGTGTAGCATCATATGTTTCTCTCCCCCTAAATGGTGAACTGCCTCTGGAACAATAGGCTGCACATCTTGCGCGATAAATCCTACATCATTTGAGCCCCCCTCTTTCCACCGGAAGCGAACTCCCTGAATATGCTGAAGAGTGGAGAATGCGTCCTCTAGATTTCGGATTCCCGTTTTCAGACGCCCATCTGAAATACTTCCAGGAGGATGCCATTCCGCCGTTCCCACCCCATCCATACATGTAAGGTAATGGCCAAGGGTCGGCGTGGAAGGAATCGCAAGCTTTAGAGTCCCCGTCACTGTTGTTGTACCCCCCAGACTGATTGTAAGAGGAGTGATTGCAGGGTCCCCCACTTGCAAAGAAATGGCCGTACCCGTTGCAGTAGAGGGATTGTAATAATTCGTAAAACTCGAAATATTCCCTATAGAACTCACCGCCCCGTAGGAACCACCTCCCCCACCCGTAACAGTCGCGCCATTCAATGTAAGCGAGGCATTTGATGCGAAATTCATCGAATCTAGCACCTGTATTGGAGATGTATTAAATTGACTAATCGTATTGACGTAGAGCCTCTTCTGGTCGACATTTACCATCTGCTGGATTTGCGCGACGGTGTTCGAAAGACTGGCCACGGGAGAAAGACCACTCGATGAAGTTATTACATTTTGGAGTTCGACAATATTTAATAGGAAATTACTCGCCCCAGACGTCATTCTATTATAAGAGAGTCTCTTCTTTTTACTTTTCTAATCCGCATACAGGTAATGGCTGAACCGGTCATAATATATGGAGATACATCTCTCATTCTCGTCGACACTTCTGTACTCACAGCAGGCCAGTCGGCAGTAGTCCTGCTCTCTAGCATAACGTATCCCGGATATACAGTTACAGTACGTGACTCTATTGGATATTTATCTTCTCCGCAGAACATTATCGTTTCAACACAGAGGGGTGTACAATTCGCAGACGGCACTTCCAGTATTATTATAAGACAACCCTATGGCTTCCTGACAATGACGAGCCGCGACCCCACTTCCTGGAATATAACAAACTCTTTTGCATTTCCTGAAAACCAGACGATTGCCAGTGTGAACGCCCTGACTACGAGTTCCATCACTGCCTCGAATGTTTATTCGAAGACGACTCTTACTGCTTCTACTATTACTACTGGCACTCTCCTTGCAACTTCCTCCCTCACTGTAAACGGCCCCACATATGCAAGTAGTCTTCTTATAGGAGCGCCCACACTTACGTCGAACCTTCTTAGAACGGACCCTGGATACGCGGTGTACAGTCAGGGGTCGATGAAAGTTTATGGAAACATGAATGTAGAGGGACAGGGCTTCTTTTCGGGAAATCTCAGTACAGGAAGCAACTTGTACGTTCTAGGGGCAATCTCTTCCCTTGGCTCCCTAGGAATACGCGGGGACATTATGACTCTAGGTGGCCTCTTTACGCCCAGTGGCTCTGTTATAGCGAGTAATCTCGATATACGAGGAGGGGCAACTATAGGTGGCCCTATTGTATGTGCGAACTCCCTCTCGGTCGGTTCGAACCTCTTCGTCCGTGGCCAAGTAAGCAGCTTCTCCATGACAACCAGTTCCCTACAACTCACCAGCTCCATCACATTTAATGAAAAATATATTACGTATCGAACTGCGGACCTTCTTTTTTCCGATGCAATCACTGTTCCAGGAATAAGTACTCTGAATCTCGCCGCGTCAAATGGAATTGTAACAAGTAATCTGACCGTGAGGACGTCGATTACTGCCCCACAGGCATCGCAATTTCTTCTCAGCTCTACTGCAATCGTGAATCCTAGTGGGTCAATGACTGTTTCAAGCATTCGCACACAGACGGCCACATTCTCAAATATAGTTTCCACTATGCAAATAAATGCTTCTTCACTCACCGTCTCTACAATCACGCTGGGTGGGAATATAGAGGCGGCGGAAGGCGGCTACTTGAATATTAATACTGGAATCTTCAGCAGCCTGGCCACTGGTCTAATATATGCGACCTCTGTCAATGCCGATAAATTTACTACTACAGGATTTACTCTTTCGGATATAAATGTCACCAGCAGTTTCGTGGCAGATAATGTCACGCACTTTTCCGCAGTAAATGTGACAATCGATAATACGGGGGGGTCCATCTCCACTGGCAGTCTCGCCATTAATACAATGCTCGCCACAAGTACGATTGTGAATACTTCTGGGCAGTTTCTCACACACTCTGGAAATATAACAATGGTCGCAAATAATGTTATTATGGATGCGGCGACCTGCAGCTCTCTTACAACAAGCAGTATAAATGCGACGGCAATGACTGCCACAACAATCAACATGGGTTCTCCACCGACGCCAGGTATTCATGGGCCGTATTTTGTACTAGATAATTCTTATCCTCAGCAGAACGTCTCCGTAACAGGAGGGCCAGGCGACTCTTTCACGCCTTTTTTGGTGACTAGTGTAAAACCGCCAGGCATTAATCCTGGTGACCCCTACCCAGTAGAAGTGTCTTTTTCCCTCAACTTTAATGGGCCAACTATACCAGGATACTATGCTACTATACAGGCGTTCAGTCTAATACCTGGTACGGAGGCAAGCTGCCTCGTCTCACTGAGAACGAATAATGACGCTACGAATATAACTACATTGTATGGCCTCTATGGAACGAATCAGTCGTATTCTACACCCCCTGATACGGGCGGCATTCCCATTCCAAGTGGTACTCTCCCAGCCTCTTTCATACACATCATAGGAACCATGTATGGAAATAGCGAGTTTTCCGTGCAGTTCCAATCACGTTCTAATGACAACTACTCTGGCATTGACTCGAATACTTCTATTACAATGAACAATGGTGTTCTCCGCTGGCCCTACTTTCTGAATGGAACTACCATCCAGAACTCTCTCAATGATATGGCGGTGCGTTCCATATATTATTACGGGGCACTGAATTTTGCCTCTGACCCTGCTCTGAAAGAAAAGATTGAATTTGCCAATCTTTCTACTTGCTCTCAACGTATTGCGGAACTACCTCTTCATCGCTTCAAGTATATTGATTCGTATCTTTCGACTTTCCAGCAAAAGGACATGCACCGCCTGGGCTTCCTGGCAAATGAAGTTGAAGCGGCCTTCCCCAAATCTGTGACTTATACCGAGATTCCAGAACTCCATTCCACGTTTCGTATGATTGATACGCAACAAATCGAGATGTCACATATTGGAGCCACGAAACAACTAATGCAGCGAGTAGAGCACCTTTATATGACGATTGCATCTCTCAAGGAGCAGATTTCGACTATTCTATAAAATCTCGCGCATCTTTAGCGGGCCGATGAATCCTATTGTAAATGAAAGCACTTCTGTACTTCAGATTGACACATCTGGATTACAGGGCGGCCAGGTTTCTCTTGTGTATATTTCTTCTACAGGAATCCCGGGACAACTCGTCACAATTGCCGATGCGACCGGTTTTGTATCATCGCCTCAAGCGATTCTTTTAAGTACCACAGGTGGAACCCTCTTCAGCGACGGTTCTCACAGTACAATAATAAATCAGCGTTTCGGATACATCACACTCGCCTCTCAGGGAAATGGAAGGTGGGCACCGGTGAATGTCTTCTCTTTTTCCAATACGACTGCACAAAACTATAGGGCAGTTGACGGGAATACTGTAAGCACAAATAGCATGTCCCTGCGAGGACTTGCCTCTACTCTCGGAATCTATAGCGCGAGCTTGAATACCAGTTCTGCTGCAATACACGGGGCACTCTTCACGAGTACAATATATATTGATTCAGACGCCTCTACAAATCCCCCCTTTACAGTGGATGGGAGTGAAATCGTTTTCGGTTCCACCGTTGCTGGAGCGGGTTCCTTCGGTGGCTCTATTTCAACCATGGGCGACTTTTTCACTACAGGTAATATTTCGAGCAAGTTTGGGACACTTTATATTGGCGGCGACGTAACCTTAGGAGGAAGCTGGCGCGGCCAGCGCGGAGCACAAATAACTGCTGAAAGTGCCACTATTGCAAGCTCTGCGACTTTTCTTGCCCCACTTACTGTTTATAGCAGCATCTCGGCAAACTCTAACTGCACTACACGAACTATCCTCTCAGACACTGCAAACGGAGCGACTCTCAATACAATGAACTCTGTGGATTTTGGAAACGGTGTTCGTATCCAGAGTGCCTTGGGGAGCACCGAACTCACCTTTACATTATCTATAACTGTCCCCTCCTCTATCAGCTCACTCAGCCTCGTTGCACAAAACTCTGTGAATACCTCGAATATATCCGCGCAAAACTTTACTGGCATGAGTACCCTACAACTCCTCACTCTTAGTAGCGCGCAAATCGTCAATAGCGCCGGCTCCCTCGTCGTCTCATCCCTTCAAGGAAACTCCTTCGCATCCCAGAGCCTCACCGCCAAATCCCTTCAAGATAAGACAACACTCACCGTAGGGTCTATTTCAATGAATGACAGGGGGATTAGTACTCCTATGACATTCACGTATAATGAGACCAATGTAACAATACCGGTCTATTGGACCATTTCTAGTATTGGGAGAAACGGTACATTCAATGCGCGCTATATGGACCTTCTTACCGATACGTGCGTTGGAGACGATATTCGCACAGTAGACCTTGATACGGGTTTCAATAGCTTTATAAGTGTCTTTACTAGTAGTGCAACAGTAACAGGAACAGTCGACTTGACCTGCAGCACAGCCTCTATGAAATATACAAGTGTGAATAATACTGGAGGTACAATCGTAGGAACTCGGCTCAAACTTGTACAAGATATTCGGTGCAGTAGTATCAGAACAGATGTAATCACATCTTACTCGACAATCACATTTCAGGGGCTGTCGCGCGTTGCTTTACCAGACACATTTATTAGCACGACTACGATTGGTTCGGCCACCACAAGTAGCATGGGTATTTCGCGGATAGTGACAGGGACCTCTGCTGAATACAGCACGATAAATCCCAGTAGTGCATGGCTATTCCCTTCTACATATCAAATGAGTGGGGCACCCTTTTTAAGAACAACTGGACTAGGAACATATTTCAACAAAGAGGAGTTTGTGGCAGCGGGTAAACAGACGGCCTATTATTCTGTGATTGACCCTACAACACTTTCGCAGCAGACGCTGCCGACCCCCTATATTAATACGGTGGCCGGCACTGGTGTAAAAAGCAATCCTACAGATACGGGGGGGCAGGCCATAGGAACTGTGATTGGACAGGCGGCATCTGGGCTAGACAGGTCTCTCTATTTCGGGGCTTCAGATGCCGCGGGATGGAAGGTGAAACAACTGACGCCCGCGGGACAACTACTTACTCTTGCAGGACAACCGCGCTATTTCTATGGGGATGGTGGATTTCCAACGAATGCGGCGCTAGGCCCTCGCCTCGCCATTTCCTTCTTCAACCCTGGCCAAGTTCTTATCACCGATATTAGCAATATTCGCCTCCGATACATCACTGCTGACCCTATTATTCAGACTATTGCAGGTACGGGGCAACCAGGCTTCTCAGGTGATGGGGGTCTCGCGACAGCGGCGACATTCTCTACGCCTTTAGGTACTCTTGCAACATCGTTTGGAAGTACTATATATGTGGCGGACAGTGATAATCAGAGAATCCGTATACTAACTGGCTCAACTATTTCCACATTTGCTGGAACAGGGGTTGCGGGTGCAACTGGCGATGGCGGCCCTGCGCTTGCCGCCACTCTGAGTGAACCTTATGCTCTTGCAATAGATGCATCTCAAAATATTCTTTTTACAGACCTCAGCAACTGTGCCGTGCGAAAAATAGGAACCGGCGGAACTATAACGCGAATCGCTGGAACATATACAAAGGGGTATGGGGGCGACGGTGGACTCGCAACGGCAGCTCTCCTCTCCTACCCTACTGGAATAACAGTTGACCCCTTTAATGCGATTTATATCTGCGATACGGGAAACTCGCGTGTAAGACGTATTGACCCTGGCACGCAAAATATAACAACCGTCGCAGGAAATGGTGTGGCGGCCTTTGGGGGAGACGGCGGGCTTGCCACTCTTGCAAACCTCTCGAGCCCTACTGGTGTGGCAAGCGATTCGGTGGGAAACTTGTATATTGCCGACAGAGATAATCAATGTATTCGTTTTGTCTCTAAAGCAACTGGTAAGATTGCAACCGTAGCGGGTCAGCCGCGCCGCCCAGGCTACAGTGGTGACTACAGTTTCGCCACATTTGCCCTTCTCAATACCCCTACAGATGTTATTTTCGACTCGGCCTCACAATACTATTATATCGCCGATTCTGGCAATAGTGTAGTACGGTATGTGGATTCTACACGAAGGATTATTTACGCCTATGTAGGGAATGGCAGCCCGATTTCTGCGGGAGACGGTGGCCCCCCTGCCGCCGCAGTATTTGGAAATATTACGTCGGTCGCAACGGATGCACAAGATAATATTTATATCACCGATGGCCAGGCAAATCGTATTCGCCAGATTAATGCGGCCAGAAGTACGATTCAAACTGTCGTGGGGACTGGCGTGGGGGGATTCAGCGGTGATGGGGGAGCCGCCGCTGCCGCACAGATTAGTAGCCCCCAAACAGTGGTGGTCGACTCTACCGGTGCCCTCTATTTCACTGACATGCTCAATCAGCGCGTGCGGCGTGTCGACGGGTCCACCCGCACCATTCAGACGATTGCAGGAACGGGTGTGGCGGCATATGACGGCGACAATAAATCATCTATTACTGCGTCCCTGAACTTTCCTGCTGCTCTTACACGTGGTCCAGATGGCTCGCTCTATGTAGGTGATACATCGAGTTTCCGTATTCGTCAACTTGCTCCCGACGGCTTCATACGGCCTTTTGCTGGCTACGGTGTAGATGGGGTTCTCGCGGCAGGCCAAACTCTTGCTAGTACGACATTTGGTAGGATTAACGGTCTCGCCTATGTCTCTTCTCTGCTGTATGCTACAGATGCGACAACGAGTGCAATATGGTCCTTCAATGCCGCGCAGAATGTCGTACAAAATGCTTCGGCGGTCTCGACGCCGGCTTATCTGGGCGATGCTGGTCCCCTCTCGAATGCCTTCTTTAATCAACCTACAGGGATTATCTCGGATTCTAGCGAGAATCTTGTGATTTGTGACACGGGGAATTTCCGACTGCGAAAAACATATACATTTGGTCGGCCGAGAAATCCCCTATTTCTCACCATGAATATGGCCTATACGAACTATTATGCAAGTACTGGGACCGGCTACATTAAACTAAATGGCAATACTCTAGCAACTTTTGACGGGTCCCTGCAATCCAACGAGGCGTATCAAGTGACGGATTTACCCATCTTAAACTATCCTCTTCAATCCAGTAATCCAATAACGGGGGACCAGACGGCCTTTCTCGAAATAACACAGGCGAGCACAATTGGCTACACAAAACTCGCGGGGAACTTTTTTGTCACCCAGGTTCCTGGCCAGGGACTCTTGCGTAATATAGTTAATAGTGATGTCGGCATCCAAATGAACAGGGGTATACTGAAGATTCCCAATGAACTTGACGGTATTACTATTGATAATAAATTCAATGATGCTTCCATGCGCACAGTGAGTTATACGGGAAGTCTTATTAGTGCATCGGATCCGGCTCTGAAAGAGCGAGTTGCCCCTGCGGATTTGTCTCAATGTTATACCACACTGGGCGAACTGCCTCTGCGGGCATACTCTTATATTCAGCCCTATGTTTCCACATTCCATGTTCGTGATACGCGCCGTCTGGGCTTTCTTACAAGCGAAGTTGCACTGCATTTTCCGAACTCTATTGCACGTACCTCGATTACGGAAGAAGCCCCGTGGTGCCCTTCCTCCATTGATACTCTTGACACGGCCCAGATTAAATATGCGCACCTCGGCGTCACACAGTTTTTAATGAATAGCGTGGACATTTTAGAGGCCGAAGTTGCGTCTCTGCGTAGCATACTGGCCCAAAGAAAGAGTGTTTCTTGATAGAAGCAGTGATGGCCACGCCAGGGTATAGGCCCTATACATCAGATTCGGAGACAGACTCTGGATCAGAATCTGATTCTACAGTATCGACGGATTCTACGTCAAGTGGGTATGCATCGATTGTCACTCCTACGAATCCTCTGAATTTCCGTCTTCTTGCGGAAAACTTGTCATTGACAAAAACTGCAGGGGGGGCCATGGATTCTTCGGGACAAGTTATGACTCTTGGTGATACGGGTGTCCAGGCATATCCTATAAAATATGGATATGACACATTTGCAAACTTTGACCTTCCGAAAGACCCTTCTGGAGCAGAGTTGAAGTCGTCGCCACAGTCAATCACGAGCATTGTCATGCTTGATAGTAGGGACCGCGATAGGAATGCCTTCCCGCAGCCAACCCAGGTTACTCTCCGACTACCTCGCGTTTATTCAAATGTGACAAGCTTCCAACTTGTCCAAGTGAAACTCCTGTCCTCCTTCTTCTATTTTCGGCAAAATAAGAATAATACTGATGTCTCTATTATTGAGCTCGACAGGACTGCAATAAACAGCAAAGGAGTTACTGTACCGAATATTATTAAGACGCTAATACGACAGGGAACATATGACGTAAACTCTCTTCTTTCAGAACTGAGTACGCAACTGAATATCACACCGATTTTCTACGATTTTCCCAATGGATTCCAGGATTTCGCCCCCAGGTTTGCCGCCACAGGAGATTTCAGTATTGGATTCAACTTTCCAGGTGACAACTTCTATGATTCACTCTTGGATGAATTCACTCCAAATCCCACAACGACTTTTATTATATCCAAGTACTTTCAAAATCGATATGCCGGCCTCTCTAGTTATACTACAGACCAGATAAAAATCGCCTACTACTATCCGGTTCTGAAAGAAGTTCTGCTCGATACGACCTATTCTACGCCTATCAATCTCATCTTAAAAACGTCGGCTCCCTACTTGCTTCCCTCTGAAACTGTGTATAGCCGTTGCATTTATACGTTCCAGGGCATTAATGACCCCGTGGTCTTGGAAGTGATTAATATTAACACCGTGGTTCTTGATGATTACCGCCTGCATAATACTTTTCGTTATTATTTGATTAATAAATATAATCTGACGTATGAAACACAGTCGAATCATGTGACATTTGCTTGCCCGAGCCTGAACACGAGCCTGGTGAATCTTATTAATTTCAAGCAGGCCCAATACTTTTCAGAGCAACTAAATCTGAATGGGATTACAAATGACGCATATACAGCTCTTAATACACAGAATACGATTCTTCTTGCAGTTCTGAATGACATGTTCTATTATATTCAGAGGTGGCTGGCCGTCTATTTTGGAATAAACTTCAATACGTACAGCTTGGATTATATTGCAAATCCGACGAACTTATTGCCTCTTCGTGATGGATTTCAGGCGGTGGGCGTGAGTTCCAACTATGATTCGAATGTGATTGCCCGCAATCTGCCTGTAATAAATACGAATGTTCTGGACCCTCTTCGAAAGTCGGCAGAGAAATATTGGAATCGTATGACGAATCTTCCAGAATCCACTATAGCATATCCTGTAAACTTGGAAACGGGGAATCCGAGTACGACGTCGAACTATCCCTACAATCTTCTTCTGAAGCAACAAGATACGCAACACAAATTTGTAGACGCCAGTGGATTCATGTACGTGAATCATTTAACACGATACGCAGATATTCTTGTTCCTGTCGACGCCTCTAAATATACAGTTTTCAAATTCCAGAGTCCCACTCGGCAGACTCTGCAAATCACTACTCTGCCGCGGCCGACTGAGTTCCGATACCCCGCCTACAATGCAGTGGCCTATGATTTGAGTTCCCAGAAGCTCTTTGATAATAGTTATTGCTTCATAGAAAATGCACAGAATGCGAAAATGGATGTTGGCTCCAACTTTGCGACTACGTCACTCGTTACTGTGCCCGGATTTTCCACTATAAATAATACGTCGAACTTCGGCCTCTCCTATGAGAGCTCACTTGCTCTTTGGGGACCTTCTACGCAGAAAGTGCAAGTAGGTGCAACACGCGGCTTCTTCCAATTCGAGACGCCAGTTCCATCACTTGCTACTGCGCCAGGATATAGATTTTTCCTCTCCGTGACGATTGCCCCGCCGAGTAGCCAATCCACTTTTGTTACGGCAATGAACATGTTTTTATATCACGATAGAGGGGCATTTATGGCCGATATTTCCGATAATATGAATGAAAAACCAATAAACTACCTCACGAGCCTGCAGACGACAACGGCGCAGTCGACGGCGACAATGACATTCCCCGTGTATGGGAATGAGAAGTATTATGTTTTGGCGCGGTCTGTTGGAACGGTGATTGCGACCCAGGAATATAGAATTGTCCCGTGGTTTCCTAACGGCTCTAACTATACAGTACTTTCTGCCAGCCTCAGCAACTTTGACCCTCTCGCGGACCCCACTACACCTGCTGCCCTTTCAAATATTAACTATGCCCAGCTCGCCGACCCCGCCTTTATACGTCTCCCCATCCAGAGCTCAATACAAACCTCGAGTGTACAGGATGCCCTCTTTTCGAATCTCACTTTCTCTACTGTCGCAATCGGCTATGACGGCAATGGCGTGAGTACTGACCTCACGAACTACTGCGGCTTCTTAGGGACGAGCCCGCAAAGTAATATGCTCCCCGCGGCTTCTCTGCGCGCCGACCCCATTAGTGAATATTTCTTCCAAGTGGATAAAGGGTATGACCCAGCCCTACAGCAATACTTGACTATAAACGGCGGAAATGCGATTCTGCAGCCGCAGGGTGGGGGTCTGTATGTTCCTGGGCCCGTGGCAGCACGACAGACGTCTATTACACACTGGTATGGAACAACTTATTTGCCAAACTCGGAAAATCAAGCGCCTATTACGTCAAATATCGTTACGAGCTCGAACTTGATTGCCCCGTTTACGGTTGCCACGACGAATGCACCACTTAGCAGCTATACCTATGGAGGGTCAAATCAATCCATACAATTCGGCGACGGTGTTATGGGGATTTCGTTCATTCCAGAACAGGGTGTGTGGGACATTAAGAGGACAATGTTCAAGAGTATTTACACCACGGGCGAGCCCGAGACAGACGAGAATCTGAACATCATGTATCTGGGCGTATATTATTCCGCAATAACAACGAATCGTTTCATCCACGAAATACCTCTTTCAGAGGCGATTGCGGTCTTGAAATTCTCCAAATCGGTCACTTATACATCAAATACGACGAACCTGGGTTTTGATGCAATGGGAGGCACGTATTATGAATTCGTGAGAGACACCACATTTCAGACGGGGTCCAACTCCTACCTCTATGGATATTCACAGCCGACCTCTACAATTAATACGGATATTAACTCGATTTATTCGTTCATTCCTTTTGATGCCAGCCAGAAATTCGCAACCTTCCAGGCACTTGCGGGCTCTCCCGTTCCGTATCCCTATTATTCAGATGCCTCTGCCGGCACGGTATATTATGATGGTTCTCGTACAGATTTGAATGCGGGAATCGTGCTTCCGAAAGTAAAAGCGAGTCCAGACCCTCTTCGTGCGCCTCCTACAGGATATGACCAAACACAGTCGAAATATGAACTCTCTATGCCGATTGGTACGAATCTTCTGCAATATATTGTGCCTTATCCGTTTGCTCTTCTTTCAAATACGATGAACCCGTGGGCGCCATTTCCATTTGTACCTTCTCGTATTATTGGCGACGTTTCGGGATATATAATGACGCAGGATTCTTATTACAGAGTGTTTGAGTATTCTGCAGATACGACGAACTATAGTCTGGTGGAAAAATATCAATTTACTCTGGACCAAGTGTATTCTTCAAATGTGCCGGCAATAAACTTTATTGGAGTTGCGGCGAATGAATCAGAATATGCCTTCTTCGCCTATTCAAATACGCAGCCTGAAAGTGATGTGACGAGCAAGCTTCTGATTCGCACAATGAACCCTTTTGACGGTTCTATACGTGCCACACATGAGTATGCAAATATAGAGGGATTTGACCCGACCGCCCAAGAAATCACAAATATGACCTATAATAATTTCGGCGGGTTCACTCTTTCTTTAAAGGCGGGGTCGAACTTCACTGCGATTTGCAAACATAATGCGACGACCTCTTCTATTACTAAAATAACGCCTATTGCAATGGGAGGGGCAAATGCGAATATTACGAGATTTGTCACAAGGCAGACGGCAAAAGAAGAATTCGGAAGTTTCTATGTATTTCCTCTGAGAGAGGGGCTGCCTGGAACGATTACAAAGGGTCACATTGACTATGTTCTTGCCACGCCGTCAAATGTACTTGCAACCACGAATCCCTATTACAACTTTGTGGCTTTTAGTGGGCCGCAGGATGGTTGGAGCGCGTCAAACTCTCCCACGCAAATACAGGTACTTAATCTGAGCACTACAGGGAGTGCAGGTGTATTTCGAGAGCCTATTATTTCTCGCCAGCCATTCAAGGATTATATTTACATGCTTTCTGAGTCGGACACGACGCGCTTTTATCAAGTAACGGGTTTCTCTCAATCTAACTTGGCTATTTACACGTCAAATGCGCTGACTACTAGGTCGAGATATGCCTTTCCCGTGGCGACGAGTAACTTTACTCAGGGTGGGAACGGGGCGAAATGGTCTCTGATTGGGAACACGCTCTACGGAAATCGCAATGACGTAATTGACAGCCCGCGTAAGATTTTCCAGGCATGGCAGCTGTTTTATCCCGTGCAGAGGATTGTGATGGAGCGGGTGGCGAAGAACTTTACCTTCTTGAATGACTATGATGGCTTGGAATATCCAGAGTATCCGCATATGTGTCTTCTGGGTTATAACTCTTCAAATGCAATGATGAATGATATAAATGGAAAATGGGGTCTCGAATCGGCGAGCAACTTTTCAGTGGCAGATTTTGCCTTTCAGGGGCCGACATTCAACTCATTTCTCTTTACGTTTCCTCTGCAAAAGTCGACGCCGGCCAATCCCTTTTATTACTTGGCGATTCGAAACTATAGTCCCACTGAAAAGTCGCAAGTCCTCTTACGATGCAGTCTTACGAATACATATGATTACGGCTATATTTCAATGACAGATTTGAGCAATGAAGTAGTGACGTCTTTTACTGAGAAGGTGAATTTCAATCCAGACTATTACAACTCGCTCTTGGCTTTCAACTCCAACTTTGTTATAGGGTCGAACGGGCAGATATTTGGGGCGAATATTATTCAGGGGTACGCGGGGTCGAATCTCTCCAATGTGACAGGCTTTGGTGATTTTTATGCGCGTTTTGTGGCCCTCTATAATACATATAATGCGCAAGTGCAACTTGTACAGGGCATTAACTCGAATGTGAATACGAATGTGAAAACGTTTATTCAGACAGATTTGCAGTATATTTTACCGGCGTCTTCATTAAATCGGCAGAGATTTACGGACCCGCTTACGTTTAGTATTTTATGGAAGTCGGCTCTTTTGCCGCAATATACAAAACTAGATGATAATTGGGGAATGGGATGGAATCTGGGATTTGCAAAAGAGGATACGACATATCAAACTGTGCATAAAGGCCCTTCTTTTTTCAAGATTCTCGACGATTTCATTAACTTGAACATGAATCAGGAGTTTGATATGAATCGGATGGACACGGGTGCAAAAGAGGATTTATCTCGGACTCTGGAGCCCACGGGATTTATAAAGGCGTTTCATGGGAAGCTTCTCTTGGCTCCTTTTGGAAGTTATGCGCAGACGTTTGTGAGTAATCCTCTGAGTTTTAATCCACCTCTTGGACGGATTGATAAATTGACATTCACGTGGGTTGATATAACCGCCGCGCAGATTGACAACTCTGATTGCGAGTGGAATACAGTAGTACAGATAGTGGAGAAGAAGGATATGGTGGAAATTCCTCCCATGAAGCAGATTGACCCTACTATGCGGATGAAGGTAAATAGTCCTCCTCCCACATAAAGTTGCGGGGGGCACATTTATTTTGGTACTTGACGGTAGAAGGCGAATGAGTAGTTCATCTGGCGCTCCATATATGAGGCAAGTTCCTGTTCGTTCGGATTTGCCGAGCTCTAGAAATCCGAATGTAGCACCTCCGCATGGTGGAGAGCGTGTTGCCCCTATTCCTGCCGTGTTTTCAAATACAGAAGGGGACTCTGAGACGCCGGCGATGTCTTATCCCACTGAGGCCGGTTCTCCTGTAATGAGCTTGCCGTTTCAACAGGAGGGCCCGGATGATTTTTTCCCAGCGGTATGTACGAAGACTCACTGGGACCCTACTGCAATTCTTCGTAAGACTCTGCCAGAGGGGTATGTTCCTCAGAGTCTGGACCCTCGCCCATGGACACGCATTTGTATGGAATATACAACTGCAGGGGAAGATGGGCCGGCGCCTGCTATTAATCCTTCGATTGTAATGCCGCAAGGAGGCCAGTTTTATCCTGTTTCGAGATATATGCAGGCGATTGATGATGAATCGAAACTCCGTGTATTGGACCGTCCTCTGGGAACGTGTGAGCGCGACCAATGGGGCCCTACAGCCAATAGTGATATGTATAACTCTCGCATATTAGTACCAGAGCGTTCTGCAATAAATGACCCATCGAAGATTCAGGAACTAGCATATCCTAGGGCTCTTCTCCGGTCTGGTCCCTATGATTGCAGGGATGCGAATGATAAACTGGCGATGATGAATGATTCCGATTTTGTTTTTAATAATGCGACGAAACAGAATCGCTACAAGGCGATGAATAAGGATTATCGTCCTGCGCCGCCAGGTGGTTCTTTACAGGGTTCTGTTGATTACATACGGAATACTATTTCGAAGAATGCTGGTTCGCCGAGAGCTGAAAATGGGTTATTTACAGGGTCGAGAGGTCCTCCTCCTCCAGGAGCTTCTGGTCCCGATTATTTACAGAAGTTTTATGGTAATGCTGGTGGGGCGGCAGTAAATAGCGAGAATGGTTCGGCACCTGGGAAGGGATTTGTAAATACAAAGACGTTTGGTTCGAGGAATTAGAGAGGGTGGCGAAAAAGTACATGATATTACTGTGGCATTTCTTGCCTCTAATATCATCTACTATGCTCTGCGGTATAAGAAATCATAATGCTTTCTATCACAGATTAGTTTATGGATATATTTGATCCATACGAAAAGTTAAAGAGAATATTGGGGCCAGCGCCTTTGCATCCATGGGGGGCATTAATACCACAGGCACTCTTATGGTCGTTTCGTCGCTTCTGCATTCAGAAGCTTATTGTTCAAGAAGGGACATTAATGGAATATTTATGGGAAGACCATTTGGAGCTTATTCATTCTTATGCACCAAAGGGGCTTGAAATGGCCTGTATTGATTGGTTGACTTCTGAGAATATTGTACATGTTTCTTCTTCATTGGATAGTTATAATACATTTTTCATTGAGGTAATGAAAATGATTGATATTGTAATGGAGGATAGTGATTATAAAATGCAAGATACTATTTCGGAATTTCTGGACACGGGGATGGGAGAGTATTTGTACAAATGGTTGGGAGATAAATTTCTTCCCTTTTTGATTTTTCCAATGAAAATAGAAGATGATAATGAATTTACTTCTGCGCAGTTTACGCGATTGATTTCTACTCTTATGGATTTTTCAAGAGTGGCGCGGGTGCCTCCCGCTTCTCTAGAAATTGTTGCGACTCCTCTAGAAATTGTTGCGGCTCCTCTAGAAGTTGTTGCTGCTCCTCTAGAAGTTGTTGCTGCTCCTCTAGAAGTTGTTGCTGCTCCTCTAGAAGTTGTTGCTGCTCCTCTAGAAGTTGCGCCGCCGCCCGCGCCCCCACCGCCGCCATCCCCACCCCCGCTGCCGCCTCCCCCTCCCCCGCTGCTGACAAACCCTTTTGATATTTTTATGCCAACCAACTCTCTTCTTTGGCAATATGCATCTCTTCCATCAATGGTGAAAGATACATTTCAAGAGCAAAAAATGTTACAGCAAATGCAATCGCCTATTATAAAAGTAGAAGAGTCAAAAGTAGAAGAGCCAAAAGTGGTAGAGCAAGTGCAACCCTCTAGTATAACAGTACAAGAGGCAATTAGAAGGCGCCGTCTAACAATAAAGAAGAATGGAAGGTATTCTCGTGTAAAAACGAGAAGAAGACATCTCAACTAATAACTAAGAAGCACAAATGTTGGAGTTATTTTTTTTGGCGGGTTTGATATTTTTGATTGCAGTATTATTTTACAAGCAGCGCCGCGCCTCTACAGAGATACTTCAAGCAGAAGAAGAGCAATTAGAGGAACAGTTTACGGATTTATTGGCAGAACAGCAGCCTCTTATTGTTCGTGGAATAAGTCCTCCAAAAGGTATTACATTAGAATCTCTTAAAAAGATTCCTCGGCTTGCCGATTTTTCAGTAGGAGGTCAGCCGCTTCAAACAGTGTTGAATGATCCAAAGATTCTTGATTCTGCGAATGGTTCTCCAGTACTTTCAAAGGAGAGGAGAAGCATTTTTGCTACGGAGCTTTCCACCAAAATCTGGGCAGACCATGTATGGCTTCCCAAGTTTTCGCAAACGACATGGCTGGGATTTATGTTGGGCTGTATGATTTCCGAGATTGTCCTTGGTGGGATGGGAATGTTCAAAACAACTGCAATGTATACCTGTATAATGCCTACAGAGGGTGTCTATACAATAAGTATTCTTTCGAGGGAGTCCGAATCATTTCTTCCAAAGATGTGGGAATATAGATATCCCGGTGATTTATCTCCAAATGATACGCCTCTAGTTGCAGATTTGAAATACATGGATATAATTCTGAGGCCTGGTACGATGATAATCTTTCCCGCGCATTTTATTGTGAGTATGAAACCGGCCGGTGACGAGTTTACAGCGGCTGCCATACTTGAGTATCATGAACCAATAAGTCTTCTTGCAAAATCACTTACATAAAATTGAGGTTTATACTAGCATCCTATAGAATATAGGAATGTCATCTGAAACTGAGGACGACATTGAGTATGAGTCTCCTTCAGAGCTGCTGGAGGTATTAAAGGTGCAAGTATTGCAGCTTGACACGATTACGCAAAGCATAGACAAGGGTCTTCTCGATTTATTCTACAGGGTGAAGTGTGAGACCACGGATTGGATGACGGAGCCATTGAGGCCCGAAACGAAGATTTTAGCGTGGTGTCGAAAGAATAATCTTCCTGACACGCCGAATGTCGACACATTTATTGACGCATGTTTTGCTAATGCGACATCGATTGATTTAGAGACACGGATGTTGACGTTTACGAAGGAGGATGCAATTGCACTCTGGAATGGGGAGCAGAGGGTGTCAATCTTTGAGATTATTGCGAGTATGCCGAGGTTGTTCAAGTGAATATGCCACCACTGCTACGGTAGTTTTTTTAACTAAAGATACTAATCATTAGTTAGATGAAAAGTGTACATACGACCCCGAGGGTAAAACGGGGTAGGAGAAAATCAGGTGGACAGCAGGGTGGTACAACTGCTGCATATGTTGTATCGACTCTTGCTGGAAATGGCTCTGGAAACTGGATAGAGGGTACGGGGACGGCAGCAGCTATACACAGTCCTCGTTCGATTGCAGTAACACCTTCTGGTTCGATAGTGATTGCGGAATCGAATTCATCTGCGATTCGTTTAGTGACACAGGCAGGTGTAACATCGACTTTGGCGGGTCCAAAGCAGATTTCATCGCTAGGGTCACAGGATGGGCAAGGAAGGAATGCATCTTTTTATCAGGCGAATGCGATGACGTGTGCTCCTGACGGGACGATATATACTGCAGATTCTTCGTATCATTTGATTCGCAGGATTACGCCTGATGGAACGGCGACGACTATTGCAGGGACTGGGGGTCAGAATAATACGGATGGTGTGGGTCGTTCTGCCTCATTTAATAGGCCGCAGGCAGTTTGTATAAATCCAGAAGGTAATATTCTGTATGTTGGAGATACGGACAATCAAATGGTGCGTCAAATAAGTATTCCAAGCTACGCTGTCACTACGTTCTGTACACAAGTGCAGGCCATGGGTATTGCGGTTGGTCGTAACGGAATAGTGTATATTAGCTCGAATGACCATCGTATATATAGTTTACCAGTTGGGAGTGGTGGGCGGACTGTAAGGCCACCGGTATTTGTTGGAAATGGTAGTCAGGGATATTCGGATGGGCAGGGGACGGGCTGCGCGTTTAATCAGCCGAAACAGCTTGCGATAGATTCTGCCAATAATTTGTATTTGGCCGATTCTGGGAATAATATGGTTCGTATGATTACGCCGGCGGGTGCAGTGACAACCGTTGTGGGAAATCAGAGTGGCGGTTTTGTAGACGGCTTAAAGGCAGTGGCGCGATTCAACTATCCGTGGGGTGTTGCCATTGACAGTGGGGGCAATCTGTATATAGGTGATTCGAATAATAATCGTATTAGGAAACTGGCACTCATTATGCCTCCCAGCGCGCCTGCTGTGAGACTTATTACTAGGGATTCCATTGGTGCAACGATTACTTGGACAGGTGGGACTTCTCTTGTGCCTACCGTGTACTCTTATAGTATTAATGGTGGAGCTAGAGTGGCCCTCCCTACAACGATTACGGGCCCCCCCGTAACGATTCCGATGCCGAGTGGTGGGGCGACCTTTAACGTTTCACTTATTGCCTCAAATGACGCAGGTTCTACACCATCTGTTCCAGCGGGTCAAGCAAGTGGCACATTGTCCGTAACTACTGCGCCCACTATGAGAAGTAGTGCATATACCTTCGTGGGAATACGTGGAAATGCAGGGTCGGTAAATGGAGTGGGCACGGTTGCGTCACTCAATAACCCGTATGGTGTGACAATGGACACTAGTGGAAACGCCTATATTGCTGATACGAATAATCACTGCATCCGCAGAGTGACCCCCTATGGACTTACAACCACATTTGCTGGTATGCCCACAGTTGCAGGCTACGTGGATAATACTTTGACAACTGCGCAATTCCGAAACCCGAGGGATATTACTTTAGATAGTGCGGGAAATATGTATGTGACAGATACGGGGAATAATGTGATTAGGAAGATAAGTCCTCTTGGAGTTGTCACTACTTTTGCGGGAAATACATCGGCGGGTTCCTCGGATGGGACGGGGCCAGCGGCGGATTTTAATAATCCTACGTCTATAACATGCGACCCGAGTGGAAACGTTTTTGTTGCAGATACAAATAATCATTGTATTCGGAAAATAACGCCGGCGGGAGCGGTTACGACATTTGCTGGAACAAATAACTCGGCACTCACTGATGGCGCCGGCAGGGACGCGCGGTTCAACTCGCCGTGTGGTATAGCATATGACGCATTTTCCCGCAACCTATATGTCGCAGATACAAACAATCACTGTATACGCATCGTGACACTCAATGGAGTAGTAACAACACTTGCGGGAAATAACAGCAATGGTATGACAAATGGTATTGGAACTGTGGCCGATTTCAATGCCCCTACAGGTATTGCGACAGATTTATCAGGATATATTTATGTTTCCGATTCAAACAATCATTTAATCCGTAAAGTGGCACCAGGCGGCCTAGTAAGCACCTATAGTGGCTCTGGTCAAGGATGGGCAGATGGCAGTACAACAGCTGCGCAATTCAACTCGATTCAGAGCAATGTGCAACACAATACACCTACAGGTATGGCAACAGATGCGAGTGGCAACTTATATGTTACAGAGACGGGCAATCATATTCTGCGTATTATTACGCCGATTCCACGCCCAGTGCCGCCTACATCGATTACCATAGGGGGTGTGACGACTAACTCTGCGACTATAAACTGGTCTGGTGGGTCGGGTGCGTCATCCTTTACCTTTGCAATGTTTCCCCCTACTCCTGGTATTATTATACCAGTTGTGGCATCGAGCCCTGGGACGATTAGCGGTCTTTCTGATGGAACGAGGTACACTGTATATGTGGTTTCTATGAATGCGGGGGGGCCTATTCTGTCCAACCCCTTTAGTTTTGTTACAACAATAAGTCCGCCAGTAGTGACAGTGGGCCCGAAAGATGCGATTGTTACGAATCCTACTGCGAACAATCCCGTTCCAGGAGATGCGACGGCCCTTATTAGGTGGACTGGCGCGGCAGTTGCGGATTCTATCACGTATCAGATTTCACCGAATGATGCGCAAAATCGTTCTTCTGTGACAATGCCGAATAATCAGACGTCACCTTATCTTATTACGAATATGAGGCCTGGGACGACTTATACGGTGAGTCTCGCGGCAACAAAGGCAAATGTTCCAGGTGCAAACCCTGCGGCATATACGGCGTCATCTGAGCCTTTTTCATTTACAACACCTGCTGCGCAGACTGTCACAGTATACCCTATTGCAGGTATTGCGAATAATAGGGGGCGCACGAATGATATTTCAGGAGCAAGATGCACGTTTGAGATGCCGAGGGGTATTGCAATGGATGGCAATGGAGTACTATATGTGTCGGACCGTATTATTGTACGACAGATTACGGGACCACCTGGAATCTCCTATTTTTCTTTTGCGAGGGGAGTGCCTGGGGCTGTTCCGCGGCCTTTAGAAAAGACCCCTATTTTGCCAGGACCGAGAGTTGGTGACTATGTGGGTTCTAGGGAGGGTGGACAACCGAGTTATTCGCCTAGAGTGGGAGCAAACGCGCGCTTCTATAATATTTATGGCCTCACATTTGACCCTTTTTCTGGATGTTTGTATGCAACGGACAAGTCGTATCACTACATTATTAAAATAACGCCAGGTGCTGGTGGGGCTACAGCAGCTGTTATTGCAGGGAATAATATGACGTACACGAATGGTACGGGGAATGGGGCGAACTTTAGTCAACCACAGGGGATTTGCGCAGGTAGAAATGGGTTGATTTATATTGCGGATACTGGGAATAACTGTATTCGTGTAATGACGCCCTCTGGTTCCGTGACAACTGCCGCGGGGCCGGAGCCTGGGAAGGGTGTTGCTACAAATGCGGCAACAAATGGGCCGGCCTCAACGGTAGGATTTAATGCGCCAACTGCGCTGGTTGCAGATGCAGTTGGAAACATATATATTGCTGATACTAATAATCACTGTATCCGGTATTTGAATAATGCGAACAGTACAGTTATGACCATTGCAGGGGGCGGGACGAATGGCAACTCTTCAGGATATTCAGATGGCCAGGGCTTAAACGCCTTTTTCAGAAACCCGTGTGGCATTACATTGGATGCGAGTGGAAATATTTACGTGTATGACGCAGGGAACTATCGTATTCGCCGTGTGACTCCTACAGGATATGTCACGAGTGTCGCGGGGAATGGGTCAAGTGGCAGTACATTTGGGGCAGGAAATACTATCAATATGTCTTCCAACATGGATACGGAACATTGTGGTCTTTGTTCGGATGGTTTGGGCAATATTTATTTTGCAGATAGTGGAAGTGCAATGATAAAGGTGATAAGTACAGCGCCGAAACCCTTGGCCAGTACCGACCCTGCCATTGCGGCGGCTGTAGCGGAACAGCAACGGCTACAGGCATCGGCGGCGGCACAAGTTGCATCGGCGGCACGGGCGTCACAGGCGGCAGTTGTGGCATCCCAGGCCCAGGTTGTTGCATCCCAGGCGGCAGTAGAGGCGTCACAGGCCGCACAGGTGGCTTCTTCGGCCCTTCAGCAGACATCACAGGCACAAGCCTCTCAAGCCCTACAGGTTGCTTCACAGGCTAAAGTATTGGGTGCACAGGCGTCACAGGCGGCAATTGTGGCGTCACAGGCGTCGAAAGTGGCCTCTTCTGCGCAACAGATTGCATCGCAAGCGCAGGCATCACAAGCTCTACAGCAGAACTCTCAGGCACAGGCATCAATGGCTCTTCAGCAGTCTTCTCAAGCACAAGCCTCTTCCGCTCTTCAGCAGTCTTCTCAGGCACAGGCCTCCCAGGCGGCCCAGGCAGCATCTTCAGCTCTACAACAGAACTCTCAGGCACGGGCATCTCAAGCCCTGCAGGCGGCATCACATGCACAAGCATCTTCTGCTCTACAGCAAGCCTCTCAAGCACAGGCCTCCCAGGCGGCACAGGTTGCTTCTTCGGCTCTACAACAGTCATCGCAAGCACAGGCATCCCAGGCACAAGCATCTTCTGCGCTGCAGCAGTCATCGCAAGCACAGGCTTCTTCTGCCCTACAGGCCGCCTCTTCTGCCCTGCAACAGTCATCGCAAGCACAAGCATCACGGGCCCTGCAAGTAGCATCGCAAGCAGAGGCATCAATGGCTCTCCAACAGGCCTCTCAGGCACAAGCTTCTTCCGCACTTCAGCAGGCCTCTCAGGCACAAGCCTCCCAGGCGGCACAAGTAGCATCCTCGGCTTTGCAGCAGTCATCCCAAGCACAAGCATCGCAAGCGCAACAAGTAGCATCTTCAGCTCTCCAAGTTGCATCACAGGCTTATCAAGCCGCTTCAGCTGCAATAAAAGCAGCAGTTGAGAAGCAGCAATATGAAGTAGCCTCCCAGGCGCAACAGGTTGCTTCTGCTGCTTTAGCGCGTGATACTGCATCTTCAGCCCTTCAACAGTCATCCCAGGCACAAGCTTCTCAAGCTCTACAGGCCGCCTCTTCAGCCCTACAACAGTCATCACAAGCACAGGCATCACAGGCCCTGCAACAGGCATCACAGGCCCTGCAACAGTCGTCACAGGCACAGGCCTCATCCGCTCTACAGGTCGCCTCTTCTGCCCTACAACAGTCGTCACAGGCACAGGCCTCTTCTGCTCTTCAGCAGTCATCACAGGCACAGGCATCAATGGCTCTTCAGCAGTCATCCCAGGCCCAAGCTTCTTCTGCGCTCCAGAAGGCCTCTCAGGCACAGGCCTCCCAGGCGGCACAGGAAGCCTCTTCTGCCCTCCAACAGTCTTCTCAAGCCCAGGCATCAATGGCTTTGCAGCAATCGTCTCAAGCCCAGGCCTCTCAGGCTCGTGCCTCTCAAGCTGCACAGGAAGCATCCTCGGCCCTTCAACAGTCATCACAGGCACAGGCCTCTTCCGCCCTCCAGCAGAACTCTCAGGCCCAGGCTTCTCAAGCCCTCCAACAAGCCTCTTCAGCCCTTCAACAGTCGTCGCAGGCACAAGCCTCCCAAGCACAGGCTTCTCAGGCGGCACAGGCTGCCTCTTCTGCCCTTCAACTTTCCTCTCAAGCACAGGCTTCTCAAGCGGCCCAGGCAGCATCTTCAGCTCTACAACAGTCTTCTCAGGCGGAGGCATCAATGGCTCTACAGCAATCGTCTCAGGCCGAGGCCTCTCAGGCGCAAGCCTCATCTGCCCTCGAGCGTTTGTCTCGGGCACAAGCATCAATGGCTCTCCAACAGAACTCCCAAGCACAGGCCTCTCAAGCGGCCCAGTACGCATCTTCAGCTCTTCAACAGAACTCCCAGGCACAGGCCTCCCAGGCACAGGCATCGCAAGCCCAATATTTATCAGTTTCACAGGCAATGCAGGCGGCTTCTTCTGCAAAACAGCAGGCGGCATCGGCGGCTCTTCAGGTTGCATCACAGGCGGAGCAAGTTGCATCCCAGGCGTTAGAAGTAGCTTCTCAAGCACAAGTTTCACAGGCACAAGCTTCTCAAGCGGCCCAGGCAGCATCTTCAGCTTTACAACAGTCGTCGCAAGCAGAAGCCTCTCAGGCACTCCAGACAGCTTCTTCAGCCCTTCAACAGAACTCTCAGGCCCAGGCCTCTTCTGCTCTACAGGCTGCTTCTTCTGCCCTACAACAGTCATCGCAGGCAAAAGCTTCTCAAGCAGCACAAATGGCCTCTTCAGCACTTCAGCAGAACTCACAGGCGCAGGCCTCGCAGGCGCAAGCCTCTTCCGCGCTCCAACAGTCATCACAAGCCCAGGCCTCTCAGGCACAGGCCTCTCAGGCCCTACAAGTTGCATCACAGGCGCAAGCCTCTCAAGCCCTGGAGGTGGCATCTTCTGCTATGCAACAGAACTCACAAGCACAAGCCTCTCAAGCACGAGCCTCTCAAGCAGAGGCTTCTCAAGCGCAACAAGTAGCTTCTCAAGCTCTCCAACTTGCATCACAGGCTTATCAAGCCGCTTCAGCTGCAATAAAGGAGGCTGTTGAGAAGCAGCAGTATGAAGTAGCATCCCAAGCACAGCAAGTTGCTTCTGCTGCTTTAGCACGTGATACTGCATCTTCAGCCCTACAGCAGAATTCGCAAGCACAGGCCTCTCAAGCGCAGCAAGTTGCTTCTTCCGCGCTCCAACAGTCATCGCAGGCACAGGCTTCCCAGGCCCTTCAGCAGTCATCGCAGGCGCAGGCATCTTCTGCTCTAAAGACCGCCTCTTCAGCCCTACAACAGTCGTCACAAGCACAGGCATCACAGGCCCTGCAAGTAGCATCGCAGGCACAAGCCTCCTCGGCCCTACAGCAATCGTCACAAGCAGAAGCTTCTCAGGCTGCCAAGCAATCTTCGCAGGCTCAGGCATCTTCTGCTCTACAAGCTGCATCTAGTGCCCTGGAACAGTCATCACAGGCCCAGGCCTCATCCGCTCTTCAACAGTCATCACAGGCACAGGCCTCTCAAGCTCTACAGCAGTCTTCACAGGCACGGGCCTCATCCGCTCTACAACAATCGTCGCAAGCACAGGCATCCCAGGCTCTGCAGCAGTCGTCGCAAGCAGAAGCTTCTCAAGCCCAGGCCTCTCAAGCGGAGAAAGTTGCCTCTCAAGCTCAGGCTTCTCAGGCAGCGCAACAGGCTTCTCAAGCATTAGTACAGGCTTCTCAAGCGGCGCAACTGGCCTCTCAGGCGGAAGCAGTTCAAGTTGCAGAAGCAATACAAAAACAGGCATCCGAGGCACAATTACAAGCGTCTCAGGCGCAAGCGTCTCAAGCCTTGCAGCAGTCATCGCAGGCACAAGCCTCTTCCTCCCTTCAACAGTCTTCTCAAGCCCAGGCCTCTCAGGCGCAAGCTTCTTCTGCGTTTCAGCAAGCATCACAGGCAAGAGTGCGAGCCTCTTCTGCAATACAGCGGGCATCACAAGCAGCAGCAGTACAGGCATCGCAGGCGGCAGCAGTACAGGCATCACAGGCAGCGGCAGTACAGGCTTCTACAGCATATGCAGCAAACTTGGCGGGGCTTACTAGTGCAGATGTAACGACATCTTCTACTGCAGCTACAACTCTAGGAAATATTGTGCAAGCAGAAGTTGCAAGTCTCACTGCATCTGGAAACTATGTTGGTGCATCGACAGCTTTAACAAGTGCTCTACAGGCTCTTCGTTCTTCGCCTGCCTTTGTTGCAAATGACCCTACAACGGTTGCTCTTGTAACTACGTTGACAAATGTTCTGCAGACAACTATAACTACAAATCCAAATGGTCAAGCCTCTGCTGCCACGGAGGCGAGTGCAATTACGACGGGTGTGACTTCCTTACAGGGTTCTAATCCTGCAGTATATAGTGGAGCAGCGGCGGAAATACAGAATATTGCGAACTCGCAAGTTTCAACTCTTTTAGCAGCGGGTTCTTATACGCAGGCGGCAAACACATTATCATCGATAATTGCGCAAGTAATGAGTTCTAATGCATTTAAATCGAATGACCCTGCCGCGGTTTCTCTTGTAAACTCCCTTGCAGTTATGAAACAGAATGCCATTGCGGCAGACCCTAGTACTGCAGCATCAGTAAAGGCCTCTCAAGCAGCTCTAGCAGTTCAACAAATACAGGCGGCGGCAGCAGCAATACAGGCGGCATCATCAGCAGTAGCTCCTGCGGCTCCTGCGGCTACTCCTGCGGCTCCTGCAACACCTGCAACACCTGCAACTCCTGCGGCTCCTGCAACACCTGCAACACCTGCAACACCTGCAACACCTGCAACACCCGCACCCTCGGCCCCAGCTCCCGCCGCTCCAGCTCCCGCAGCCTCAGGAGCCCCAGCTCCTACTCCTGCAGCTGCAACCCCAGAGTCTCTTCCAGAAGCAGGGGAAGCCGAAATCTTGGATTTATCATCTGGTTATGGGTATGGAGAAACACCTGTTGAAAGGACTAGAGAAATGTCGATTGAAGAAGCGGCAGCAGCACAAGCGGCAGCAGAAGCAGCAGATTCACAGGGTGGTGGTGGAAAACCCTTTAGGAAATCACGTAGGCGTATAAACGGGAAAAGCAGAAGAAAGTCTCGTAGCAAAGCTCGTAAAAATTTGAATTAGATGTTTGTAGTATTCAATATTTAACGGTAGAATGCAGTGTGATTGTTGTTCTTGTTCGTGTGTTTGCCACTACAAGTTGGAAAATGCGCCAAAGTGGGGTCATTTTCGCTTCAAATGGAATAAGACAATGATTAGTGTACCAGCTTATTTAAATGTTGTTGCACGGTATAAGCCAAATGCCTTTTGGGATTGGCTTACAGAAGTAAAGTATCCTAATAACCTCTATATTGATTTCACTATAGAGCATATTGGGGAGAATGAGGCGTACGTCAGAGCCAAGTAAAATTTCAAGAAAGAAAACACCAGACCCTTTTTTACAATGAAGTTTTACGCAGTTGCTATTGGGCGTGTTCCAGGGATTTACACGACGTGGGCAGAAGCGCAAGACCAGACGCGTGGATACGGTGGGGCTAATTTCAAATCATTTGAAACAATTGGAGAAGCAGAAGAGTATATGGCAATAAATAATGTTCTGCCTCCAGAAGAATCTTTCAATACTTGTGTTCTAAATGAGGAGCAAAAGGGGGCATTTGAGGCGGTGATGAGTGGCAAGTCCGTGTTTATCACAGGTCCTGGTGGTACGGGGAAATCCTTTCTTCTACAGTCGATTTACAAGAACTATAGGCGTGTAACGGGTAAAGCTCTTGCAGTAACAGCAATGACGGGATGTGCAGCTCTTCTTTTGGGGCCATGGGCAAAGACGCTTCATTCTTGGGCGGGGATTGGGCTGGGTCGCACACCTCTAGAGGCAGTTGTGAGTTATATTAAGTCGGACCATAGGAAGAAGAAGCGATGGATGTCGACGGGCTGCCTAGTGATTGACGAAGTATCAATGCTGACGCCGGCTCTTCTAGAGTATTTAGATGAAGTAGGGCGGCGAGTGAGGAACTCTCCTAGGCCGTTTGGGGGGATTCAACTGGTCTTTGTAGGGGATTTCTACCAACTTCCTCCAGTTGCACGTGAATCACAAAAGGCGGTCTTTGCATTTCAATCGCCTCTATGGGATACTGTAGTAGAGGAGTCGATTCTTCTCAAGCAGATTATTCGACAGAAGGACCCTGTATTTCAGGGGATTTTGAATGAGGCGAGGACGGGCAGTCTGAGCCCAGAGTCATATGCGGCGCTAGAAGCGCGAAAGACGAATGAGTGGAAGCGTCAGGAAATAAAACCGACACTCCTCTTTACGAAGAATCACGATGTTGCTTCGATTAATGCCGCACAACTAAATAAGCTCAGTACAGAGTGCCGTGTATTCTTGGCGAAAACTGTGGCTAGACCACCCAGAATGACTGCAGAAGTGCTCGAGAATATCGTCGCAAAGTTGGACAGGGATGCGCCGTATGAGACCGAGTTACATTTGAAAGTGCAGTCGCAAGTAATGTTATTGACGAATCAGGACCCTGCGGCGGGTCTTGTCAATGGTTCGCGGGGGGTTGTCACGGGGTTCAGTGCGGGCGGCGACCCTATAGTGAAATTCATGAATGGAAAGACGGTTACGGTTGCACCGGCAGAGTGGTCATCAGAGGCGGATTCGGAGGCGGATGCGGTGAAGAGGGAGCAGATTCCTCTGCGGCTGGCATATGCTCTTACGATTCATAAGGCGCAGGGGGCATCACTAGATTCGGCGCTGATTGATGTGGGTGAGAGTACTTTCGAGTATGGCCAAGCATATGTGGCATTGTCGAGGGTGCGAAGTATAGAGGCTCTCTATATATTTGATATTAAGGCGGGTGCATTCAGAGCAAATCCTGCTGTCGTGGCGTTTTACCGAAAAATTGAGGCGGCCCACGAGCCCGATGACGAGCACAGCAGATAATGTCAATGTTTTCGAGTAATATTAATATTCTCGGCAATGGTATTGTGGAAATCAGTGGCCCCACGGATAGTATATCAGCCCTCAGGGGTGCGGACTTTCCAACAACATTTATAAAGCGTGGCAGTATTGCCTCTATAGAGCATAAGGTGCTTCGTCAAGAGATTCGTCTTGATATTGTGGGAAAGTCCGCACCTATTGTTCTAATGTACATGGGCGCGCCGCATGGAAATGCTCTAATCAGAGACCTACAGTATTGCATGAAGGATGCTTCAGGGGATATTGAGGACGAGTTGCAGGGGATGCGGAAGAAGGAGGAAGAGATGCGTGTAAAGATTGAGACGCTGAAGGTGCAAATGGAGGAGCTTCGTGTTCTTCTTCAGAAGCTTATGGAGAATATTGCGGCTGCGGGGGAACGGTGCGTGCCTGCAACTGCGGCGGTGTTAGATGGGCAACTTGAGGATGAGAAGGAAGAGCTAGAGTCGGTAGTTGGCCCTACAGACTTGGAAGAGTATGAGACGTTGAGTGACATTGAAGATCAGAAGGTGAGCGAGTTCCTGTGTCTGAGTGACGCAACTATTCTATTTATTATGCTCTCGCTCATATGCATCTTTCTAATTTCCCTCTATATTAATCTCTCGAAGTACAACAAAAATCTTTATTAGAGGTGCGTTTTAGCGTGGAAAAATTGTCGGCATTAAGCTTATTTTTTTGAAATACAAAAAGTAAATGTCTATTTCTTTCTCACTACCTAATACAACACCCCTTCCCGGAATGAACGATGATACTAGTCATGTTCAAACCACCCAGGCGACAACTGCTAAGGCACGTGTGGGGAAAACTCCAACGACTTCTCCCTCCCTGAAAGCGCGACGAAAGAGCTCTGCGGTAGATGCAGAGATGACGGCACTTACGTTGGAGGCTGCACCAGTTGTGCAAAAGCCGGAGCCGATGCTTCAGCCGAACAAGGACCGTTTTGTGCTCTTTCCTATCCAGCATCATGACCTGTTTAAGAAGGCGAAGGACCATCTGGCGGTGCAATGGTTTGCGGAGGAGGTGGATTTGAGCAAGGATATGGCGCATTGGGAGAAGTTGACTGCGGACGAGCAGCATTTCATCAAGCACGTACTGGGGTTCTTTGCGGGTTCTGATGGAATTGTTATGGAGAATCTGGCGATGCGTTTTACACGCGAGGTGCAGTGGCCAGAAGTAAAGTATTTCTACGCTGTGCAGAATCAGGCAGAGGCGATTCATTCAGAGACTTATTCTCTCTTGATTGATACGTACATTCGTGACCCGAAGGAGAAGTATGAAATTCTTCATGCGATTGAGACGATTCCTTGCGTGAAGGAGAAGGCAGAATGGGCAATGAAGTGGATTGATTCTCCAGATGTGGATTTCGGAACGCGTCTGGTTGGGTTTGCGGCAGTAGAGGGAATCTTCTTCTCTGGGGCCTTTTGCTCCATTTTCTGGCTGAAGCAGCGGGGCATTATGCCTGGCCTGACGCTGTCTAATGAATTCATCGCGCGTGACGAGGGACTACATACGGATTTTGCCTGTACTCTGTATAGTAAATTGGAGAATCGCCTACCGAAACAGAAGGTTCACACTCTTCTGCGTGAGGCGGTGAAGATTGAGAAGAAGTTTATTACCAAGGCGCTTCCTTGTGAGTTGATTGGGATGAATGCAAAGCTGATGGGGCAGTATATTAAGTATGTTGCCGACCGCCTGAGTTTGCAACTTGGCTATCCGAAGATTTACAATGTGACGAATCCCTTTGACTTCATGGAGAAAATCTCGATGGAGAACAAGGACAACTTCTTTGAGAAGAAGGTGAGTACCTATGGAAAGGCGGGAGTGGGTAAAGCGGCAGAGGAGGCCAAGTTTGATATGGGTGCGGCATTTTAGAGTTGCAGTTGATGGATATTCTTTTTATATTATTGCTTAACTTCTACGTTTTGCCATAATACGATTTTCCAGTCGTTTGCTTCTTGTTTCTTTTCTACGGCGAGTTTGCTCTTTTTTATGTAGGGCCATACGATCTATTGCTCCTGTACGATTTCTTCTTGTGGCTTTTTCGGCCATTCCAGGGCGTGGTAGAAACTGTCTTCTATGTGTGTTACGTTTTGAGCGTTTCAGCATAGCGGGGAGTACACGCCCTTTGGGTCCAAGTATTCTTTTAGATTTTATTCCCCAACTGGCATTTATTGGTATTTCTACATGTCCCAGCCCTGCCTCTAGACGAATACCGTGGAAACGTATGGCAGTGCCGGCCAAATATTTTATTATTCTTGTTAATAATTCGCTAGAAGGTACGCGATATTCTTTAGAGAAGAACATACTTCCTTGCGCGGCGGTAGTTATGGGTAGAAAGTTTTCCTGGCGCGGAGGTCTTTGTTGCGAAAATATAGGGCCACTCAATTGGGCAATAAGCTTAGAAGCTATTAGAGCTTCTACATCTGCTAGGCAGGCTGGAACATCTATTACTTTCTCACGAGCGTGGCCCATATGTTTCAAGACAATTTGCTCAATGCCGGCACTCATTGCGGTTGCCATAATATCTCTGAATCCATCTGCAAAACAGAGTACAGAAGCAAATGCATCTATAGAGCATGACCCCATTCCATCTTGTGCGAAAGTAGGGTGGCCATGAAGAGCTTGGGGCGCAGGCATTCCAGTACGGGGTGGTATTTTAGAGGTGTCTGCGTAGCAGTAAATCATTTGTCCCACTTTTGTTCTTGACATGAGGGGCACTGTTTTCCATGTAGGTTGTCCATATTTCCTCTCCCTGAGAACAGCATGTGAATTGTCTGCATCGTACCATGATGTGCCAGCCCGAATATATGCATTGAAGTGCCCTCCTCTTCCAGTCAATGGTTCAAGATGTGTTATTATAGCGACAGGTTCTGAACTATGGAGTTGTGCTTCCATTTCTTTTGAAGTTACTCTTACAAATGCTGTGAATTGAGAAAGGCCTGCAAACTGAATTACGGGGAAAGTTTCGCACATTCCATAAAGAGTGTCTGCTAGAACTGGTTTGAAGTAGCATGTATTTCTTTGATTAGGAAGTACTGTAGCAAAAAGTTCTTTTGTTCTACCGGCAAGATTTGTAGTAGATGGTCTTCTTCTCATGGATGAGGCTTGAAGAATACGTTTTATTCTGCGACCAACTTCTTCAAGCATTTCTTGTGGAATTGCATCAGTCGCTAATATTATTTTAGTAAGTCCTCCGTAATCGAGCAAATCAAGAATAGATTTTTTGGTTGCTGCTGAAATGGCCGCATCAGATAAAAGGGAACAGAGCTTAGAGGCGGAAAGCATTTTCAAGGCATTCTTTTTAGCCGAATCTTCTTCTGAAATGTCATTAATCACAGATGTAATCTCTGCATTTGTGCTTGCATCTGTAAACTTGTATGTGGGGGCTGGCGGTGAGGATGGAAATTGAAAAATAGAGGCAGGAGCAGGTATAGGGGCAGGAGCATTTACAGTGGCAGGTACAGAGGCAACGGCGGCAGCAGCAGCGGCGGCAGCTTGTCCTGCGGCGACAGCAGCTTCTCCAGCAGCGGTTGCAGCAGCGGCGGCGGCGGCGGAAACTTCAGCGGAAACTGTAGGGGCTTTTTCCGCGACTGCGGTCGCTCCACGGGCAGCCGTTTTACTTCCCTTCTTTTTAGAAGACATTCTATTAGTTGGACATATTAATATTTAGCACGCTAGTCTAAACTTGTGTCGTGTGTACAATGTAAGATGGCAACTGCTCTGATTCCTTATACACCAATATACGAAGAGTATTCCAGGATGCTTGCGACCACAACCAGTCCCAAGAGTCGGCTGAGTATTATTGAAAAAATCGAGGATATTAATTACCGTCGTCATATGCGTGAAGAGCTAGACCGTTATTTCTCCTTTATTTCATATTATTGGTCGCTTCTGGGTATTCCAGTAGGATTTTTCGCATCAGAATTGATTTTTTTGGTTGGAATGAAGGGTGTGCCGAGTGTAGGAATCGCGCTGACAACCACTATTGCGGCGGGGGCATCGAATTTAGTATTTGATGGAATGAATGGAGTTCTCTCGGGAGCTTCTTCAACTTTATCCTATTTTACAGGTCAAGAGGCAAAGCCTCGCCAGTTTGAGAAATTCAAATTGCAGACAGTTGCAGATGACACTGTAGGGACTGTTTCGAATTTGCTTGACACGATTGTGCCATTCAGAATGCGGCTGAGTATTACTCTAGGTCTCATTCTCGTAAGTATTTATATTCACTATATTGCGATTGATGCAATGAATCGTTCCAGATTTGTGGCGAAAAATACGAGGTATAATTAGAATGCCACAAAAGGGATCCGTATCAAACTTGGCAAGAAATGAGAATCTTGGTTCATGGGCTAATGCGGCAAATCGGTCCAATAATAGTGCAAATAAGAGGCGTGGTACGTCTAAGAAGAAGAAGTCCGAGCGGCAGAGGGAGCGTGAGCGTGCACGTGCGGCTGGACGGGCCAAGACGCGTTCCAATAAGGGCAAGGGCAACAATGGACAGTAAAGTAGCGTGAAATCCCAAAGCACAACACAGTAAAATTGGTTGGGCAGCAGCACGACGCCCTTAATCAGTTATTCAGATGTCATCCCTACAGCGTATCCTTCATGATGGTGTTCCCGTCTGGAAAGATGCGGCAGGTGTAATTTATTACTATGAGAGTTCTACGCAGCCTGCAGAGGGGCAACGTATTCGCCTGGGTACTATTTCGGAAGGTCTTGACCAAGAGTGGGAGACGCGTCTCATACCATTAGTAGCAGCATATAGGGGAGAAATTAAGGCAGTACCCCGGGCTACGCCGGCTGCGAAAAAATGAAGGGGGGGGGCGCACGGTTCAAGGTATGGAACAGCCGACTTCAACACCAGAGTATATTTTGGATTACGACCCGAGGGAGAGGAGAGTCATCAAAGTAGAGGCCAATGTGGTCGCCTACTTTGGTGATTTATTCCATGCTCTGAGAGCTGCACTATCGGAGGCCGACGGAACTTCTTCCGTAAAGTCCAAGTAAGTACTGGAGCCTTTCATAGTCGCTTTTAAATACGAGGCCACAGTCGTAGTTTTTTCCTGCGGGAAGTCTTCCAGAAACAGAGCTTGCGAGCTCATTCTTTCTATTAGCATAAATCATATTGCCGGCCGTTTGTGTTTCTATAGTGCCGAAATTAAATATTGTACTCACTGGTATTTGACAAGAAGTAATGCTATCTCCAGACATTTCTACCGTGTTCTTCTAAAATAAGTGGGCTGGCAGCGCAGGTTAGTTTTCGGGCACTGGGTTCCAATTTGAACCAGGGAATCGTTTTATATGGAGCATTCGGCCGTTTGTATAATAGGTGAAATCATTGTAGGTTAAAAAGTTATAATAGGGGATTGATTTGTCACCTGCAGCGCGAAGAGTACTTGCTTGAATATTGGAGGCTTGGACGGTTTCGAAGAATGCCCATTGTTGTTTATAGAGGAGTTGTAAGGAACAAGGGACGGCAAGGAAGCCGCTCAAATCAAAGGTAGTGAATGTTCCCGCCATGCTACCGTGTTGTGTTAAAATACTTACCGTGTTGTGCCAAATTAAGTCGACCCCAGGGGGGTGGACGTAATTAAGCATTTGACAGTACTGTCTAAAAATGCCCGCTTTAAGAAGAGGATGCCTGCAAAGAATGGAGATACATTTACTCTGAAAATAGGCTCAACGGATTCCACATTTTTTGTAGAGTGTGCGGTTACTCCTGCCGCTTTGACAAAGGGTCTTTCGGGTAGGAAGAGTCTTACATCTGGAACAGGAATGCTCTTCATTTTTTCTAAGCTGAAAAATCAGTCGATATGGATGCCGGGTATGAATTTCCCCATTGATGTTGTATGGTTGGATGAAAATCTTTCTGTAGTGAATATCACATATGGGGCCACTCCCTGTATAGAGGGAAATGACTGCCCTTCGTATTCTTCGCAATACAGTGCTCTATATGCAATCGAGATGTCTGCGGGGGATGCGAAGAAGTATGGATTTGGTACGGGGGTCGAATTGCGGGTCTTACTTTAGAGTGAAGAGGTAGAGGACCTTATTGAGTTCTCCTTTTATTTCATCGCGAATATTGACAAGGTCCGTATCGGTGGGAGCAAGGTGTTTTACGAGAGTTTTTTCCAAATATGTTATACATGTTTTGACGAAACGCTGGGCCATACTTTCATTCATATTTTGGATGCGAACCGTATTTGTCTTTGTGGTGAGTTTTGGCCTTCCGTATTTGCCCATATAGACTTCTACGTATGTATCGACTAATTCATCGAGAGCTTCCAGGAGGCCATCGGTTGCCTTGTGTCTAGAAAAGAGCTCTGTTTGCCAGTGATACAACTTTAATTGCTCTCGCATTGTGAAAAAAAAATTGATGTCGGCCGCGCTCATGCTTGTTTCTAAGCAGTGCATAGAAATATGGCAACGATTTTGTCACAAAAATGCACGGCTTGTCGCCAAGTCATGGGGAACCTCGTGAAGCCCCATACATTGGAGCGGTGTCCTATGCAAAAGGCGCTGTATTGTGGCCTATGTGCTATTTATGGTCATAGCCCAGAAGATTGTCCTGACATTGGAGCGGCAGCGTTTAGGGAGCCAGAATTCATGGAGCAGCTTGTTCCGCCATCTCTTTTGGCTGAATTCAATATTACTACGCGTACTCCTTTGAATGTAAAACGCATTCCGGATTTCGCGGTGAATCAGAAGATTGTGCAAGTTGCGGAGACGGAAGATGCGATTCGTGCGGCACTGGTTTCATATGGTGAGAAGCCAATGATTTGTCAGGGAAAGGGCAAAAGAGAAAAGAGGGAGTTGATTGAGAATAAGAAGAAGTTGCAGAAGATTATGACGGCAGCGGGGAAGCGTCTTATCTTTGTAAAGGAGGATTGCGCGTTAGTTGTGTCGACCCTATAGTTGAATAAAATAATAGATGGATGTTAGTTCATTTTTGTACGAGGGGAGAATCGTCTGGACAATGACAACAAATGGATATAAATTATATACGTTTAATCTTCTCAAATCGATTCAGGCTGCAAAGGTTCCGTGGAAACTCTGTATTATTTGCTGTGATGCCGAATCGTATACCTTTTTCAGGCGGGAAGGAATACCTGCCGTGGCGTGGCGAGGGACCGCCTCCCAGCGGCCAGCAGCGCCGCGCGCAGGGCCGCGAGCGGGACCGCAGATTTCCGTAGCGGCATTTGGTACAAATGAATTCAAGATATGGAATCGTGTGAAGATTGATTTGCTGCGCTGGTTTGCGACGTCATGTGTAGCAGAGTGGTCTTTATATTTGGACGGGGATATTGTGGTGCGGCGCGACCCTTGGCCCCCGCTCTTAAGTGATAGTGGTGGCTGTGATTTCTTTTTTCAATGTGATTGCGGTCATGCTAGACCGCACTCTGATGCGTCGTGTAAGAATATATGTTCCGGTGTTATTTTTACACGGCATAGGGATGCTGCCCAGGCGGGGCTATATGATATGAATGAGGTGTTATGGAAGGCGTCTTTAGAGCAAGACCAGCCCTATATTGCTGCGCGGTTGGCAGAGACATCTACGCCATTTCGAACTCTGCCGAGACAGCTCTTTGGAAATGGTGAATGGCAGAAGGGGGGTGCGTGGGGGGCAGATGATTGGGTATTACTTCACTATAACTTTCGTGTGGGGGATACGAAAAAGGCTGCAATGAAGAAGGACGGTCATTGGAGAATTGTAGGGCTTTCGTAAAATGAGGATGGTATAGTAGAATGCCTTCTCCTCCTCGTGTAAGACGCGGGGCGGCAGCGGCAGCGGCAGCGGCAGCGGAGGAAAACAATGACCCTCCTATGCGCCTTCCTCCTGCGATTCGGCGTGCAAATCAGGAAGAGTGGAATGAGATTTTTCCGCGTGAACATGTTGCTCGTGGGGGGCCACCTGGAGGTTCGCCTGGGAGCCATACTCGCAGAAATGGTCCGCGTCATCCGAGAGGGGGTAGACGCCGAAGCCGTAAAAGCCGCAAAAGCCGTAAAAGCCGCCGTCGTCGCCGCCGCCCCCATCGTGGTGGCGCACTGTACCCGAATGACGACAATGTTGTATTAACTACGCGAAATGGCAATGATATTGATTCGGTAGCTACGGTCCGTTCTTATAATGCCGAGGCGGACAATCCTATTGCCTCGCAGAACTCTTCTGTCTAAAGCTTTTTCAGCATATTACATATAGATGCCAATCAATACAAAGGGTGGTAAATCTTTTAAAAAGAGGAAGGGCGGGCAGGGTCCTGAAATAATTATTGAGCGAAAGCCAGGGGAGACTCCTGCGCGCGTCTTAAAACTTCTCGGAAATCGAATGGCATATTGTTATTCGAATGACAATATTTTATTGAGGTGTCACATTTGTGGGCGAATGAAGGGGCGAGAGTTTGTAGAAGTTGGTGACATTGTATTGATTACGATGCGTGAGTTTTCCTCAAAGGATATTGAAGTAGACGGGAAAGATAAGAAGGTGCGTACGGGGGATATTATTGCCAAGTATCCTTCTGACCAGTTGAGTAGTTTGAAGAAGGAGGAGGGGGTTAATCAGAGGATTTTTATGAAGTTGGAAGCGACGGAAGATTGCAAACTGCAGCATATTGGCAATGACCTTACAAAGACGGAGATGGTTGCGAATGATTTAGATGATATATTTGAGAGTTCGGATAGTGATTATGATGAAGAGGATAAAACGCGGAGGGAGAAGGAGCGGAAGAAGAAGCAGACTACTGTCGTATCGGAAGAAGCGATAAACGAAATTGTGAAGCCTGAGGAAAAGGAAGTCGTATTTGATGAGCTTTGAAGCCGCGGAAAAAGGTTGTGGGTCTTAAACTTTTAATAAAAGAGAATGGCTGGTTATGAAACATATAGTGGTGGATATGCGCCGGCAGATTTTGATGATGCGCAAGATTCTGCCCCTATTTCGGCAGTATTTGACTTGGCGGGAAACGGTTCGTCCACTCCTTATACAACATCATTGACGGCGATTCAAACGAAGCATATTGAAGAGTTGAAGGGTAAAGTTATAGCAAATACAAATACATGTGGTCAATGGAAGCGTCGTGTTAGGGAGTTTCTTACAAAGAAGAACACTGACCTTCTTGCATTTTTGAACGTGTCCGTGCCGCATCATCCAGTCTTTGGGCCCGGCGACATTCTTTTACGTCGTTTTTCCAATCCACAGGTGAATTCTTCTCATCCTAGTGTTCGTGATATGATTCTGGATATTTCTGGTGCAGACCCTGTGAATGATATAGACAATGCCTTGAAGACTCTTACATGTGAGAGTCCATTAAAGAGTTTCACGGCTTACACACATGCGCTCTTTGAAATGTATAAGGAGGCGGGAGAGGCGGCTTTGACGGCGCAGGGATTACTTCAGAGAAAGTTGTCGAAGTTGGATAAAGTGCAGGGGAAACTTACGCATCTGTTTGAATTGGAAACGAATGAAAAATACGATACTTTAATGACAACGTTTGAAGAGTATTTGAAGCAAGTGTATAGTGATAATCCTATAGATGTAGAGTACACTGATGCAATAAATGCGTATAGGAAATTTATTGTGCTGCGTGATGTTATTGCAAATGCGAGGCTTATTGCATCGCATGAGAGTGGTTCGCAGTGTATTATATGTTTGGAAGAGCCAGTTTCTTATGCGTTAATTCCTTGCGGTCATACATTTTGTGGAACGTGCATGAGAAAACATACGGGCCCGTGTTTTCTTTGCAGAACGCATGCAAAAGATAAACTGAAATTATTTTTTAGTTAATAGGGTTCTATTTCATACTGTACGCGGTCGAGAAAGGCTTTGCGTAGAGCGGCGGCTTGTTCAGATGAGAGTTCGTAAACACGAACTGCCGTCTCAACAACATTTGCGGCTATTTCCGACCAGACAAGGGCGAGAAAGGCGGAACCTTCTTTCAGGCGGGTTTCATTGGTTGTCGTAGCCCACATTATACATGGTGGAAGTGGGGGGGGCATATTAAATTTTATGTTCGTTTACTGTAGAATGAGTAGAAGGAGCGAGGGAAAACGGGGCGAGGGAAAAGAGGAGGAGGGAAAAGAAAATAATAACTGGAATAGTTTGAGCACAAATGATGAACTTAATGGTGAAAATATAATAGAGAAAGAGTATGCAAAGACGCGGGCAGAAAAAAGGGCTATTAATGAACAACTGGCGAAGGAGAATGCGGAAGTTGCAGCAGAAAAGAAGGCAAGTAAGATTGCTCGGATACGAGCGGCAGCAATTGCAGCAGAAGAGGCGCGAAAAGCGCGAAAGGCTTCAACGAGGGGAGGTAGACGTCGTAGAAGCAGGGGCCGTAGTCGCCTTAGCCGCCGTAGTCGCAGAAGGGCTTAAGTTTGCTAGATATTAATCCATAGGATGGTTTCACTCAATACATTAACAGCTGCAGGTGCTATGATGACGGGTATTGGACTCTTAGTTCAATTTATACCTGTATATTATATAAGTCTTTTATTTCTGCGTTTACTAGGATGTCAGACGTATCGTATTCGCCGTGACAAGGACCGTGTGAAGGGTGTAACAAAGTTGCTGGAAAAAGAGACGATAAGTACTGCATTTGTCTGGGAGTATGGCAGGGTACGACCAGGGGGTTCTTTTTTTGGGCGAAAATGCTTTGGATATTATACGGAGAATGAGAGTGACATGGAGATTTATATTTCCACAACTCCTGAGAAATTCAAGGAACTTATGGATGAGACGGTAGTGGAAACAAATACGCTTTCGTTTGACTTTATTCCACCAGGCAAGAGGCCACCCATAAATCCGAAGAATGTGTTGATATGGTCTCGTGCAGGTTCTTATACAAATATTTATTATCGTTCAACCCAGATTGATATGTCATCAATAGAGCCTATAGGTGACCAGCTGTATATTGTAGAGGATATTGTGAATAAGTATAGAGCTCGTCAACGATTGGTGGTTTTTGTGCATGGTGTTACGGGGGCGGGGAAAAGTACATTGGGCCTTTTTGTTGCAAAACAGTTGTCTGGGCTGTATTGTCACACATTTAATCCGTCTGAGCCTGGGGATACATTTGAGAATTTATTGCGTGACACGGAGACGATGGACGAGGATGAGAAGAAGCCGCTTATTGTTGTTATTGAAGAAGCGAATGAGATGATTCAGGCTGCACATGCAAACAATGTGACTCTTCATAAGAATGTAACTACGCAAGTAAAGTCGAAAGGGACTTTTAATACATTTCTGGACAATATGATGTTTCATAATAAAGTTATATTGATTCTTACATCAAATCAGAGTAAGGAAGAGATTGATACATTGTGTCCTTCGTATTTGCGGCGGGGTCGTGTGAATGCGTATTATTCAATGATGAAGCCGCTAGAGGTAATGGATTTGTGAAAAATTGAAGCGGGGGGGTCGCCCGCGCCAAATGTATCAGCAATCATGGACACCGTTATTCACGGCATGATTCTTGCTACGGAGGTGGATGACATCTACAATGTGAGGGACATTCACAGCGGTGAGAGCTACAATTATCTTGTTCGAGAGATTGTGAGGGACAAGGAGTCTGGTGGCCAGCATAACCTCTACAGGGCAGACGGGATAAACTCTTATGATCCAGTTATTGGGAAGCTGTTTCGCGAGAAGAAGATGTGGGAGGGCTTGATGGAGAAAAATCGGGGCACAATGGACAAGACTATTGCCTCGATTGAGGCGGCGTCGAAGAAGCCGGGTGAAAAAGGGTATAAGCCTGCGCGCCATACGGATATTATTCGTTGGCAAGATGATCTTCTGAAACTGCAGGGGGAGTTTGTGGAGTTCAGGGCGAACTCTGCAAGATTGCTGCCGAGTATTGAGGATTGCCAGTACAACCGCTTGATAGAGGAAATGACGCGGAGGAATATGCGTGCCCTGCGAGACAAGTTCTTTAAGGACGGGGATTTGGTTTATCTAGAGAAGGGAATTACATGGGCGACAAAGTATGCGGAGAAACACCGTGCTGAGCTTGACTTTGACCAACTCAAGTTTAATTAAACAGGTAATAATTTTTCCACTTGCGCCAGATGGTTAAAAAATGTCTCATAATCTGCTATATTTTTTATGGGAGTATGCATTAACCTCTTATGAGAAATGGAAAATATCGTTAAAAGGCTTAAACTATGATTCATACTATTATATAGAGAAATGTCAACTAATCCGCCGCAAATCCATATTTCAAAGGAGGTAGTACTAGCGGAGAGACGTCCATCTATGGCGTCTACAACATTGACGCAGATGGTTGCTAGGGCCCAGCGAGAGCAGGAGGCGACGACGGAAGTAGTTGATACTTCTGCGTCTTTGACGGACCAACAGGAGCTTCAGAATCTGCGGCAGATTATTGTGTCTTGGCGTGAGCTGGAGTCAGAAGTGTCTACGTTGTCTGCTCAGATTCGCGAGAAGAATAAGCGTAAGAAGGCACTTGACGAGATGATTCTCCGGATTATGAATAAGAATAATATTGGTGCACTGGACCTGAAGGGTTCGGGTGGCCGTCTTCTATTGCGTAAAAAGACGACGAAGGCTGCACTGAATCCGAAGACGCTTACTGGCCTCCTTACGACGCATTTGAAATCGGAGACGGCGGCGGCAGATGCAATCAAGTTTATTAATGAGCACAGGGGTGCAAAGCCGAGTGAGAGTCTTTTGTATGAAAAAAACTAATGTGATATTCGTTGAGCTTCCAACACATCGGCAGTTATTTTAGCAGGACCCTATAGATGGGCTTTATTAACTCTGCAGTGCGTGCTGGTGTGGAGGGTTTTGTTGGAACGAACTCTTCGGAAAAAAGGAGAGAGGCTTATGTGGATTTTGTTTCCATTACTATTGCACTTGTGATTATGATTATTTTGATGGGTTTCATAGGAAAATGGCTCTGGAACAATGTGATAGTGGACCTTTTTAGTTTTGCCAAGCCTGCGCGGAGTTTTTGGCAGATTGTGGGGCTGATGGTTTTTTCGTCGCTGGTGATTCCTTAAACCATGCTAAGATTGTCTATCAACTCGGTGAGTTCATCGATAGTATCTTTGGATTTGGGCTTGGGCTTGGTTTTTGCCTCTTTTTTTGCCTCGCGTTCGGCCCGTTTCTTTTCCTTCTCGGCTTCCAACTCTTTTTTAGTTGGAAGCGGTGGAAGGCCAGCATCGGCGCGGCGTTTATTTTCGAGGGCCTTCTTTTTGCGGTGATAATCCCAGAACTCGGGTGTTCCATAGCTCGGAGCGACCGAAGGGAGCTCCTCTTCAGCTTTTGCTACGGCGGCAGTGAACTTTGCCTCTTCTGCCAGATTTGCTGCGTCAATCACTGCGCCGATTCCAATTTCATCTGCGGGAATAGGCTGGCCTCGCGTAGTGTACCATTCTTTAAGAAGCTCATCAACTTCCTGGCCAATAGTTGGAGTGGGAGTATACTTGACTGGCTTGAGAATGTTAATCTTTTGCGGCAAAAGAGTTACGGGGAACTTTGTCTTACCCTCAAAGAACTCGGGGTCGCAGTCGAGGTAAATAGTCTTACCCTTTGACATTTCTAGTGAGTACTATAGTGCCTGGGCAAATCTAGGTTCAATTTTTTTTATTGGATAAAATTTAACTGTTGTTCGGCTTGAAATACTTATACAAGAATGGATACAGAGGAAGTTCAAAAGGAAACTCCTTCGCAGAAGCTTCATAATGAAATTCGAAAGAGGCGTGCACAAGCTCACAGGGATGCATTGGAAGATGCTAGGGCTCTAGGGATGAATGAAGAGGAAACGAGGGCCTTTCTTTCTAGTGCGGATTCAAATACGATTTGGGATGCGCAGCAGGGGCACCGTTACAAGAGAGCTATGCCACCAAAAAAGGAGCCCGAACTACCGAAGTACACTGAGATGGGAGTCTTGTCTGATGAGCAGTTCAAGGCATTGATGGGGCACAATCGTGAGAGGCAGTAGATTACTCTCCAAAGTTGTGGACGAGCATTGTATAGTCGGCAGGGGCTTCCATCTCTACAGAAATCACATGACGTGCCCAAGTGCCCACCAGGTTTTCGTCGGCTCCGCGGTAATCTCCGCCGCCGCGCCCGTTGCCTTCTGCAGTGAGAATTGGGAGAGGGTGGAACTGATTCATTTTCATTACATACTCCTTTTTTGTGTGGTTGACGATGAAAGGGTAGACCTGGAGGCAGCCAACGCCCATGAATCCAGGATTTTCGTCACCAATACTATGGTACAAGTTATACTCAGAGTCTGGCTCAACATCTGCGTAGTCCCCTGCCCAGACTACGCGGCTCTTGTGCCAGCTGCCACCTTTACGAAGGAGGCCCTCTACTGCGCGCATGAAGCCTGTGTTGCAGTAGGCATGCTCTATGAGCTTTGCACCTTCACGGTAGGCATGTGGGTTGACATGCTCACAAACGTACTCGGGAACTCCCTCTACAGGCTTCTCGGCAAGAATGATGCACTTGTAATATTGACCCATGGTATTTGCTAAAGGGTTGTGGGAAGCGTTGCTGCATCAATTTTTTTCCGAAAAATTGATGTATGCAGCTTGACTAATCACAGTAGGAATCACCATGTATTTTGAGGAGACAATGTCGCGCCACTACCTTCAGGGGTTGGTGCAGATGAAGAAGCAGGCAGACCATGCGCGACATGTGAGCGAGATTGTGAAGGATATTATGCAAAAGATTGGTGCAGTTGCGGCCACGGGTGCAAGCTGCTACTTATATGAGATGCCGAATCTTGTTGGCATTCAGGAGAAGCTGCTGGGGGAAGCTACGAATGCCTATAGGGGCGCGCAGGGCATTCTTACAAGACTGCACACTGTACAAATGCCAGCGTCACATATGTCGCAAGAGGAGATGCGGATGATTCAGGCGGGGCTGCAGGCTCGTCACCTACAACAAGTGCAACTGCCTCTCCCGCACACTCTTAGGCCCCTTCCTATTACAATCGATGACTTTGTCGAGGCTCTAAAGCTAAAGTGCCCAGGTTGTGATGTGGCGCATCAGGAGTCCTGGGTTGACACTGCACCAGGGACACGGGTTCTGAAGAATGGCATTTACATTTCTTGGGACTAGGTACAGCTACACTAAAATTGTACATCGCCCCTTTTTTAGTGAAAGTATAATGGATTATAACAAACAGTCCTTAGCCGAGTTGAAGGCGCTCTGTAAGGAGCGGAAGGTGAAGGGTATTACGGGGAAGACAAAAGCGCAACTTATTGCTCTACTCGCGCCGCCCGCCACACTTATAGTAGAATCCACCCAGGTCGCAGCGACGACGGGCACCTATACTATAGGGGATAATCTGGAGCTTCTGCGAGGCTTGGCGGCGGACAGTGTTGACATGATTTATATGGACCCTCCATATAATACTGGGCGGAACTTTTACTATTTCCAGGACAAGTTCGCGGATTTTCCGAAGTTCATGGAGGAGCGTCTTATAGAATGTTGTCGCGTTCTCCGAAAAGATGGCAACATTATTGTGCATGTGGAGCCACGGATTTCGCATCACATTCGTGTGATTTGTGACAAGTACTTTGGGGAGTCGAATTTCCAGAATGAGATTGTCTGGCATAGTGGGGGGAATGCGAAGAATAAGCACCAGTTGGGGCGTAATCATGACACGCTTATTGTGTATGGCAAGTCGGCCAAGGCCAAGTTCTTTCCTCTGTACAAGCCCTATAGTGAGCAGCATAAGAAGTCGCAGAAGATGTGTCCTGTGCACAAGAAGCTGTATTCGACGTCTGCCGCACACAACTCGCAACCAGAAGTGAATCCGCGTCCGAATCTGACGTACGAGTGGCGTGGTAATACGCGCCAATGGTACTTCTCAAAGGAGAGGATGACCGCTCTTGATGCCGACAATCGGCTGGAGTATAATGAGAAGGGTATTCCGAGGATTAAGAGGTTTATGGATGAGATGGAGGGGATTCCTGTGCGTGACACGTGGGATGATATTTCGTCGATTCAGAGCGGTGAAAAAACGAAGTATGCCACGCAGAAGCCGGTGAAACTTCTGGAGCGTATCTTGGCTCTTTATTCGGCGGAAGGTGATACGTGTTTGGACCCTTTTGCGGGGTCGGGTACGTTGGGGCGAGCAGCGCGAGCCATGAAGAGGTCATTCATTCTCTTTGATATTAACCCGGAGGCGAAGGAGGTGTTTGACTCGGTGTTTGATACAGAGCTTTAATCACCTCTACAGTTTTTTCAGGTCTGTCATATTCGCGGCGGATGGCAATCTTGATACTGGTGACGAGTTGGTCTGGTTTTGCGGGATTAATGAGGGCGGCAGTGGGGATGCAGCGGAGAGTGGAGCCAGTGATGCCAAAAGTTGGACCAGGTTTGAAGATTGCGACCATATCGAATTCATCTTTTCGATACGCTACGTGGCCAGTACTATTTGTCTCTGCATTCTTCTGGCTGTTGCGGCGTGTTGTCTCGAAATGCCAGTCACCCATGCGGAATTTGATTTGTGCTCTTACGCGGGGCAGTTCATCTTCTGTAACGCAATCATATGACTGGCCTACAATGATGCGGCTGGTGCGCCCAGAAAGTTCATTGAGTTGTTTGACGCCTTCGATTTCCGCGGCTTGGGCGAGAACTTTGCCAATGTCGCGGTGTTGTTCAGGGTCCATGATTGCGCGGACGAGCCATTCACGGAGAACTGGCATCCATTCGTCGGCACTGCGTTCGGCATCTTCTCTGGAAATGGGCATGGTATATAAAGTATTATTGCGGTATATTGAAGTCAATTTTCGTGGGGCTCATAGTTTATTTTTACAGATATATTCTTGAATAAGCTCTTAATCGAATAGAATGGAATGTTCTCATCAGATGAAGATATAAAGCAGGCAAATGCAGCTGAGTTGGGGCACCTTATCAATCAACTTCCCGTTTCAACCCGTCACAGGCAGCTTCTTTCAAAGTTCCTTGTAAAGTCGGATGGGACGGCATTTGCTTACAATATAAAACTCAAGGAATGTATTTCATGGTTAAAGGAAATTCCCTTTTCCGAAGAGTTTGTGAAACGTCTTGTCTATTTAGACCAACCACCCGCGGCTTGGGAGCGTCATTTGCCTATTGAATACACGCCCAAAACACATATAATTCACGGAATGTATAGGCGTATTATTAAGAAGAGTATATTTCAGAGGGGGGACCCTCATTATGGATTACCCCTTCCTAAAATATTTTGCCGAGAAATGAACATTATTACGGAAAATACACAGTATACGATTGATTTTCCAGATAAGTTATATGAGGTACATAAGCCTTTTGGCTACAACTTTCCAGACTACATTGTGGCGGATGGTATTGTCTTTAAACTGGTAGAATTATGGAATCCACTCTATGTTAAGCGGAGTGCATTTACCTCGAAATACTTGGGTGCTCCAACACCTATTAACATGAATGGAACACTTGTACAGCCATATTCAAATAAAGTGTATACACTGCTCTATAAAAAATATATTGCTACGTGCATGCAGTGAGCAGGCTCACCCTCGTAAAGGGGTTAAAAAAGTGTAACCGTTTCATTTAGTTATGGAACCGGTTACAGTTTATTATAGGCGAAAGTGTATTAGTTGTCTGAATAAGGTTGTGATTGCGATTGTGAAGCCGTATCCGTATTACGAGGCGCCCTGTCCTCACTGTGGGACCACAGTTCGGATTTGGCCCTAGCGCCTGTCCTCACTGTGGGGCCACAGTTCGGATTTGACCCTAGCGCGATAAGCTTTCTTTCGTTGTTCCACTCCGTACCAGTATTCTGCGCTAATGCGTGCATAACCTGCTGCGAGTTCATCGTGACTAGGCTGTGACCGTTTAATGTGTCCACCTACCACTGTATTGATTTCGGGGAGGACCATATCGGGTTTTGCGACGGGTGGCGGGTACTGAGCGCGTTCCATAGTGGATGACCAGAGGTAATAGCTTGCGAGGGGTACAGTACGGCGGTAGGCTGGCATACTTGCTATATTGGTTGGGCAGGTCTAAATTTTATGACACAACTATGGAAAAATGTTTAACATTTTTCTACAGTGGGGTTCTCACGTGCGATTATGGGACATGAAGGGAAAGTCGCTGACGGAGTGGGTCTTGGCAGAGAATGGGCGATTATCCTCGCGGCCAGCTGCCATCTCGGGCCAATCGGTAGGCGCAGTCCAGTAGCCCTTGACCCATGTCTTTCCGCCCTCCTCATAGACCTCGCCGCCACACTTCTTCTTCAGGCGCTCGCCGTGCTCGCCCTCGAGCGGACATGCCATAAGTCCGCTCCAGGTCGTAAAGGGTGGCGAAGAAGGAATATGATTCACCTTACCACTGTCCTTATTGGTGTACTCGAAGTAGTAGATGCCAGGAATCTTAGAGGCGGCAGAAATCTTAGAGGTGTCCATTGTTTCGGTAGTAGTATTGGGGTTGCACGCCACGTTCAATTTTTGCGACGGGAGCATGACTCTAGTAGTATCCAGTGTACTCTTTTAGTCCCTGTGTTTTATCAGGGATGAATCCACCCACCATACGTACTACGGGTTCGCCGGCAATCGTAGGCTCTCCTCCGTTGCAGCACTCTGTTTTTGCAATGTCATTGAGGTCTGCCATGGCATCACCGAGGAGTGTGAGTGCCGTTTTCTCTTCATCTTCGCTGAGATTTTCGGAAGTACATAGGCGTTTTATCAAGAATGTAGAGCGAGACCCCCATTTATCGAGGGAGAGTGCGAGGTCGCGTTGGGGGATTGTTTTGGAGAAGCATTGAGAGGCGATTTCTGCCACGGGTTGAAGGTCGTGTGCGGTAGAATAGGGTTGATACCTGGTTGCACTTACTAGTTTGGCAGTGCTGAGGAGGTCGCGTTTGAGGCAGGAGATTTTGCTAAGAATGAGATTCATTTCACGAAGGTCTTCTGTGCCTTCTTCTAGGAGTACCTTTTTGGAGTTAAGAAGGGCATATAGTTCTGCGCAGTCACTTGATGTACTCATACAATCGGGCATACCAGCTCCTACAGCGGGTCCGGCGAATCCTTCGTTACTTTTGCCACACTTGGGCGAGAGGGACATCCATACTGCAATGGCGAATGCAGTAATAAAGAGGGCGATTAGAACATAAGAAAAAAGTTTAGCTGCGGCTCCTCCAGTAGTTGTAGAACTGCTAGAGGTATTACCCATGTTACTCTACCGTGATATGCAGAAAATAAGGACCCCTAAAGTGGGTTATTAACTTTGGCACATGGCGGTATTGATACATCTGAAAGATTATCAGGGAGTTCAAGGTCTGTAATATTTTGTGAGCGTTGTGCATAGGATAGAGCGGTCCTGCAGAGCTCACCTTTCTCATTACTCTTTTCGGTCATGAAGCGGTCAATGTTGAGCGCCTCTTCTTCCTCGAGGATGATGTTATAGACGGTGACGACCTTCTTCTGGCCAATCCGGACAGCCCTCCCTACGGCTTGCTCCATAAGGGCCTTTGTCCACCATGGCCCTGTCATAATGATTTTGTCAAAGTGCTGGAGGTTGAGACCAGTGCCGCCAGACTGTAGTTGGACAAGCAGGATGTCCTGTTTCCCCTGTGTAAGCGGGATGTGCGTGCGGTCAATCACGTCCTGCTTGGCCTCTGCGGTGAGCCCACCGTGGTACTGTTGCACCATTTCCACGCAGGACTCTGCTTTGAACATGGTCTGGAGCATGTCCATTTCCATGCGAAAGTGGCAGAAGACAATCCACTTGTGTTGTGTGGGAGAGTCGCAGATAATGTTCCGGAGTGTGTCGAACTTTGTACTACTGCCTTCCCAATCTGGCCGGGTATAGAGGGACTTGAGTGCATGCTTCCTTGCGGCAATGTAGATTTGCGGATGCAGGGAGAGTTGGCGGAGGCGCATGAAGAGTTTGAAGCGTTCAATGGCTGCGCCGCCGCCGTCTGCCTCGAGTGCCTTCCAGCGGCGGCGGATTATGCCAGTCATGCCGAGATAGAAGTCCTTTTCCTCTTCTGTGTTGAAGGGAACGCGGATTGTCACATATTCGGGCTTGGGCGGGGCGTCCTTGATTGAGGCACGAAGGTCATCCATGCTCCTCGAGATGATGGAGGCCTTGAGAATAGGAGCCAAGGTCTCTAGGTTACTGGAGTGTTTGACATTGGCACCAGTAATCTCCAGGAGGGTGGTAAGATTCTTGATGGTATTGACGATGGGAGTACCAGTGAGAAGCCAGATGTGGTTGGCCTTAATCAAGTTGCAGAGGTCAGTACTGGTATTACCACTGCCGAGACGATGTGCCTCGTCGTAGATGAGGCGGTCCCAGGGCTTGTCAATCTTGAAGGCCTTGACGAGGGATGTTTTCCGCAGGGCGGACTCGTAGCCAATGATATAGACGTTTGCTGCGAGAGGGAATGTCTTTGTTTCGGAGCGCCAGGTGTAGTTGGAGGGGTCAGGGATGAAGACGTTGACTTTGGACTTCAGGAGGATAGATTTCCACTGTTGAATGACTGCCACGGGGGTGATGAGAAGGGTATGCTCGCACATCTTGGACTTGATGAGGCCGGCCATCTGGATGGTTTTGCCGAGTCCCATCTCGTCGGCGAGGATTCCGCCTTCACCTTGTCTCTCACGCTCAAGCATCCAGCGGATGCCGGTTTCTTGGTGCTGCATGTACTGAAAGTTGGGCCAGAGAGGCACGAGCTTTTTCGGCTCGGGTTTCGCCAGGGGAGCTGCAGTACGTTCTGCGTGAGTACGGGCAACAATGGGCGGGAGGGGGGGAACCTTAGGAGCAGTCGTGTCCTTGCGGGGTGGCGTGGCAGGTTCTGGCTTGGGCGGAGCAGCGATGGGTCTGCTAGGCTTGTGCTCCGTGAGCATGTCTAGGTAGTCATTTGCCGGCGGCGGGGCGTTTCGAACCTTCTCAACAAGAGCTGCGAGGGCATCCCTACGAAGAGTATTCGTCTTGGACATTGCAAAGTGTATATTAGTGTAATAATCACACTTAGCGCAAAAAAAGTCAATTTTACACCGTTATTTGCTCTCCCCAGTTCGGCACCAGGCCACCCGGGTTTGGCAGGCCGGCGCCCCATTTATCGGGGTACGTGGCCCATGGACTTCCTGCGGTATGGGCATACCAGGCTGCCCACCAGCTGAAGGTGGAGTTCCCTACGATGTTTCCGCCGAGACAGAGGGACATTTCGTAGAGTGTCTCGACATCAGAGCGGATTTTAGCGACAGTGAAGGTGAGGCCCTTGCGTGTTGCATAGGCTTGGAAGTAGGATTGGCAGAGGGCCGGTTCATCGCTGAAGAAGTGGAGGTGGTGACCTGTGGGGACGCGGTCAAGGGCGACCCTATAGTAGTTGCCGAGGTCTATTTGGTGATGTGGTATATAGCGGTAGTCTCCCAGGCGGAAATGGATGGACACTGTTTTCTCTTGTTGAGAGGGGTTGGCTAGGTTGGCATCTTGTGCGAGAAAGGTGCGTACAAGGTGGCCGCCGAGGGCGGAATCCCAATCTGGTTGGAGTAGGGAGAGGTCTTTGGGGAAGTACTGAATATTCTGCCTGGCCCCGCCGATGAGAGTTGGCACGGGTGGAACTACGCTATACTCGGTGAAGCTATACATTGTTCCAGCAGCCTCTTTTAGTTCTAGGATTGGTCCGTCGGCGTCAATGAGGGGGACGGAGGGGAACATGCGAAAGAGGGTTGCGATAGAGCCGTGATTATTATTACCGAATCTACTGGCTAAGAAGGCTGTATTGAAGTTCCAGCGTTCGGCGAGGCCGGCGGCGGCTGCGTATTGGAACAGGCGATTACCGAGTCCACCGTCGAGGTGGGGGGCGACCCAGGGCATTTAATGGAAAACTAGCAGAGCAGTTAAGCCGGCAAAATTGAGCTTGGTCGGTGGTTGGCGCGGTATTTAACCAGTAAATTAAATGTCTACTCCAGCGAACACCATATTCCCCGCGGCCTTTCACTGCTATAAGCCAAATAACCAGAAGGTGTATGGCGCAATCTGCATTTCTCCCTATTCCACTCTTTTGTTGGTAAGGGGGCGGAAGTCGAATAAGTGGTCGTTTCCGAAGGGTCACAAGAATGGCAACGAGACGTATCTTGAGTGTGTGTCGAGGGAGACGTATGAAGAGGCGGGCATTGATTTGGCGAATTACATGCCGAGTGCCTATCAGCGTTTGGCGGTGGGAGAGTACTACTTCTACGATGTGCCTTATGAGTTGGAGACCGAAATCCGGGATACACAGGAGATTCTAGAGGCTCGGTGGATGAGTCTTCCCGAGATGAAGAACGAGAAGTGTAATGTGGATGTGAATGCCTTCTTAAATAAGATTAAGAGGAGAGGATGGTTTTCATGGAGGCAGGTCTAAGGCGGTTGACTCTTGTTCTTTTTTACTGGCCGTTGCGGATGTAGTCTTTTGCCCATTCAATGCGTTCTTGTATGTCAGACCCTACATCTACGGAAAGGCGCCAGAGATTGCCTACATCGGTGAGGTTGCCGCGTACGAGGGGTGAGATTGCGGCTAGGAATGCCCTATAGGGTGGCAATGGTGCGGTTGCGCTGCCTAATACGGTCTCTTCCTCTGGTGGCAGGGCGTTGCTGCGGGCGAGGGGCAAAGTCTCGCGGCGACCAGGAGGTGGGCGTTGGTGGCGCATGGGGAGGGAAGCATTAATGCGCTGATTGGTCTCGCGGATTGCGGTGAGCAGGGCATCTCTGTAGGTTGCATCTTTGATGCTGTAGGCGAAGCGTAGGCCGGCGACGACCTCTTCTGCGAGCGATATAACGGCAGAGGAGTCCATGGCTTGTGCTTGTGCTTAGGTGGGTCGCCGGCGTTCAACTTTACGGGGTCGATATTTGCTCTGGGGGGCTCTGCAAAAAAAAAGGTCTTATTGCCATTGCCTTGTTTTTTCCCGCGCCGTCAACCTCGCTGTAGGATTTACTCGCGCATGCGGGCGTCGCCCAGGTCCTCAGGTGCCTCCACGGTCTCGTCAATCTCCTTGCCGTTGAAGCGTCCCACCCAGTCGAACTCCGTGCTGACCACGTCAGAGCGGTCATTGGTGTAGTAGTCCACACCGCCGTGCTCCCAGGGGTAGAAGGAGAGGTCCACGACCTTCTTTGCGCCGCCGCCGATGACCATCTTCTTGGCGGCGGCCTTGGGGGCGGGCGGGGGCGAAGCAGCTGGTGCGGGTGCGCTGCCGCTGCCGCCCACTGCAGCTGCGGGCGTGGCCTTCGCAGCCTTGTTTGCAGCGCGCTTGACTGCGGCTGCGGCCTTGGTCTCCTCGCTCTGGGGCTTACGGGGCTTCTTCTCCACCACCTCGCCCTCGTCGGCGCTTGTAGATGTTGAGGAGCCCGTAGAGGCCGCCTTCTTTTCTGCAAGCTTGGCCTGCCACTTGAGCGCCTTCTCCTTTGCGACAGGGTCAGACTCTGCCTTGAGGAAGGATGCGCGCGTCATGCCGCCCTGGGCGGGCGTCACCTCCTTGCCCTTGAACGGGCCGTCAGAGTAGACCCAGGCCTCGTGCTCTGCGCCGCTCTTGTCCTTGACCGTGGCCTTCTCTGCTGCGCCGTAGGAGACGCCGTCGAGGCCAGTCCAGGCGGGCCAGCCGTTGCTCTTCATGTTCTCCACGGTCTCCTTGAGGAAGATGTTCCAGGCGCTGGGAGGCCGGTCGGCCTTCTCTCCCTCTGGCTTGCTCTTCTTCACGCGGCTCTTTGGGGCCTTGCTCTTGCTCTCGCTCAGGAGCAGCTCGCCGCCGCCGAGGACGCTGCGCATGGAGTTGAGCACGGTCACCTGCTCTGCCAGGCTCTTCTCCAGCGCCGCCATCTTCTCAATCATGCTCTGGTTCACAGTGGACATTTGAGTCGTATGAAGAGTGTGGAGCAGGGAAGGGTACTGGAGGAGTACGGGGAAACATTGTTCAATTTTACTCAAAAATTGATGACGAGGAGAAAGAAGAGGGGGTGTAAGAGGAGGCAGCTCTGCTACAAGAGGGCCGTAAGAGCAGGGCAGAGGAAGTAGCTCTGCTACAAGAGCAGGGCAAGAGCAGGGCAGAGCAAAGCAGAGGGCTGTATCGCATCTTTTCTCTGGCCTTCAAATTTGCCTATAAAATTGAATAGGGGTTCCTACAGAGCGTACCAGTACTCCCCCCCAGCGACACCTCTAGACCCACTCTAGAGCGTTCCAACACTATCAAGCGACAGACCAAGATGCCCAAGCAGCCCAGCGTGAAGAAGGGGGCTGCCGCGCAGTTCCAGAACTGGAAGGCGATTAAGGCGGCATGCGAGGGCAAGGCGGGCCTCAATTTCCTGGCCGTGACGAAGCTCTTGGGCAATGGCTACTTCCAGCTCTGCACGGCGGACGGTAGGCTCTGCCAGGGCACGCCGCGCGGCCTCTTCGCCAAGGGCTCCATGCGCATCGACGTGGGCCAGATTGCAATCGCAGAGGGAGACACCCTCGCCTCCAGCAGCTCGAAGGCCCATGTTCTGGAGATTGTGGGCGTCATCAAGGAGAAGCAAGAGGCAGAGGAGTGCGTGCGCGCAGGCAGGATGCTGGCCAAGATTATACAGCTGGCAGAGAATGCCGGCAAAACATATACTGCCGACGAGGAGAAGAAGAAGGCCGTGGACGATGCCGTGGTATTTGATGCCGGACCGGCCGCAGGTGCTGCAGAGGCTGCAGAGGCTGGCGACGGCGAGCCGGCAAAGGGTGGCGTGAAGGAGGCGCGCGCAAAGGCAGCCACTGCCCGAGCAATCTCCTCTCGTGCTGCCCTGCTGATGAAGGGCGGCGGCGGCGGTGCTGTGCGCATAGAGATGGGCGAGGAGATGGATGCCCGTGCGCTGGCAGAGGGTGACCTGAACTGGCAGCCCGCTCGCGTGCGCCACGCCAAGCCCAAGCCGCTCCTGCCGGCCTACGTGGAGCCCGTGGCGTCCACGCCCGCAGAGGACGCAGATGGCATGGGCTTCAGCCTCTACAGCGCTGGCCGCCACGCCTCGGAGGAGGCAGAGGCCTCTGCGCGGGCATCAGAGGGCGAGAAGGCGCTGGTCAACGCGAAACAGCTGAGAGCCAAGCTGGAGGCCGCGCCTGTGCTGGAGAACTGGGACGACGAGGAGGTGAATCTGGACGACCTGTAAGGAGGCAGGCCAGGTGGAAAAGGAGGAGGGGGTTGCCCTCTACTTTTTTCATGTTGAGAGGCGGAGCTACGGGGGTGGAAAATTGAATAGCTGCAGGGGCTGCAGAAGGAGTACCCGAGTTGCCTTCTGCCTCTTAAGCAATCATGTCCTCTCACGCCGACTACGAGAAGATGTACCTGCAGCCCCTGCGCGCCGAGGGCCTCTTCGTGAGAATCCTGGGAGTGGGTGATTACAACCAGAGCGTGAAGGTGGAGTGTCGCCTCTACATCACCGACATAGATGACGAGACGGGCACAACGAACCTTCTGGAGATGCGTGAGGACGACCCTCTGCGGAGCGATGAGCATGGGCTCTGCGTGGCCTGTAGGGCTGCGGAGGGTGAGGTTCGCCCGACTGTGCGGGGCAGCGTGGCATGTCCTCTGTGTGGGGTACAGACGATGGCTTGGTGGCTGAGGGAGAGGCGGTATTGCGCGGACTTTCTCTTGTTTGGCAGCGGTCCTGCAATCGTCTTTGACGCAGAGGCAGACGAGGGCGTGAAGCCTATGCCACCGATGATTGCACAGATGATTGGAGAGGCGCTCAGCCTCTACGAGCTGCACGTCTACGAGCTGATGACGCCGCCTGTGAGTCCAGAAGAGCTGGATACGGAGGCCTATGAGGACGATGACGAGATTCCGCCGGTGAACTTGGGGGACCTTCATCCAATCCTGGTGAATCCCTTTGAGGAAGAGGACCGTGCGGCGTTCTATGCGGAGAGGCACCCATCGTTCTCTTGGATGTGCGACTCCCCGTAGCACCTTGCCCTCCTCGGAAAAACCCAGCTCAGAACCAGCCAGAGCAGGAGTTTTTTCGTGTAAGTTTGAACCGGCTGGCCGTGTCAGCCACCGTACCCCAGGATGTCGACCCCTTCCCCTGTAGAGGAGCTTCCGCTTCCGCTTGCGCCCCCGCAGCCACCGTCACTGGAAGCTCTGCTTGCGGGGGGTGAAAAGCCGGCCTTGGTCGTGTTGGATGCAGACTATACTATCTGGCCCTTTGACTGTGATAAGAATGTGGTTGCACCCTTCTCCGCCTCTCCCTATGGAGGTGTGTATGACGGGTTTGGGCGCCCAGCCAACCCCTTCAGCGATGTGCCAGCTATAGTAGGGGCCCTTGTGGACGCCGGTATTCCTATTGCAATAGCCTCTCGCAATCCTAGCGCGGGCCCCGTATCAGAGCTTCTGCGGGCAATCAGTATCCGGCCAACGAATAAGGTAGACGTTACGAATATGTGGGAGGCCATGCCATCACCTCTCTACTTCCATGCCTACTCTTCTGGGGGATATGGTAAGGGCAAGGACCGTCACTTTGTAGCTCTAAAGGCGCTCACAGGAATCGCCTTTAAGGACATGGTGTTCTTTGACGACGTCCCAGAGAATATCACTGCGGCGAAAGCAATGGGCATCACTGCGCTGCTAGTGACGATGGCTAGAGGGCTCACGGTCGAGGCCTTTACACAGGGCATCACAGAGTGGAGGAAGAGCAGCTAGGTTTTTTTGTAAATTTGAGTGGTTCGCTGCCCACCGCGGCAACTACCCTACTCTGTGTACAATGGCAACTCCTCCGAAGCCCTGGCCTGTCGCAACATTCGAAAAGCTGCGCCCTCACCTGACTGGCTTTGTCAATGGCAGCATAATCCCCCTACTTGAGGACACCGAGTGCCGCCGCATTATCCTGCGTGCCCCCGTCAAGTGTGGCAAGCGCGAGATGGTGGAGTACATTGCCATGCGCGACTTGGTGGCACAGCCCACCCGGATTCATGCCTTTCTCTCGGCGTGGCACCGTGCGGCGGACGAGGACCAGCGCGCCGAGCTCGCCACGCAGAACCTGAGGGTGTTCTCTATCACGACGCAGAAGAAGGTGGACGAGTGTGTGAAGGCAATCGAAGTGCAGCTGGCTAAGGGCAAGCGCATTGTGCTCCACCTGGATGAGTGTGACCACGGCTCTGGTGCCAAGCAGATGCTAAGCCAGGTCTGGAAGGAGGTTCGTCAGAACGAGCGCATTACTAACATCCTCTACAGTGCGACGCCAGAAGAGGTCCTATTCTCTGGCGAGGTGGAGGATGAGGAGCACCGTGCGATGATGGAGGATATGCGGCAGGAGAGCCATATTGTAGAGTACGACCCTCCAAACACCGATGAAGCGCGTTATTGCGGGCCGGCGCGGTTCTTGCAGGAGGGTCTAATACATGAAGCAATCCCCTTCTTCTACAAGGAGGGTGAGACCTTCAGGCTTTCCCCGCAGGGCATCCAGATTGCAGCAGACTTAAAGGCGAGCATTGCTACGACGCCTTCTCGAAACCTGGTTGTGTTACGCCTCTCCTACTCCGAGTTGCATGGCAAGAAGGATGAGCGAAAGCAGAATAAGTCCATCCATCAGTTCTTGGGCCACCTGTCATCCTTCCCCGAGTTGGCAGGCTTCTCTATAGTGGTGGACAAGGGTGAGGGGAGCATCCGTTACACGGGTGTGCGCTCTCACAAGATTGAGTGGTCTTCTCGCGGTTACTGGGATGACCTGGCGACAGGCAAGCCCATTATGCTAGTCATTGACCAGACGTCTAGCCGCTCTACAGAGTGGGCCTGCCATGACCGCATCTTTGCCACGCACGACTTTCGCAATGTCCTTCAGTACAGCACCATTTCGCAGGCGCAGGAGCGTGTGAACCATTATGAGCAGAAGTATGGTGGGTTCCAGCGGATTCTTGTGTATGGGAGCATTAAGACCTTCAAGCTCTCTGCGGACCAGATTGGCTATGGCACGTACTTGGAACATGATTGGTTTCCGCATAAGGTCAATGTGCGCAGCGCAGAGGGTGGGGCGGAGCTGTACCGTGTGAAGGCCAGGGTGGCTCCGCATGCGCTACACCCCAAATGCCCAGAGGGTGGGCTGTCCAAGGCAGCGACTGACCGGCTTCTACAGGAGCTGGGCTGCTACGCTCAGGTGAGCATCTCGGCGCGGGTGCAGGGCAGCGTGCGCGACGTGAGGACTTACAGTGCGGCGTGGAGGGCAGCGACGCTCGAAACCTTTCCTGCAGTCTGGGCGGCATGGCAGTGTGACCCAGAGAACACTGCGCAAGTAGCAGAGGGAACGCGAGATGGTACGCGCAATCCCTTTGATGCTGCGAGGGACCATAAGGTTGGAGACGTCTGGCAGGGTCAGCACCGTGGATGGAAGGTGTTGGACTTTGTGGATGGGGACCTGTATGAGAGGCCAATGCCTGGGAATGGGCTCGCGGCCCCGAAGAAACTTGACCTTGGCTCTACAGGTGGCAACAGAGTTAAGGTGTGCTATAAGGACGGCCGCTTAGGCATCTTCATTGCGCGCTGCACGGGCGTCCGCCGTGAAGAGAATCTCCAGACCAGCAAGGGCAGCATGTATGGCTCAGAGTAATATTGTTGAAAAATTGAACATGGCCGCCCCCTATTTTTTCAGTACCCCTTCCTCGTTCAGAATGTCCAGCATCCAGGAGCAGCTCGAGGCACTTCGCGAGGAGAAGGAGAACGTGATCATGCGCATCGCAGAGTTGGAGCGCGCCATGCAGTGGGATAAGGAGAAGGAGGTGCGTTGCGCTGAATTGCGGCACAAGGAGGACCTGGTGGGCATTGCGCGCCTGCGCACTGATGCAGCTATTGTGGTGTCTAACCCTGCGCTGGTGAAGCTGCTTGACGGGATGACCTCGTGGGGCGGCGGCACACCGCACTCGCAGGGCCGCGCCTGGGCTTGCTGCGGCGACGGCCGAATCAGCATGCTCAACGTGAACAATGGCATCAGCATGCCGGCGCTGGGTGGCAAGACTTGGCCTGACGGTGCCTTCTCAATGAGCGGTGTCTTCTCGCATAGTAGCTTGGGTAGTGACGGGCCCAGTGGCATCAACTACCCCAAGGGCACGATGATTGACTTTAATCTGGTTTACCCCGACGGCATCGCGTTGTCCAGAAAGGGGCTTGTGCTAAAAGAGGGGGCAATCCTCCAGCTGTTGCCAGAGAAGAAGGTCTACACCTCACTGGGCGCGTGGATTGTAGACTTGGCGCAGCCCACCTTTGGCGCGGTGAGGGTGCGTCTGCCTGACCCGCGCACGCGCCACGAGAAGGCACAGGACGAGGTGAACAAGCTTGAGAGCTTTGAGCAGAAGATTGCCTACCTGACGCAGCAGTACAATCTCAAGCCGTTTGCTAGCTTCGGCTATTCGCCAAAACAACTGTACGAGAATGCAGTGAGGCGCATGGCGGCCCAGCAGGAGCAGACGAAACTGCAATTTGCGGAGCTTAACCTGGGCGCCCCTGGGGCTGGTGAGCAGCTAATCCGCTTGGGGACCCGCATGGGGACCCGCATGAAGAGGCTGGCAGCGTACAGGGAGTCTTTGCGCCTGCGGGTGGAGGGCCTTTCTGAGGAGGACCGCAACAAAGAGCCGGTCCAGATCTTCAACCCAAGGAAGTCCTTCCTCTTCATCAAGAACGCAGTGTATGGCCGCTGCACGGTTGCAATGCCTGCGGATAAGCGTCGCAAGGGAATCTACCACCAAGCTGCGGGGGGTGGTGCCAAGGAGTGGGTGCCGCAGGGGCCCACGCAGGTATTCCTCTCATGGCGCGGGAAGGAGATTGTCTTTGAGGTCTAATGACCCGTGGAAAAATTGTACAGCTGCCGCCTATTTTTTTAAGCACACCACCATATCAGTCATGATGAATCTTAACACACGTGTGCATGTTGTGAGCAAGTCAGGGAAGAAGGAGACTCTTACTGTGCGGGAGGTGATTGACAGGGGGCACGGCAAGGCCTACGATGCAATGGTGATGTTTGACGAGTGGAAGATGTTTGTGGAGGATTATTTGGCGGAGAAGGGGCCGCATCTAGAGGAGTTGAAGGTGCAGCTGAAGAGGCTTACGAAGGAGCTTGAGAAGGCGAATTGGTGGCTTGAAGAGGGCATTTACAAGCAGGCGAGGGAGACAGCCCGTTTCATCACGCAGGAAGAGTCAGAAGAGGCGTACAAGGAGTGGAAGGAGATTGAGATGGATTTGACGCGGCGCTTGGATGAGTATACGGCGATTGCTACGAAGATTAACTCTCTTAGTCCGCAGTGAAAATTGAATGCCAAGCACATTATTATTTTTTATAGCAACCATGGCAACTGTATTCTTGTTTAAGGAGACGGGTGTGATGGAGGGTGCCTGTGGTAAGATTGTGGAGGAGGCCAATGGGACAGTTGTGAAGAAGATTCACTCTCACTTGAAGAGTCGCGCCAAGTGTCATGGAGCAGAGAAGCAGTGTGAGATTCAGCAATGGGCTTCACAGCTTCTTACGCCTGAGAATGGGTTCACTACGCTCTACGTCCCCCGTGCGTGGGGTGCGCAAAAACGTCAGTACAGCATGGAGAAAATCCATTGTGTTGAAGAGGTTACTCCTGCAGAAGTTGAAGAGTTGAAGCTCTTCTATGCAAAGGCAAAGGAAGTCGGCATCTTCCCCTGTGATTACGAGCTCTACAGGCAGCCAGGTGGCCGTGTCGCGATGATTGACTTTGACAAGTTTGCGTTCTGGAAGGGGGGCTCTGTAGTATTTCCCTGGGGCATGGTCTGGTCTTTACCGATTTATCCCTGGAGTTAGGTGAAATATTTTTTAATGGAAAAATTGAAACACTGTTGTGAGTCGTTCAGTAACCACCCGCAAAAATGCCAGTTAATATGATTTACCCAGGTGGTTGGGCGCATTTCTGCCAAGAGTCTGCTGTGACTAAGAAGGAGCCGATGGAGGACTTTAGCTGGATGTCGGAGCAGAAGTCGACGTTCAACGGCTTGACATGGACTATAAATAGCCAAGCGGATTTTGAGGACTGCAGGGAGGCGCTGAACCGCGCGGAGGGCACCAGGGAGTATCTGAAGAACTATGTTGCACTGGAGGAGGGCGAGGGCATAAACTTCAGAGACCCCATTGGCGAGCAAATCAAGCTTGGGAGTCACCACAGCGGCGGCTCTTACTTTGCTATGCTGTGGACCTACAGGTTTCTTCTGAACAACTGGGATGGCTGGGTGCTTTCACAGAAGGAGCGGTATGCCTTTTATGAGTACGAGAAAATCCAGGTTCACCCGCATGTCATTACAAGTCTCTATTACAGTTGTAGGGATGTTCTTGATGGGAAGGGTCCAGGGTTGGACGAGTTTCTTGCGCGGGCTGCGGTACACGGCCTTGCCGGCGGCATTGAGGACATCTATCCGATTCTTCTGCATCTCTTCACTGAGCACAAGGAGCGCCAGGCACTTAATGCAGAGAATGAGAAGAAGCGGAATCACAATACTCTCATTGGCGGGCTCAAATGGAAATACAAGCATCCTATTCGCTGGTTTGACACGCTCTGTGGTTCCAGCATCTCACCTACTACACCTCAGGACATCACAGAGGAGGCGTTTGTGGAGATGGAGGCCAAGTATCCAGGCTACAGGGCGCACATTCAGCGGGTGAAAGATGCAATGGTGGATTACAGGGGGGTCTATCCGATGTGTTATACTACGGGGATGGAGCTCTTTCTTAAGAAGTGGGAACTTGCGTGAAGTGTTTGCTTGCATTGCTATGGTAGATTTTTTTGCAAAAATTGAACCGGTGCGCCCCGACGGCTTAAAGTACCCCAGCCAAAATGTCTGTTGTTGCTTATTGCCCTTATCTCGCATTCAAGTCTTCCCTGCGCATGATGCTGCAGGAGAATAGGGCTGCAATGGACATACTGGTGGGCTTGCTGCTCTGGACTCTACTAGTGGTAAATCTGCTGTGGTTTGTGGAGTGGATGCAGGCGCGGGCTGCAAAGAAGGAGGAGCTTGCACAGGAGGAGCTTGCACAGGAGGACTGTGAGATGAGTGATGAGGAGAGTGAGATGGACGATGAGGAGGAAAGCGAGCTTCTCGAGGAGAATGAGGCCTTGAAGAGTGAGTTGAGGGAGTTGCGTCAGGAGAATGATGTCTTGAAGGCAGGGGTAAAATCCTTGAAGAAGGTTCCTCTCAAAATCATTGGGATGAAGATAGTGGGGGGATTTAGGCGCGAGAGTGTAACTAACACTACTTCAGCTAGTTCCAAAAGTTTGGAGGACCAAGTTCTTCAAGCATTGGCGGATGGTTGGGTGATTTCTGGAGGGCCTCAAAAATCGCAAGATTCTGGAGTTTGGTTTCAGAATCTTCTTCGGTATGAGTCCCCGCCCGTGCCCGAGCCCACTCCAGTAGCCGCTCCCGTGCCCGAGCCCCCTTCTGAGTTTAGCTGCATGTTGAGCACAGAGGAGGTCGCAGAGAAGATTCGCGGCTTGCCAAAGGGTGTGTGGCAGACTTCCTACGATATTCAGAAGGCGCTTGCACCTCCGTTGCCTCATAAGACTCCCTTTGCCCCGATAAAGACAATCAACAGCGTCTTGTACACAATGTTGAACAAGGGTGAAGTGGAAAAGGGAAAGCACCAGGACTTTGTGCGCCCTATTTGGAAACTGCTCTAACATCATGTAGTTCCTTAGATTTTGTAGAAAATTGAACTATTTTTTTATTGGACATTCCCTCAACGGCAATCATGGGTGCCTATAAAAGCAAGATTGCCCCTGCGCGCCAGCCGCTTAGTTCTGACGAGATTATAGCAAAGTTCTCGCACATTACAGCTGTTCGCGCAGTAGATGTCAACATCTCACAGGTGGAAATTTCCAACATCTTGGAGGACATTCGTGTATCACTTCTACAGATTGACCAAGAGTTGAAGCAGTTTAGGCGGCGAGAGACTGAGCAGAAGCGTGTGATTGAGATGAATGAGAAGGAGCAGGCCCAGCGTCTACAGGGTGTACAGGGAGACATTCTCAAGATTTATAGGGCGGATTATGAGCGGACGAAGAAGCTCATCAACTACATCTTGAAGGTGCGGTTTGTTCTTCTCAACATTCTCGCCAAGTTGCACTTAAAAATGCGGGGCCAGGACATGTAGCAATGAAGATTTGTGTTACATTGGTGGGGGTATGTAGGCCTTCTTTTTTACAGGTAAAGCAGAATATTGAGAGGAACATGCATTATTTTCGCAGCACGTATCCGCAGCACACTTTTCATTTCATGGTTCTTGCCTGGAGGAATGCATCTTATGAAGAGTTACGTTCCTTCTGTGAGGTCGCGGGTGTGGCATGCAATTCGATAGAGCCTGTGGAGGAGTCAGAGTTTATCTATCCGCAGAGGGTTTCACAGCCGAGTATTTACCGCATGTATTATTCCATGAATTGCGCAATGGATTTAGTGCCAGGGGAGTATGATTGTGTTCTCAGGATACGTCTAGACGCAGAGGTACTCGCCTTTGAGATACATGATACAATTGAAGAGGGCGCCTACTATACTCTACAGGAATTTCCAGACCGTTGTGGTGATAATGTTTCTTATGGTTCATACAAGGCAATGAAGCAGGTATGGAGGCATGAGAATTGTCTCTTAGCGGGGGCGAGTGCCGAGCATGTAGTATGTTCTACGTTACAAAAGTACAAATATCGTGTGAAGCCCTTCAAGTTTCATTATAGATTATATCAATCGAATGATACTTATTTTGACGGAGTTGCACAGTGGTCGAAGCGTTCTCGAGAGTGGATATATAATGGCAAGGACTATATATTGCGGGATATTTAGGCTGTAAAAATTGAACATTGTATGGGCTCCCAGCATGTTTACTTACCATGTCTAAGCATCGTATTACACTTGGCGGTTGGCCAGCATTCAGTGAGTTGGATTACGGTGTGAGTAAGAAGGAGCCGGTCGAAACATTTGACTGGCTTCCTTCTTGTGAGAACACCTTGTATGGGTTGAGCGAACGGGAATACTTTGAGGACTGTAAGCTTGCGCTGGACAGGGTAGAGGGTTCCAGGGAGTGGTTGAAGGCGCATGAGGGCAACTTTAGTGATGAAACAAGTGAGATGTTTTGGAAGATAGTTGTAGGGATGCTAGACGACCATAGCGGGTTTAGTGGGTCTGCAACTTTGAACTTATACAGGGCGCTTTTGAGGGATTGGGATGGCTGGGTATACGCGCAGAAGAGGAGGCGTGCACTTCTTATTTACAAGGCGAGACAGCCAAGCCTCACTCATCTTAAGTGTTTGATTTCCTGTCTTAATGACTACAATGAGGCACCTAATGCCGATTTGGAGCATGAAATCAAGTACAATTGCGCTTTAATCTGCATTTCAGGGTCTCTCACCGAACTGCGTGAGATTCTAGAGTATGCAATAGAGGAGACGGAGGGTCCGCCACTGGAGGACAGTCCACCCGCACCTCCCATATTTATGCCCTTTCTACCGCTTGGCGCCCATCTACTTCCGCCAGTCTTTCAGGAGCTTCTGAAGAAGTGGAATATTGATATTACGAGCAAGACGGGGGATTGGATTGGGGTGCCGCGCAAGCAGTACAAGAGGCTCTATCCAGGGGAGTGGGCAGAGTTTCATGAAGAGAACCAGCGTCTTACGGAGTTATATTCGGAAGAAGTTGCAGCAGTAAAGGCGTATCAGGCGGAGCATGCGGAAGAGCCTGTAGGGGAGTCTGAAGTGGGGAATGACAACTCTAACCAGCCCGATTAAAGAATGTCATATTGGGAGTGTATTGGGGGAAAGTCCAGGGCCGGAGGTCACCAGGGTCTTCTTCTGTCATATCTGTGATGTCACGGCGGACTATTTTTGGATACGTGTGATTGTAGAATTCAATATCTTCTGGGGTAGTTACGTGAGTGGATTTGAGTTGGTCGAGAGTGCCAGGGGACATTCCAAAGGGTTCTGTGCATCGTTGTACGAGTATAATAAAGAGGACAATCCCGAGGAGGAGAAGGCCGAGGGTCACTTTTTTCATCTCTAATAAAGCTGAAGCTATTGTAGGAGATGGTCTTAAAGATTAAACGAAAGGGGTCGCGGAAAACGCGTAGGCGGGGCCAGCGGGGCGGTGCGCAGCAACAGAATACGTTTCCGAGGCACGAAGGTAATACTTATATCTTCTATCACATATTTTGCAATGAGCATACATTTGATGTAGCGCGAGACCAAATAACAAAGATTATTTACAGTGGTTTATATCATTATGTGGATGCAATCTATTGTTGTCTGGCGGGTAATCAGCATCATATAACGCCAATCAAGGAGTTTTTGCAGAAGAATGGAAAGAAGTTTGAGATAATAAAGGAAGCTCCGCACGACAAGTCTTATGAGCGATTGACGATGAATGAAATGGTAAAGCGTGTAAAGTCAGCAGACAAGTTTTTATATCTTCATACGAAAGGTGTGGGTCGTCATGGGGGGATGAAGGCGGAGAATATTTGGTGGTGGCGGAACTGGATGGAGTATAATTTAATGTATCGATTTCGAGAGTGTATAACAGAGTTAAATAAACCAGATGTAGATTTGGTGGGAGTTGCCTATAGGGAGTTTCAGATTGGTCCGCATTTTAGTGGGAACTTTTGGTGGATGAAGGGTTCTTATTTTGCGACTCTTCCGCGAAAGGGAGAGACTCTGGATATTGGTCCTGGATACAATGACCCAGAGTCATTTCCGTTCAAGGGGAAGGACCCAAAGTATGTGGATATGGATCCATTGGGTGCAGACATGGATTTGTATTCCAATCAAGAGAAGTTTCATAAGAAGACAAATGCTGCTGCGGCTCCGCGAGTGTCAAAGAAGCCGAGGGGTGCTACGCGCTAGAGATAATAGAACTCTTATATAGATGGGCCGGCGTCAGCACGGGCAGTACCTCTTCTATATAATAGTAATAGTACTTGCTCTTCTCTATTTACGGCAGTTTGTGACGTCAGAGGGATTTCAGGACGTGGCTGCGGCCCCGCCTTTGTGGAACGAGGATTCTACAGTTCCAATGAAAGTATTTATGTATGCAGACAAGTGGAAGCCGACTGCTATTGCTCTTGCAAACTCATTAAAGAAGCACAAGTATTCTTACGAAGTTCTGGGATTAGGGAAGCCTTGGGGGGGGTGGATAGAGAGGACAAAGGTGTATTTGGCGGCGATTCAGGCGTACAAGGGGGAGAAGGGTGGAGAAGCGGTTGCCCTTTTTTTGGACGCCTATGATATTATTTGTATAAAAGACTCTGAAACATTTTTTGCATCTTACGAAGCCAGGAAGAGGTTAATGCCGGTTATTTTTGGGGCCGAGAGGAATTGTCATGCTTCAATGTGTAATAAGAATATTTTAGAGTGGTATGATTATAATGAGATAGAGGGTGGAAAGGCGGCAGTAGAGTTACAAATAAATACGTATGGAGATGGAGATGGATTATGGTCGCAGAGGCCGGTATTTACGAACAACGGAACGATAATGGGCACGGCGGATGGCCTGGAGTTTTTATTCACGGAGATATTGAACACGGGTATTGAAGATGACCAGGTTGCAGCGGGGAAGGTGATAGAGGCAAATTTGGACAAGTTTGATATAGATTTTGAGGAGGCCCTGTTTAGGAACAAGTTCAGAGAGTTAGATAAACTGCCCGACGAGAATGGGGTTACAGGACCAGGCTTCTTACATTTTCATGCAATGAGGTCTGACGAGCAGCAGGCGGAGGTTCTGAGACGTTTTCAGGCGTATAGTTAGAGGGATGAAGTCCACATACACATGGATATATAATATCGCTGTGGGTGTGGTGGGGTTATATGTATTGTGTATATTTCAGAGGCGGGCTCTAGAGGGATTTCAGGCGGTACGGAGTTCTCCTCTTTTTACGGATGCATATGTGATTACAATGGATAAATATCCAGAGAGGTTTCCGAGGATAAAGGCGAATGCAGAAGAGGCTGGTATAGAGTTGAAGAAGTGGCCAGGGGTGGAAGTAAAGGAGGAAGAAGTACTTTCGTTGCCTGCAAAAGGGGTTGGAACGCTAATATACACGGCTCGCGCAGGAGGGCAGAAGAGGAATCTTGGGGCGATAGGATGTTTTCTTGCGCACAGGAATCTTCTGGAGCATATTGCAGCAAATCCTGTTGGTCTTGGAACTCTTATTTGCGAAGATGATATTGTTTTCCCTCCCGATTTTTATGAGAAGTTGTCTGCAGTCGCATCAGAGATTCCAGATGATTGGGATTATATTTTTCTGAATAAGTTTAAGGTAAATGGAAAGACAATATCAAGCCGTGTAATGAAGTTAGAGCAAGATTTGTCGAGTAGTACGAATATGGGAACATGGGCATTCATAGTAAAAAATGCATCTATAGAGAGTAAGATATTACCTCATTTAGCGCAGATGACAGATGAAATAGATTTGCAGTTGAGTAGGAATGCGGATATATTGGCTACGTATTTGATTACACCACCTCTTATATATTTGCATACCACGGCGGATGAATCGATAATTTCAAAGATGGATGAAGAGGCAAAAAGCAGGGAGGTCATTTAGTATTCTTTCATCTAGTTAGGATGAGGCGGAAGGCTTCAAACATTATTATAATACTACTCTGTATTTCTATAATAGTGTATATTGTCACATTTAGAGTGAGTAAAGAGGGATTCGAGGGTACGCCTTCGATAGATGTAGTAGTTGCAAGGTACAAGGAGGATGTGAACTGGTTGAGAGAATATGACGATGGTACATTTGGTCGCCTCTTTATGTATAATAAATCTGATAAGCCGGTTGAGTATAGTAATGGTAGAGCAAACTACATCTATAAAGAGCTTCCTAACGTGGGAGTATGTGACCACACGTATTTATATCACATTATAGAGAATTATGACAACTTGGCTGATGTGACTGTGTTTCTGCCAGGTTCTGGTTCATTAGGAAATAAGAAGGGTACAGTTGATTTTGTGATGGAAAAGGTTAAAACCACGCGTAAAACGGTATTTAAAGTTGGACCCTTTCCCGACAGACCTGTTGGAGAGGTATTATATAACTTTACGCTTGAGAATTGGGATGTTACGAGTTTAGAGAATAGAGATAGTGATGGGAAGCTACAGTTGGCAGAAGTACGTCCATTTGGCAAATGGTACGAGTCATTATTTTCGGGGATAAAGGTGAAAGCTCCAGTATTTGGGGGAATATTTGCAGTATCGAGGGAGCATATAAGGAGTAGGGAGAAGGGATTTTATGAGACGTTAATAAAGCAAGTAAATACGCACAAGTTTCACGAGGCCTCTCATTTTATGGAGCGTTCATGGACGAGTATCTTTATTGGTGTACCAGACGATTGTTATTACATTTGATTAGAAGATATTTACGTAATCAATAATAGATGAAAGTTAAGATGCGACTATATATATTAGTAGTATTTATAGTTGCATGTCTTCTGTATTTATTTACATTTTTCAGGGAGGGATTTCAGGAGAGTAACATTAGGTTTGGAGTGATGGCAATATTTAAGAATGAGGCTATGGGGATAAGGGAGTGGATAGAGCATTATAAGTGGCAGGGGGCGGACAAGATATTATTATTGGATAATAACTCTACAGATGATTGGAGGGATAAAATCGTGGGATTAGAAGATATTGTGACGGTTTTAGCTGCTCCTAAGAATCATGTGCAGGCGGCGAACTACAGGGAGATAGGAATACCGTGGTTGAGAGAAAATGGCATACAAGTGGTTGCGACAGTAGATATAGATGAGTACATGTTTGGGGTAGATGGGAGGACATTAAAAGAGCATGTTATAGAGATATTTGGTTCTGAAAACAGGCCATCACAGTTTACATGTCGTTGGACAATGTTTGGTTCGAGTGGTCATATTACTCAGCCGAAAAATATCAGGACTTCATTTACATGGAAGAAGAGTGATTTGGCAGATATTAAAACTACTAAGCCTGTTACATGGGTAGATGATATTAGAGAAATATATGGTCCTCATGCGTTTGATGTTACGGGTGAAACCAGGGGGTGTCCACCTGGCATTCAAGTGAATCATTATGCAATACAGTCAAGGGAGTATTTTGAAAAAGTTAAGATGACACGGGGGGATGTTGCGATGACTGCAAATCCACGTGATTGGGCATATTTCAATAGTTATGACTATCATGAGGAAGAGGATTTGAACTTGAAGAGTTTAGTTATGCCAGGGTGAAGGTCTATCAGAGTGTAAAAGCGAAGCATATAGTAAGAGATGGTGAAAGTCCTAGTACTATATGTATTTCACATATACAACGATAGAGTAAGGGACTTTATTAAAGGCAGCATTTTCTATGATGAGAATGTTGACTTTATTATAATATCGAATGACGAAGAAGCCAAGCTTGAGATTCCCGGTGGTACTCTTACTAACGTGCAGGTTATGTATCGGAAGAACATTGGTTATGATTTTGGAGGTTGGAGTGATGCATTATTGGCGAATAATAGCTATAAGAGTTATGAAAGATTTATATTTGTGAACTCTTCTGTGGCAGGTCCGTTTCTTCCAGCGGGCGACAGTAGGAGATGGACTGATATATATCTCGATGGTTTAGAGGGTAATGTAAAGTTGTTTGGGAGTACGATAAATACGATGGGCGATCCACTAAAGTCCTCGCATGTGCAATCCTATATTTTTTCAATGGACAGGGCTACATTGGAGTATTTGGTTGATTCTGGAATATTTAGTACTACTGAATATGCGAAAGACTTCGATGAGGCGATTGAGAAGAAGGAGGTATTAATGTCGAGGAAGGTAATTGAGAGGGGTTGGAATATAGGTTCTCTATTACCACTTTATAGGGGTGTGGATTTCACGTTCAGTACTAAAAAGCCAGGGGACTATGGTATTGAGTTCTTAGATGACGTTATGTATGAGAGGTATAGGAATACACTATGGAGGGATGAGGAGCTTGTATTTATAAAGGGGAATCGGATCAATGTTCAAAAGAGTATTGAAGAGGGCTTTAGCCAAATTGGAGGGGGGGGTTATGGCTGGTTGCTCTTAATTGCAGTTGTGATTATTATTTTCGGCGTGGCAGGTAAGAATAAGATTAATGTATTTAAGAGGGGATATAATCTTTTTAGAAGGGGATATATAGGATGTATAGTTATAGTTATACTATGCGTAATAGTATATTATGTAACGTTTCGTGAGGGGTTTCAGGTTGCAGGCGAGGTGGGATTTATTGTTACGCGTTGCGTGAGGAAAGCTGTGCATAATAGGCAGTACAGAGACTGTTACGAAGCTATACGTCGTTTTCATCCTGGCATGAAGATAATATTTATAGACAGTTCAAATAAGGAAGTATTGGAAGAGTATCCTATGGAGAATGTGGAAGTAATAGAGAGTGAAAATAGGGAGGGGGGTGATTATCTCCCGTATTGGTATTTATTGAAGCGTAAGATGTTTAAGAAGATGATTTATCTGCAGGATTCGATGATATTAAATACTAGGATTCCCTACGAGGATGTTGATGATTACAAGTTTTTGTACGAGTTTACACCTGACAGGCATGAGTTGAATGAGGTTAATGCATTAATTGATAGTAGTTCTAAGGAGAACGAGTTGAGACAACTATATCATAGTAATAACTGGGTAGGTTGTTTTGGATGCACTATGGTAATAACTTTTGATTTTTTACAGCGGGTGGAAGATACTCTGCAGATTAGTAGGTGGAACACGATTATTAATAATAAGAAGATGCGAATGGGGTTCGAGCGTGGAATAGCAATTGCCTGTATTTTTACGAAAGGTCGAAATGAGAGTAATAGTCTTTTTGGGAGTATATATGATACACAGAGTGTTAAATATACTTCAGGAATGAATGAAGAGGATAGGCAGCGAATAACGGACCCAATAATAAAGGTATGGAACACTTATACGCAAAATGAAAGATAAAAATCTAATGTATGATGCAGATGGCAGACGTTTATAATAGCACAAAGGCCACAGGGCAGGGAATATACGATGCCTATAACACATTAATATTTTCAGGGGATAAGCGCGTATTCAGTAAGATGGCAAAGAAGATTGAGTTATACCATGAAGTCAAGCATTTATGTGGGGATATACTTGAGTTTGGGGTGTTCAAGGGTGCGGGGGTTGGTATATTTTTGAATTTAAAGGGGCTATATGAGCCGAACAGTTTAATGAAGGTGATTGGATTTGACTACTTTAATCCGGCAGTGCTTTTGGAAAATTTAGAGGGGCTGAATAAGAAGGGGATGGATGCGATATTGAATCGTGTAGATATAAACGAGCTTACAAAGGAGAGTGTAGAAGCGAGGCTTTCTAACTTTAGTAGGGATGACTATATATTGGTAGAGGGAGATGCAGTAGTAAACTCTAAGAATTACAGTATAGAGCATCCTGGTGCAAGAATCAAGATGATGTATATGGATTTAGATATGGGAGAGCCAACGTATGCGATATTGAAGAACTTATGGGGCAAGGTTGTGAGGGGTGGAATAGTTATATTTGATGAGTACGGGTATCACGTATGGGATGAGAGTAATGGGGTCGATAGATTTCTAAAGGAGATTGTGGGGGAATATGAGTTGATTGACACAAAGGTGTGTTCTCCAACTGCATATATACGCAAAACAGTTATTTAGTATTAGGTGAAGCCCTCTGAAATCACATTGAAAAACAAGTTTTCAATATTGTAGATTTATCTACAATGTGATTTCTACTGAGGTTTGCCATAAATAAATTTATAAGCGGCAGACATCTTAGCGATTACTGTGCGAGTTTTGCGCGGGGTCCTATAATAGTATCATGAAATCTTCAGACGCGTGCAAAAGCCGACTGTACTACCGCTCATTAGAGTTATGACGGGAGTTTTTGCTGCAGTAGGCTGAAGATTTCATGATACTATTATAGGACTTTCGCGATTTTCGCGATTTGTTGCTTTTTGCCGCTTATAAATTTATTTATGG
>Ga0214923_10000113_pt1 | contig 117447 bp, 87 predicted proteins | sample LL1510_MetaG_FD_177993 | JGI IMG/M metagenome (GOLD analysis project Ga0214923, IMG submission 177993) | Freshwater microbial communities from Lake Lanier, Atlanta, Georgia, United States - LL-1510 | ecosystem: Environmental > Aquatic > Freshwater > Lake | place: USA: Georgia | collected... | reverse complement strand
CTTTTTAAAAACTTTCTAGAGCACAAAAGTAAAAATATTAGAATGTTCCAGTTATAATTGAATCTAGAATAATACTTTTTAAAAACTTTCTAGAGCACAAAAGTAAAAATTTTAGAATGTTCTAGTTATAATTGAATCTAGAATAATACTTTTTAAAAACTTTCTAGAGCACAAAAGTAAAAATTTTAGAATGTTCCAGTTGTAAGTAATTGAATCTAGAATAATACTTTTTAAAAACTTTCTAGAGCACAAAAGTAAAAATATTAGAATGTTCTAGTTGTAAGTAATTGAATCTAGAATAATACTTTTTAAAAACTTTCTAGAGAACAAAAGTAAAAATTTTAGAATGTTCTAGTTGTAAGTAATTGAATCTAGAATAATACTTTTTAAAACTTTCTAGTATATAGAATATACATGGAAAATTGATTGTAAATCGATGGTATTTTATTTTGCAAAATAAAATGGAACAAAGTTGTTTTTGTTGCACAGACAAATATGTTTATCCTACATTATGGACTCGTATAAGGTGGTGCATATGTACCGGTACCAAAGAAGAATTAATTGAATTAAAATGTTGTGGCAATTATGTTCATAGAAGTTGTTTTATAAATTCATCTATTATACGCAGAAATAACAATCTTAATTCAAAAGATATTCCAGATATAACTAGGTTTGACCAAATAGATGTATGTCATTATTGTAAGCTGCCAAATGACATGATATTTCCATATATGCCAAATGAAGCAATAAATATTGAAAATCTTAATAATATTTTAGAAATACTCTTAGAAATATATTGGCCAATTGTAATATTATTAAGTATTGGTAATGCAATAAGTGATAATGTTTTATTGGGTACTCAAACAAACAAAGGTATTAAATTATATAAAAACATATCTATTGATAATTGTGAATTAAATTATACCGGAATTTATAACACATCTACGAATATTCATAATTATTGTTCTGATTCATTTGAAGATGAGTGGATAACACCTGTGGTATGTATTATGAGTATTTTAGGAACAGTGATTATATATCTTTGTATACGTTCAGCATTTGAAGATGATTTTATGGAAAAATATATAATGGAGTCTTTTAGACATTATAGGTTTACATACTACGTCGGGATTACAACTATATATCGCAACGAGTCAATACAGAAGTACAAAAATACTGTTGCTAGATCCGAACAAATTTATAAATCAAATCTTATTCGGTTAATAACTCCATCAATTATACTAATATGGCAATTAGTATATCTATTTATTATTCTAGGTTATAATCTATGGTATATTCCATCACATACATCTTCTGATACAACAGTAGAAGAAGCACGTAAATTATTTTTAAATTATATACCTATATTATGTTTCTTTAATGTACTCTGGGCTGGAGTTATATGTCCAATGATTGCTCTGATATTATTCGGTATTGGATATTGTATTAAAAAGTGTGCTGAATATTGTGCAAAATGTATCGAAGAACGTGAAGTAATTAAACATAATATATCGATGGGAGAAAACAATATCAAATCATTTAGTATAGATATCGATAATTCATTAAAAAAATCTAGTATTGTTTAAAAAAACCATTATTATATATATATATAGAATACATGAAAAATTGATTGCAAATCGATGGTATTTTATTTTGCAAAATAAAATGGAACAAAGTTGCGAAACAGATAAATATGTTTATCCATCTACATGGGACAGAATATTTTGTTGTATATGTAGTGGTATTAAAGAAAGATTAATTAAATTAAACTGCTGTGGCAAATATGTTCATAAAAGTTGTTTTATAAATTCATCTATTATACGCAGAGATAACATCATCAATTCAAAGGATACTCCAGATACAACTAAATTTTCCGAAATTGATATATGTCATTATTGTCAAGACTCATGTGATAGAGGACAATTTCCAGATATACCAACAAGTGAAGGAATACAGATTAAAAATAAAAATAGAAATTTAGAAGTATTATTACCAACATGTTGGATAATAATATTATTATTAATGTTTGGTAATGCTCTAGGTGATAATATTTTATTGGGTACTCATAAAAATAAAGGTATTGAATTGTATAAACATAAATTTATTGATAATTGTGAATTAAATTATACTGGAATTTATAACACTTCAAATGATATTCATGATTATTGTCATAATTCATTTTTAAATGAAAATGAATGGACATTAGGAGTGGTGCCAACTACAAGTATCACCGGTTTCATGATAATAATTATTGGATTATATTTATTGTCTACTACCGATGAAACCAGCATTATGTATTCATTTGCTGATCAATATATAATTATCGAATTCCTACCAATATGTGATACTAGTTTCTATGATACTGTAAAAGATTATAGAACTAGTATTGAGAAATGCACGAAGATTTATAAATCAAATTGTAAAAAATTAATAATTCCATTCATTATACTAATATGGCAATTGATATATTTATTCTTAATTCTAGGTTATAATTTATGGTATATTCCATCACATACATCTCCTGATACAACAGTAGAAGAAGCTCACAAATTGACATTCTATTATATACCTATATTATGTTTCTTTAATGTGTTTTGGTTTGTGATTATATGTGTCATTACAATCCCAATTATATTCGGAATCATTTGCCTGATATTATTATGTGTAGAATGTTGTACTAAAATGTGTGTTGGATGCGCCAATTGCTGTATTGAGTGTGTTAATTGTTGTGTTGAAGAACGTAACAAAGTTAAAAATAATATATCGCTGGGCGACAGCAATATTAAATTATATAGTATTGATATTGATAATTCATTAAAGAAATCAAGTATTGTTTAAAATTAAAAACTTTCTAGTCTAGTTTGCAAAAGTAAAACTGAATCATAATTAATAATATTTTTTATAATATAAAAAATACACAATATGTGTCAAAGATCATATGATATGACTTATTTTTTATATTATTTTAACAAACCATTTACAAAAAGTGTCTAATTTTATTATCAATCATTATAACTACAAACATCAGCAAATGCAACTTCAGAGAAATATATGGTTAATAATAGATGAATTTTTCCATACATTATGGTGAATATTATATGGTAATTTAAATGCATTAATCATTGTATCCTTTGCACGAATTATGGTCCCTAATATTGGAACAGCAATTATGTATCCATTATCAGAAAGACATGTATATCTTTCACCATTCATAAAATTATTTCTAATATTATTTAGAAAATAAACTCTTAATTCCCAACCACATTGCGAACAAAAACAATTTAAACTAATTATTATTTTGCAATGAGGACAAATAACATTAATATTTGGAAGAAACTTTTTCATATTTAATTGTATTTTATTATTTAAATATTTATATAATTGATAATCCATATTTCCAATAAAGTGTTCATCATTTTTATTATTTAAAAAGTCTTCAATTGCATCCAAAACTTTTCGTGATATATAATATATATGTGTTTTTTCTTGATGACTAATAAAACTGAAACAACATAATTTACTTTTTACATTATTTATTGTTACAAAAGAAGATATAGTACTAATACTCATCCACATTAATACTTCCCAATGATGATCACATCTTCGATGAAACTGTTCACTATAATATTTTTCATAAGCTATATTATTTTTAATTCGTAAATCGTTATTAATTTCTATGATATTTATTTTTTGATTATCATAGGCAACACCATTATCTAAATAATAAGCATCCAAATACTTATCTGTTAAATAATATTTTTGTAAATAATAGTTATATAAATAATAATCACATACATTTCTTCCACTTCCTATAATTGGTTTATTGTAATGGGGTAAATTTTGATTGGACATTCTAATTCTAGTAAAATAATACAAAAATAGTAATAAAATCAATTTTTTTTATAACAAATGAATACTGTATAAAAAAAAATTGATTTGTAAAATATATTATGGATCAATCCAAACATATTATAAAATTAAAATGGAACAAAGTTGCTTTTGCGGAACAGATAAATACGCATATCCATCAATATGTAACAGAATATTTTGTTGTCTATGTAATGGAGAGAAAGAAAAATTAATTACATTGGATTGTTGTGGTAAGTATGTTCATCGAAGTTGTTTTATTAATTCTGCTATTATACGTAGTAATAACATAATTAATTCTAAAGATACACTGGAAACAACTACATTTGCGGAAATTCAAATATGTCATTATTGTCAAAAACCATATGACAAAAAACAATTTCCAAATATACCACATGCAAATGAAGAAATAACACTCAATCACAAAATGAAAGTTTGTACCTTTGTAAAATATATAATGCTGCTTTTGGCAACGATATTAACTTTTAGTAATGCCTTAGCTGATAATATTTTACTAGCAAGTAATCGTAATAATGGTATGAATTTATATAAAAACATATTTGTTAGCAATTGTGAATCAAATTATACAGGAAATTATACAAACGTAGATGATATTAATAATTATTGTTCTGATTCATTTTATGATGAAACAGTATGGAAAATGTGGATAGTATGTATAACAAGTATATTTGGATTTGTTGTATATTGTACTGTTTATGATATGAGATGGCAGATGCACTTTGAACTAGTGAAAAACTTTTTAGAAAATCGTAATGCCATTAGAGATACGGGTTTTATTATACAACATTATAAAGATGCCATCAATAATCATAAAGATATCTATAAAAAATTCGTTTTGAATTTAATTGTTCTAGCTTTAGAATTAACATGGCAATTAGCATATTTGATTATTATAGTTGGATATAATAAATGGTATATTCCGTCGCATACATTTGAAGATACTACAGTTGAAGAGGCACGCAAATTGCTTTTAAATTATATACCTATATTATGTTTATTTAATATATTTTGGATTTGTTTCGCGGTAGGTTTAGTAATCACTATTTATGCACTAATAGGTGGATGTATGATTTGTCTTAGAGGTTGTTTTGAATTATGGAAAGAAGAACGTGAAGTTTCTAGAAACAAAATAAGAATTGGAGAAACTAATATTAAATTATATGCTATTGATGTTGATGATTCATTGAAGAAATCAAACATAGTGTAAAATATCATATTATATTACCTTTACCCAATTACATATGTTGATATTATTAAAAATTGAAATGTAATTTACACTATTTTTTTTTTATAAAATAAATAAAATGAAAGATACATGTTTTTGTGAATCTGATAAAAATGGATTACCAACTCTTTACGAAAGATTATGTTGTTGTATATGCATTGGCAAAAAAGAAGAATTAATTCAATTAGATTGTTGTAAAAATTATGTTCATAAAAGTTGTTTTATAACTGCTGCATTCATACATAGTAATCAAATTATTAATTCAAAGGATACTCCAGGGACAACTAAATTTTCAGAAATTGATATATGTCATTATTGTCAACAACCTTACAACAAAAATCTATTCCCAGATACACCACACACAAATGAAGAAGTACAACTTCTCAATAAAAATCGTAAACTAAGAACAAAATTGACAATAATGTGGACAATTTTAACAATTTTATCTTTTGGTATAGGTTTATGTGATAATATATTATTAGCAACCTATAAAAATAAAGGTATCGAATTATATAAAAATAAATTTATGGATAATTGTATCGCGAATTATACTGGAAATTGCAACGAATATGTTAATAGACATGAATGTTGTAGTGACGTATTTGATGATCAGACAAAATGGCCATTTGGATTAACATTACTTACTAGTATGATAGGTGCTTTCCTTATATTTGTATTTACATCTTGTTTTGGATGTTTACATGAATCGTCATGTTCATATGATTTAATTAACAGTATACCAATAGTAACAACAGAATTACCCCCTATACATTGCCGTAACCATTCATTTAGCTTGTATTCAATAGAAGATTATAAAGAAGAGTTGAACAAAAATAAAGGGATTTATAAATCAAACCAAAAAAGACTAATAATTCCCTCAATTATGCTAATGTGGCAATTGATATATCTGTTTATTATGCTAGGTTATAATTTATGGTATATCCCTGTATATACATCTCCAAGTGTAACATTAGAAGAATCATATAAATTAAGCTTATATTACATACCAATATTATGTTTATTCAACGTGTTTTATTTAGCTATCATATGTCCAATAATATCCATCATAATAGTTCTGTTTGCATGGTGTTTTCTTTGTTGTGCTGAGGAACGTGGAAAAATTAAGAACAATATATCAGATGGAAAAAATAACATTGAACTATGTGATCGTGATACTACATTTAACTCATTAAAGAATTCAAGCATCGTTTAGAATAAATTAAATCATATCAATAAAAAATTTAATATTAATATTTTATATTTTTTATATATGCATCAATAAATCATTTATTGTGTTTGATCGAGTAATTTAATAATTTGATATCCATCAAATGACTTTTTACAATAACAACATTTATCTAATTGTCTAACACAAAATATGCATTGTCGAACACATTTGCATTCACAATTTAGAACAGCCATACATTCTGAATTATTACTATCATAGCAAATTTCACATATAGTCGCAACATAATAACATATTTCTAAATAGTCTAAATATGTTTTCCCGTCATTATTTTTCAATGTCTTATCAATATTAAGAGTTTCTAAGAACGCTAATATATCATAATTAGATGTATTTTCTTTAATTGATATTGTACATAAATGCAAAAGAGTATTTCCCTTATGAGTTACATGATTAATAATAACATTTTTTTGAATAAATTTTTTAACAAAATCTAATGAGTTTGAAAATTGTACTAGCTTACCAAAAAATGTATGACCATAGTTGTCAACAATATGTAAATTAGCTCCTGAATTTACTAATAATTCTATAATTTCGATTGAATCATTTGAATTAAAATATGAAGCCATCATTAAGGCTGTTTCTCCATCTTCATCTTGAATATTTAACTCAGTACCAGAATCAATCAATAATTTAACTACTTCTATTGAACTATTTTTATGAGAACATGCTATCATTAAAACAGTACGCCCTTCATCATCTTGAAGATTTAGATCAGCTCTTGGATCAATTAATAATTTAATTACTTCTAATTCAACTGAACTTACATTTGTTTCTTCATCATTTTCATTACAAAACATCATTAAAGCTGTAAAACCTTCATTATTTTGAATATTTACGTCGGCTCCTGAATCAATTAATAATTTTACTATTTCTATAGAAATATCTGAATTGTAATCTGTTACCGCAAACATTAACATAGTTTCTCCATCTTTATCTTGAAGATTTACATCAGCTTCTGAAGAAATTAATAAATTTATTATTTTAATCAAATTCATATTAGTTTCTTCTTCATTTTCATTAAAAACCATCATCAATGCTGTTAAACCTTCATTATTTTGAATATTTAAATCAGCACCATAATCAATTAATAATTTTATAGTTTCAATAGAAATCTCTGAATAATTACAATTAATTATTGCTAACATTAACGCGGTGTCCCCATAATTATCTTGAATATTTAGATTAACACCAGAATTAATTAATAATTTTATAATTTCAATACAAATTTCTGAATAAGAAATGTCTGAATGATTAAAGTTGATTATTGCTAACATTAAAGCTGTTTCTCCATCATTATTTTGAATATTCAGATCTGCTCCTGAATCAATTAATAATTTTATTATTTCAATAGGATTCTTTAAATAATTATAGTAGTTTATTGCTAACATTAAAGCTGTATCACCATCATTATATTGAACATTTAGATCAACACCAGAATCTATTAATAATTGCACAATTTTCATTAAAATATCTGAATCACTATTAATTGTATAATTAATTATTGTTAACATTGAAGCGGTTTCATCATTCTTATCTTTAAGATCTAGATTAGCTCCAGAATTAATTAATAATTTTGCAATCTCAAAATAAATCGTTGAATACTCAGTATTTGAAGACGTACAATTAGTTATTATGAACATTAAACCTGTTTTACCATCATTATTTTGAATATTTAGATCAGCTCCTGAATCAATTAATAATTTTACAATTTCAATGTAAATCTCTGAATTACAATTATTTATAGCCAACATTAAAGCTGTATCTCCATCATTATCTTTAATATTTTGATCAGCTCCTGAATCAATTAATAATTTTACAATTTCAAGAGAAATATCTGAATTATGATTAATTATTGCACACATTAATGCTGTAATACCACTATTATCTTGAATATTTAGATCAGCTCCAGAATTAATTAATAATTTGAGTGTTTCAATGGAAAATTCTGAATTATAATAATTAGTTATTGCGAACATTAAAGCTGTTTCTCCATCTTTATTTTTAAGATTTAGATCAGCTCCTGAATCAATTAATAATTTTACAGTTTCTAGAGAACTTGTTTTGTTTAAATTAATAATAGCAAACATCAAAGCCGTATAACCTTTACTATCTTGAATATTTAAATTAGCACCTGAATCAATTAATAATTCTACTTTTTCTATAGAACTATGTGAGTTAGATGATCCAGATGCATAATCTAATGCTGTTAAACCTTCTTTGTCTTGGAAATTTAAATCAAATCCTAATTCTATTAATAATTTAAGTGTTTCAATTGAACTAGTTGAATTACAACATGCTAAAATGAGTGCTGATTGATCATCTCTATTTTCTAGAAGATTTAAATTTGCTCCTGAATTAATCAATAATTTAATAACGTTTAATGAAATGTCTGTATTTGAATAAACAATCGCAATCATTAATGCTGAAAATCCTTTATTATCTACTTCATCCAATTTAACACCTGAATTGATTAATAATTTTATAATTTCAAATGAAATTGAGCAATTTGGATATCTAGCAGCAAACATTAATGCAGTAATACCTTTATTATCTTTAATTTCTAAATTTGCACCTGAATCAATTAATAATTTTACAATTTCCAGTGATGAATTATATTTTTCTAAACAGGTTGAAGTCATCATCAAAGCTGTTAATCCATTATTGTCTCGTATATCTAAATTTACACCAGATTCAATTAATAATTTGATCATTTTCAGTAAATTATCTCCATGGGAATATTTACGAATCATTAGTACAGATACCATTAATGGAGTCAATCCAATTTTATTTTGTAGATCTTTAATTTCTGGATCGGCTTTAATCAACTTTTTGACAATGTTCAAAGATGTAATTTGATCAACATGCTTTATCAGAAATGTTAAAATTGTATCTCCATCTTCATTAGAATCTTGCACACATAAATTATCACCAGATTTAATTTTGTTTTTAACAGATGTTATAAAATTATTTATAGATGCATATTTTTTACCTAAAAAAGTTATAGATGCCATGCTATATAAATATTAAAAAAAATATTTCAATTTTATAATGTTTATATGAAACCATTTATGCTCCGAAAATATATTATTTTATCAGAATTATTTCATATCCAGTGAACAATGTTTTACAATAACAACATTTATCTAGTTTATTAGTACATCTGATACATTGTCTAGCGCAATTGCATCGACAATTTAGAACTGTTATTAATCCATTATCATTATAACAGATTTCACACGTGGTTGAGACATAATAAGATATTTCTAAGTAATCTAAATATGTTTTACCTTCACAATTTTTAAGTGTTTTATCTATATCTAGTGTTTCTAAACATGTTAATATATCATGATTGGATGTATTTTCTTTAATTCCTATAGAACACCAATGTAAAATACTATTACCATTATATTTCAATTTCGAAGAAGAATGAGTTAAATTGTTAATTATTACATTTTTTGAAATAACAGTTTTAATAATATCTAATGAATTTGAATATCGTACTAGATAACTTAAACAGGTATCACCATGAAATGTCATAATATTAATATCTGCTCCAGAATCTATTAATAATTTTACTGTTTCAATAGAACTATCTGTATTAGAATATCTTGAAGCAGATATTAAAGCTGTCCAACCATCTACATCTTGTAAATTTAAATAAGCTCCCGAATCTATTAATAATTTTACTGTTTCAATAGAACTATCTTTGTTTGATGATCTGGAAGCAAACATTAAAACTGTCCAACCATCTATATCTTGTATGTTTAGATCAGCTCCGGAATCAATTAGTAATTGTACTGTTTCTAATGAACTACCGCAATTTGAATCTTCTGAAGTAAACATGAGAACAGTTCTACCATCATTATTTTGTAAATCTAGATCAGCTCCAGAATCAATTAATAATTTTACTGTTTCAATTGAGCTTCCGATATTTAAACATATAGATGATAGCATTAGAACAGTCCATCCATCGTTATCCTTTGAATTTATATTAGCTCCTGAATCTATCAACAATTTAACTGTTTCAACAGAACTTTCAAGATTTGAATATCTACAAGCACATAGTAAAGCCGTCCAACCATCAACATCTTTTTTGTTTACATCGGCTCCCGAAACAATTAATAATTTAACTGTTTCAATAGAACTTTCATCATTTGAATTTCTAGATGCAAACATTAGGGCTGTCCATCCATCTTCATTTTGCACATTTAGATCAGCACCTGAATCAATTAATAATTTTACTGTTTCAGTTGAACTATCACAATTTGAATTTCTAGATGCAATCATTAAGGCTGTCCATCCATTTTTATTTTGCACATTTAGATCAGCACCTGAATCAATTAATAATTTTACTGTTTCAATAGAACTGGTACTATTTGAATATCTAGATGCCATCATTAAAGCTGTGAATCCACGTTCATCTTGTATGTTTAGATCGGCTCCCGCATCTATTAATAATTTTACGGTTTCAATTGAACTACCATCATTATTTAAATATCTAGATGCCATCATTAAAGCTGTCAATCCACGTTCATCTTGTATGTTTAGATCGGCTCCTGCATCAATTAATAATTTTACGGTTTCACAATTTGAAATCCTAGCTGCTATAATTACAGCTGAACAGTCATAATTATTTTTTATATTTAAATCGGCTCCAGAGTCAATTAATAATTTAACGGTTTCAATTGAACTTTCTTCATTTGAATATCTAGATGCTATCATTAGAGCTGACCATCCATGATTATTTTGTAAATCTAGATCTGCACCAGAATCTATTAATAATTTAACTGTTTCAATAGAACTTTCACCATTTGAATTTTTAGATGCTATCATTAGAGCTGTCCATCCATTTTTATCTGGTATATTCAAATCAGCTCCAGAATCAATTAATAATTTAACTGTTTCAATAGAACTGTCACTATTTGATTTTTTAGATGCTATCATTAGAGCTGTTTGCCCATATTTATCTTGTATATTTAAATCGGCCCCAGAATCAATTAATAATTTTACAGTTTCAATAGAACTTTCGCAACTTGAATATTCAGATGCTATCACTAGAGCTGTTTGCTTATTTTTATCTGTTATATTTAAATTAGCTCCAGAATCAATTAATAATTTAATGGTTTCAATAGAACTTTCGTCATTTGAATTTCTAGATGCTATCATTAGAGCTGTCCATCCAGTTTCATTTTGTATGTTTAGATCGGCACCAGAATCAATCAATAATTTTATTGTATCCAAACATTTATTTTCGTAATGATATCTAATTAAAAATGATAACATAGTATCCCCTTCAGCATCTTGTATATTCAAATTATGTCCTAGTTTAATCTCATTTTCTATAAATGTTATAAAATCAATAAATGATGGATATGTTTTATCTAGAAAAGTTATGGATTGCATTTTAAAAAATATAAATATAATAAAAAATATTTCAATTTTCTATATTTAACTAAGCTTTATAAAAGAGTTATGTTACCATATATCATATGATAGATATGATATTAAATTAGCCTAATAATTTTGAATCCTCTAAAGGATGAATTACAATAATAACATTTATCAGTTTTCCTAGTACAATTTAAGCATTGTTTACCACAATTGCAAGAACAATTGAGAATTGTAATAGGTGATTCAGTTGTACCACAAATTTGGCATTTGGATACAACATGATAATTAATACCAAGATAATCTAGATATGTTTTTCCATCACTATTCTTCAATTTTTTATCAATATCTAGTGTTTCAAGGAATGTTAATATATCATAATTAGAATGTTTTTCTTTAATTCCGATGGCACACAAGTGCAAAAGACTATTACCATAAATGATTTTATCTGCCATTTTTACTTTAGTAGTATGATTAATAGAATATCCTTTAGATATGATAGTATTAATAATATCTAATGAATCTGAATATCGTAATAAATAATGTAGACATGTATTTCCATCGTCATCCATAATATTAAAATCACTTCCTGCATCAATTAATAGGTTTATAACTTCGGTTGAACTTGATTTATTTTGACTTAGTGAAGCCAATATGAGGGCTGTCTGTCCAACATCATTTTTCATATTTAAATCAGCTCCAGCATCAATTAATATTTTTACTGGTTCTGAAGAGCTTCCAATATTTGAATATTTAGTTGCAAGCATAAGAGCCGACAAACCACACTTATTTTGCACATTTACATCAGCACCTAATTCAATTAATAATTTAGTAGTTTCTATACAATCAATTATACTTGAATTTATTGAAGTATACATTAGAACTGTCATACCATCCGTTTGCAAATTTATATCAGCACCAGATCGAATTAATTTCGCAATGATATCCAAATGTTTTCCTTGTGATTCTGTAACCAGTATATACAACATTGTAGAATCAGTTTCATCATCTTTAATATTCAAATTATTACCAAACTCAATCTCATTTTCTATATATTTTATAAATTCATCTAAAGTTTGATATGTTTCACCTAGAAAAGTTATAGACATGTATAATCTTAAATTAATATTAAAAAATTAATTCAATTTTTATGTGTCTTCTCCTTATAAAATTGTACATTTTTTATACAATTCTAATAATTTTAAATCCGTCAAATTCGGTTCTACAATAACAACATTTAGTCAGTCTATAAGCGCAATTAACACATTGTCTTCCACAATTGCAAGAACAATTTAAAATTGCCATAACTATATTTTCATCTATATGACAAATTTCGCATTTAGTTGATACATAATAAGACACTATCAAGTAATCTAAATAAGTTTTTCCTTCTCCATTTTTTAAGGTTTTATCAATGTCAAGAGATTCTAGATATTCTAATATCTCATAATTAGATGTGTTTTCTTTAATACCTATCATACACCAATGTAAAAGTGTATTACCATTATATGCTTTATATTTTGGATTATTCATTTTTTCAATAGGTATTTTAGTTACATTATTAATCGTAATATCCATATCCATTTTGATAACTTCTTTAATAATATCTAATGAATCTGAAAATCTTACTAGATAACTTAAAAATGTATCATTGTAAATATCAGTAATATGTAGATTAGCTCCAGAATCAATTAACAATTTAACTGTTTCTGTGGAGCTACCTGATTTAGAACATCCTGATGCAATCATTAAAGCCGTCAAGCCATCATGTTTTTGCAAATTGAGGTTCGCACCAGATTCAATTAAAATTTTTACTGTATCAATTGAACTACTTAATTTTGAATATCTTACAGCATACATTAAAGCAGTCAGATTATCATTATCACATGCATCTAGATTTGCTCCAGAATCAATTAATAATTTTAATGTTTTACAAGAACTATAATAATACGAATCCTTAGATACCAACATCAGAGCAGTAAAATTATCATTATTGCGTGCATCTAGATCCGCTCCATAATCAATTAATAATTTTACTACATCGATAGAACTATCAATATTTGAATATTGTGATGCCAGCATTAAAGCTGTGTAACCATTATTATCTCGCAAATCTAAATCAGCACCAGAAACTATTAATAATTTTATTATTTCTATTGCATTCTTTGTATCCAAATATTTTACGTAACCTGGATTACGACATGCATTCATTAATGCCGTTTTTCCATATTTATCTTGCATATTTACATCAGCACCATAATCAATTAATAGTTTAATAATTAATGGATTTACAGCATTAGAATCACCCGAAGCCCGCATCAGGATTGTTCTATTTATGTTATCTTTAATATGAATATTTGCACCTGAATCTATTAATTTCTTGAGAGTTTCTAAACAAATATTATCATCTTCATGTGTGCGAAAATCAAAAAGATTGGCGTGATATTTGATTAGTTTGCTTGACATAGTATGTCCTCGTCCATCTTGTATATTCAAATTATTACCTAAATGAATCTCATTATTAATGTATTTTATAAAATCACTTAAAGATGTATATTGTTTATCTAAAAAATTTATAATTGACATATTTTCATTTGCATTATTATCGAAAAAAATAATTCAATTTTTGTTTTATTTTAACTTTATCGAAATTTTAAGTATATTTTATACTATACTATACTATTCTTATAGTTTCAAAATGACTAAATGATTTTTTACAATAACAACATGCGTTTATTTTATAAGTGCATTCTATACATTGTTTTGCACAATTACATGGACATTTTAGAATAGTTATTGGAAGATTTGTAGAGTAACAAATTTCACATATTTTTGACACATACCATGTTAATTCTAAATAATCTAAATATATTTTACCATCATTATTCTTTAATGTTTTATCAATATCTAGAGTTTCCAAAAATGATAGTATATCATAATTAGATGTATTTTCTTTAATACCTATAGCACATAAGTGTAAAAGAGTGTTTGATCTAAAATTTAATAGATTAGTTGTTGCATTTTTTGAAATAACCATTTGAATTACTTCTAATGAATTTGAATATTGTACTAAATAACTTAAGGATGTGTTTCCAGCTTTATCTTTTATATTTATATTGGCACCAGCATCAATTAATTTTTTAACAACTTCCAATGAACTTTTTTTATTTGAAAATCTAGATGCGTATGTTAATGCGGTGTGTCCCAAATAATTTTGTAAATCCAGATTAGCTCCAGCATCAATTAATTTTTCTATAAGTTTATAATAATGATAATGACCTGTTTCAGAATGACTATTAATGTGTCTTGATGCTATCATTAAAGATGTCCAACCGCAACTATCTTGTTTATTAACATTTGCTCCAGAATTAATTAGTAATTTAGCAATATTAAAAACTCCAGGTGTATGACAAAATCTTGAAGCAATCATTAAAACTGTCACTGATCTATCACAACCCTCAAAGTCAATACTAGCACCAGATTTAATCAACATTTTAGCTATGAGTAAAATCCTAACATATGTTGTAATGTCATAATCACCTTTTATAATTAGAGGAATATACATTAAAACAGTGTGTCCACTACTATCGACCAGATTCAAATCAGCCCCCGATTTAATCAATAATTTAACAATTTCATAAGAATAACTTCTAACATTGTCAATGGTTGTCATTAAAGGAGTGCATCCATACTTACTATCTTGTGCATTAACATTTGCTCCTGCTTCAATTAAAATTGTAATTATTTCTATATCACCAAGTAGTATGGCCTTCTCTAAAACTGTATAAAAATCTTTCCTTAGTTCTAAATCAACACCTGCGTCTATTAATTTTTTAATAGTACTCACACATTTTGTTCTATTTGCATAAAATAATTTAGTATTATTGACTAGAATAAACAGCATTGTATTATTCGATTCATCTTGTACATTCAGATTATTCCCCAAATTAATCTCATTTTCTACATATTTTATAAAATCATTCATTGTTTCATATGTTTTATTCATAAATGTTATTATAGTTGAATCCATGTGTAATAATATATATAAATTACCATCTGAACTAAAATTCAATTTTATATAAGGGGCAACATGAGTTAAAACAACACATTCAAAAGCTTTCGGATATATTTCGTGTATTTTACGATGTATTCTAGAAATGTTAGAATTATAAAATATAAAAATAACATTCGTAATGAGTACGAAACTCCCGAAAACTTTTGAATGTTTATGTATTGTTCTTAAAGATATTAAATTAATGTCTTTGGGATATCATGAGTCAAAAAAACACTTGGAAAATTACTATTAAATATATTGGAAAATAGAAATATTATAGGTTTCAAATAAAAAATAATTAATAATTTATAATTAATTAATTGTAATATTGTTAATTTAGAAATGTGTTTTAGGATTCTAATTTAAGGTCAAATTGGTATCCATCATAATTCCAGTGACCTACTTTCTCAACTGTATCTGGAATACCTTCAAAATATAAATTGGATCGTAATCTTTCTCTGATTGATTCCATTTCTTCTAGGATTAGATCTTTAATATCTTGTTTTTCTAGTTGAATATAAACATCTACTTTTTGATATGTTTTCAGTTTTGAGTCCTTTTTGGCTTTCTGAATATTTTTCAAAATTAATTCCATCTCATTTTCAATTTCAGTTGTCACAGTCTCTTTAGCAAGCAACACCAATAATCCATTATTAGTATAATTGATCAACATGTCATTTTCACCTAGATCACAAACAGGTAAAATACTCCATACTTTACTATCAATGATAAATCCAGAAACTTCCACTTCATCCTTTCCCAAAAATTCATTAACATCCATACTTTCTAAAATCTTCAAGACATTTTGCCATTCTTTCTTCGCAATTTTTCCAACTAGATTAGCACTAAATGATACTTTCAGATCAGCAACAGATGGATCCATAACTTGATATAGAATTTGATCAACCTTAATCACACTTCTTAGTTCCTTCTCAAGTTCCTTAATATCATCTAAAAATTCTTGATTCATGTGTTTTAACAAGAGAACCTTTGATTTATGTCTTGGACTGATTGAAGCGGTATCCTTTAAAGAACGAACAACCATGACAACTTCAACCATTCTGGAAACACGTTGATTGATTACATGATCATATTTTAGTTGATAATTACTCAATAATTCCATATGAACACTTTCTTCAAAATTGACTCCATTCACCAACTTTGATAGACCACTATAAATGTAATCACTCATGAAAGGTGTGATTGGAGAAATCAGAATTGAAAAGATTTTCAATAATTTATAGAATGTACTTAATGATTGCTTTTGTGCAAGCACGCCATGATGACCTTTCATAATTGGTTTAGCAAGATTGAGATACCACCTAGAAAAGAGTTCCTCAAACTTAATTAATTCAGGAACAACTAGATATAGTAAATATTTACTGTAATTACTTGAAACATTATCAAATAATTTACTCAATTCACCAATAATCCATTGATCATAAATTTGATCGGACTCAATCAGTTCAAACTTCTGACCAGTTTCTTTCTCTAGTAACTTAATTTCCTGTTCAAGAAATTGAAAACAGTTTAACCATTGAACTAGAAAACGTCCCTTTTGTTCAACACCATCACTCTTAAATTTCAATGGTTCACTCTTAACTACAGGTGAATCTAGAAAATACAATCGAAGACTATCCGCTCCATGTTGATCAAAAATTTCATTAGGAGATGTATAATTTTTATGACGTTTAGACATCTTTTCCCATTTACTATTTTTTGTATTAGATTCCGCCAAAATTAAACCATTCACAATAACATTGTTGTATGCTGATTTTTCAAATAGAATTGTCGAAAGAACCAATAGAGTATAAAACCATCCTCTTGTTTGATCTAGACCCTCAGCAATAAAATCAGCTGGAAAATATTTTAAGAAATCATTTAACCCTTTTTCATCACTTTTACTCAAAATCTTATACATTTCATCCTTTCTCAGATGATTTTCAACAGCATATTTACCATATGGCATAGCTCCAGATTCAAACCAACAATCAAAAACATCATCAACGCGTTTAAGTTGTTGTCCTGGGTGTTTTTTAGAATAAATCTTCAAATGATCCAACTTATCACGATGTAAATCCGTAATAGACCCTGGTTTCAGTCCAGCTAACTCTTCCAATTCGGTGACAGAACTAATACAAATAATTTCATCAAAATTATCAGAAACCCATAATGGTACTGGAGTTCCCCAAAAACGATTACGACCAAAAGACCAATCATGAGGTTCCTTCAACCATTGTTTAAATCGATGTTCTCCAACGGCGGAAGGAACCCAATAAACACTATCATTTAATTCACTCAATTTTTCACTAACATTACGCACATTAATAAACCATGATTTAATAGACTTCTGAATCAATGGAGTATCTGTACGATAACAAAACGGATATGAATGCATAATAGTCTTAGCAGACCACAATAATCCCCTCTCACTTAAATCCTTAATAATTTCTTTATCAGCAACCTTCACATATTTACCCTTAAACCTACTATCATCCACAGTTAATGCTCCACTATCATCAATAGGTGATAAAATTGTCTCTGGTTGATACGGATTAATAATATTTTCCCTCAAACATACCCTATAATCATCATCACCCAATCCAGGAGCTAAATGCACAATTCCAGTACCGGTTTCAGATTTTACATATGAATCTTCCAATACAGTAAAACTATTTGGAGTCAAGTATTGATTTGTGAAGTTGTATGGTGGTACATACTTTTTCCCGAGTAGTTCGGTATAATCAACCGTTCTAATGATGTTATAGGTGTGATCCTTAAGTTTCCAAGATTCGAGTGATAATGCGGCAATAATGCAAAATTCAGTAGTAACTTCAGTAGTAACTTCAACTAAAACATATTTGATTTTAGAATTGATACATAATCCCAGGTTAGCCGTAAGTGAATATGGAGTAGTTGTCCAAACAAGTAGATTGATTTTGTGGTCATCAATTGTATCAACTAAGGGGAATCGTAATACAATAGAGGGATCCTGAACATCTTGATAATTGGATTTAGCTTCAAAATGAGACAAACATGAACCACAACCAGTTGAAAATGGCATAGGGACTAAACTATTATAGACTAATCCCTGGTCAAAAATAACTTTAAAAACAGCCCAGACAGCATTCATAAATTCAAAATCCATAGTTTTATAACCATTCTCAAAATCAATCCAACGTCCTGATCTAGGAATCGTAATTTCCCATTCACGTGCACATTCTAACACTTTTTGACGTGCTACACTATTAAACTTAGCAATACCCATCTCCAGAATTTGATCCCTATTCTTAATTCCCAATTCCTTTTCAACTAACTGTTCAATCGGTAATCCATGTGTATCCCAACCATTAATTCGAGGAACATATTCGCCATTAAGAGTTTTAAAACGACAAATAGTATCCTTAATAGTTGCAGCTAGGATATGACCATAATGTGGTGATCCTGTTGCGAAAGGAGGACCATCATAAAAATTAAAAGGACGTTTTCCTGTATTTTGTGCATGTTCTTGAGATTTTTGAAGAGTTTTCCGGAAAATATCATTTTCATTCCACTCTTTTAATACTTGTTCTTCAATATCAGACAATTTCAAAGCCATTATATTATCTTATCTATGTGTTATTAATAAAAAATATAGATCCAAAACAATTCAATTTTTAACTTCTTTCTTTTATCTAATTTGATCTGGTACTTTTTTATTAATCAAGTATGATCGTAAAGAATCTGAATATTTTTTTAATTCATCAATAACATAATCTTTTGTCTTGAAACTACACACAACATCTTTATTATATGACTCTATGACACCATGACGCGACAACCATATATCCATCGGTTTTATACAATCAAATCCAAATGGAACCGTTAAACCATCATGTGGAATATAAATATCTAATAAATCTTTATCAGACATATTAGATAAATAGTTGATTTCATTTGGGTGTAATCTGGATTCATTAATTAATATATTACCGGAATAATAACCGTCTTTGAGTAAGACTTGACACATAAAACCACTATTTATAAAATTATATTTTTGGAGGATTATATTAGAATTATATGAATTATGTAAATAATTATTGATATTTTGTGTATTATTTTCAAAAATAATTTCAAGAAGTTGCTGGACACTTGTCTCATATTCAACCCCACTTTTGGAATTTTTATATTTTACTTTAGATTGAAGATCATCCCATAACGGTCTAAATGGTAATGTATACATTAAGAAAGATTAAGAAAGATTAAGATTAATTTATTTTTTGAATAAGAATTGTAAGTAAGCTTAGAAAGCAAATCAATTTTTAGAAAATTGATTTAGAAAAACATTTTAAAGTAAAGGGAAAAGTATATAATAAAATATGTCTGAAATTGCGAAAAAAGTGCGTTTTAATGTTCCTGATGTTGATAATGATCAGGATACTGATTATGAAGATGAAGATCCTGAAATTACTTTTAAAAAATTAATTAAAGATAGATATCTTAAAGTAGAAGAATATGGAAATGATTATGAATCATCTAGTGAATTAAAAAGAAATGTTGAATTAGCATTTAATTATGGTAAAGAATTACTTAGTCAACGCAATTTAGAATTACAGATGCCTGAAAAGGATAAATTGGAAATAGAAATCAAGAATGATTTAAAAACTATTATGGGATCTGAATATGAAAATAATGAAAAACCATGTCCCAAGTGTTATGAAAATATGTCTATTCAATATAATTATTGTCAAGTTTGTTCTAGAGAAACGGTAGATATTAGATGTCCGGTGTGTGTTCCAGATTTGTTTGATTTATGTTCTGATAAATGTAAATCTATTTTTCAAGATAAAATATATGTTGCAGAAATTAAAGATGAAAATGGAGAAACATTTATAGTAATCGAAGATGAAGAAGATAATCTAGTACTACGAGTAACCAATCATCAACTATTTTATTCATTACTGAATGAAAAAGATATGCTGAATATTAATAAACCATGTCCAGAATGTTCAATCCAATTACAAAAAAATACAGAAGATGAAGAAGAAACCGAAGTAGATCAAGATTATATTCCTAAAATAGGTATAGTTCCATTAAAATGTCAAACATGTAAAGATAGTTATAGTTATATGGTTGGTTGCTTAAAATGTTTCAAAAAATCTGGATTGAAATATATTTGTGATGAATGCGAATGATAACTTAAAATTTAATCCTTTTTAGTTTTAATATGACAACATTAAATGATCATTTAATTCATTATAATTATATATTAGATTGTCCATATTGTCGATTAGAAAGGCGACAACTGTATGGAAATTTTCAAAGTAAAAAAAATAAAAATGGTCGCAATTCTCGTCAAGATTCTAATACCAACACTAATACCAACACTAATACCAACACTAATACCAACACGAATACCAACAATAGCACTAACACTATTAATAGATATCCTTCTTTATCACATAGAAATACTAGAGAAACATATATGGAATATAATCAACAAGGGCAATTGCGAGGATGTACTGTGATTGAACCTATATCACGAGGTAGATTTATAGTTGAACATTATATTATGTTATTAAGTGATAATGCCTATATAAATCAATGGTATTTAGATAAATTAATAGTTTTAAATAGAGATGAGTTGGATCGTATTATGAGACAAAGTTCTACTGTGGATAGGGATACAACTATGACAGATGTAGTGGTGTATACGTCGTTATATAATATTAATAGGAATACTAGTTTAAAACAATTGCAATTAGTTGGTAACGAAAAAAAAATGTGTATTGTTTGTATGGAAAATATTCAACCTGGTCAAATAATTCGTGAAATTAATAAATGTCATCATCAATATCACCAATTATGTTTCGACAAATGGGCTGAAACAAATTATAGATGTCCTTTATGTAATCTAGATTTTACTCTTACAGAATAGTACATGAACCAGCTGATCCCGCACCATCAATGAAATATGTAATATTTCCACCTTTTTCAGTATAAATTTCAAGTAATCCATTAAGATATGTGGTTACTGGTGTAGCAATTTTATAATAATTGACTTTTAAAAAATAATCTGTTTGATCCATCATGCCTCCTAGAGCTTTATTGAGATTGATTAAGGGTTTAATTTCATTACGGAGTTGTGACATATCTAATGCCTTGGCTTCAATTAATAATTGTGGGACCATTTCAGCATTCAACTTGATATCATTTAAACTTTTGATAAAATTTTTATTATTTTCTAAAAAATTATCAGACACTAATGATGAAATTTCATCTAAAACTTGCAAAAATTGTTGAGGAAAGTTTTTAAGATATTTTAATTTATTATTTAACTCATTTAATTTGTTATTCAAATCTTCTGGTGGCGCTTCCAAAAAATTCATCAATTTTTCTTCAAATTCCTTCATAATTATTTTTGACTTAGCATTAGCCTGATTATTATAATGATATCCAGATGATATTAATGTTTGTGATAATATAAAACTACGATATGCATTTTTTTCATCTTCATTTTCTTTTCTGACATTCTCAATATTAGTCATCCACTCTGTAGCCAAAACAGTACCAGATGAAACATAAAGATCATCAATAAATTTATTAGAAGTTATTTGTGTTATGATTGTTTTTAGAAAATGATATATTAAAATACCATGTTCTTCCATATTTTCAAATTCAGTTACGAAATTCTGTAATTTATCTTCAATTACCATAATTTCTAAAATTTTAGTATCTTCACTACTTAGATGTATTTTACTTAATAATTTATTTCTAAATTCATCTCTATTAAATGGTATATTATCATTTTCTGATTCTGATTCTGATTCCAATTCTGATTCTGATTCCAATTCATTAGAGTAATTTTGCAGTTCAGATTCATTTGAGCCTAGTTGTGATTCATTTGAGCCTAGTTGTGATTCATTGAGGTCATCGTTATTAATTGATGCATTATCATCTTGAGAGTTAGTTGACATGTTGAGTAATAATTAAAAAACAAGTCCAAAAATATATATATTCAATTTTTATTAATATTGTAATAGCACAAGTGACAATCTGGTGTATTTACACAAGATTCTATTAAACAACTAATTCCAAAGTTTCCAACTATATGAAGAGTTGAGTGCCAGAAAAATCCATCTTTTTGATGTGATTTATTAAAAATCCAATAAAATAATCCCAAATAAATAACACAAGATACAGTTACCCAATACAACCAATGAGAACTATAACACATAAATGAAAAGTAAATTATACAAAATTGTGTGACAGTCATATCAATAATGCGAAGTGGTGTGAAAGGTTTCTTAAACAACACATAAAAACCATGATATAAAACTGAACTAAATAAACACGCTACACAACCTAAAAAAATCTGATGACAATCACGCAATAAAGCATGTCCAGCTGTCCATATAAAACAAAATGAAGTAAAAAGATTTAGGGGACTAACTTGTAACATATTAATAACTATACCTGTATCACACCACACGTATAGATATATAAATTCAATTTTATTTTTACCTTATTCTAGATTGATTACAACTAGAACAACTTAAAATTTTTACTTTTGTGTCCTAGAAAGTTTTTAAAAAGTATTATTCCAGATTGATTACAACTAGAACAACTTAAAATTTTTACTTTTGTACCCTAGAAAGTTTTTAAAAAGTATTATTCTAGATTGATTACAACTAGAACAATCTAAAATTTTTACTTTTGTGCTCTAGAAAGTTTTTAAAAAGTATTATTCTAGATTGATTACAACTAGAACAATCTAAAATTTTTACTTTTGTATTCTGGAAAGTTTTTAAAAAAGTATTATTCCAGTTACTATTACAACTAGAACAATCTAATATTTTTACTTTTGTGTCCTAGAAAGTTTTTAAAAAAGTATTATTCTAGATTGATTACAACTAGAACAATCTAAAATTTTTACTTTTGTATTCTGGAAAGTTTTTAAAAAAGTATTATTCCAGTTACTATTACAACTAGAACAATCTAATATTTTTACTTTTATACACTAGAAAGTTTTTAAAAAGTATTATTCCAGATTGATTACAACTAGAACAACTTAAAATTTTTACTTTTGTGCTCTAGAAAGTTTTTAAAAAAGTATTATTCCAGATTGATTACAACTAGAACAACTTAAAATTTTTACTTTTGTGCTCTAGAAAGTTTTTAAAAAAGTATTATTCCAGATTGATTACAACTAGAACAATCTAAAAATTTTACTTTTATACACTAGAAAGTTTTTAAAAATATTATTCCAGATTGATTACAACTAGAACAATCTAAAAATTTTACTTTTATACACTAGAAAGTTTTTAAAAATATTATTCCAGATTGATTACAACTAGAACAATCTAAAATTTTTACTTTTGTATCCTAGAAAGTTTTTAAAAAGTATTATTCTAGATTGATTACAACTGGAACAATCTAAAATTTTTACTTTTGTATTCTGGAAAGTTTTTAAAAAAGTATTATTCCTGTTACTATTACAACTAGAACAACTTAAAATTTTTACTTTTGTGTCCTAGAAAGTTTTTAAAAAGTATTATTCCAGATTGATTACAACTAGAACAACTTAAAATTTTTACTTTTGTACCCTAGAAAGTTTTTAAAAAAGTATTATTCTAGATTGATTACAACTAGAACACACTAAAAAATACACTCTGGACTAAAATATTTTAATTTTCCAAAGCTTTGCGAATAAGTTTTACAGTTATTTTTTCAACATATGATACCCTTCTAGCATCAAGGTCGCACATGAACTGTCAAAAGATTTCGGAAGTTTTCGTAATAGTTACGAAGGTAAATTGATTAATTCTAGAATTTTAAGTGTAGTTTCGTAATGATTACGAAAACTTCCGAATGCTCTTGAATGTACTATGTAAACATATCTGGAAAACTCTAATATTGTTACTTTTGTACACTTGAAAGTTCTAAAAAAAATATTATTCTAGATCCTGTTTATTTTTGACTCCTATAAGGGCATTTGCGTAAGACATAGGCTTATGCCTAGAGTGATTGCGAGTACTAGAGTTATTATTAAAGTTATTTGGCTTTTTTTGTGTTGGTAATCTAACTACATTTGCATAAGATAATGGAGTATTATTTGTTTTTTGTTTCTCTATTATTTTTAAAATGTTTTTACCTATTAAAACAAATGATAAATCAGTTCGTAACAAAGAACCTATGTCTGAGTTTGACGTATTACTTTGAATTTTATTTAGTAGGGCTTCCGTAATTTCACTTGTGCGCACGATATATTTAAATCTCATCCAGAAAGCATCGTTGTGTGATCTAGTAATAATAATAAAATCATATTTAGATAAAAAGTCTTTTATTTTCTTAGACCCATATCCTTTATTCCTGAAATTCTCATTTACATTAAAGTGATCAATGATTGCAACACTCATATTGTGTTCATATTTTCTTAAATAGTAATAATAAACATAATAATCATCATCTTTAAATATTGTTGGATGCCCCTTGCGAGCATCATTTGTAAATATACCATATGTCGAATTAATGCGTGTATCAATATCAATCGGTAATTGTTGGTACTTATTGAATTTTGCTGATTCAATTATATCTATTATATTTTTAACAATATCATCACTAATTAGAGAACCGCTTGAATTTTTTATAAACAAATACTCATCACCACCCTTCATTATTTTTTTAGTTTTTTTTTGATGATTTTCTTTTTAGATTTTGTATATTTTTTCATCTCCCAAATATAATATAATAACAGAAAATATTTTTTTCTAACATAATTATAGATGAAAACCTTAATCATAGGATACTACAACCATAATAATTTTGGGGATGATATGTATAAAATCTCTTTTCCATCTTTATTAAAAGCATCAAAAGAGATTGAATTTGTAAATATTGATGATTTAATGAGAATTAATTGGAGAAATTATGATATACTTGTATTTGGTGGTGGTGATATAATGTGTTCATATTTTCTTAATAAATTTAAGAAATGGTATAATGAAGTGCAACCTAAAATCCCTTGTCATGCCTATTCATTTGGGTTACCTTTTCTATCTATTTTAGAAGAAGGTCATTTAGATATATTTGATTATTTTATCTGTCGTAATAGAGATGATACAGAAATCTTAAAAAATAGATATGGTAAGGATTATGTAGAATATTTACCAGATTTTGTCTTCAATGAAATTATATCAAACAACCAGCCCAAAATAGAATCCGATAAACCCATTATAAGCATTTTCCCAGCGGCACAATGTTATAAACCTAATACTATTAAAAAAGTAGCATCTTTTATTGAACAATACAAAGACTTATATAAATTTATTGCATATCCTATGGATACTGATGCTAATAGTAATTGTAATGATATTCATATATCTGGAAAAATTAAAGCATTTGCACCATCATTAGAGATTTATCAGGGACCATATGATTTCGATAATATTATTAGAATATTACATTCCAGTTATTATTCTATTTGCACTAGATTACATGCACATATATTTAGTATTATGACTGGAACACCATTTATTTCTTTATTTTCAACTAGAAAAGTTAGAAATTTACTAGATGATTTTAAATTAAACGAACTGGGGACACCAATGTTCTTAGAATGCGAATATTGTAAACAAACTACACAACCACCCAACAGTAATAGTAATATTAAAAATAGTAAAGAAGGTTGTCCAAGTTGCCGTCAAATGTGTGGAAAACCAATAGATATGAATCTTGATCAATTACAAGATTTACATAAAAAAATTACTAGTAATCATAGAAAAATATCGGAACATCTTTTTACAATCGCGATTAATAATAGGTATTTATTAACAAAATCATCACATAAATTACCATCATTAATTAAAAGATCAACCCCTCCATTTTACCTAGATAATCAAGCGATTGAACAAAAAAAACTAGGATTAACAAAAGATATTGTAACTTATGTTAATAAATCATTGAATAATCCTATTAAAGAAAATCAAGTTGAAAAAGATGCAAATGATTTGTTGAAAGGTTCTAAAAAGATTTCAGATATTTATAGAGAAAATAATAAAAATAAATTTGATAAAAAAGAATTGACTGATTTGGAACTGGAATTAGCGGATTTAATTGGTTACAAGTTATCTGGTAAAATTAAACCAGATTTTCATTACGGATTAGCCGAACAAATAGTCGATGATAATTATAATTTAGATAAATCTTTAGACTATTTAATTAAACACCAATCAAAATCAAGAAGTGTCAATGTATCCGATCAATACATAAATCATTTGTCTAAATTTGATATGCACAAGATTAACCAGGAAAAGCTAGAAAATATTCATTATAGCGGTTGGAGTTATGTAGTTAATCATCTTTATCTTAGAATGCATAACCCTCGAGGTATTATGTTAAATGCCTTTATTGATCGTACTTTTCATTGGGAATATGATTTTAATATGAAAATGGGTATTATTCCGTATAAGGAGCCTTGGACAGGATTTTTGCATCATGCTTTGGATGAAAAATATTCTGAATATAATTGTAAAAAATTATTTGAAAAACAAGGATTTCTAGATAGTCTCAAATTTTGTAATGGTATTTATGTATTTTCTAAATATTTAAAATCATGGTTATTAGAAGCTTTGAGAAGTAAAGGATACAATCATATAATTGTTGAAAATCTAATTCATCCAACAGCTAGTCCTCAAATCAAATTTAATTTCTTTAAATTCCGCAATAATCGTTATAAATCTATTGTGCAAATAGGTGGTTGGTATAGAAATTCATATGCCATTTATGATTTAACTACTAAATTAAACAAAATAGCATTAAAAGGATCTGGAAATGAAAATTATTTCAAACCAAAAGACTTTAATTTTGATGATATCCTAGAAATAGATAAATCCATCAATTATCCCAATTGTGGACCATGTGGTCATGATCAAGCTTGTGGTCATAATCAAGGATCTGGTCATACAAATAATAAAAATCCTTATAAATATAATAAGTATATGTCTGGAATGGTTGATATGTTGAAGAGAAAACATCAATCTGTTGAGATAATGGAAAGTGTTGATAATTTATCTTATGATCATCTATTATCCCAAAATATAGTATTTTTAGAATTAGTTGATTGTAGTGTATCAAATACTGTTATAGAATGCATTGTTCGTAATACACCAATTCTTATAAACCCACATCCAGCTGTTGTTGAATTATTGGGAACTAAATATCCTTTCTATTACAAAAATCTTGAAGATGCTTCAAATAAATCAAATGATTTATATTTAATACAACTAACACATTACTATTTGAAATCATTGAATAAAGAAATATATGAAATGGACTATTTCATAGAAAGTTTAGAAAAATCTAAAATTCATAACTCAATCAAATTACCATCAAACAACATAAAAAATAATTCTAAGACTGATTTTAAGAGTAATATTGGTCTAGAAATTCAGGATTCAGAATATGAAGACCATGATTATGGTTCAGGAAATGAATCTCCCACGTCTGATTCAATTTAATTTCACATTCTGAATCTACTGGAATTGGAACAGGTTCTTGATTTGTTTCAGATTTCTTTGTGTTTATACTTATAAAATTCCATATCCAACTTTTTCTTTTTTGTTTTTCTAGATTGATTTGATAATAATTAAAATAAATATCAATTATTACATCCATATTACTATTTTCATTATTATTTTCTAAAAAATACACAATCCTATTAGAATGTAACACCTTAAATTGATCTATTTTACCAATAATTTTAACTATATCCTCTTCATTATAATTTAGATTATGTATGTCAATATGAATACTTCCAAATTTTTCTATTAAAATAAATAGATTATTTATAATATTATCTAGGTTCAAATAATACATACAATTCTTTTTTTTTGGTAAAATTAATTGCATGTGATCTGTTCTTAGGGAAACAAATGTATGATCTATAACATTATTATATTTACGATTATGAAATGATTCAACAACATCATCTAAATAATATCCATCTACATCTTTCTTCCATATTAAAGCTTTAGGAATTTTAATATCATATTCACAATATTCAAAGTATGTTGTGTCCATATATTACAATATACCTTAATTTTATTATATATTTTAATTCAGTAGAAAAAATTGATTTACTCTCATATTATTGTTGATATGATATTAAAATTGTCAATATGATTTCAAATTTTAACAGAAACATGTTAAATATAATTAAAAATAAAACTAAAACTAATGTGATTATTACAGGTAAATCAGATGTGTATTCATCTGGAACTGGAATACATTTTCAACACACTAATCTAGAAAATGTTCATAATTTTTACAGTTGGGGTGAATGGTTAAGAGTTAGTGAAATTCCCAATGAAAGATATCAGTTATATGATTTAGAGACAATTAAAAAGTTTGATCTTAAAATTACGAAAACATATATTGGTGAAGCATGTTACAGAGGTAAAATAGATATTTTAGAATGGTGGCGGCATAATAAAAAATATTTGTCTTATGATGCTGTACCAATGGATAATGCATCTAGGATCGGTCATCTTGGTATTCTAGAATGGTGGAGAAATTCTAGATTAGATTTGATATATTCTCATCAGTCAATGGATAAAGCTTCTATGAATGGTCATGTTAATGTATTGGATTGGTGGTTTAATAGTAAATTACCTTTAAAATATTCAGGTGTATATGGGGCATTAGATTTGGCATCTGAAAATGGACATATAGATGTTCTAAACTGGTGGTTTAACAGTAAATTACAAATAGGATATTCTGAAAACGCATTAGATTGGGCATCCAAAAACGGACACATTGATGTTCTAGAATGGTGGTTTAATAGTAAATTACCTTTAAAATATTCAAAATCTGCATTAGATATAGCATCTATAAATGGACACATTGATGTTCTAGAATGGTGGAAAAACTCTGGTTTAAAATTAAAATACTCAGAAAACGCATTAAATTGGGAATCAGGAGACCAACGATATGACGTAATACAATGGTGGATTAATAGTAAATTACCATTAAAACCTATTGAAAATAAAATCAATCTAATAAAAAGCAAATTATTATTCATTAGTCATCAATAACAATTAATCAACAAATTAAAAACGGAACTTATTTATTGTCATTCTATATCATTATTATTAGATAAAATTGAAATTGAAATTGATTATTTATATTTATATTTTTTACTTTACATAACTGAATATTTAAGATGTGCGATGTTAAATTTATTCGAACTGAACTTATACTTCCTAAATCAAATATCCCTGGTTCAAATATTGAAATTAAACTGAGACCGAATCCAAACAAGATATCTTCCATTGTTGAAATTTATCTAAATGGTGAATTAGTTGATGTTGTTCAAGAATTTAATAATAGGAATAATAAGTATTATAATAATGAATGTATATACAAAACATATAGGCTACAAGAGCCATTGACACAACTTGGAGTTTCACATTTTCAACGTGAGCATTATTGTTCAAAATGTAATCCAAATCCTCCTTCTAATAAGGAATCTAATGAGGAAATAATATTTTATAGACGATGTAATATATACACATTTGGTGCACACATTCATAACCCAAATTATGATGATAATGATGATGGAGTACCTATTATAATTACTACTATTATTCCCGATGATGATTTAATGAGTTTCTCAATTGTAGATGAAATGGCTGAAATTTACAAAATACATGAAAATACCGATCGCAAATGTTATTATAATCTATATCCAGAATATGATAAGTTTGGAAAACAATTGTGGGACAGAAAATATGAACAATCAATTGTTGACAATATTAAAAATTATATCCAATTGATTGATATTATGAAAACCGCGAAAAAAGAAAGCGCAACCACACCATTTGAATTTAATAATTTTAAAAAAAAATTATCTGATTTAGTTTTTACAACTAATCAAATAACATCAAATATTCAACCAATTACCCATCCAAAAGAACAAAATGATTATGATGATACCGAAACCAAAACATTGTTTATGCAAAATATTACTGTATTGTACACCGAGATTGACAATTTAACAGAACAAGATATTGCAGAACTTACGGAAGATTCCATATATCGTATATGTTCCGAATTTTTTGATGCAAATATTAAAATGGCTATTCAATACATTAAACATTATAAACATAAAGTTTGGCACATTGATATCAAGGATCTAAATATTGACAGTATTGATCCCTACTGGTAATGATTTAATTGTATTAATTATTACATATGTTTTTGAGAAAGACACTATAAGATAATGATATTAAATAAAAAATTGATTTTTTTTTTATTTTGGAGTAAGCATTAAGAATATTATATTTAGACTTAAATGTTTTCAAGAGTTGGAAAAAATATCCCTAATATTGCAAAAAGATATTTTGGGGTTAGTAATAGTAATCCCAAAAGATATTTCACAAATAATTCTCCAAATAAACCAGTATATGCTAAAGTAACTAACAAAGCTGAATGTTATCATGGAAATGGTACTAATCATGCATATGTTGATGGATTAAATATTTTTAAGGAACCAATAAATGTGTATGGTGGTTTTAAGATTGATGGATTTCATTTTACTAGTATTGAAGATGTTCATAATTATTATCATGTTACGTATTCATACTTTGATGAAGGTGATGGGGTAGGTGAATGGATTAGAATTGTTGAACTACCAGATGATGCGGAAGCAATTAAAGAAGATACAACTTTTGGTACAAAATGGAAAACAAATGAACTTATACTGAAAGAAAGATATCCCTTATATGATCTGGAAACAATTAAAAAGTTTAATATCAAATTGACGCCGAGATATATTAGTGAAGCATGTGCACGAGGTAAAGTTGATATTTTAGAATGGTGGAAAAACTCAAGAATACCATTACAGTATGATGAAAATGCGATGGATTTAGCATCTAAAAATGGTCATACAAATGTGTTAGATTGGTGGAAAAATTCTGGATTAGAATTGAAGTATTCTAGACATTCACTTTCGTCCGCTTCTGAAAATGGTCATGTAAATGTTCTAGATTGGTGGTTCAATAGTGGATTGAAATTAATATATGATGAAACTGCGTTGAATTTAGCATCTGGAAATGGTCATGTTAATGTCTTAGATTGGTGGAAAAATAAAAACCAACCTAAAAATTTAATTGAAAGATTTAAAATGTGGAAAGATGCAAAAAAGAAGTTGGAATTAAAATATTCTAGTGAGGCATTGCTTTATGCATCAAGAAATGGTCATGTTAATGTTCTAGAATGGTGGAAAAACTCTGGTTTAGAATTGAACTATTATTCTAATGCACTAAATGATGCATCTATGAATGGTCATGTAAATGTTCTAGATTGGTGGTTTAATAGTGGATTAAAACTCAAATATTCTGAATATGCATTAGATTTCGCATCTGGAAATGGTCATGTAAACGTTTTAGATTGGTGGAAAAAATCAGGTTTACTTTTAGAATATTCTAAGTTATCACTAGATAGAGCATCAACAAATGGTAAGATTGATGTTTTAAATTGGTGGAAAAATTCTGGATTAGAGTTAAAATTTTCTAAAAATGCATTAGATGGTGCATCTTCAAATGGTCACATAGATGTTCTAAATTGGTGGAAAAATTCAAAATTCCAATTAATATACTCTGAAAATGCATTATGTACTCGTTATATTAATGTACTAGAATGGTGGAAAAATTCAGGTTTGGAAATGGAATATTCGGAGCGTGTATTAGACTATGCAAGTTATAGTGGTTGGGTTGAAGTTCTGGATTGGTGGAAAAATAGTGGATTACCTTTAAAATATTCAGAAAGAGGATTAAATGAGGCCTCCTTGTTTGGACATATTAATGTATTGGAATGGTGGAAAAATTCTGGGTTACCATTAAAATATTCTGAAGAGGCATTATATCGTATAGCATACCATAGCGGCAATGCTGATGCACTAAAATGGTGGAAAAACTCTGGACTGGAATTAAAGTTTTATAGTTTTTGTTTCAAAACTATTGAAGATTGTGAAAAAAAGATTGCAACAAATTCCCTTTTTCAATATTATGCCCAAAAAGTTAGAGACTATTATATATAAACTAAATTAAACATATTTCTATGTATTTAGATGTATTTAGATTTAACCATAATATATATAAAAAATTGAATAAATTAAAATTATAATTGGATTATTAATAGAATAATGTTTTCACGTGTGTGTTTAAGATCCACTAAAAGGTGTTTGAATTTAAGAAACATTTCAAGTAATGCTTCAAATGATAAACCAGTATATTTATTACTTGGTGATAGAATGATTTCAGATGAGAAATATAATTCTTTATTTGGTCAATATCCGAAGGGTAAATCAAATACTCCTCTACCCCTTATAGATCATATAAAAAGTAATCAAATTTTTGATTTAACAACATTAAAGAATTTTTCTGATTTTTGTCCAGAACTCAGTCTGCCCGGAATATTACAATTTGTTAAGATACCAGATAATGCATTAATAGTCAAAAATCCAGAGGATACACGAAAAAAAGTTTGGATATCAAACAAAATAATAACGAATCCTAAGGATATACATTCTATATATAATATTGAAACAATCAAAAAATTTAATCCTAAAATTACACCATATTTTATAGAAAACCTATGTATAATGAATAAAATTGATATTTTAGAATTTTTACTTAAATCTGGATCATTATCTGAATCGGTATATGATGGTAATGCTTTAAGATATGCATCTTTGTATAATAGGATTGAAGTTTTAGATTGGTGGAAAAACTCTGGATTGCCTTTAAAATATAATGAATGGGCTATTGATGGGGCATCTCAATATGGTAATATTAATGTTTTACTATGGTGGATGAATTCTGGTTTAAAACTAAAATATTCTGAATGGGCTATGGACTCAGCGTCACGGAACGGTAATATAAATGTTCTAGAATTGTGGAAAAACTCCAAATTGCCTATAAAATATTCTGAAACAGCCATTGATAATTGTTTAAGTACTGAGTCTCTAGATTGGTGGAAAAAATCTGGATTATCCTTAAAATATACTAACAAAGCATTGTTTTGGGCGTCTTATAAGGATGAAGTGTACGTTTTAAAATGGTGGTTCAATTCTGGATTACCTTTAAAATATGATGAGAATAAGATTAAAAAATTTATATCAACATGGAATTGTAATGGTTCAATACGATTATTTTGGAAAAAATCTGGATTATTACACTAAATTATAAACTAAAAATTTAAATGATTTTATTAACTTTACTTTTATTTTTATTGTTATTTTAGATATAAATTTATATCTAAAAATTGATTTATTGATTAAATTTATAAATAAAAATAACAATATGTTCGAACGAATATTGAAAAATATGATGAGGCATATCTATACCATCAAACCTAAACCATATACTAAAGATGTAGTAGAAGATAAAGATGACGATATTTGTTTTGATGTAGTCATAAAAATACCACAATATGATCTATTATGTTTGTATTTTCCTTTAGTGGAACAAAATTTCAATGAAAATGTTACTTCTGAATAGGTCTCAACTACTTAACTACTTAACTACTTATTGAACAAAAATTAGTGTAATTGTGATTATAGATTATTTTTTTATTCACTGTGTAGCATATGTAAAAAAATTGATTTCATTGAATTTTTAGGATAAATTAAAAGTTGAATAAATGTTTTCTAGGATCAAAACTTCAAATATTAGAAATTTTTCAGACACCATTAAAAGATATGTAACGGCAAGTCCCAAATATTCACCTGAAACATATGCTATTGTTGTGCGCAATGGTAGTCCGTATAATACTTTTGAACCAGATAAAGAAGGTTATTATAAAAAAGGATTAAATGTTGATAATAGTGAGAGGGGATATGGATTTGATTTTACCAATATTGGAAATGTGTGTTATTATCCATATGAATTTAAGCATGATAATTCTCTATGGATTGTAGAACCACAAGGTAAATTCGAAAATATACAGGGAAAACCATGGTATCGTAGTAATAAAATTATATTATCAGAAGAATACCCTTTTTATAGTGTTGACACTATAAAAACTCTAGATCTTACTGTAAATAGTAAATATATTGCTCATGCGTGTGGTCTAGGTAAATTTGACATATTAGAATTATGGAAAGCTTCTAAAACACCTATAAGTAATATTGATTTAGTTTTGGAGTTTGCTTCCGGATGTGGTAGAGTTGATGTGTTAAATTGGTTGGATAAGTCTGGGTTTGAATTAAATCCTACAATGAATGTGATTGGTAGTACTATTTCTTATGGTCATGTTGATGTTCTTAAGTGGTGGATTGAAAAAGTAGGTATGACACGATTAGAAAAATATGTATTGGATTCATATCTGATGCAAATCGCTGTAGATAAAGCATCTACAAACGGACATGTTGAAATGCTAGATTATTTGAAAAAGATTGGTCTACTAAAACATGGTGACTATACAAAGGACGCAATTGATCAAGCATCTGGGAAAGGACATACTAATGTTTTAGAATGGTGGCACAATAGTGGATTAGCATTAAAATATTCGGAAAACGCAATTGATATTGCTTCATGGAATGGACGTACAAATGTTTTAAATTGGTGGGTAAAATCTAATTTGCCATTATATTATTCTAATCAGGCAATTGATACTGGTTCGCGACGAGGGCATCGTAATGTTCTAGAATGGTGGAAAAACTCTGGATTACCTCTTAAATATTCAATTAATTCACTAGATTTTGCATCACATGATGGTAGAACTGAAATCCTAGATTGGTGGTTCAATAGTGGATTAAAATTAAAATATTCTGATCAGGCTATGTTGTATGCATCTATAAACGGTCATATTGATGTTTTAAACTGGTGGAAAAACTCTGGATTATCATTAAAATACGACCCACACAAAATAATAAATTATAATGCAATTTATGATAACCCTCATGTGAAAATTAGTACTACCACCTTAACATGGTGGAGACAATCTGGATTATTGCAACAAGTACTATGAAATTACAATACCCTAAATAAATAAATAATAATAATTAAGAGTTATTAATACTACTCAACTACTTATTAATTTTTTATTTCATTTTTGGATGATTAAAAAAAAATTGATTGTATACTCATAACATAAACAATATCTATTAAAATAAACTAAATTAAATGTATATCACAGTATGCAATAATAATAATGATTTAACGTATTTTCCAGATTATACTAACCCTGGAAAAATGTCCTCTAGTTTAATATTCATAGATCACACTAAATTTTCATTATATGTTAATCTACATAGTTATCGGGAAATATTTTATGTAAGATCTGTGACAGTTCCAGATGGTATCGATGTCAAACAACATGAACTTTACATAAGTGAATATCCTATTATTCACTTAACCGCAGAAGAATATATTCTTGGAGAACCACATTCATTGGCTGATCCTGAGACACTACACAAATTTGATCTCAAATTCAATATGACTTATTATAATTTAACGGCTGCCAATGGTTGGATTGATTTATTAGATTCATCTAATAAATATTCTGAGGTTGCTATGAATTTAGCATCTATGAATGGTCATATTAATGTGTTGACATGGTTTTTAAATAATATTTCGAAACCATTATATAATGAAGCGGTAGAATTAGCGTCTTCGTATGGTCAAGTTGCTGTTCTAGAATGGTGGAAAAATAGTGGATTGATTTTGTATTATTCTGATCAAGCTATGGATATGGCATCTTGTAATGGTCATGTAGAGGTACTAGAATGGTGGAAAAATAGTGGATTACCTTTGAAATATACAGCGATGAGTTTAGAAATGGCATATCCAAGATCTTTTTCATTTGAAAAACATCTTAATGTGTGTAAATGGTGGGTAAAATCTGGACTAAAATTAAAACATTATCCACATACAGGTTTCAATCTCAACAATTTCAAGAAACACTATATGATAGAGTAAAGAACAGTAGTAAATCACTCTAAAAATTGTTGTATAAAATTGATTTTATAATTTATTTTTTTTTAACAGATAAATATACACAAAACATAAAAATGTTACTTAGACATCATTATTATTTATCATATAAAAAAACTGGATTATATGACAATAATATCTATATGGAAATTTATAATCCTAATGTTAAAATCGAACATAGCCCTGGGGAATTTGTATTACGTGTTGTTATTGTTTCATCTAAAAATCTCATTTGTAAAAATAGGTGTAGAAGTATGCCATTAGCATTATTAAATAAAAAAAATATTTTGAGTGAAAAGTATTTATTGTATGACATTTGGACGATTAAAAAATTTAAATTAGAGATTACAGAATTTTATGTTTTAGATGTGTGTCAGATTGGTAAGACTGATATACTAGAATATTTGAAAAATCTAGATAATGGAATAACATTATCAAAATATTCTGAAAAAGCATTAGATGTAGCTTCTGAATTTGGCAAAATTCATGTATTGGAATGGTGGAAAAACTCTGGATTAGAACTAAAATATTCTACTGATGCTCTAGATTTAGCATCATGTGATCATTATAACATTGATATTCTGGAATGGTGGAAAAATAGTGGATTACCTTTAAAATATTCAGCGGATGCTTTAGCAAACGCATCCGAAAAAAGTCATATAAATATTATAAAATGGTGGTTTAATAGTGAATTACCTTTAAAATATGATTATAGACCAATTGAGAATGCTACTATGCTCAATAATATTAATGTATTAACATGTTGGAAAGAATCTGGATTACCTTTAGAATATACTTCATTTGCACTGGTTTGTGCTTTCAAAGTCCATTATAATAATCATAATAGAGGTAATAATAATGTCCTAGAATGGTGGAAAAATAGTGGATTACCATTAAAATATGAAAAACATCATATTTTAAATTATCCATCTAAAAAGGGTTGCATTGATATCTTAGAATGGTTTACTAATTCAGGATTAGAATTTGAATATGATCAAACACCTTTATATGAAGCTTCTGTAAATAGTCAGATTAAAGTGTTAGATTGGTGGTTTAATAGTGGATTACCCCTAAAATATTCACATATATTATTAGACACAGTATCATCAAATGGTCTTATTAAAGTTTTAGATTGGTGGGTTAATAGTAAATTACCTTTAGAATACAGTGAAAAAGCTATAGACAATTTGTTTTTAGGTCATAATAAAGTATCAAAAATATTTGAGGTATTAGAATGGTGGAAAAATAGTAAATTACCAATAAAATATTCGGAAGCTGCATTGGATAATGCATCAAGATACTCTAGAATTGAATTAATGACTTGGTGGAAAAATAGTGGATTACCTCTAAAATATACTAAAAAAAGTATAGATTATGCTTTCCGTAATGATAAGTTTGATACGTTGAATTGGTGGTTTAATAGTGGATTACCCTTAAAATATTCAGGAAATTTAATATATATTAAAGAAGAAAGTCGTCGAAGACAATATTTAATCAGTTTAACCAGTGGGAAAAAAAATTGATTAGATGGGTGTGTATGTAATTTTGTATATTAATTGTTATATTTTAATGTATTTCATACTTACTAATAATTATTCACAAAAAAATAAAAATCTAAAAATTGGTGTAAATGAGAGGTCTCCGGAAAATGATGATCATATGATCTGTTATCACAAAAATGTTTTCGACTCTACAACGGCTGTAAATTACTATAGTATTTTTGAACCTACAACATTAATTAGCGTTTTTATAACTCCAAAATACAATTATACATCAAATATATTTAGTTTCCCACCTCAAACCCCAACTAATGTTGTTTACTATCCTGGTAATTGGTTATGTATTTTAAGCGATAGATATCCATTGTATGATATAAAAACAATTAAAAAATTCAAATTAAGTATTTCAAATGATTATATTTCAGGTGTATGCCGGATCGGTAGAACTGACATGTTAGATTGGTTGCTAAATATCAAAAAGGATTTTAAATATGATGAACATGCATTGACTTGGGCATCTTATAATGGTCATATTAATGTTTTAGACTGGTGGGTTAATAATAATTTACCGTTACTTTATACTGAATATTGTTTAGATGGTGCATCTAGATCAGGTCATATTAATGTTTTGAATTGGTGGAAAAACTCTGGATTAGAGTTAAAATATACCAAAAAAGCATTAGATGGTGCATCTGAAAATGGTGACATAGATGTATTGAATTGGTGGAAAAACTCCGGATTACCATTGAAATATTCAGTTCAAAGTTTAAATTATGCCTCTATGAAAGGTCATGTTAATGTTTTAGATTGGTGGAAAAATAATAATTATGAATTAAAATTCTCTATATATGCTATAATAAATGCTTCTAATAATGGACATATTAATGTCTTAAATTGGTGGAAAGATTCCAAAATGAACTTACAATATAATGAAGATGTAATATTGGGTGCATTTAGCGATGAACGCATTGATGTTCTGGATTGGTGGGTCAATAGTAATTTACCTCTTAAATATCCAGAAAATATATTTGATATTGTGTTGGATAAGGTTAATGTGCGTATATTGAAATGGTTATTTGATAATCAAACTAAATTTGCGAATAGTTTTTTGGATTTAAAAAAATTTCATCAAATGTTGCGTTGGTTCAATTCATCTGATTTACTAGATTTATTAAAAAATGCTAGAAAAAATGGAATATTATTAAAGTCAAATTCTAGTTATTTTGAGTTTTTATATGAGATTGATCCTAAAGAGACCGTATTAATACTAGAATGGTTTAAGGAGAATGGGTATGAGTTGAGGTATTCTGAGTCAGTTTTTAGGAATGCGAGTATAACTGGTTGTGTGGATGTTTTAGAATGGTGGAAAAATTCTGGATTTGAGATAAAAGATAAATATTTATATTCTCTAGATGAAGCATCTAGTAATGGACATATTAATGTCTTAAATTGGATTAAAAACTCCGGATTATTTATAAAATATTCACATAAAGCGTTATTAAATGCATCTATTAAAGGTCATATACATGTGTTGACATGGTGGCAAAATAGTGGATTAAAATTAAAATATGATAAAACCTTTTTAAGTATATTACAAAAATCCTTGGTCAATGATTGCTATTATAAATCTGATGTTATAGATTGGTGGAAAAATTCAGAGTTACTATGAAAACACTAAACACTATATTAAATGATATAAAAAATTGATTGATTGTGAAAGTGTTATATTTTTTTAGTATTATTATTATTATGTTTCTATCATTTACTAATCCACATAGTTGTTTTACATACGAAATTCATAATTACAAAACAGGATTAAATAATAAAAACTTAAAACCAATTGAAGAAAATAAATATTATTTCCAGTTAGTTTACGAGTATATTTCACATGAATCTTTTATACCATTCAGAATTATGATTCTTAACAATAATCAAAAATATATAGTAACTCATCAGTGGTATGATGATATAGGTATTAATACTGGTCCAGTTATTTTAAGTGAAGAATATTCTATTTTTGATATAAAAATTTTGAAGAAATTTAAATTTCAGTTTGATTGGTGGTGTGTTAAATTTTTTTGCAGACATGGTAAAATTAACATACTAGAATATATCAAGACACATCATTATAAAGTTCTGGAGGATTATCGGTCTTCAAATTATGGATTAGAGGTGGCATCTGAATATGGTCATGTTGATGTTCTTGAATGGTGGAAAAATTCAGGTATATTTCTATATTATGGTGAGGATGCATTGGATAAGGCATCATCCAATGGACATATTGATGTTTTAAATTGGTGGTTAAATAGTGGATTGCAATTAAAATACAGTGAAAAATCTATTCATTTGGCGTGCAGAGAGAGACATATCGATGTTTTAAATTGGTGGTTAAATAGTGGATTGCAATTAAAATATTCTGAATGGGCATTAAATTACGCCTCTAGGATGGGTCGTATTGATATTTTAGATTGGTGGAAAAATAGTGGGTTAAAATTAAAATATAATGAAGATGTATTAATGACACGCTATACTACTGTACTAGATTGGTTTTTTAATTCTGAATATAAAATAGAATATTCTAATAGAGTATTAAATCACGTCATCAATAATTATAGTGTTGATAGTTTAATTCCAATATTAGATTGGTTGAAAAAATATGGATTGCCTTTGAAATATAATATAGATCCATCTATTCTAAAATACCGACCATATATTGGAGAGTTGTTGGAAAGATCTGGATGGCCTTTGCACCGTCCTTAAGATATTTTAACTAACATCTAAAACATTATAAATTTTCTATTTTATTACTTCATTATTTATTAGTATTATTTATTAGTATTATAGATAATACTATAAAATTGATTTTTTTTATTGGATTAATGGAAAATAAATAAATATGCCTTTATATGCCGCATGTAATGAGGACAATAGTGAAAAAAATATTGTATTTCTTGAATCAATTGAAAAAATTACACAACGTAGTTTAGATAATAAATTTTTTAGGATTGCAATAACTTCAAATATGTGTAAAAAACTCATATATTGTAGTTATAAAAGTTTAAAACCTTTCATAATCATGAGTGATAAATATTATTTATATGATATTAGAATACTTAAAAAATTTAATTTCAAAATAACTGACAGTTATATTAACAATTGTGATAATGTTGAGATATTATCATATCTTAAAGCAACTAATAAAATATTAAAATGTCCAGAATATGCTTTATTTACAGCAACAGCACATCACAACATTAATGTATTAGAATGGTGGAAAAACTCAGGATTTCCTTTGAAATATAATAGTAAATTATTAGATACATTATATTGCAATACTGATATGTTAGATTGGTGGAAAAATAGTGGATTGGAATTAGAGTATAGTGAAGACGTGTTGGACTATGCTTCTAGATATGGATATATTGATATATTAGATTGGTGGCTTAATTCTGGATTAGAATTAAAATATTCTGAAGATGCATTAAACAATGCGTCAAACTATGATCATATAGATGTTCTAGAATGGTGGTTTAATAGTGGATTACCTTTGAAATATGATGAACGTGCATTAGATCTAGCATCTTCAAATGGTCATGTAGATGTCCTAGAATGGTGGAAAAATAGTGGGTTAAAATTAAAATATACACAATATTCAATGATTTGGGCATCTGATAATGGTCATATAGATGTTTTAAAATGGTGGGATAATTCTGGATTATTGGATTAGATATATTATGATGGATTAAAAATTGATTTATGTGTAGCTTTGTGTAGTGGTTTACAATATGTTGTTGGTATACGAAAAACCTGAGCCTGGTGATGTGTGTGAAATTTTTAAAAATAATTATTTTCAATGTAACAGGAGACTATATGATGATGGTCTATTTGGGGGGTTTTTAATGATAGTGATAGCAAAATCTTCAACAAAAATAAATAGTGCCCCGTACTCGAACTCGAACTATTGTTTGGTTCAAAACACAAGTTCTATTATTTTTAGTGAAAAATATCCAATCTCTCTATATATAATTAAAAAGTTTAACATTGGCTTTGCTGATGATAATGTTTTTGACGAAATTAATTATCTTGATTTTATAATTATTTTATGCAAATATGGTAAAATTGATATTCTTGAATATCTTCTGAAAAAAGATGGAAGTTTATATTCTTTGAGCGCATTAGGGGCAAAGGAGGTATTAGAGTATGCATCTCAAAATGGTCATGTTAATGTTCTAGAATGGTGGAAAAATTCTAAATTACCTTTCAATTATGATGAAAAAGTATTAGAGTATGCATCTCAAAATGGTCATGTTAATGTTCTAGAATGGTGGAAAAATTCTAAATTACCTTGCAATTATGATGAAAATGTATTAAAGTTAGCATCATCTAATGGTCATATTAATGTATTAGACTGGTGGAAAAACTCAGGATTACCATTAAAATATTATGATAACGTATTGGATTATTATCATTCGAATGATGGTGATATAAAAGTTCTTGAATGGTGGAGAAACTCTGGTTTGCCATTTCAATATTATTCTATATAAATAAAATGTATGTTACATTGACAATATAAAATAAAATTGATTAATTTATTTTTTTTATATTTTATCAGATGTTCTTCGCATATTATCAAACACATAATATAAACCCAATTAAATTATTTACCTATTCAGATTCAGATTCAGACATTACCATTTATAAAAATCTAGATTTTGATGAACGTGATTTGGAATTTTTAAGAATTTTTATCATGTTCAGTGCGCTTGGTACAATTAAACAACGAAGGGTGCCATCGAAATATGATGCGAAAGGTCCTTTTATTTTAGGTGAAAAATATCCATTATATTGTATTGAGACAATTAAAAAGTTTAATGTGAATTTAAGTGGTATAAAACTTATGAATTTGATTGATAATTCATCCAAACTTAATAAACTAGATATTATTGAGTATTTTTATAAAAAAAATGGGAGTTTAGAATATTCAAATAAAGCATTAGATAGGGCATCAAAAATGGGTCACATAAATGTTCTTGAGTGGTGGTTTAATAGTGGATTACCTTTGAAATATTCTGAAGACGCATTACAATATAGTTTATGTTCAAGAGAATCTCATATAAATATTCTAGAATGGTGGATACATTCTGGATTAGAATTAAAGTATGATGAAAAGGTATTATACTGTGCATCTATGAGAGGTAATGTAAAAGTCCTAGAATGGTGGAAGTGTTCTGGATTAGAATTAAAATATGATGAAACAGCATTAGAATGGGCATCTAGGAGAGGTTGTGTAAAAGTTCTAGAATGGTGGAAAAACTCAGGTTTAGAGTTAAGATATAATGAAAAAACATTAGATGGTGCATCTGATTATGGTAATGTAAAAGTTCTAGAATGGTGGAAACACTCTGGATTACTATTAAAATATTCTGAAAATGCATTAGATTCAGCATCTAACTATGGTCATGTTGTTGTTCTAGAATGGTGGAAAAATTCAGGATTACCTTTAAAATATTCCGAAAAATCATTAGAATGGGCGTCAATTGGTAATTTTATTAATGTTCTAGAATGGTGGAAAAATAGTGGATTACCTTTAAAATATTCTGAAAATGCATTAAAATGGGCATCACAAAATGGTCAAGTTGATACTTTAGAATGGTGGCTTAACTCTGGATTACCATTAAAATATTCTGAAGAAGTATTAGATTATGCATCTTTTAATGTTCTAGAATGGTGGGAAAACTCTGGATTACTTCAAAAGTTATAAAATATCAAAATAGTGCATATAAAATGGATATGATTGTATTATAAAAAATTGAATAATTTATTTTTATATATATGTTAGTATATATGTTTTTCGTATCAGTGTACTACTTAGATGACAGTAAAACAAATGAACCTGGTTCAGACACTAGTGAGACTAGTTATCGTATTAAAGATGGGAGATCATTTAAGAATAGACGATTAGAATCATTCGGTAAATATATAAGACCAGTAATTATGCCTCATAAATCAATATGTCGTCCAGTCAAAACCAGTTTGGATCATAAACATAAAACATATTACGGTGAGGATTATGGGATGTTGGGTGAAATATATGCGTTATATGATGTGAACACACTTAAAAAATTTAATCTAGATATTGATGATGATTATATTGAGAGAGTGTGTTATTACGGCAAAACTGAAATTTTAGAATATTTAAAAAAAACACATAAATTAACTAGTTGTCCTAATGATGCATTAAGTTCTGCATCCAAAATGGGTCATATCAATGTATTAAATTGGTGGATCAATAGTGGAATACCTTTAATATACGATAAGTATGCAATTAATGAAGCATGTATTTATGGGGAGATTGATGTCATAAAATGGTGGATTAATAGTGGTCTTAAATTAATATATTCTGAATCCGCATTATCTTATGCATCTACTCATGGTCATACGAATATTCTTGATCTTTTTAAAAATAGTGGATTACCATTGACATATTCATCTTACGCACTGGACCACGCATTTTCAGTTGATGTATTAACATGGTGGAAAAATAGTGGATTAAAACTGAACTATACTGAACGTGCTTTATATTACGCATCATCATCAGGTAATGTTGATGTTCTTAAATGGTGGTTTGATAGTGGATTACCTTTAAAATATCCTACACATGAAATGGATACATCTTATTACAATGCGGATGACACTAAAGATCTTGCATTGGGTATATGTGTAATGAATATGGCTTCTTTGATGGGACACATTGACGTATTGAACTTTTGGTTGGATATTTCTATAAAAAAAAATATTCCATTGAAATATTCGAAGTTAGCGATTGATTCTTTTTGTGGTAAAAATAAGATTAATGTTTTGGTATGGTGGAAAAATAGTGGATTACGTTTGAAATATTCAGAAGATGCTATAGATGAAGCCTCTCGTGAGGGGATACTGGAAATTTTAAGGTGGTGGTTTAGTAGTGGATTACCTCTAAAATATTCTGAAAAAGCATTAATATATGCATCTCGACAAGGTCAAATTGATGTCCTACATTTATGGAGTGATAGTGGATTACCTTTAGTATATTATGAAAAAACTATACTAAATGATTTAATTAATTGTGAATCTCATGCACCAGATTTTGCTTCCGTTTTGGATTGGTGGTTTAACAAAAGTGGGCTACATTGGAGAGATATCTTAAATGAGATTGATTTGGATGTTATAGTTAAAGGTTTATGTAAAACTAATGTGGTTCGTGATCTTTCTAATTCGTATGGTCATATTACTAAGGATCCTCTCAGAGATACAAATGTATTAAATTTTTGGAAAAATACTGGATTAAAACTAAAATATACATCATTTTGTTATGATTGTGCATCGGAAAATGGTCGTGTTGATGTTCTAGAGTGGTTAAAAAATGAATTTGGATTTAAATCCAAATATACTGACAAAACTATTAACCTTGCATCTCAAAATAAACACATTAATGTTCTAGAATGGTGGAAAAATTCTGGATTACCCCTAAAATATTCTGACAAAGCATTTAATGTTGCAACATCAAAAGGTAATGTTGATGTTCTAGAATGGTGGGTAAAATCTGGATTAAAATTAAAATATTCTGATAAAGCATTACAATATGCAAGGCGGAACAAACTGGAAAGGGTTTTCAAATGGTTCGAAAAAAACAAAGATATTTTTGGATTGAAGTAAAATATCAATATTACTTTAACAATATTTATTAAATAATTATTTTTTTTCTCATAAAATGTCAAAGATGTCAAATAAGATGTTATATATACCAACTAATAGTGATTATCCAAATAGTGTAAATCCATTAGTAGAATTTGTCAAGGATTTGGAAATGAAAAAAGAGACTCTTAGAAATGCTTACAATAATAAATTGATAAATTTACAAGATCAAGTTTATTCACATCAATCTGATGATATTATTTTAAAACAACAATTAGATAATGAAATTAAAAATTATTTAAAAACTGATGAAGAATCTTTCAAAAAAATTAGATTGACGCATGATCAAGAATTACGTAATTTATCTGATCAACACATAAAATTCGAACATAAAACTCAAGAAAATAAGAAAATAAATAATTTTACTGGTATTAAATCGCAATATAATGATTTAGATATTGCATTATTACCTCATAATCATCCAGATAGTTATCAATTAACTATTAATAATAAATGTTTATCAGTTAAGGATCAAAATAGTTATGGATTAGTTACGTGTAATAAGTATGATAATTCGCAAAGATTTAAGATATCATCTATTGATAGTGATGCTGCTTATTATGATCAATATAAATTAAAACCAGATGAAAAACACCAAGGAGCGTTCTCATATAACTTGATTAAATCAAGTTTATCAGGTGCTTGTCTAGAAACTGATGAAGATGGACTATATCTAAAACCATGTAAAGATGTAATAAATCAACGCTGGAATGCATCCAATAGTAATAATATGAAATGTTAAAAATTATTCACAGTTGAAAATATTTTAATCTTAATGTATATCAAAGTATATCAAAATATATTATATTAAACATGGACACATTAATATTATGTTTGATTCTTTTGATAGGTATATACATATGTTTTAATAGTTTTTATCAAATAGAAAAATTTGAAATGAAAATGTTACCACGTGCTGAGATTGATCCCAAATTGTATCTTGATAATGACATTGCAAAACATTTAGAAAAATCTATTGCTGATCTAGATGCTATTTCACCTTATAAAAACATTAATGTAAATAAAATAGCTGAATTAACATCAAAAGAATTAGGTTTAAATAGTCTAGAAGATGCTAACTTTAAAGCTAAATATGATACTCAATCAAAAATGATTAAAGATATTGGAGCTGAATTAGAAGTTATTAAAAAACATCCAACCATAGCAAATGTACGTTCTCCTCAAATAAAATCTATTAAATCTTTAGATAATTCTCAACCGATTAATTTGATACCATTGGATAATAATAAACATATGATATCATTAAATGGTCAATGTTTATTTAACAATCCTCAATCTAAAACAATGGTTGTTCCATGTAATCAAGATGATCCAAACCAATTTTTTGATTTGAAGTTGGTGACTAATAAAAATGATTATATAAATCATGTGGATACATTGGGATCGTATTATAATGAGGGTATAAATGGGGGTATTAAATATCCATTTCATTTGGTTAAATCTGTGACTGGTGGTAATTGTATGGAGAGTGATAAAAGTATGATTAGTTTTAGACCGTGTTCGATGACAAAAAAACAACAATGGAAAGGGTTTACAGAACATCAAAAATGTTTAGGTTAGGTTTCTAACCATATTGATGTTTATTTTTATGTTTTGGGGTTGTGTATCTGACTTAAAAAATATCTCTCAATTAATTAAAGTTAGATGAAAAATTTAATTTGGTTTGCAGTTATTCTAACAATATTATTCATTGGATGTTATATAATAACTATAACTAATAAAAATAAATTAGAAGGCTTTGCAAATGATGATCAATGTTCAACAGAAAATCCATCTTTAACTGATTTAGGAGCAAACCCCTTAGTGGATCGTGATGGTCAAAATGTTATAGTTTCACCGACTGGAGGTCTTAATAATGTTACCTCTATTACGATTGATTCTAGTGGTATTGGTTGGAAACCGGTTATTAATAAAAAGGCATCTCCCAGTTTAGTTGTAAATCTTAAAAAACTCATTAAAATACATTATATTGTCACTTCAGGAGTCAAATTATTTAGAGTTTATTATAGTCGTAATGATAATAATGTATATTCATATGAAGAAGTTCTTTATCAAAATGTTAATTCGGATGATGTCCAAAGTAATAGAGCCTCTATTCATTTTGAATCCCCAAGTCATAATGAAGTTGTTCGTTTTGGTAATTTAACGACTTCTGATGGGCAACCTGTATTCGCTAAATACATTAAAATTGTTCCTCTAGATATTGAAGAAACATCTAAAAAAGGTCAATATAAATATGAAACTACTGATGCAAATACTGGAGACAATATTGGTGAAAACGGTATGAAAGTAGATATTTATGGAATGGATCCAGAATCATCACCTATTAAAGGTGGTGAATCTTTAATGGGTTCTGCTGTTTTTTATGATGAAAATGGTAATGTTATGAGTAATAGTTCATGGGATGGTGAAATGGCTAATTCGGATCCTAAATTGAAGATAAATTTTCAAGAGGATGGTCAAACGGTTCCTAGAACAATTTATAGTATTGTTTTTACCAGTACTAATAAAAGTAAAAACCAATATGTACAAGAATTTTCAATAACTTATCAACATCATAAGTCTAAATTAACAGAGACCATTTATAATATTAAAGGCAATACTAATTGTGGAGATACTAATCGTATTCAGTATTATTTTCCACACCCAATTATTGCAACAACTATATTTATTAAACCAACAAAATTGGCTAAATCTAATAGACCTCCAAGTTTAAAAATAATTGATATTATGGGTGCTAAAGTGAATGAAGTACAAGAAAAAGTTCTTTTGGATAAAAATAAAAATAAATATTGTTCTTCTGATGAACCTGATGGATGTGGATCTGTTTCAGATCTTCTAGGAAAACAAGCTGAAATTCAACAATTATGTGATTCACTCGAATTACAAGATCGTATTAAGGAAAATAACCAAAGAATTGATAAAAATCGTCAATATTTATTGCAATTGGAAGATCAAGATCAAAAAATTGCTAAATTGGAAGCTGTTATTGATCAAATGAAACATTTAAGATCACTTAGACAAAAAACTAATGATCAAGGTATGCAAGAACAGAAAGAAAAACAAGATAAACTTGATCAACAATTAGCTCAATTAGTTGCTGAAAGAAAAGAAAAACAAAAACAGTTTCAAATTAAACTCAACATTGGTCAACAATCTCTTGATAATTTAGCTAAAAATGTTCAAAAAATAGAAAAAGAAAAAGGTCTAGAAAAAGGTGATGATACACAAACTACTTCTATTGAAGGTTTTGATAATCCACACACCATTATGATACATCCAGATCCTAATATGGCAAGTCAAAAGTTTTTAAATAAAAAAATCGCATTTGTTGAAAATGAACATTTTACTAATAATAAAATTACAAAAACAAAATTAGAAGATTTTGGTGGATATGCAACTTTCAACCCAACTACTTACAAAAATAAAATAGATTCATCTACATATCATTTTTGTGATCAACGTATTCTAAATAAACCTCAGGATGCAGGTACTAAATTTGTCAAAGAACATTTATAAATCACTTTAAAAATAAAAAGTATTATTCTAGATTGATTTATAACTAGAACAATCTAAAATTTTTACTTTGTTTATCTAGAAAGTTTTTAAAATATATTATTCTATATTCAATCACATCTAGAATATTCTAATATTTTTACTTTTATGTCCTAGAAAGTTTTAAAAAAGTATTATTCCAGTTACTATTACAACTAGAACATCTTAAAATTTTTACTTTGTTTATCTAGAAAGTTTTTAAAAAGTATTATTCCAGTTACTATTATAACTAGAACATCTTAAAATTTTTACTTTGTTTATCTGGAAAGTTTTTAAAAAGTATTATTCCAGTTACTATTATAACTAGAACATCTTAAAATTTTTACTTTGTTTATCTAGAAAGTTTTTAAAAAGTATTATTCCAGTTACTATTATAACTAGAACATCTTAAAATTTTTACTTTGTTTATCTAGAAAGTTTTTAAAAAGTATTATTCCAGTTACTATTACAACTGGAACAATCTAAAATTTTTACTTTGTTTAACTGGAAAGTTTTTAAAAAATATTATTCCAGTTACTATTACAACTAGAATATTCTAAAATTTTTACTTTTATACACTAGAAAGTTTTTAAAAAGTATTATTCTAGATACAATTACTTACAACTAGAATATTCTAAAATTTTTACTTTGTTTATCTAGAAAGTTTTTAAAAAATATTATTCCAGTTACTATTACAACTAGAACAATCTAAATTTTTTACTTTTGTGTCCTAGAAAGTTTTTAAAAAATATTATTCCAGTTACTATTACAACTAGAACATTCTAAATTTTTTACTTTTGTGTCCTAGAAAGTTTTTAAAAAGTATTATTCCAGTTACTATTACAACTAGAATATTCTAAAATTTTTACTTTTATACACTAGAAAGTTTTTAAAAAGTATTATTCTAGATACAATTACTTACAACTAGAATATTCTAAAATTTTTACTTTGTTTATCTAGAAAGTTTTTAAAAAATATTATTCCAGTTACTATTACAACTAGAACAATCTAAATTTTTTACTTTTGTGTCCTAGAAAGTTTTTAAAAAGTATTATTCCAGTTACTATTACAACTAGAACATTCTAAATTTTTTACTTTTGTGTCCTAGAAAGTTTTTAAAAAGTATTATTCCAGTTACTATTACAACTAGAACAATCTAAATTTTTTACTTTTGTGTCCTAGAAAGTTTTTAAAAAGTATTATTCCAGTTACTATTACAACTAGAATATTCTAAAATTTTAACTTTTGTATCCTAGAAAGTTTTTAAAAAGTATTATTCTAGATTGACTTGTTATTCTAGATGATTTTATATAACTCAACAAAGACCACCGCAAACTTATAAGTACTACTATTTCTATTTCTCCAATTACTTTACTAGTATATTTTCCTAATCTTTTTTAGACTCGTGATACCCCAAAGACACAAGAGTAATATTAGGATCACACATAAATTGTCAAAAGCTTTCGGAGGATTTCGTAATCATTACTTATGTCACCAATAAATTCTAGTTTTTCTAGAATTAATAAATTTATTAAGTAAATTTCACGAAAGCTTCCGAAAGCTCTTGAATGTGTTATGTAATCCCTACCAGAACATTTCCATTTACCCAATTACTTTACTAGTATATTTTCCTAATCTTTTTTAGACTCGTGATACCCCAAAGACACAAGAGTAATATTAGGATCACACATAAATTGTCAAAAGCTTTCGGAGGATTTCGTAATCATTACTTATGTCACCAATAAATTCTAGTTTTTCTAGAATTAATAAATTTATTAAGTAAATTTCACGAAAGCTTCCGAAAGCTCTTGAATGTGTTATGTAATCCCTACTAGAATATTTAATAAAATTGATCGCTAAGATAATTTAATAAAATTATAAAAATAAAATAAATAATGGGAAATTATAAATCAAAAAATAAAGAATATCCAAATAGTGAGGTTATATGTGATTTTTATTATAAATATATCAATAATCCAACAAGCATACATCATCATTCTATTTTAGATTTTTTCCAAGCTCATTACTTAAAAATGATTGAATTTTGTAATATGAATAATATATCTGATGATGATCTATGGATTTTAGTCAGAAATAAAGGCAACTCAAACAATTGTTTATGTTCTGAATGTCATCCAGATTTGTATGAATAAATCTAGTAATTCGGAAACATACCACAACTTATATATGCATCTTTACCCACTCGATCCACTATACGACTAGGGTTTCTTTTGATATAGTTATTACCATTTTGATTCACATCAGATATAGATTCAAAAATGTTAAATATTTTTTTTAAAGTTTCTTCTGATACTTCTTGAGTATCTGTTTCAGGTAATCCCATAGGTGGATTATATCTTACTAGATTAAATTTTAAATTTTTAAAGTCTCTTTCCAATATGTCTTTTCGCAATAACAAATTTTCAGCAATATTATCATTATGTCCTTTTATAACCGCCCAATGAAATGTTAATGAACTCCATTTATTAGTTAATTTATAATAATCATCTTGATATTTTTTAATTTTATCTAGGGAAACTAGGTAAGGTATTGCATTAGGTAACCATTTTTTTCTAAAATCATCATTACGGGAATAAAGTGAATAATATATACTTACCGGATTATCCTTAAAAATATTTATTAATTCTCTTTTTCGAACAGTATGTGGCATTATGGTTGATAAATTAATTTTAGCTTCCTTGTATCCATATCCTCTAACATCTTGATCCAAATATTTATAAAAATCTTGATAAGAATTTAAAATGGTTGCATTTGCCAATGGTTCTCCCCTAGCCATCAAATTAATATTAATTTTTATTTGGTTTTTTGGTATATTTTGATGATCTTTTTCAGGTATTATATCAAGCAAATGTGATATTTGATTTCTATAAATATCTAAACTAGAGGCTGAAAAAGAAGTTAGTTTCTGTTGAGTTAACCAACAGAATCGACATCCCATAGTACACCCATTATGTGATGACAAATATAATGAAACATAATTTGGAGATCTTCTAACATATCTAGATTCTAATACAGATTTTCCATAATTAAAAATTAAATTACATGATCCATCAATTGCATTCAATTTTTTACTCAGTTGTAATATATTTTTTGACATCTAATATAATTAATGTTATTCACAACAATTTCAATTTTTTAATCCATAAAAAATAAACCCATTCCAGGTATAGATATATTTAAAAATTGAAGTCATTAATCTACATTATTATATATTGGGACAACCATACCACCATATACCTAGCGTGCAAGCCAATGCAATGACCAAGACGTGGTGAGAGAGTTGTTCTACTTTTTTTTAATATCAATCTAAAATAACCTTTTCAGGATACTAGATATAATAAAAAAATTGAATTGAAAAATTCATATAATATATTAGTGGCTTACCTACAGCGAATAACACACTTTCTCTTTTAAATGAAAACCAAAGGTAGCCAGTAAAATAAACTTCAGCTTAAATGACTGAAGTTTAATTTTTTTTCATTTTTTAATATCAATCTAAAATAACCTTTTTAGCATACTAGATAATAAAAAAATTGAATTGAAAAATTCATATAATATATTAGTGGCTTGCCAACAGCTAAACAACAATTCACCTTTTTATGAAACCCAAAATGGCAGCCAGCTTTTAAGCTTCATGTTCATCTTAAATGACTGAAGTTTAATTTTTTTTCATTTTTTTTTACAATATTAATTTCATAAATAATAATAAATGTTAACAATTTATTTGGAGGAACCAATAACAAAACACCAAAATCCAATATATTATAAAACAACTTCTAGATTAGCAACAATCACAGATGTTAATATAGTTTCTGATAATTTAGTTGTAGCGATCCATAGATATGCTGGAAAAGTTTACCTAATTGAAATTGATAATAACTTAGAAAATTATAATATAATTGATACTTTAAATGTTAAATATGCTGATAATAAAATAGACACTGAAATGTTAGTTAGAAAAGATACTCATCTATACATAATAACATTTTCAGAATACATGATCCAAGTTGATATTATTAATAACAAAAAGTTACAATTTATTAGAACTATAAAATTAAATGAGAAAGGAAACAGATATCATGGGGTATGTGTGTATAATAATAATTTGTATATGGTTCCGTCAGTAGTACCTAAAAATAATCCGATTCACATTATTAAAATGGGGATACCATTGAGTGATAATAATAATAACAAGGTTGAAAAAATAATAACTAAAGAATTTATAGATAATACTGGAAAATATAGAATAAAGGATATAGCTTTTTTAAAAAATGGTACAATAGTATTAAATGTTATGATTAATAATGGTAAAACAATAATGACAATGGAGAATCATGTTGATAATGGTTTTATAGGATTATATGATAGTCATTTTAACCAATTAGATGTATATTTATTAGATGAAGTTCATTTAGATGGTATGGTTGCATATGAAAATGATGTTTATTTTACGGTTGTTGAAAAAGATGGAAGTTTTATTTATAAATGTTCTATAGACGACATTACAAATAAAATAGATAAAAATGTTAAAAAATATAAATCAGCTGATTTTCCACATGGTATTGATATTTATAAATCATCTAAAACTATACTCGGATATACATCATATGGTACATCATCATTATATTTGTCTTATCTAGATGATATGGAGTTTGTTTTAGTATAATTAGAAGGGATCAATTATCTTCATCACGTTCTTTAAAATATATAATAATTTCTTTTTGCATTTCAATTGGAAACGCAGAAGTAGCCGTATACATCCCACATGCATTTCTTGTTAGAAAAGTATACGGATTGTATCCATAACCTATAATAATATTCCATCTATCTATATATTTCCTATTTGTTAAAGAACCATGATAATAATGATATACCGAACCAGATACATAATCAACATTTAATCCTATACATCTTATCTGGTAGTCATACAAACTTTTAACAAAACCATCAGAACATTTAACATATGGCTTTGAACGATACATATATCTCCATGCTGTCAATGATTTAGCTAAAATAGTATCTCCACCTCCTAATATACCTAAATCATATAATCCTCCCATTTTTTCATATGCTTTACGTGTCATTGCCCATCCCCATCCTTGATGTCTAAATTTGTGTTTGACGTGTGACATATCGGCGTTGTGTTCTCTATTAATTTTTTTCCATAAATAACAATATGAATATAGCATTTTGCATTTTTCATCAACCTGATTCATTTTATTAAGATTGTAACCAGTTTCGAATACTTGTAAGACATCATATGTAAGTAATTTATTAAGCGTTTCTTCTGCCCATAAATTATTATTAAAATGTAAATCTGCATCTACAAACGCAAAAGCTTTATAATCTTTTGGTAATAATTTTTGAACTCCTAAATTTATCATATTTTCCTTAGTCCATAATATAGTTTCTGCTGTTAGTTGTAAATGACACGGATTTCCAGATTCTGTTACCTTATATTCAGTTTGTCCATATTTAGGATATATACATTCAACAATATATAATTTAACATTTTTGGTATTATTCATATGTGCAATAAATATATTAGCTAATTCTATACGTCTTTTATAATTACACGGATTGCTAATTACACATATAACATTAAGATTTTCTTCTATTTTACTAGCCATTAATTGATTAATTATATTATAATAAAATAAATATATTATATAATCTTAACGTCTTAACATAAAAACCTTATAACCTTTTTAGATAATAATATAGTAAAAAAATTGAATTCGTAGAATAGTATATTATAGTACTGGATACCTTGCAGCAATTAACTAGCATTTTTTCCGCAAACAAAAGGTATCCGCACGAGTCATTCTCAATGAATGATTCATTTTTTATTTAATATTCTTGTGAAGAAGGTGATAGTGAAATATATTTTTTTATTTATTTTCTTGTTTTATTGTAAATAGATAGAATGTTATACTACCAGATATGCTTTCTAACTCTTGTAGGAGTTATAATTTTGTATTATTATTATCTGAATATTGAAACAAAAAAAACTAAAATTATAAAAGAGAATTTTGAAAATGAGTTAGGTGATATTGTAAATACAAATACAGAGGAATACAAAATTAAAAAATTAATTGAAACAGAAGTGGCAACAGATTTTGGAATACGTGTATGGGATAATCATTCAAAATTAAAATCAATTTACTCCAGTGAAATACCCCAAACAAGAGACAAATGTCCCCAAAAAGATAAAAACAATAATGTTAATTGTCCTATTTCTATCTGGAGACCAAGTCCATCAAATGGTTATAGTTCTTTGGGTGATGTAGGTACAATTACATTTATGTCACCTAGAAATGAGAAAATAGTAGATGTTAGGGCTGATAAAAGTCCAGGTAATATTTATAATAAAAATATTGATACTATAAGTGTCGCAGGAGCTGAATTAAAAGATCCAATCGATTATTTATATGTTGGTGGATTTGGTAATGGAAAAATGCTTGATCGTCTTGAAAAAAATGAAGAATATTATCGTTTAATAGCTCAATTGAAATTTTATGGTACTAAACTATCCGAAGCTTTAAATAATAAAAAAAGCGAATATGAAAATATTATTAAAAAATATCAAATAAATCTCAATTCAGACTTTGGAGCTCAAATTAACCAATTAAAAAAATCAAGCCCAATCAAAGCCGGTAACCCTCAATCACAACTCAATATTAATAAATTCATTGGATCAGACTCCTATAATAATAAAGATGCTCTAGAATTTTTAAGGGATCAACCTATAGTCACCGGAAATGTGTTCATATATAACGTTGAAGAATCATCAATTTCTTTGAATAATCCTTATAATATAGAACCATTAATGGATACATTACCACCTAGTATTGTAAGTGAAATGCAAAAATCGTTAAAAGATAATCGTGGTTGGGGGTCTTTTAAAATTCCAGTATGTTCATATATGATTTGGAATTTACAATCAGTTGAAGGTGTTAATAGAGTATCTGTGTTCGGAAATGAACCTGGATCAACTTGTCACTCAGATAGTAATTTAGATTTTAGAAATCAACATGGTAAATTTACATCATTACCAGGTGTACAAATGGAAATTGTACATAATATTGCTAGAAGTAATGGGATGAAAGTTACGAATAATTCGACACTATTTGGTAAAGTGGATGATAAAGATCAAACATGTTTAATTTTTCATGGTGTTGAAGGAAATGATGTAGAAACACTTAATATTAATAGAATTAGACTTAGAATTCATGCTGAAATAATAAATAACGGTAATAATGTTTTTAAAAATGACGATGTAATTACTAAATTGTATGATGGTTTTAAAAATACAGTTGATATGTTAAAACAACTTTATCCAGACCTAACCAGTAGTGATTATAAACGTTTAAGTATTTGGCAACCTGTTCCTCCAGAGGGTTATATTGCTTTGGGATTCATTTTCACAAATGATCCAGAAACAAGTAAACCAGGTGACGGGTTATGCAAATGTATTCCAGAAAATTGTGCAAAACAATTCAAGAGACGTCAATGGGATCCTGAATCAGATTTAATTTATCGTTATAAAGATAATGAACAAGATTTAGCCTTTTATCGCAACCCTTATTTAAATACTTTAGTTGTTATGGATGAAAAAAAACAAAATGGAGTTTTTAAAGGGAAAACACCTAATCATCTTAATTATAGAACAGTTAAAGATAGTAAGAAATGGGAATGTTTTGATATAATACCATGTATTAAAGAGTGTGATTATGTTAGTAGATTAGAGGATGCTGATAAGAGAGCTAGAAATGTGTGTAAGGCGTATAGTGGATTGGAGAATCAATATTTTGAGAAAGAGGAATATCGCAAGAGTATTTTGGATGAGGAGAAAAAATTGAGAGATTTGGTTAAAGAACGTCATACACACATTACATTTTTAATGGAAAAATTAAATAAAATAATGTCAGAGGAAGATTTATATAAAATGATTAATAGAGGATTAAATCGTTACAAGTTGAAAACTGATTTAGAAAAACAAAGAAAATTACATGGTCAAGTTGCTGATAAATTAATGAGTACAAAAGGTTTAGAAATTAACTGGAATGCTCCTCAAGATCTAAAAACTTTCAAAGATCTCATCCAAAGATATATTATCGCTAAATTCAGTGTTCAAACCCCTAAACGAGATTGTCCTGTGTGCAAATTACCCGAACAAGAAGGTTATGTTAAAATGGAAAATTTAGAAATGTGTTATGGATGTTTGGAAGATGTTGTTAGAGAACTAGTCAATAAAAAGAAAGCTGAAGGATCTGTTCCTCAAGAATTAAAAGAACTTGAAGATAAAATAATGGCGAAAAATAAATAAAATTGAACACATAAATTATTATATTGATATATTATATTTATTTTACAGATGTATTTTGCAATATCACCTAACGAACTAGATAAGTATCATAATACATATTATGCTAATATTTTTAATGAAAAAAAAATATTGTGTAATGAAAATATTAATCGTGGTATGAAATATGTTACAATTGTTATTAAAATTTTAAAAAAAAATATAGTATATAATATTCACAGTGATGAATATGATATATTTAGTATAAATGTGATTAAAAAGTGTAATCTCAAAATGCATCAAAATTATATTGACACAATTTCAGTTGAAGGTAATATTAATTTCCTAAATCAACTAAAAAAATTAAAAAGAGATTTAATGGTAACATGTTCAGATTATGCATTAGAAACTTTATCTGGAAATGGTAGAGTTGATGTTATAGAATGGTGGTTTAATAATGGCCTAAAACTAAAAAATGCACCTTTTGAAGCATTAAATGCAGCATCTAGACATTGTCACATTAATGTTTTAGAATTTTGGAAAAAATCTGGTTTGAGTTTATTATATTATGAATTTCCATTAAATGGTGCATCAGGAAATGGTCATGTCAATGTTTTAGACTGGTGGTTAAATAGTGGATTAGAATTAAAATATTCAGAAACTGCTTTGGATGATGCTTCTAGAAATGGTCACCCAAATGTTTTAGACTGGTGGAAAAACTCTGGATTAGAATTAAAATATTCAGAACGTTCATGTGATAATGCATCTAAAAATAGACACATTAATGTTTTAAATTGGTGGATGAAAACATCCGGAGTACCATTAAAATATTCCGTATGTGCATTAGATTGGGCTCATATTTATGGTGATATTGATGTACTCAAATGGTGGAAAAATAGTAGATTACCATTAAAATACTCTGAATATACATTGGATACAGCTTCGTCTAATGGTTATATTGATGTGTTAAAATGGTGGTTCAGTTATAGTGGTTTAGAATTAAAATATTCAGAAAAAGCATTAGACCTAGCATCATATTATGGTAATGTTGATGTACTAAATTGGTGGAAAAATAGCGGGTTACCATTAAAATATTCTAAAAATGCATTTGATGATGCTTCCATAAATGGTCATATTAATGTACTAGAGTGGTGGATAAATAGTGGATTACATTTAGATTATTCTGATAGGGCACTATCATGCAACAATAAGGTATTACGTTGGTTAAAAAAATCAAAATTATTAGATGAAAATGGTATGCGCCCGAAATATCATATGAAAATTACTCGTGTCGATTATACAACTCATAAAATGAATCAGTAAAAAAAATCAAAATTATTCAGAAACACGTAAATTATTTTTAGTTAGTTATTGCTGCGTAAAAATTGAACGATATTTATTATTATATTTTTTATTAAATGTATTTTGTACGAAGTCGTGGTTCACAATATAATTATAATAAAAAAGAACAGGTATTATACAAAACTGGTAAAAATATTATTGAATCAAATAAATCTGGGTATCTTTATTCCGATAGATATGGTGATGGAATCGAGATATATAACTATCCAATTCCATATTTTTGGGGTAGCTGTGATATAGATCCTAGTTCTGAATATACTAGAATTGTACTTAAATTAAAATATAAAGATGAAAATACTTTGGAAGTTATATTAAGTGATGAATATAATATATATGATCCTAATTTTATTAAGAAGATTATTAAGTTAAACATAAATTTTAAAATTAGAGAGAGTTATATTTATATGGCTTCGTGCAGGGGGTATATTGATGTTTTAAATATTTTAAAAAAATATTTTCGTGATGATCAATTCACGGAAAGATTTTTAACAGAACATTTAGATTTTTTATCAGAGACTGGTGATATTCAAATGTTAAATTGGTGGAAAGATTCCGGATTAAAATTAAATTATTCTAGCAACGCCATGATAAACGCATCAACATATAAACACATAAATGTTTTAAATTGGTGGTTAAATAGTGGATTACCGTTAAAATATACAGTTAATAATTGGATGAGACAATATGCGTCCGTGTTAGACGCGATTGATATGGCATCACTAAATGGTCATATTGATGTTCTAGATTGGTGGTTACAATCTGGATTACAGTTGGAATATTCTGATTTAGCTTTGAGTTTAGCATCGTGTTCTGGTCATATAGATGTTTTAAAATGGTGGAAAAATTCTGGTTTAAAATTAAAATTTTCTAATGAATCTAATATTAAATCATACGGACACATACCACAATCCATAAAATTATCATATTACGGATGGCCATTAGATATGGCTTCTGCAAACGGTAGAATTGATATTTTAGATTGGTGGATTAATAGTGAACTCAATATACAGTATTCTTCAAATGCATTGGATTGTGCTGCTCAAAATGGACATATACATGTTTTGGAATGGTGGGAGCATTCTGGATTAGAATTAATATTTTCCGGATATGCATTTTCTAGGGCATCTTCTAATCGTCATATTAATGTGTTAAACTGGTTGAAAAACTGTAAAACACTAAATAAAAGTATTCTAAATGATAGGAGTATGAATATTGATAGAATTAGTGATTCAGATTTAAATTATGGACCTCCTTTAGATGTGGCATCATCTGAAGGCTATGTAGATGTATTAGATTGGTGGTTAAAATCTGGGTTTGACTTGGGATCAAAATATTCAGAAAATGCGATAAATTGGGCGTCTAAAAAAGGTCATATTAATGTTTTAGAATGGTGGAAAAATAGTGGATTAGAATTAAAATATGATACAATAGCTTTATATCATGCGTCTTCTGAAGGTCATGTTGATGTTTTGGAATGGTGGAAAAACTCAGGATTAAAATTGAAATATTGTGATATGGCAATGAAAAAAGCATCTGTAAATGGTCATATTAATGTTTTGAATTGGTGGTTGAAATCTGGATTAAAGTTAAAATATTCAAATGATAGCATTGATGGGGCATCACAAAATGGCAATATTGATGTTTTGAATTGGTGGTTAAATAGTGGATTGGAGTTAATTTATTCAAGAAGATCATTAGTTCTTGAAAACGATGACACTGCTGTTTTAGATTGGTGGGTAAATAGTGGATTGCCTCTTAAATATTGTGAAGAAGCATTACTTAATGCATTTAAACATACACATATTAATGTTCTGGAATGGTGGAAAAAATCTGGATTGCCTTTAAAATATTATAAAAATACTATGTCGAATTACGGCAATGAGTACTATAAGAAATCATTGGAATGGTGGACAAATTCAGGATTACATTAATAAACATTAATAAACATTAATAAATCAAATCAACGCCTAAAAATAACGTAGTATAGATGTTTAAAAATTGAAATACATTAACAATTTACATTTTTTTTTTATGTATTTCGTAATAGACAATGGGTCTTATAAAACCGGATCAAATTATCTCAAGGGATGCCTTTCATTTAAAAAATTTCTCAAACTGGATAAGGATGATGTAGATTCTAATACTTTTATGGGGACTTCAGATACAATACTTAATGGTGTTAATTTTGATAGCTTATATCTAAGAATTGTAATTAAAATATGTGATATGCCAAATGTATGTAAAGTAATTCTTAGTGATAAATATGATTTATATGATATATCTATTATAACCAGGTTTAACTTACAAATAAAACCGTATTGTAATTATATCGTTAATGCTGGAGCTAAAGGATACACTCATATTCTTGAATGGTTAAAAAAATCTGAATTAATAGTATATGACCCGGTGTATTATCAAGATTATGCATTAACTTTACCTACAATCTATGGACATGTGAATGTTCTAGAATGGTGGAAAAATTCTGGATTTCCATTAAAATATGATCCTTTAGTACTGAATTTTTATCTTAAAAGATTTAAGAATTCTGAAGTTTTGCAATGGTGGCAAAATTCAGGATTACTTTAATACACTTTTAATACACTTTTAATACACTTTTAATACACTTTTAATACACTTTTAATACACTTTTAATACACTTTTAATACACTTTTAATACACTTTTAATACACTTTTAAGAATTATATTGTAAAAATAAAAATAAAATTGAAAACATTAAGGATATTTATTTTTTTTATAAAATGTATATTTTGATAATTAAAATATTCTGAAGATGCATTGGATTGGGCATCCCAACATGGTCATTTAGTGTTCTAGAATGGTGGAAGCATTCTAGACTAAAATTAAAATATTCTAGAGATATATTGGATTTGGGCATACCAACATGGTAATGTTAGTGTTCTAGAATGGTGGAAAAACTCTGGATTACCTTTAACATATTCAACAGATGCATTCGCCGGAGCTGTCAGGAATCGTAATGTTGATGTTATTGCATGGTGGTTATCTAGTAAATTACCAATAAAACATAACGATGATACTATTTATTTAGAAAAGTTATATCATAAAATTAGACAGTTATAATACCATAATAAAAACTAAAATACCCTAATAAAAACTAAAATAAAATTGATTACATATTTTCTTTAGTTCTCTGATTAAATAATGTATTTACTTATTGCGAATAATATGAGATTTATTAATTTTTTAGATCCTAAAATTACTTTATATCATGAACAATTTAAGAATATTAATCTAGGTGGTCATAATGAAATTGATTCTGTGCATCCTTTTGAAGAAGTAAAAGGATATATTGTAATTGCTTTATCGAATAGGAGATCAAATAGGAAAATAATAAGTGATGGATATAATTTATTAAATCTCGATGCAATTATAAAATTTAATATTAAAATTGATAATTACTATATTAGTTTGTTCTACGAATACAACAACAGTATTAATTGTATGAAATTATGTGAATACATAATTAACAAACATGATAATTTGTTATGTACCATAATAAAATATAGTTCCAAATATGGTCATGTAAAAATTCTAGAATATTGTAAAAATACATGTAAAGAATTAAAATATTCGGAAAATGCATTAGACAGTGTGTCAAAAAATGGTTACATTAATGTTCTAGATTGGTGGAAAAACTCTGGATTACCTTTAAAATATACATATGAAACATTAGATTTAGCATCAATATATGGTCATATTAATGTCTTAGATTGGTGGAAAAACTCTGGGTTAGAGTTAAGATATTCTTCTGAAACATTAGACGGTGCATCTGAACAATGTCATGTTAATGTATTAGATTGGTGGAAAAACTCTGGGTTGGAATTAAAATATTCTCAGGGTGCATTAGATTATGCTGGTGGAGTAAATGTACTAGAATGGTGGAAAAACTCTGGATTACCTTTAAAATATTCTAACGAAGCGTTTAAAAATGCTATTGAACATAATGATATTGATATTATTATATGGTGGTTATCTAGTAAATTACCATTAAAACATTCTGACTGTAGAGAAGCTCAAACTGTGGTATTTGAAAAGTTATATAATAAATTGGTATCTAGTTAATCACACAATAAAATTGATTGATTGATTGTTTATATTTTTATTTATATTTTACAGATTAAAGATGTATTTTATTACAACAAATTTAGATAATCGTAACTTTTCAGAGGGAATTACAACTGGAAGATTAAAAACCGGTTCAAATTATTTATATTTTTTAAGATTACATATTTACAATTTATTAAAAGATTCTTGCGAAAATAGATTTACACAAAATTACCCTTTTGTGTATAATAAAAATAAAAAATCTGATTGCTATATCCGAATCAATATGCTATTCACTAATTATAAAATACGTACAATTAATACTTATAACCGATTGAACTTATGTTTGGAAAAAAAAAATATAATTTTAAGTGATAGATATAATTTTTATGATATCAATATACTTGTGAAATTTAATATAAAAATATCTGAAAATTATATTGTGTACTTTTATGAATACAATAATAATGCCAACTGTTTAAAATTATGTAAATATGTTATTGCAAAACTATCAAATAGTTATGATAATATTTTATATAAAAATATAATATCAACTATAGTAAAATATAGTACTTTATATTGTTATATTGATATTCTAGAATATGTAAAAACGTCAGGAATATCTTTGGATGTTTTTACGTGTGAATCAATTACACATGCTTCATCACTTGGTCATACAATAGTTCTAGACTGGTTGTTCAATAGTGGTTTTGAATTAAAATATGATGAAAAAGCATTAGATATAGCATCTGAAAGAGGTCATATTAATGTTCTAGAATGGTGGAAAAATTCTGGATTACCTTTAAAATATTCTAAAAATGCATTAGACAAAGCATCATGGAATAATAATTTAGATGTATTAGAGTGGTGGGCAAACTCAGGATTAAACTTAATATATTCCGAACATGGATTCAATAATGCCTTGCTTCATACATCAGTTAAAGCTTTAGACTGGTGGACAAATAGTGGACTAGAATTAAGGTATTCACCCCATGTATTTACTAATGTTATTAAAAATTTCAGCTACAATTCTAGTTTTATTGAATGGCTTTTACGTAACAAATCAAAATTTAATTTTTTAGAAACAAACCCATCAATTCAGTACATAATTGATGGTCTATTATTTAACTGGTTAAATAAATAGATATAAATACATATAAATAAAATTGATTGTTGATTGATCTTTTTTAATTCTGATAAATAAATAACAAATAAATGTATTTTATAAAAACTGATGATAATGATTTCTATAAAACTGATCAGTATGTTACATCTGGAGATTATCATCTGTGGAAAATTAAAACTGGTGTAAACATTTCTGATATGTTCCACCTATTTCCTGCATATTCTAATATTAATCATTTATATAAATATCATATCAATATACACGAATCCAAAAAATCAGATACATATATTAGAGTTGTAATAACAAATTTACATTTTACATATATAAATAATTTATTTGGACCTAATAATTTATTAGGAATTGATAAAATGATAGTTAGTGAAAAATATAATATATATGATCTCAAAACAATTTCCAAATTTAATCTAAAAGTCTTAAATGCAAAATATATTTCTGAATTTTATAAATATAATAATAATGAAAATTGCTTAAAATTGTGCAATATCATACTGGATGAATGCAATAAATCTAGCAATACATCTATTCGTGATGAAATAGTATCATCTATACTGGAATGTAATTCTGCATATGGTTATATAAATATTTTGGAACATATTAAAAATACAGGAATATCTTTGCAAAATTGTACAGATAAAGTAATGCTTGCTGCATCTCAATGTGGACATGTTGATGTTCTAGAATGGTGGAAAAATAGTGGATTATCACTAACGTATAATAATTATGCGATGCATTTTGCATCTCAATTTGGACATGTGAATGTTCTAGAATGGTGGAAAAATAGTGGATTATTATTAAAGTATAACGATGATGCTATAGATGACGCATCTCAATTTGGTTATATTAATGTTCTAGAGTGGTGGAAAAATAGTGGATTAGAATTAAAATATTCAGCAAATTCATTAAAGAAAGCAATCGAGAATGATAGAGTCAATGTTATTGATTGGTGGATGCGAAGTAAATTACCATTGAAATATAATATTGACAGTTATGTATCTTGTCCAGCAAACTTATTTGAACTTTTATACAAATATAATAAAATTATTGATTAACTTATAATATATAATAAAATTGATTTTGCTATTATTTTTAAATTTTTTATAAGATGTATATTATTTATTATAAAAAAAAAGGGACAAATTATGGTATTTATACAGACTTAATAGGTGACAAGTATTTAATAAACATTAATTATAGTGTTTATCTTTCTAATCAATCTAGGGTTCAGATAATTATCAGGTTAAATAATAAAGTTATTTTAAGTGATGGATATAATATTAATAATCCAATAATAATTCCAAAATTAAAGTTGTACAATAATGAGGGACTTATTAATTATTCATCTCGTGAAGGTTATATCAATGTTCTAGAATGGTGGAAAAATTCTGGATTAAAATTAAAATATTCTGAATATGCATTAAATGCCGGATCTTCAAATGGTCAGGTTGCTGTTCTAGAATGGTGGAAAAATTCTGGATTACCTTTAAAATATGATAAATCCGCATTAAATTGGGCATCCGCATTTGGTCACGTTGCTGTTCTAGAATGGTGGAAAAATTCTGGATTAGAATTAAAATATTCTGAAAATGCATTAAATGGTGGATCTTCATGGGGTTACGTTGCTGTTCTAGAATGGTGGAAAAACTCTGGATTAGAATTAAAATATGATGAAAATGCATTAAATAGGGCATCTTCAAATGGTCATATTAGTGTTTTAGAGTGGTGGAAAAACTCTGGTTTACCATTAAAATATAATGAATATGCATTGGATTGGGCATCTGAAAAAGGTCACATTAATGTTCTAGAATGGTGGAAAAATTCAGGATTGGAATTAAAATATTCTAAAGATGCTATAGATTTAGCATCTAAACAAAATCATATTAATATTCTAATTAATGTTCTAGAATGGTGGAAAAATTCAGGATTGGAATTAAAATATTCTGATAAAACACTAGATTCGGCATCTGAACAAGGTCATATTAATGTTCTAGAATGGTGGAAAAATTCTGCATTAGAGTTAAAATATTCTGCTTATTCATTGGTTGGAGCTATAAAAAATAATCATATTGAGATTATTGATTGGTGGATGCGAAGTAAATTACCATTAAAACATAATGCAAATACCACTATATTTGAGCGTTTATACGAATTTTATACGAATACAATAAAATATTAAAAAATTGAATTTTATGGATATTTTAAAAAATTCTATGCATTATCTGGATGAACTCAAGATTAGAATTTAAAACATCAATAAAATTGATTTTGATATTTATTTTTTGAATTTTTTATAAGATGTATATTATTTATTATAAAAAAAAAGATACAAATTATGGTATTTATAAAGACTTAGTGTATGATCACTATTTAATAAACATCAATGATAAGTATAATGTCTATCTTTCTAGTAAATCTTGGGTTCAGATAATTATCAGGTTAAATAATAAAGTTATTTTAAGTGATCGATATAATATTAATAGTCAACTAATAATTCTAAAATTAAAGTTGTATAATAATGATACACTTGTTAAGTATGCATCATGTGAAGGTTATATTAATATTCTAGAATTGTGCAAAAATTCAGGATTAGAATTAAAATATTCTGGAAGAGCGTTAAATAATGCCTCCGGAAAAGGTCACGTTGCTGTTCTAGAATGGTGGAAAAATTCAGGATTAGGATTAAAATATGATAACACCGCATTAAATACTGCCTCCGATAAAGGTCATGTTGCTGTTCTAGAATGGTGGAAAAATTCAGGATTAGAATTAAAATATGATAAAGATGCATTAAATTGGGCATCACAAGAAGGACATATTAATGTTCTAGAATGGTGGAAAAACTCTGGATTACCTTTAAAATATAATGAAAGTGCATTAAATTCGGTATCTCAAATAGGTTATATTAATGTTCTAGAATGGTGGAAAAACTCAGGATTAGAATTAAAATATAATGAATATGCATTGGATTGGGCATCTGAAAATGGACACATTAATGTTCTAGAATGGTGGGAAAACTCTAAATTATCTTTAAAATATTCTGAATATGCATTAGCTGGGGCATCTGAAAAAGGTCACATTAATGTTCTAGAATGGTGGACAAACTCTGGATTACCTTTAAAATATGATACAGGTGCATTAAATTTGGCATCTGGAAATGGTCAAGTTGCTGTTCTAGAATGGTGGAAAAATTCTAAATTGGAATTAAAATATTCTGATAAAACACTAGATTCAGCATCTGAAAAAAATCATATTAATGTTCTAGAATGGTGGAAAAATTCTGGATTAGAGTTAAAATATTCTGAAAAATCATTGGTTGAAGCTATAAGAAATAATCATATTGAGACTATTGATTGGTGGATGCGAAGTAAATTACCATTAAAACATAATAAGTGTATAACCTATTTCGATACCACTATATTTGAACGTTTATACGAATACAATAAAATATTAAAAAATTGAATTTTATGGATATTTTTAAAAAATTCAATGCATTATCTGGATGAATTCTAGATTAGAATTTAAAATATCAATAAAATTGATTTTGCTATTTATTTTTTAAATGTTTTATAAGATGTATATTATTTATTATAAAAAAAAAGATGCAAATTATGGTATTTATACAGACTTAATAGGTGACACGCATTTAACAAACATTAATAATAAGTATAGTGTCTATCTTTCTAATAAATCTAGGGTTCAGATAATTATTAGGTTACATGATAAAGTTATTTTAAGTGATGGATATAATATTAATAATTCAATAATAATTCCAAAATTAAAGTTGTATAATAATGATACACTTGTTAAGTATGCATCATGTGAAGGTTATATTAATGTTCTAGAATGTTTGAAAAACTCTAAATTACTTTTAAAGTACGATGAACATTCTTTGGATTATGCATCTGAATATGGTCATGTTGCTGTTCTAGAATGGTGGAAAAACTCAGGATTACCTTTAAAATATGATGAATATGCATTACAATGGGCATCATGGTACGGTCATGTTGCTGTTCTAGAATGGTGGAAAAACTCTGGATTACCTTTAAAATATGATGAAAGTGCATTAAATTCGGTATCTCAAATAGGTTATATTAATGTTCTAGAATGGTGGAAAAACTCAGGATTAGAATTAAAATATGATGAAAGTGCATTAAAATGGGCATCACAGTATGGTCGAGTTGCAGTTCTAGAATGGTGGAAAAACTCTGGATTGGAATTAAAATATGATGCATGGGCATTAAATAAAGCATCTGAATATGGTCATGTTAATGTTCTAGAATGGTGGAAAAATTCTAGATTACCTTTAAAATATGATGAAAGTGCATTAAATTTGGCATCTGAATATGATCATATGAATGTTCTAGAATGGTGGAAAAACTCTGGATTAGAGTTACTATATTCTGATAAATCTCTAGATTCGGCATCACGTAGTGGTCGTATTTATATTTTAGAATGGTGGAAAAACTCTGGATTAAAGTTAAAATATTCAGAAAAATCATTGGTGGGAGCTGTGGAAAAAAATCATATCAAGATTATTGATTGGTGGATGCGAAGTAAATTACCATTAAAACACTCTATGTCTACTTATTCCTTTTATAGTACCACTATATTTGAGCGTTTATATGAATACAATAAAATATTAAAAAATTGAATTTGATATTACCTTTATATAAATATTAAATGCGGACACATATGTTTAAAATGTACATGTATACTGTTATAAATGAACTTGATGATTCTTTTGGTAAAATAGGGTTATATTCTCATCCTCTCAATATTCCATATACTACATTAGACAATTTACACTATTTATATAATTATGGAACTACTTTGGGTAATTGTAATGCATGGATTAGAATTGTTAAAATACCTGATGATGCATTAGTTATTGATATGCAAAATGATAAAATTAAGAAAAGTGACAAATTGTTTTTAGGCAAAAAATATCGCCTTTATGACATTGAAACTCTTAAGATTTTTAAATCTTATCTCAAAATTACATCAGAATATATTAATAATGTATGTATTTTAGGTAAAGTAAATGTTCTAGAATTCTTAAAAACTCATAATTTACTATTAGAATATAATTATTGGGCTATGGATTATGCTTCTTATTATAATCATACTACAGTGCTAGAATGGTGGAAAAATAGTGGATTACCTTTATTATATTCTAAAAATGCTATTCGTTTTGCGGAACAGTGTAACAGTAAAGAAGCCCTAGAATGGTGGAAAAAATCAGGATTAATTAAAAAATACCCAGTTGAAGAACTATTAAAACAATTTGATGTTATTAAATGGTGGTTACGTGTAAAGTAAAAATCTAAAGTACTTTAGATTTGATTAATTGTTGATCAATTGTCGATCATTAAAAATTGATTATTTTTATTTTAGCAGTATTATTTTAATGCATATTTTACTAGCATCTACCGGAAAGAGTGATATTTTTTGTGAATATCCAAATCTACATATATCGTTAAATAAACCTGGATATAATTCAGCAACATCTAATGAAAAGTGTCTCTTGAAAAAAAAATTATAAAAATTTTAATTTTAATGAAAGCATATATAATTCAAATATTTGCTCGGATGTAGATACTAGTTTTATGATTCTAATAATTCCAAATTTTAACATGGTTAAACAATATACTAATATACGAACAGGTACATACACATTTGTTGATGGATTTATATTGAGTGATAAACATAATATGTTCGATATCAAAATAATTAAAAAATTAAAATTATACCTTTTAGATGGTTTTATAGACTGTGCAAGTGTTCTAGGTCATATACATATTTTAGAATGGTGGAGAAATTCAGGATTACAATTAGAGTATTCATCATTAAATGCTATGCATGGTGCGTCGCGTAACAACAAGATTAATGCACTAGAATGGTGGAAAAAATCAGGATTAGAATTAAGTTATTCTTCTTGGGAAGCATTAAAAATAGCTTCCTTAAATAACCACATTAGTGTGCTTGAATGGTGGAAAAATTCAGGATTATCTTTGCAAGTAAATCCGTATCAAATGTTTCTTGAATTATTAATAACTTATTTTGAAAGGGGTTTAATGGATGTTTTAAGATGGTGGAAACATTCAGGATTCCTTTTACATTCACACGAATATCCAAATCCAATACCATATATTACATGTGATATAGATAAAGCATATGATAAAGATTATACTGACTTGATAGATTGGTTTATTAGTCTTAAAATATATAAAATAGTTTACACAAATATTCCAGTAGATTATGCATCAAAGATGTGTAATTTAAATGTCCTAGAATGGTGGAAAAAATCTGGATTACCATTAAAGTATTCTGAAAAAGCATTAGATAATGCATCAAAACATGGTCATATAAATGTTCTAGAATGGTGGTTTAATAATAATTTACCTTTAAAATATACTAAATGTGCAATTGATAATGCTTCTAGACATGGTCATATTAATGTCCTAGAATGGTGGATTAATAGTAATTTAGGGTTACAATATTCTAAATATGCCTTAAATATGACAATTAAAAAAAGGAATGAAAAGACTCTTAATTGGTGGATAAATTCTGGATTACCTCTTAAATATTCTTGCAAATACAAAGACATTATAAATATAAAAATACCTAAAAAGACAAAAATATATTCATATTATATTCTTTAATCTTTATTGTTGGGGCATACTGGATGACCTTCTACCCCAATAGGACCATCTTGACCTTTATCACCAGGTCTTCCGATCATTCTCCATTCAGTTTGATAAGCTGAAAAAACTACTATTCCTGTCATAATTACTATATTGAGTATCATTAAAATAATTAATGTTTTCATTATAGTAGTGGTTTCACCTAAAACACTTAAATGTGTCTTCAAATAACTATAAATTAGATGCAAAATTAAACAAAAAAATAGTATAAATGTTAATTTTATTACAAGCATAAATCCTTTAATATTCTTTTAATATTCTTTTAATATTCTTTAATATCCTTCAGATATAAAAATTAAACTATTTTATTTTTCTCTCTCCAAAATAACTTCGCCATAAATAACATAGCATTTTGATAAGTTCCTCCATGCGTTAACCGAAATTTTATATAAAATTAGACAAATAAATGGTCCAGATAACAACTCTATCAAATTCATATTTATGTTTAATATTTATGTTTAATATTTATGTATATATTTTGATTTTTTTTTACTATTCTTGATAAATTATTTAATGTAAAAACTGAATGTATTTATCAATTATTTATTTTATTCAAAGTTTGAATAAACATGGATAATGAAAAAATGCTTGAAAAAAAATTATTGTTTAAGATTACAAATCAAGAAGAAAATCATAATGGGTTTCAATATACAACTGGTATAAATATTTTAGATAAACCTTTTGAGTTTGCAGGATCTTGTGTTAAGGGTGGTCTTTACTTTACTGATAAAGAAAATTTACATTGGTTCTATATGTATGGAATTTGGGTTCGAGTTGTTAAAATACCTGATGGTGCAAATGTTGTAGAAGATCCTGATAAAAGCATTGGGCGAAAATGGCGGGCTGATCAAATTGAATTGTGTGAAAGATATCCATTATATGATGTTAATACTATTATCCAATTGAAGCTCACGATTACAGAACAATATATTATAAATGCATGTTCATTGGGTAAAATTGATGTGTTGGATTATTTGCAAAGTTCTGGATTATTTTATCATGATTACGGTACAATATTACAGCGTCCCAAATGTAGTGATAAGGATTGCTTGTATGCAGCCGCTGACAATGGTCATCTTGACCTTTTAATATGGTGGAATAATTCTGGATTACCTTTGACAACATCAAAAAATGCACATTTTTCATATTCTGATAATGTTATTGGCATGGCATCTAAAGCGGGTAATGTTAAAATATTACAATTGTGACTCGATAGTGGATTGCCTATACATTATGATACATATCCGATGAATATTGCATCTCACAACGGTCATATTAATGTTCTAGAATGGTGGCAAAACTCTAGATTACCTTTAAAATATGATAGGTGTGCCATACATTCAGCATTAGCAAATAATCATAAACATGTGTTGGTATGGTGGAAAAATAGTGGATTACCTTTAAAATATTGTAAAAACACAATATTACTTAATGCACTAAACGTTGATATACTGAATTGGTTGGTTTCAAGTGGATTATCTTTAGAATATTCAGATGATGATATTTCTAATGCATTGATTAATGCATCTACAAACGGTCGCATCGATATTTTACAATGGTGGAAAGATTCAGGATTTACATTAACATGTTCTCCAATTGCATTACAGGAGGCATCTAATCGTGGTCATATTCATGTTTTACAATGGTGGAAGGATTCTGGAATACCTTTGGAATATAATAATACAGTATTATCTCATGTGTCACAAGTAGAGGTTTTAAATTGGTGGTTAAATTCAGGATTACCATTAAAGTATTCTTGGGAAGCATTGAGAACGGCGTCAATGTTTGCTCGTATTGATATTTTACAATGGTGGAAAGATTCTGGATTACCTTTGAATGTTCCAAAGAATATATTGGATATATCTTTTTGTAGTAATAGGACTATTGTTCAAAAATGGTGGGCAGATTCAGGATTATTATAAAGGATTATTATAATAATATTAGACATAACTAACTAACATATTTGGGTATATTTAATTTAGATCAAAATAACAACGAAAAAATTGAATATTATATGATTATAAGATTATAATAATAATAATCATATAAACAATAGTAAAGATGGATACTACAACTGATAACGACCCTTCCATTACGACTTTGAAAGGACCTTACTTTCTTGTCGACCGTGATCCAGAATATTATAAGAAGAATTTTAGTACTTGCTATGTGGAACCACCACAAAATTGTGGTGATGAGACACTTATTACAAAAAATCTTAAAGATCTATCGCGTTTTTACAGATGCGGACAACATGTGAAAGTTGTGTATATCCCTGATGGTACACCGATTGTTCAAGCTTATTGGGGTAGGGACCTCTATCTTTGTAAGGACAGTGACCTTATACTTACAGGCATGTATGACTTGTATAGTGTTGATGCTATTATTGCATTGGATCTTACAATTACCCCAGAATATATTAATGAAGTTTGTGCATTGGGATTGGTTCATATTCTTGACTTTCTTGTATCTTCTGGGTATAAATTTGAATATGATGATTGGGCATTGTATTATGCATCAATCAATAACAAACCAGAGGTTTTGACATGGTGGTTTAATAGTGGATTGCCTCTGAAATATTCCACACTTTGTATGGATGGTGCGTCTCGAAACGGGCATCATGAAATTCTTGAATTGTGGAAAAACTCTGGACAACCGCTAAAATATGGTGATATTGCAATGGCATGGGCCTCTGCAAATGGCCACGTTAAAGTTCTCCAATGGTGGCAAGATTCAGGATTAAAACTCAAGTACATTAAGTATACACTAACTTGGGCAACAAGTTTTTGTCAAATTGATGTTCTAGAATGGTGGAAAAATTCTGGATTGCCACTACCATTTCCATCTAATCTACTCGATGGTGCTCAAAGGAATGGTCACTCGTGTGCTATAGTGTGGTGGGATAATTCTGGATTGCCTTATCAACGTGACAATACAAATGACACTAATGATAAGCGTTTGATGGAATACGTTACAGCTTTTTAACTTTGATCTCAATACCTAAATATTAATTAATAAAACATAATTAATAATTACATTTTTTATTTTTGATCATATAATATTGTTTAAAAATTGATCATACGATTAATAATCTATAAAATAACATCTTAAATGTCATTGCAAGGACCTTTCTTTTCCATTACTCATACATTAATATATTATGAAAAACATTTTAAAAATATTTATGAAGAACCACTGGAAAATGTTGGTATTCAAACATTAATCGTGCCATATGAAAAAATTCATGAATTCTACAAATGTGGAGAATATATTTATGTTCTATATGTACCTCATGATGTACTCACAACAGATTCTCTGAATTATCCAGGCTGCAAACTGTGTAAGACTAGTCAACTTGTAATTACTGGGAAATATCATCTGTATAATGTAAATACTATTAAAACATTAAATCTCAAAATAACGCCTGAGTATATTAATGATGTTTGTTCATTAGGATTGATTGATATTCTAGACTTTCTAGTAACCTCAAATTACTCATTTGAATATGATGATTGGTCTTTATATTATGCATCAGTTAGTAACCAAGAAAAAGTTCTGAAATGGTGGTTCAATAGTGGTTTGCCTCTGAAATATTCTACAAGTGCTATGGATTGTGCATCCGATCGTGGTTACACAAATATTCTTCAACTGTGGAAAGACTCAGGAGTGCGACTAGCATATACTGGTCTTGCTATGGCATATGCCTCCAAAAATGGTCATGTTAATGCACTCCAATGGTGGAAAGATTCTGGATTAACAATTCGATACCTTAAGTATGCACTAACTTGGGCAACAAGTTTTAATCGCATTAATGTTCTAGAATGGTGGAAAGATTCTGGATTACCATTAGCATATCCATCTAATTTACTTGATGGTGCTGAGGAATATGGTTGTCAACAGTCTATACAATGGTGGAAAGATTCTGGATTACCTTATCATCGTGATAATACACATGATGATGATTTGAAGGATTTTGTTGATGATTTTTAACACTTGGATATTATTTAATTATTACTTAATAATCCCTATTTAATAATTATTTTTTATTTTGATAATCTTGTATTAGTAATAAAAAATTGATTGAAATATCAAGATTTTGAAATATCAAGATTAAAATGCCATTAAGGGGACCTTTTATTACTACAACAAATGATAATAATATTACAACATTAGACAAATTGGATTATGATGACTCTGAATATATTCAGATTCTATACTTATCTGATTCCAAAGATGTTCAAACTACAAATAGTAAATCAATTATACAATGTCAAAAGTATCCACTTTATGATATAAATACTATACAAAAATTAAATCTTAAGATTTCACCTAAATATATTAATAATGTATGTAAACTGGGAAAAGTAGAAATTTTAGAATTTTTAGTATCCTCAAATTATCCATTTGAATATGATAAATTGGCGTTGTACTATGCATCAATTTGCAATCAAGAATCAGTTTTGAAATGGTGGTTTAATAGTGGTCTAGAATTAAAATATTCCTCTAGTGCAATTGATGATACTTCTGGACTAGGTTATATTAACATTCTTCAATTATGGAAAGATTCTGACAATTATTTAATGTATTCTGGTGCGGCTATGACTAATGCATCTAGAAATGGATGTGTTAATGTTTTACAGTGGTGGAGAGATTCTGGATTAGCAACTCTTTACAACGCGAATGTATTAGAACTAGCATCAGATAATAATCATATTGATGTTTTAGATTGGTGGAAAAAATCAAAATTACCGCTGGTGTATTCTCCACATGTAATTGATGGAGCTCGCAAAAAAAAATATACTGATGTCTTACAGTGGTGGAATTACTCAAAATTATTAAATTGTTGGGACATCAACAATTTGTAATTTCTTCTGGTTTTATCGGAAAAAATTCAGTATTTTGATAATATTTAGGTTGGTCATATAAATTTGGTTCATTTATAATAATATCTTCATAAATTATACTAGGTCTATAATTAATATAATCTTTCATTCCTTTCATTATTTGTGCAATAGATACATCTTCATCCATTTTTCCATATCCACAACATAAAGATGTAAAAATAATATCTATTTCTTTTATATTTTCCTTTTTATTTAGTAAAATATTATATAAAATTGCCATTGTAGCATAATAAGCATTTTGTGTATTTGAAACATTTTGTGGTAATAACATTGTGGGAGAAACAACTAGAGCTTTATTACCTTTATCCACTATAATAGAACTACCAATAGGTAAATATGGTTTTCCAACTATACTTGTAATGTTTAACTTTTTTACAATATTTTTAACTTCTTTTTCAATATCTGGGAAAATAATTCTACTTAAAGCATAATCAATACCTCCATCCATAAAACATAAACTATTTGCTGGAGACACATAATACGTTTTTTTATGTTGATTTGGAACATAATCTTGAATTTTCATAGTTTTTGCTTCAAATCCATATTTTTTTATTTTTTCAGTATATGTTTCATTTAATGAAATAAATATTATAGGCATTTAATACTCAATATTTATATTAAATACTATAAATAAACGCAAGTATGTATCCAAAAAAGGTATTACTAGAACATTCTAGTTTTTTACTTTTATTCACTAGAAAGTTTCTAAAACATATTATTCTAGATCCATTACATCTGGAACATTCTAAAATTTTTACTTTATGTTCTAGAAAGTTTTTAAAACATATTATTCTAGATCCATTACATCTAGAACAATCTAAAATTTTTACTTTTGTGTCCTAGAAAGTTTTTAAAACATATTATTCTAGATTCATTATATCTAGAACAACTTAAGATTTTTACTTTTATGTTCTAGAAAATTTTTAAAACATATTATTCTAGATCCATTACATCTAGAACAATCTAAAATTTTTACTTTTGTGTCCTAGAAAGTTTTTAAAACATATTATTCTAGATTCATTATATCTGGAACAATCTAGATTTTTTACTTTTATGTTCTAGAAAGTTTCTAAAACATATTATTCTAGATCCATTACATCTAGAACAACTTAAGATTTTTACTTTTATGTTCTAGAAAGTTTTTAAAACATATTATTCTAGATCCATTACATCTAGAACAATCTAAAATTTTTACTTTTGTGTCCTAGAAAGTTTTTAAAACATATTATTCTAGATTCATTATATCTGGAACAATCTAGATTTTTTACTTTTATGTTCTAGAAAGTTTCTAAAACATATTATTCTAGATCCATTACATCTAGAACAACTTAAGATTTTTACTTTTATGTTCTAGAAAGTTTTTAAAACATATTATTCTAGATCCATTACATCTAGAACAATCTAAAATTTTTACTTTTGTGTCCTAGAAAGTTTCTAAAACATATTATTCTAGATCCATTACATCTAGAACAACTTAAGATTTTTACTTTTATGTTCTAGAAAGTTTTTAAAACATATTATTCTAGATCCATTACATCTAGAACAATCTAAAATTTTTACTTTTATGTTCTGGAAAGTTTCTAAAACATATTATTCTAGATCCATTATATCTGGAACATTCTAAAATTTTTACTTTTATGTTCTGGAAAGTTTCTAAAACATATTATTCTAGATCCATTACATCTAGAACAATCTAAAATTTTTACTTTAGTGTCCTAGAAAGTTTTTAAAACATATTATTCTAGATCCATTACATCTAGAACATTCTAAAATTTTTACTTTTATGTTCTGGAAAGTTTCTAAAACATATTATTCTAGATCCATTATATCTGGAACATTCTAAAATTTTTACTTTTGTGTTCTGGAAAGTTTTTAAAAAGTATTATTCCAGATTGGACTGTTGCATCTAGAAAAAATCTTTCTATAAAAAAAAATTGAATTGTATAATTTTTAACTGAATTTTATAATTTTTATTTATTATAGAATGTCTGAAGAAATTTATGTACGAATCGTTTATGATCAAATGGGACATATACCTGGATTACACGTATCAAAAATGAAAGCTTTTATGTATACTACTATTGATCAAGTACATTATTATTATGATAAATCAAGTTGTTTATTATTGGAAATAGTTAAAATACCTAATGATGCAAAGGTTGACAAATTAAAAATTGAACAAAAGGGTGAAATTTACCTATCTGATAAAATTATAGTTTGCCAAAAATACCATTTATATGATATTAAAACAGCGATTACATTAAATCTTAAAATTACACCTCAATACATAAAAAATATGTATAATTTATATACAACAGATGTTTGGGATGAATTGAAAAACTCTGGATTAAAATTCGAATATGATGAATTTGTATTAAATATGGCATCTCGTTGGGGTCATATTCATATATTAAAATGGTTTAAAAATTCTGGATTACCTTTAAAATATTCAAAGGAAGCTATTGATATGGCATCTAAATTTGCTCAACTTGATGTTCTAGAATGGTGGAAAAATTCTGGATTACCTTTAAAATATACTGTAAATTCTTTATTATTTGGCTTTGGCCATATTGATAAAAATCAACAGAATGATGTTATAACGTGGTGGAAACACTCTGGATTACGACCCACATGGTAAATGTAGAATTATATTAATCCAACAATCTAATTTTATTTTTCTTTAAAAAAAAATTGAATCATGTTGATTAACGTGATTCATTCATAATTTATAATTTATTCACTAGAGAATGTCTAAACAAATTTATGTCGAATTCATGTCAGATAATAGATCTGCTAAAACAGGATTAAATATTTCAGAAACAGCTGGTTTTTATTATTATTATACCATTGAAGAATTACATCATTTATATTTCTATAAATTTGATAAATTAATCAGAATTATTAAAGTACCTGATGATGCTAAAATAACAACAAAACGTCAAAGTCGTTATTTGAATTCCGTCTCCAATGAGTATATAGATTTAGATTTTTACACATCTGATAAAATTATAGTTTGCCAAACATATCCTTTGTATGATATTAAAACAGCTATTGCATTAAATCTTAAAATTACACCTAGATACATTAAAAATATGTGTGACCTTACCAATACTAATGTTTTAGATAAGGTTGATATATGGAATGAATTAAAAAACTCTGGATTAAAATTTGAATATGATAATTATGTATTAGAGTGGGCATCACAAAATGGTTTCATTAATGTTCTAGAATGGTGGAAAAACTCTGGATTAGAATTAAAATATAATGAACGTGCATTAACATTGGCATCTGAGTATGGTCATAAAAATGTTCTGGAATGGTGGAAAAACTCTGGATTAGAATTAAAATATGATGAATCACCACTAGATTGGGCATCTTCGAATGGTCAAGTTGCTGTTCTAGAATGGTGGAAGCAGTCTGGATTAGAATTAAAATATTCTGAATATGCATTACATTGGGCATCACAAAATGGTCATCTCGGTGTTCTAGAATGGTGGAAAAACTCAGGTTTAGAATTAAAATATGCTAATAAATCAAAATTAATATATGCTAAGAGTATTGATATAATGAACTGGTGGAAAAACTCTGTATCACCAGTCCCATGGGTCACATTACGGTGTTAGACTATACTAGAGAGGTTATTTAATGATTGTTTAAAAGCATTCTAATACATATATAAAAAAATTGAATTATGTTAATCATATAAGTTTTTTATTATAAAATGTCTAAAGAAATTTATGTCCAAATAATTTCCGATAATAAATCTTCTAAAACTGGGTTGAATATAAATAAACCATTGGATCCATATTATTATGGTTATACTATCACAGAATTACATCATTTTTATGGGATGTATGATCGTATAAGAATTATTAAAGTACCTGATGATGCGAAGATAACAAAACTCTCAGCAGCAGACGTGTTTAACAAGTATAAGAATAATGATGATAAGTTTGACAAGTCTGTAAATATTTACACATTTGATAAACTTATCGAGTGTCAAACATATCCTTTGTATGATATTAAGACCGCGATTGCATTAAATCTTAAAATTACACCAAAATATATTCGCGGAATGTGTCATGCTTTTAGTGATGATGTTTTAAATAAAGCTGATATTTGGGATGAATTGAAAAACTCTGGATTAGAATTTAAATATGATAATTATGTATTAGACTATGCATCACAACGTGGCTTCATTAATGTGCTTAATTGGTGGAAAAACTCTGGATTAAAATTAAAATATACTGAATATGCATTGGATTCAGCTTCATTATTTGGTCATGTTGATGTATTAAATTGGTGGCTTAACAGTGAATTACCATTAAAATATTCTGAAAAGGCAGTGAATTCCGCATCTTCTCATGGTAATGTTAATGTCCTGAATTGGTGGTTTGATAGTGGATTACCATTAAAATATACTGAAAATGCGATTGATAATTCTTATTATAAAGATCATATTAATGTTCTTGAATGGTGGAAAAACTCTGGATTACCATTAAAATATACTGAGAAAGCTATGCATAACTCTAGTAGTATTGATGTTCTAGAATGGTGGAAAAACTCTGGATTACCATTAAAATATTTTAAAGGTGGAAGTCATTTAAATAGAATTTCTCCTGTTAGAAACTGGTGGGAAAATTCAGGATTACCATTGAACTAATTAAAAACAATAACTAAATAAAAAATAAATTATTGATCTATTCGCTAGTTTAATTTAAAATTTTTTTTAAAGAAAAATTGAATCAATATCAAATAATATAATTTTTTATCTAGAATTCATCATTTATTAACTATAAAATGTCTAAACAAATTTATGTCCAAATTATTCCAGATGATAAATCTTCAAATGAAAAAACAGGATTAAATATTTTTGAAAATCCATATTTCTATTATTGTTATACTACTAAAGAATTGCATAATTTCTATGGAGATAATAAATTAATAAGAATTATTAAAATACCTGATGATGCTAAAATAACACCTAGCAAAGGCTTTGATCGGTGGCTTTCTGGTAAATGTGTAGATGTTTGTGAATCTGATAAAATTATAGTTTGTCAAACATATCCTTTGTATGATATTAAAACAGCTATTGCATTAAATCTTAAAATTACATCAAAATACATTCGCAATATGTGTGACTTTACTAGTACTGATGTTTTAGATAAGGTTGATATATGGAATGAATTAAAGAATTCTGGATTAAAATTTGAATATGATGATTATGTATTAGATTGGGCGTCACAAAATAATTGTGTTAATATGCTTGAGTGGTGGAAAAACTCTGGATTAGAATTAAAATATAATAACAATGCAATAAACAATGCGTCAAAATATGGTAATATTAATGTTCTAGAGTGGTGGAAAAAGTCTGGATTACCATTAAAATATGATGAATGTGCAATAAATTCGACGTCTGATAATTGGGCATCAGAATATGGTCAAGTTGCTGTTCTAGAATGGTGGAAAAATTCTGGATTGGAATTAAAATATTCTGAATATGCATTAAATTGGGCATCTGCATCTGGTCGCCTAGCTGTTATGGAATGGTGGAAAAACTCTGGATTAGAATTAAAATATTCTGAATATGCATTAAATTATGCACCAAATACTAATGTTTTAGAATGGTGGAAAAACTCTGGTTTACCTTTAAAATATAATGAATGGGCATTAAATGTGATAACTAAATATGGTGAAGTTGCTCTTCTAGACTGGTGGAAAAATTCTGGATTAGAATTAAAATATGATGAATTTACAATGGATGGGGCATCTGAACGGGGTCGAGTTGTTGTTCTAGAATGGTGGAAAAACTCTGGATTACCATTGAAATATTCTGAAAAAGCTATACACAATGCATCTACAACTGGTTACACTAAGGTGTTAGACTGGTGGAAAAACTCTGGATTGCCATTGAAATATTATTTTCCTGTTATATTATCTTTAATGAAGCGACGTCCAATTGTATCGCAATGGTGGGAAAACTCTGGAATTACTACTAAACAAAAAATTAAATACTAAATAAAAAATTGAATTAAATACTAAATAAAAAATTGAATTATTAATTTAGTAAACTTAAATAAAAAGTAAATTAAAAAATGTATATCGCAATCAAATATTTTAGGTATCGCAAAGATTCTTCTATTAATAGCGCTACAGTATTTAATTCTCTAGATGGTGTAATAGAATATGCCTATGAAACTTTATCACCTGAAAAAAGGAGTAAGACTGAGAAGTTATATATTGCTTTCTATAAACCTAGAAAACCTTATAAATCAAATGATATTACTTTAATAAGTCCATCAGAATTAGATATAAATACAAGTATATATATAGAAAATGCTTTATGTGAAATAGTTATTGGCAACGATGCTTATGATGATGAAGAATATGGAAAATGTGAAGCTCGTTATGGTTATTCATCTTATGCTATCATTGTTTATGAAGCATAAAAGAAAATCTTTAAATTTATTTTATTTTTTAATTTTATTTTATATGAATAATTCTTGTTCAACTGCACTACTGCCACCCATAACATCTTTAAGATCGGCTGATCCTTCTGCTAACAGGTCATCACTTGGTTGAAAATCATCAAATGTATTATTAGCTTTCATTTCGGCTTCAATCTGAGCTGCATCTGATCCTCCACCGCTCATTCCTAGATAATCTAAGCTTACATTAATTACTTTAACATCAGCTTCTGGATTATGTGGTACTGGTCTAACTTCAGGTCTCTGGAAAGTTTGGATTGGATCTAATGATGGTTCTGGTGCTCCTATATTACTATTACTAATATTATTAGTAATACTAGATCCACCTTGTTGTTGCATAGGTTGTTGTTGCATAGGTTGTTGTTGCATAGGTTGTTGTTGCATCTCCGGTAAATTAACAGCGGGTAAAATGGTTTGTTGTTGGGGATTCATATTAGTTACAGGTTGAGTATTTTCATGAAGATTGGGAAAATTATTGAGAAACTGATTTCTATCGCCACCAGCCATATCTAACATTCTTGCTCTTTCTGTATGCATTATTTCCATACCTGTGGGTGATTCATCAGTAAAGACTGGTTTATCTTGATTTTGTTTATCTTGTTCTTCTTGTTCTTGTTCTTCACCTTGACCACCAGTTTGTTCTTCTTGATCATCTTCTTCTGATAAATTTTTTTGTTTCAAATATTCTTTAATAGAATCTAGTTCATTTCGTTCAATTTCTATTCCAATACCATCATCAACAATCGATAAATCAACCATTTTATCAGGTATATTCTTAACAATATCCGGTTTAATCTCAGATGCTTCGGATCTCAATCTAATAGAAATACCTATACCTTCACATTCCTGAATTAATAATTTAGCACAATAAGGCATATAAGCTCTAAAGAATTCAGTTTGATCCTGTTTATAAGTATTAAGACCAAGAATTTGCTGACGACTGAAATCATTATTTTTCTTGTAATAACCATCAACATCCAACGTTTCAGCTATATCATAATCCAAAGGACCATCAACATCAGGACTCATAAATAGATTTTCACTTGGATTAACAATAGCCATTCTACCTGATTTATTACATATATGAGTGTAATATTTGTCTGAACGTTCCATCATAGATTCTTTTAAGAATCCCATAATACCGTGAGAAATAATGGCATCACGTTCCATTTCACCAATTCTGCCACCACCACCAAGGGCGCGACCAGCATAAGGTTGTCTTTCGCGAACTGTATAACCGCCACCCATTGTAGATAAATCTTCTTCATTACGTGATCCAGCAGGACGACTATGAATCTTATCATCAACCATTTGTTTGAATCTTTGGTAATAAACTGGACCCAAGAATACATTGGCATTAATCTGACGACCATCTAAACCATTATATAACACTTGATTACCGTACGCTTCAAATCCATTTTCTTCTAATTTCTTTCCGATAGCATCAATATCTTTTGGAATAAAACCAGTACCATCTGCAACTAATCCTAATTCAGCCGCTAATTTGCCATAAACTGTTTCGATCATTTGTGCGTTAGTCATACGTTTTGGGAATGCACCTGGATTAATAATAATATCTGGTCTGACACCATCTTTAGTGTGTGGCATTTCTTCACGTGGTATAATATTACCTAAAACACCTTTTTGTCCATAACGACTACCAATCTTATCACCCAAGGTAGGTAAACGTTCTTTAACTGTTCTAATTTTAACTAATCTAGTTTTAGTATCATCAACATAACATGTAAATACTTTGTCAACCATTTCACCAGCACCTTTAACTACAACCGAAATATCCTTTGGTGGTTCATCACCTCTAGTTAATTTAACATATTTACCAATCATAACTTCATCACCCTTGCAATATGTCCCTTCCCTAATGAATCCATATTTATCTAAATGAGAATAATCTTGATATTGTTTGGGTTGCACTTCGTCTAAATCATCAGTTCCTTTATTAGTTTCAGGATTATAGAAATATTCAAAAGTACCAGTTTTAGAATCTTGTTTCTCAGTTTGCTCATAACCCTTATAATATGATATTCTCAATAATCCCAAATCAATTGAATCCTTACAACATATAACTGAATCTTCTTGATTATAACCAGTATATGAACACACTGCAACCATAATATTTTGTCCATGTCCCAATCTATCATTGAAAATATATTTACCCGTTCTAGTATTACATAATGGTTTCTGAGGATTTGATAATACTAACGCTGTTGTTTCCATACGATTCATATAATTGGTAGCATATGGTGACGCTGCTTGTTTGCATTGACCAATACCATAAACATTACGGGGCAATTGATTGTGTTCTGGGAATGGAATAGCTTGAGATAGGGGGCTTAATGTCATTGCGGGGTGTAATTCTGAATGAGTATAATCGAGATATTCACTACCTAGATTGACTGTAGAGGATAACATTACATTTTCCATTTCGTTGTTATCTAAATATTCAATTACACCTGAATGGGCTTTTAAATCTCCCAATATATCATTTTTGTTGTATCCTACAGTTTCAGGGTGATAATAGTCGTTATGCATGTATGGTATAGGTTTTGTCTTCTTTTTTGATCCAATAATAAAATCCTTCCATTCAATCTTACCATCTTTGAGATCATTAATCATATTTTGGGTAATTAAATGTTGGTTATTTTCGACAATATAAAGTGGTCTTGAACAACGACCACCATCACTCAAACAAATAATTTCATTATCCTTAATTCTCCACGAAATAGAAGTATATAAATTAATTAAACCGTTTCTTCTCAAAAGTCTCATCCATGTCAACAATTTTAAAGGTTCCGTATGAACACCTAACCATTTTCCATTTAGAAAAACCTTAGTTTGTTTATAATATAAAGTATGATGAAGATCTGATAATGGTATTAAACCACCATCTTTTATAGCTTGAAATAATGGTTCACTAGAAGAACCCGCTGTTATATGTGTAGTACATGTAAAATGTTTCTTAATACCTACATTAGAACCATCCATAATATCAATTGGACACATATAACCATATTGAGTTCCATGTAAACGACGTTGTTCAATTTGGACACGTGTTCCAGTATCATTTGGTGTTACTAAACGTCTTATTTGAGACATATAAGTAAAATAACCACGACGATCAATTTGTTGAATAACACCCTTTTTTAAAGAAGTACCACCTGGATTACTCATAGTACCTGTTCTAAATGCCGTTAATACCATTTTTTCGGTTGATGCGGGTTGAAAAATAAGTTTTACATTGTTTTCATTAACCATATTGACAATTAGATCCCCTTTTAGTTCATTATAACCGAATTCGAAATCAGATGAAATCTTATTACGACAATCATATTGAAGTTGCTGGAAACCATCACGAAACAAATTTGCAATCATAAAACCAGACAAATCAATACGTTTATATACAAAACTATCACGATCTGTCTCATTTTTAATACCTAATACAACCTGAAGCAATTGATTAACACAATAACCTAAATATAAAGCCTTTTCATGTAAATCATTACCTACATGGGGATATAAATTGTCATAAATTGTTTTGAATAGGACAGCTAAACGTTTTTGACGATTGCGATGAATATCACCGACATCACTGGAATCCATCTTTCTTACAAACTTTTCTAAATAAATTAGAGCGGACATTTGATCATAAATCATTACGTTATCTTCATTATCTAGTGAAGCTCTTAAAAATTCAGTACCTTGTTTGGCAAATTGATCATCCAAATTGTGAAAAATATATTCTAATATTTCTTTGTCTGTTTCTACACCTAGAGCTCTAAATAAAACAAATAAAGGAATCATTTTAGCTCCTTTATCAGACTTTCCAGCTTTAAAATATGGATTGTCAACCATAATTTCATTAGTACCTTGTAAAACATATAAATATGTGTTACGAGCATAACGAAATTCAGATGGTACTGATTTTACTTCGGCCATATATTGAAAATCTGGATGACCTGATTTGTTTATGTAAAGAACATTTTCAGATTTACGTTCTCTAGATACACATACCTTTTCACGACCATCTATTATAAAATATCCACCTTGATCATAAGCACATTCACCGAATTTTTTTAATGCTTCTTTTGATACTTTATCTAAAACACATAAAGATGAATGTAACATAATTGGAACACGACCAATATTAATTCGTTTAAATGGTATTGGACTGAAAGTTTGTAAAATTACTTGACCCGCTTGTTTAACTTCATATTCTATCTCAATATCGCAAAACACATTAAAAGCATATGTTAAGTTTTTAAGACGAGCCTCATTCGGATACATTGGTTTAACTTCTTCTTTCAAAGAATCATAAATTATCGGTCTACTTATCTCAAATTGATCCTTATTTCTGCCACCATAATAAATTTTTATTAAATAGGCAATGTCATCATTTTCTTTGTCATTTAATGCAATATATTGAGGATTCGATTGTTTATCATTGAAAATATCATAAATCTTATTTTCAGTAAAATCATTAAAGGAATCTAAATGATGTTTTGTAATATAGTTTTGGGTTGTTTCAAAATAGTTTGATATAACTTCCCATGTGTCTTTTTCCAGATTCATTTCTTTACCTTTATCTTTATCTTTACATTTATAAACTAAAAAAAATTTTAATTTCTACGTCTCTTTTTTAATTTAATTAATTTTTAGTATTTTTCTGTTTATTTTCATAACTTTTAATAGTATTTTCCAATAAACTTACTATTGTCATTGGTCCTACACCGCCTGGAACTGGTGTTATCATTTTAACAACATTTAGTGAGTTACTTTCTACGTCTCCTACTAAATTATAGCCTTCTGTTTTTTCTGGTTTTTCTACAGCATTAATTCCGACATCGATTACTACATTTTTTTCATTTAACCATGAACTTTTAATGAATGAAGGTTTTCCGACAGCTACTATAACAATATCTGCATCACTTAAATATTTAATAAGATCTGTCTGTGAAGTATTTGAGTGACAAATCGTAACTGTTACGTTATTTCGTAAAAGAATTAACGACATTGGTAATCCAACTATTTTACTACGACCTATAACAACAGCTTTTTTACCTTTTAATTCTATAGATGATTTTTGTAATAAAGTCAAGCAACCTTTTGGTGTACACGGATAAAATAATGGTTCCACATTCAAATCACTAAGAAGACCTTGATTATGTCGTGTTAATCCATCAACATCTTTATTAGGTAATATAGTTTCAATAACATTAGTTTCATTTATGTGTTTCGGTAATGGTAATTGAACTAAAATACCATCAACTGTATTATCTTCATTTAATTTCTTGATTAACATAATTAATTCTTGTTCAGATACAGTGTCTTCTAAGGTATAATTATGGGATTCAATACCAACTTCTAAACAGGCTTTCATTTTCATTCTGACGTATGTCTCTGAATCTCTTCTTTTACCTACTAAAACAACTGATAATACTGGTTTATAACCAGTTTTTGCAAGATAATTTTTTAATTCAATTCTAATATCAGCAGCAATTTTCTTACCATCTATTAAACTCATTCCGAAATACTAAATCAAAAAAATAAATATTATAGTCTAATTTCATTCAATTTTTATTTCAGTTTGATCATCATCAAAGTGATATTTGATTGTATTCTTAATAATTCCAATGCTGATTCCAATCCCTTTTCATTTAGATTGGTTGCGTCGGTTCTAGTGTATGGATCACAATCGTTTTCTATCTCAACATAAGAACCACATGATTCTAATCTCGCATCTATGTCTTCGAAGAAATTTGTAAGTTCGTCCATTGTTGGTTTTGTTCCTTTGGGAGAACATTTATCTGAACATGTTTTATTATATTTGTAATAATTTAACATATGTTCTGGGGATCCGCATAAATCAATACCGTTGCCGCACACTTGACACTTTATCACTTTTGTATCATTTGGATCAACATCAACATGAAAAGTTGCTGAACTGTATGGTGAAGTTCTTAATTCTTTATAACATACACATTCATACGGAGGGTATCCATGCGGATGTTTAATTTTGCTGAATTGTAAGTATGTTGATTTATCAAATGTGATTCTAGTAGTTGACATATTAATTATTGATTATTAATTAGGTGTAATTGCATGTTATTAATGTGTAAAACACTAATTCAATTTTTTATAATGTTTCGGGTTTAATAAAAAAATGATTTAATTTTAATTAAAATTAGAATTAGAATATTGTGTTATTTATTTTCAGCTTTATTTGTTTTCGGCTTCGTTCTTGATAACGTCTGTCACTTTTCCTAACATAACTAGAGAGTTACCTTCCATGATAGCGACACGTCCTAGACCTGGACATTCGCTGAATTTATCAATATAGATCTCTTGACAGGGTTCAAATACGACTTCGGCTTGATCTCCTTGTTCCAGGTGTGGTGGATTATCGACCTTTTGTTTATTTGTGCTCTTGCCAATTTTCCAATTAATTTTAGTCATTTTACAAGCTGAGTGAGCTGTTCTGACGAATACAATTGGTGTGTAACCAACTTTTAACTGACCTGGATGTTCTTGGACTGCTACGAGAGCTGTAAATTGTTTAGCGGATGTAGGTAAATTACCATCATCTAAGACCATAATATCACCGACTTTGGGTAATTTTTCTTTTTTGAGACCTTTAACGTTGACGCCAACATTGTCGCCATGAGATGCTTGATCAACACGACGGTGATGCATTTCAATACTGAATACTTTGCAACCGGTGATACCAACAGGAGCGAAAGCAACTTTAGCTTCTTTTTGAAGTGTTCCTTGTTCAATACGACCAGTAATGACATCACCTACACCTTTAATGTTATGTACACCAGAAACTGGCATACGTAAAGGAGCATCTGGACGACGTGGTGGAACACGTGCAACTTTCTCCAAAGCATCAATCAATGTATGACCAACAACCTTCTTACCATCAATAGTGACTTCAAAACCTTTATACCATGGCATATGAGTAGATACATGTGTTAAATTGTCACCTTGGAGACCAGATAGGGGGATTACAGGAATTTCGTCGATTTTTTTGGCCCATCCAACTTGTGATAACATGCGAACGACTTCATCACGGATTTCATTGAAACGGGACTCACTCCAGTTAACATGTTCAGAGTCCATTTTGTTAATACCTACGATCAATTGTTCAATACCCAAAAGGTTGGTAAGCATAGCATGTTGTCGTGTTTGTCCTTCAATCTTGCCAGTTTTGCGATCACCTCGTGCGATAGCTACTTCAAAACCATGTGCGGGGACCATTAATAGGGCAACATCGGCTTGTGCGGTACCAGAAATCATGTTTTTGACGAAATCTCTGTGACCTGGAGCATCAATTAAACTGAAGTGTTTAGTTTCGGTGAAAAATTCTTTAGTGGTACATTGAATAGTGACACCGCGTTCACGCTCTTCTTTACAGCGATCAGTGAAGAAAGCGAATGCAAAACTACCTTTACCTAAAGCTTCAGCTTCTTCTTTTAATTTAGCTAGCTCACGATCTTTTAGACCACCTAATTGGAAAATTAAATGTCCCGTAGTTGTTGATTTACCAGCATCAACGTGACCCACGACGACTAATCCTAAATGTTGTTTTCCTTCATTTTCAGACATTTTGTTACTTTAAAATACTATGCGCATATACCTTTAATTAGTAATTCAATTTTTTTATTGCATCATCGCTCTATATACTTTAAACTCTAAAATGAACTTCAGTATTAAATATTTTAAGTTTCTCAAAGCTTTAATAGTTGATTTTACAGTTATTTTTTTGACTCGTGATACCCTTCTAATCAACACAACCCTTAAAGACCGCACATAAACTGTCAAAGGATTTCGGAGGATTTCGTAATCATCACGAATGTTCTAGAGTTTCTAGTATAATTTCGTGAATTGTACGAAAACTTCCGAATGCTCTTGAATGTGGTATGTAAAAGTAACTAGAATATATTACAATTTTTACTTTTATTTTCAAAAAGTACTATTATAAACGTAAAAAAAAACCACACAATCCCGAGGTGAGCGGAAGAAAGGATTGTGCGGCAATAATATATTATATCCATAATCACATTCAATTTTTATATATAGATCGATCTAGAATGAACCTTTAATTAACCTTTAATCTACACTAAAAATATTAAAAAAAACTAGAACATTATGTAGGCGGCATAATGTTCTAGCTTATTATTCTAATATGATAATAAATCAATTCAATTTTTATATATAGATCAGTCCAGAACAAGCCTTTAATTAACTTTTAATATATACTAAAAATATAAAAAAAAAACTAGAACATTATGTAGGCGGCATAATGTTCTAGCTTATTATTCTAATATGATAATAAATCAATTCAATTTTTATATATAGATTGATCTAGAATGAATCATCTTTTTATATAAAAAAATATTTAAAAATATTAAAAAAAACTAGAATATCATATAGGACGGTATGATATTCTAGCTTATTATTCTAATATAATAATAAATCAATTCAATTTTTATATATAGATCGGTCTAGAATGAGCCTTTAATACGTCTTTAATACGTCTTTAATACGTCTTTAATACGTCTTTAATGCATTAAAAAAATAAAAAAAAGCCAAACTATTGGTAGTGCGATTCAATAGTTTGGCTTATTAATCCAATATGATGATAAATGAATTCAATTTTTATATATAAGGTATCCTAGAATAAACTAAATAAAAAAAGGAAATTATATAGTATATTTATTAATGTCCCCAACATCATCTATAAACATACTATATAATTTCCTGTTAAATAATTATAGTAATTAGATGGGTTCAATTTTATATCCATAGATTGTGACTGGTTTTGGTCATTTTCTTTTATAATATCTTTTATAATATCTTTTATAATAATTAATAAATGCCTAGTGATATTTTTGATAAAAAAACTAGATTAGGTAAAAGGGAACGAAGTTATTGTTCATGTTTATTAAAAGTTAGAGAAAAATCTAAAATAAATCCATATGGTATTTGCACACATGCCATATATAATAGTCATGGAAGAAAAAGACCTACAGTAGATTGTCCTATTAATTATATATATGAAAATGTACCAATAGAACAGTTAAGAGCATTAGCAAAAGAAAGAAAAATATCAATTTATAGTTATAATAAAAAAACTAAGAAAAGAAAATTAACACCTAATCATATTTTAATTAAAAGATTAGAAAATGACGTTATAAGTAAAAAAAGTAAAAAAAAGTTATTTCCTAAGTGACATAATAGTTGATAAAAATTTTAAAGAATCGTCATGTGATCCCAAAATATTTTTTGAAAGATATTCATCTAATAATTTTTTTAATTGATATTTTTTTTGCATATCAGAATCTAAATATATATGTTTATCTGGTCCTGATATATAATATGAATACGATACTAAATCTAATTGTGATATTTCAATAATATCTTTTATTGATTTTGGAGCTAAATCAATACGTTCTTGTGGTGTTAGTTTTTCTGTAATTTCTTCATATCTTTGTGATATTAAAGTAACAGCCAACAAATAATCTTTGAAATCTTGTTTCGATACAGCATAAATATTACCCATTTCAGTTTACTAATTATTAATAAAATTGATTATGAAATTTGTATATTAAATTAAGTAATACCCTTATGTCTTTTCAACACCAATTGATCCAACACATTAAGAATAGTGACCCTAGTCAGGTATATAATATGTGGGATACTAAATCGTCTGAGTTTGATCCAGACAATGTTAAGACCTTTTTAGCATTTTTATCATCAGAGAAAGATCTAGATGTTGTAAAAAAATATTTTACACAAATCATGGCCGTTTACGACACCAAAGTTTCAGAAAATCTATGGTCATACGATATTCAACTATATTCTTTAATTATTCGCATGTATTGTATGATAGGAGAATATACTATTGCCCTTGAAAAGTTTTTAGAATTAGAAACTGGAATTAAGACTGGAACAATAAGAAAGGCAATTTCTAGGAAGGAAATGCTAAAACAACAAAAAAAGCAACAAAAGCAATCTACATGTGATTCTGGGGATACAGAAGATGAAGAAACAATACAATTACTCAAAAGTATTTCAACTAGAGTTATTCGTCCTTTTTTTGAAATGTTACCTGAATCAAATCCTGAAGTTCTGATCGGTCTTTTTAGAAATCATCGCAAACTCATGAAATCATATGATTATTATAATTTATTATCAAAACTATTATCATATTTTAATAAGCATACTACTTTGCCAGATCAATCTCAAAAAGATACATGTTCAGATGCTCTTAATTTTATTAAATGTCAAACCGAAAAGACCAATACATTGATTGCATCAACTGTTAATCATATTTTAAAAGAATTTGCAAGCAGACAAGAGATCATCCCAAAGAGTCTTCTAGATCTTATTGAAAAATGGTTTCCAGACCATCATATGATGTTGATGAATAAGGACAAAAAGAGCTTTAATGGACAATGTTTATATTGTGGTAACTGTCTCAAACCTAAATTCTTGAGTAGCGTCGAAAAAAATATGATGGTGTATCAATTAATTGAGGCGTATCCATCTACACCACAGCTTGATGAATTTAAGAATTGGTTGATGCAAGATAGAAGGTGTACACGTCCTACATTTATTATTGATGGTGGTAATGTTGGATATTATAGTGGTACTGGTGAATTTTCATATTGGCATATCAGTTTTATGATTAAATCATTAATGGAAACCGAAACCTATTCAAATTATTTTAAGAATTGTTATAATACTCTAGAACTACCTCAAATCATTTTAATCATTCACCAAAGGCATCTAGATACTAGAAAAATAATCAATCAAAAAACCAAAAAGCAAACTGAAAACCATATCAAGCAATGGAGAGATGATGCTTTAATTTGGGTGACCCCTCCGAAGTGTAATGATGATATTTTCTTACTCATGGCTAGTTTCATGATAGGAGAATCAATTACAGTGACTAATGATCAAATGAGAGATCATCATCTTGGCAAGATTGATTCAAATCTATTTTATCGTTGGAAGGAACGTCATGTCGCTTCATATCAAATTAATCCAAAGCAAAAGGATAATAGGCTGGTACTTGATTTACCACTACACTATTCAACTGGGTTACAAGAGATTACTGGATCTGAATCTTTAGTATCCGGATGGCACATTCCAGTTTTCAAACTTCCGGGTGATCTTCAAGCTGATCTAGACAAAGATCCTAGTGCTTTTCCAGATCCAAAGTATTTTCCAGATCCAGTCAAAAATCATGTAGAACTTATTGTCAATCAATGCGATATTGATTGGTATTGCCTCTCAAAACCCATCTAAACATTATTAAAACATTTACAATAACTATTAAATTATTTTTTTATAAGTATTTCAAATGTGTTCTAAAAGTACCAACATCTAGAATAATATATTTTAAAAACTTTCTAGGTTAATAAAATAAAAATTTTAAAATGTTCTAGATATGCTTACATACACATTCAAGAGCATTCGGAATATTTCGTATAATTCACGAAATAATACTTAAAAACCTAAAATTTTTAATAACATTCGTGATAATTACGAAAACCTCCGACATCCTTTGACAGTTTATGTCCGGTTCTAGGGGGGTATTGAGTCTTTGGGGTATCATGAGTGAAAAAAACATTAGTAATTTGATTAGCAAATGCTTTGAGCAAATATAAGTTGCCAATGAACTATGACACAAAAGTAAAAATTTTAAGATGTTCTAGATGCAATAACATCTAGAATAATACTTTTTAAAAACTTTCTAGGACACAAAAGTAAAAATTTTAGAATGTTCTAGTTGTAATAGTAACTGGAATAATACTTTTTAAAAACTTTCTAGGACACAAAAGTAAAAATTTTAGAATGTTCCAGTTGTAATAACATCTAAAATAATACTTTTTAAAAACTTTCTAGGACACAAAAGTAAAAATTTTAGATTGTTCTAGTTGTAATAGTAACTGGAATAATACTTTTTAAAAACTTTCTAAGACACAAAAGTAAAAATTCTAGATTGTTCTAGTTGTAATAGTAACTGGAATAATACTTTTTAAGAACTTTCTTGGACACAAAAGTAAAAATTTTAGATTGTTCTAGTTGCAATAGTAACTGGAATAATACTTTTTAAAAACTTTCTGAGACACAAAAGTAAAAATTCTAGATTGTTCTAGTTGTAATAGTAACTGGAATAATACTTTTTAAAAACATTCTAGGGCACAAAAGTAAAAATTCTAGATTGTTCTAGTTGTAATAGTAACTGGAATAATACTTTTTAAGAACTTTCTTGGACACAAAAGTAAAAATTTTAGATTGTTCTAGTTGTAATAGTAACTGGAATAATACTTTTTAAAAACTTTCTAAGACACAAAAGTAAAATTTTTAGATTGTTCTAGTTGTAATAACATCTAGAATAATACTTTTTAAAAACTTTCTTGGACACAAAAGTAAAAATTTTAGATTGTTCTAGTTGTAATAGTAACTGGAATAATACTTTTTAAAAACTTTCTTGGACACAAAAGTAAAAATTTTAGATTGTTCTAGTTGCAATAGTAACTGGAATAATACTTTTTAAAAACTTTCTAAGACACAAAAGTAAAAATTTTAGATTGTTCTAGTTGTAATAGTAACTGGAATAATACTTTTTAAAAACTTTCTAAGACACAAAAGTAAAATTTCTAGAATGTTCTAGTTGTAATAGTAACTGGAATAATACTTTTTAAAAACTTTCTAAGACACAAAAGTAAAAATTCTAGATTGTTCTAGTTGTAATAACATCTAGAATAATACTTTTTAAAAACTTTTCAGTGCATAAAAGTATAAATTTTAGATTGTTCTAGTTGTAATAGTAACTGGAATAATACTTTTTAAAAACTTTCTAGGGCACAAAAGTAAAATTTTTAGATTGTTCTAGTTGTAATAACATCTAGAATAATACTTTTTAAAAACTTTCTAAGACACAAAAGTAAAAATTCTAGATTGTTCTAGTTGTAATGGTAACTGGAATAATACTTTTTAAAAACTTTCTAAGACACAAAAGTAAAAATTTTAGATTGTTCTAGTTGTAATAACATCTAGAATAATACTTTTTAAAAACTTTCTAAGACACAAAAGTAAAAATTCTAGATTGTTCCAGTTGTAATAGTAACTAGAATAATACTTTTTAAAAACTTTCTAAGACACAAAAGTAAAAATTCTAGATTGTTCTAGTTGTAATAACATCTAGAATAATACTTTTTAAAAACTTTTCAGTGCATAAAAGTATAAATTTTAGATTGTTCTAGTTGTAATAGTAACTGGAATAATACTTTTTAAAAACTTTCTAGGGCACAAAAGTAAAATTTTTAGATTGTTCTAGTTGTAATAACATCTAGAATAATACTTTTTAAAAACTTTCTTGGACACAAAAGTAAAAATTTTAGATTGTTCTAGTTGCAATAGTAACTGGAATAATACTTTTTAAAAACTTTCTGAGACACAAAAGTAAAAATTCTAGATTGTTCTAGTTGTAATAGTAACTGGAATAATACTTTTTAAAAACATTCTAGGGCACAAAAGTAAAAATTCTAGATTGTTCTAGTTGTAATAGTAACTGGAATAATACTTTTTAAGAACTTTCTTGGACACAAAAGTAAAAATTTTAGATTGTTCTAGTTGTAATAGTAACTGGAATAATACTTTTTAAAAACTTTCTAAGACACAAAAGTAAAATTTTTAGATTGTTCTAGTTGTAATAACATCTAGAATAATACTTTTTAAAAACTTTCTTGGACACAAAAGTAAAAATTTTAGATTGTTCTAGTTGTAATAGTAACTGGAATAATACTTTTTAAAAACTTTCTTGGACACAAAAGTAAAAATTTTAGATTGTTCTAGTTGCAATAGTAACTGGAATAATACTTTTTAAAAACTTTCTAAGACACAAAAGTAAAAATTTTAGATTGTTCTAGTTGTAATAGTAACTGGAATAATACTTTTTAAAAACTTTCTAAGACACAAAAGTAAAAATTCTAGATTGTTCTAGTTGTAATAACATCTAGAATAATATATTTTAAAAACTTTCTAGGACATAAAAGTAAAAATTTTAGATTGTTCTAGTTGTAATAGTAACTGGAATAATACTTTTTAAAAACTTTCCAGGACACAAAAGTAAAAATTCTAGATTGTTCTAGTTGCAATAACATCTAGAATAATATATTTTAAAAACTTTCTGGGACATAAAAGTAAAAATTTTAAGTTATTCTAGTTGTAATAACATCTAGAATAATATATTTTAAAAAATTTTTAGGACGCAAAAGTAAAATTTTTAGATTGTTCTAGTTGTAATAACATCTGGAATAATACTTTTTAAAAACTTTCTTGGACATAAAAGTAAAATTTTTAGATTGTTCTAGTTGTAATAGTAACTGGAATAATACTTTTTAAAAACTTTTCAGTGCATAAAAGTAAAATTTTTAGATTGTTCTAGTTGTAATAACATCTAGAATAATACTTTTTAAAAACTTTTCAGTGCATAAACGTAAAAATTCTAGAATGTTCTAGTTGTAATAGTAACTGGAATAATACTTTTTAAAAACTTTCCAGGACACAAAAGTAAAAATTTTAGATTGTTCTAGTTGTAATAACATCTAGAATGATACTTTTTAAAAACATAAATAGATTTTCGGTCTATTGTAGGGTGATGTATAAAATAAAATTGAATTGAAAAAAGAGTATTATATATTATTGCCACCATATTCTATCCACCGCTCTCTAGGAATATGGGGGTTTTTTTTACCACCATGTCTTTTTTGTTATTTTTTCATAAAATTCTCTAGGACAAATAGATAAATGAACTGATAAATATTGTGATTCTTTAATATTATTAATAATTTGAGTATCATTCAAATGAAAAACTGGATTTCCATTGATTTCAACTAGTTTATGATCAGTTAGGAGACCATTGAGGTGTGCACTAGTATTTTTTATTAAATCTGTAATATAACCATTTTTAATCATGAAGCCTAGTTTGTCATTTTGCGGGGATTTTGTCAATGTTATCACTTTAATGTAAGGACGATCGCGTACCATTAAGGTAATTAATTGACTGTTATCATAAAGGTCATAATGTTCCTTTACTTTTTCGGTTTTTAGTCCAGAGAGACTAATACCATTAATGTTAATAATTTGATCTCCAAAATGAAGTCCTAGATTGACAGCTGGTTGGTTTAGATTATTAATAAAAATCCCTGATTTATAATCGTGAAATGTAAATGATATGTCTTGATTTTTACGATATTGTATAGAATATATTCCACTTGCAATTGATGATTTTTGATAAACTTCTGGATTAGAAAGGACTAATTTATGTTCTTGTTTGATCAATTCTAATCCAGTAGTTTGTTTTTCAGGAGTTTTTAGAGAATTGATTAAAGTAATTTCTTCTTGTACCATAAACTCTTCTAAAGAGGGATATAATGAACTTTGTTTCGACATTTTATTTAATATTTACTTTAATATTTACTTTAATATTTACTTTAATATCTTATTTTATTTTTATCAATTGTTCGAAAATAAAATAAGATTTATTTTTGGCGCATTTTGAGAACAGATGTGTATAAAAATGATTCTAAATAAATGTATTAGTAGTTAATGGGGGTTTGATGTGCTTGTCAATTAACACTGAAGCACAACGCCTAAGTTGTTAACTGATCAACAAGCAACCCGAGTTCATCTAGCTCAAGTCCAAATGAGGAAGAAAATCATGTGATACTGAGGAGCGTGCACGCTCCAAAGTGTCAGCAGCTGAGCGACAGCCATGATGATCGGATTCACAGAGCGACTCCACGAATTAATGTTGGGTAGATTCTGATGAAAATTCAGAGTTGAACAAATCAAGCCACCTCCCATTTTTTTTATTCATGATATTACGAGACAAGTTATTATTAAAATATTAGCATTTTAAGAACAGATGTGTATGAAAATTGATTCTAAATAAATGTATTAGTAGTTAATGGGGATAGTAATGTAATGTATCACATACGAATATGGCTGTGTTCTGTTCGTTTTGTGGGTTCAAGTCCCACCTATCCCACCATTTTTTTATTAATAAAAAATATATTTTTGGCGCATTTTGAGAACAGATGTGTATAAAAATTGATTCTAAATTTTTATATAAATGTATTAATGTGTATATTGTGTTTGTATAGGGGTTACTCTTCAATAATCACCTGGAACACAATGATACAGAACCATATTTTTTTTTATTAAAAATTATTTAATTGTTTTGATTGTTTTTCTTCGGATCTATGCCAATCATCAAGTGTATCTAGATCATCTATTTTATCAGAATCCATAATCCATGGGTAAATTGTAGTGCCTGATACAGATTTTTTCTGAGTTATTGTCAGTCTATTAATAATATCTAAATAACCGTTACATGAATAAATATCTGGCAAAAGTTGTCTAGGCATATTATAAGGCTCTTTAATCCCATTTATTTCGTATTTTAAAGGTATTAAATTACTATTAGGTTGATCTAGAACAAACATTTTCAAAGGAGATTTACCTTCCCATTTGAAGACTGATCTTAAACAATCATATTTATCATGAATCGGTATATATGTTTCCAAAGCTTTTCTTATTTCTTTCACAGATCTATATGGATATGTTGGTCTTAAATGCACTAAAATATCAGGTAAATCTTGTGGATAATTATTTTCTAAATAGTCTATAAGATGTTCAAAAAACTCTAGATCAGTTGATAAATCTTGTGAAATTTCATCAGGTCTCATAAAAGGAATCCATACTCTGGAATCATATTCTCGAACAGTTTTTGCAATATCATCTGAATCAGTCGTTAATACTATCTTATTGATTAATCCTGATTCTAGTAAATCAATAGATTGATCAACAGAATGTAAAATTAAAGGTTTTCCTAGATATGGTAAAAGATTTTTGTTTTTAATACCTTTAGAACCACCTCTAGCTGGAATAACAATCATAATATTTTTTTTTGAAATCATTTAAGTAAATACTGGATTTAAATATATAATATAGAAAATTACTTAAATGAAATTAGGGGAAATAGATTTGGAAACAATCCCATTTTTTTTTATTGCAGAAGCTGGAATTAATCATAATGGTTCTATGGAAAATGCTAAGAAATTGATTGATTTAGCGAAAGAAACTGGATCACATTGTGTTAAGTTTCAAAAAAGAACTATATCTAGAATTTTAACAAAAGAGGGTTTAGATGCACCATACATTAACGATAATTCATTTGGTAAAACATATGGAGAACACAAGGCTTTTTTAGAATTCAGTTATGATCAATTTAGTGAATTAAAAAAATATTCTGATGAAATTGGTATCATGATGACAGCATCTGGATGGGATGAAGAAAGTGTTGATTTCCTAGATTCAATTAATGTACCATTTTTTAAAATGGCATCAGCTGATTTAACAAATTGGCCTTTGTTGGAACATACAGCCAAAAAAGGACGTCCTATGATTTTATCAACTGGTATGACTAATCTAGAAATAGTTAAAAAAACATATGAATTTGTTAGACAATGGAATAATGATATAGTTATAATGCAATGTACATCATCATATCCGACACCGGAATCAGAAATTCATTTGAGGGTTATAGAAACATATAAGGAGGAATTTCCGGAAGCTGTTATAGGATTTTCTGGACATGAAAAGGGTATAGCAATATCACAAGCGGCATTTGTGTTGGGTGCTAAAGTGATTGAGAGACATTTTACGTTGGATAGAACTATGAAGGGGGGTGATCATGCAGCTAGTTTAGAAAAACAGGGATTAGAAAAATTAATAAGGGATTTGAATATATTAAGTGTTGCTTTAGGTAATAAGATTAAAAAAATACAACCTTCTGAAATATCATGTTTTAAAAAATTAACTAAATCTGTTGTATCAACTAGACAATTAGATGCTGGACATATTATAACAAGAGATGATTTAACTACTAAAAGTCCAGGAGCAAGTCATAATAATGATGGTATTAATCCTATGAATTTATATAAAATAATAGGAACTAAAGTTTTAAAAACAATAGAAAATGATGTAGTAATTCCTTTAAAATCTTTGGATATTGAATTAGATTCAGATTCAAACTTCAGAGTATAAAAAAATTATTCACATTAAATTTTTAATAATTTAAATTTTATTTTCAGATGAAGTCAGATTCTTCATTCTGAGTATTTTCTTCATCTTCTTCATCTTCTTCATCTTCTTCTTCAATATAATTTTGTCCTCCCATTTCCATGAGATCTTCCGCATCATATGAAGTTTCAACTTTTGCTCCTAAAAGATCTTGTTCTTCTTTTTTGCGAATCATGTCAGCCATTTTGCGTGGAAGACGACAATTTGGATTAATACATTGAGCAGCGTCACGTAATCTGAAATGAACTTGGGATACTTGAGTACCTTCTTGTGTTGTAATAAATTCTACACCATCAACACCTTGACTTTTCTTAGGAATTAATCCTAATTCATGAAGTGAATCTAGATCAACATCATCCAAAAGGATAGAAGCTTTGTATTGATTAGCTTGCAAAGATTCAGCATAAAATACGTGAGCACCTCGTTTCTCTGGCATTCGAAGATTTGTACATTTTAAGTCAACTGAAGGAGCATTATTTGCACCAGCAATAACTTTAGCAGTTCCAGTACAACCATTGGCAATTTTAACGATTGCCCAACCTTCCCAAAAATGTTGATCCTTTTTTAAATTTTTTACATATTTAATAAAATCCTCAGTTGTATCAATTGATGATGCATCTTCTTTAGATATTTTAGTTAAATTAAATACACGTGCAATAATACACATCAAATTACTTGGAGATGCCCATTCTTGAGGTCCATAACAAATATTACCTCTAGCATTAGCCTGATTATACCCTTTACGGGAACTACCAGTGCTTTTACCTTTTTGCTTTTGACCTCCAGTATCTCTTTTTTTAATATCGCTTGATGCACCTTTGGCGCCACTATTTTTATTTTTAAGCATAATTTAAGTTATAACTGATGTTTTATGTCAATTCAATTTTTATAATAAAGTATGAACCTGTGTAATAAAATTTAATTTCGCGTAAATAAAATAGATAAAAATCATCTAGTTATTTATGTATAAGATGGATCACACTAAAATAATTAATGGGGTTACAATATTACAAAGACAATTCCGTAATTTAAAAATTAAAATAAAGTCTATTAATAAACTATCCGATCAATATTATTTATTGTTGCATAATCAGGTTAAACACCTAGAAAATTCATTTAGAAATGAATTAATATCCCAATATGATTACAATTTATTAATGGATAAATTGGAAAAAATGTTTAAAATATATCAGACAATTCCAAGACCAATTACTTTAAGAAATATGAATAATCAATACAAAGTATGTCTCTCAAATCTTAAACATATTTTAGTTGAAATTATCAACAAAATAGGTGCCAGAACAATCAAAGACATAATATTACTTTATTTCGGAACATCACTCGAAGATATCTATAATCATAATAAATGTGATTATGCTGGTTTAATATATTTTTATAATGAAACCTTCACACCAACTTCTTTTCATTTATATAACCTCGAAAAAATGAAAAAACCCAATACTACAACAACTCTTGCAATGCTTAATATAGAAAATAAAGAAAATAAAGATAATATGGATGATTATTATTATCAGTATGACGCTAAAATAATTTCAACATTAAGACGACCATATTGTCAACCTCTTGTTAAAAAAAAATTATCACTCCTAGAAACTATTCATGGCACTAGATTATATTTACCTTTATCACATATAAATGGATATATAATTGTAATGAATGGTTATTTTGATGAGGATTCACTTAATATTTCCAGATATGGTGGTTATTTGGGAAAGAAAAATAAAGAATTGGAAAATTTGAGATTGGATTTGGAAATAGATTCTGATTTTGTGATGGGATATATTGAACAATTATCATTAAGAGATTTTATAATGTATTCTAGTCAAGAAATAATTCAAAAATGTTTATTGGCATATAATGAAGCTAAAAGTTTAGGTCAAAAAACATTTACAACAATAATTAAAGAATTCAAAGAATATGATCTGGAAAAACAAAGATATGTATTAACTATATTTTTATTAATGAAAAATGATGTTAATTTACATTTCGTAGCATATTTGTTATATGATATTATATCAAATGAATCAAATAATCAATCACAACTAATTTACAATTCATTGCATTGGAGTGTTAAAAAGATGTTTAAAGTTGCTGTTCATCAAGTACATCAATATACTCAAAAAATAACAGAATTAAATCAAAATGAATTACCATACGAAAAACGTATTTGTTTGATGAAATCAGATGATAAAATCAAATCAAAGGCAATGGAAAAATATAAAGAGATTAGTACGAAATCACCAAATGATGATATTTCAAAAGTTAAACAATATTTGGACAATTTGTTGAGAATTCCTTTTGGGATTTATAGAAAAGAAAAAATAATTAATTTCCTTAATGTTTTCAAAACAGAATTAGTTAGTTTTGTAACATTATCCCTCAAAATTTTTAAAGAAGAAGATAATGGTACTGATGATTATAATCTTAAAAATATATATCTTTTATTAGAAGACTACAATCTAAAAATTATTAAATCTAACTCAAATATTATTAATAATTTCATAGGAAATATGAAAAAAGAAGCTCAAAAATTATTAGAGTTAAGAATTAAATCTTTTGAATTATTGAGTGAGACTGAGTTGATTGAAGAAGTTAATAAATTATGTAGTCATTTGAAAGTTTTAGACCTCAAATCATTAATAAAAGATTTAAATATAAAAATTTTATCAGAACCAACACAAGAAATAAAGAAACTCAAAATACTAAATAAAGGTCACAAAAAGGATTTAACACAAGAAATTATAATTTTTTTGAGTAAATTACCTAATTTGCATGTAAGACGTCAATATTTAGAAGAAATAGAACAACGTGCACATGAACATTATTTGAGTATTCATCCTAGAATTTTGGGAGCTATTAATCAGTTTCAAGTTTTAGAGAATAAGTGGTCAAAATATCAAACGGATTACAAGACATATTTGAATAGGATTGATAATATTTTAGATGGTGCTGTATATGGTCAGGATGAGGCTAAATTACAGATTAAGAGAGTTATTGCGCAATGGATAAATGGGGAAAGTACTGGATATTGTTTTGGATTCGAGGGTTCTCCGGGTGTAGGTAAAACTAGTTTAGCTAAAAAAGGTATATGTGATGCACTCAAAGATGAAGATGGAACATCTAGACCATTTGCTTTTATTGCTCTAGGAGGAAGTACAAATGGATCTTTTTTAGAAGGACATGGTTATACATATGTTAAATCAAAATGGGGAAAAATAGTTGATATTTTAATGGAATCTGGATGTATGAATCCGATTATTTATATAGATGAATTGGATAAGGTGAGTCAAACGGAACATGGTAAAGAATTGATAGGTATTTTGACACATTTGACGGATCAAACACAAAATGATGAATTTATGGATAAATATTATGATGGTATTAAGATAGATTTGTCTAAAGTATTGTTTATTTTTTCGTATAATGATTATAATTTATTGGATCCTATTTTAGCGGATCGTATTCATCGTGTTAAATTTAATAATCTTGATGTGAAAGATAAAATTAAAATAGTTAATGATTATTTAATGATTGAATTACTTAAAACTGTTGGATTTGATTCAACCGATGTAAGTATTGATAATACTGTTATAGAATATATTATTAAAAATTATACATATGAGGCAGGAGTTCGTAAATTAAAGGAAAAATTATTTGAAATAATTCGTGAAATTAATTTACGATATTTAATGGATTATTCTAAACAAAGGTTGCCTATTCAGATAACTACTGAATTAGTTGAAGATGTATTTAGTGGTAAACCTAAAATGCATATTAGAAAAATAGCTGATCGTCCATATATTGGTCGTGTTAATGGTTTATATGCTACTTCTAATGGCATGGGTGGTTTAGCAATTATAGAAAGTTATAAGACTCCGAGTGATACTAAGTTATCTTTAGTTTTGACTGGACAACAAGGTGATGTTATGAAAGAAAGTATGAGAGTTGCTCAAACAGTTGCTTGGAATCTTTTACCACATTCGAAACAAACCGAAATTAAAGAAGAAATGAAAAATGAAGGTAATTTTGGTATTCATATACATTGTCCAGAAGCAGCTACACCTAAAGATGGTCCCTCAGGAGGTGCAGCAATTACCTTAGCAATTATATCAACATTAACTAAAATTCCTATTAAAAATACGATAGCAATGACAGGTGAAATTGATCTTAATGGTCAAATTAGAGCTATTGGGGGATTAAGTGATAAAATTTTGGGAGCAATAGATGCTGGAGCATTATTAGTAATTTGTCCAAAAGAAAATGAACAAGAATTAAAGATTGCAAAAGAAAAAATAAATTTTGAAGATAAAATTAAAGTTATCATGGTAGATAATATATGGGAAATTATAGAATTATCCTTATTAGATCATACTTTAAATTTTGTACATTATACGGAAATTAAAGAGATTATAGCGAGTTAATTTAATTTTAATTTAACTTTATAGTGTCTGATGCAGTTGGTGCGGAAGGGATTACTGGATATAAACCTTGATAATGATATGGTATAGGTACATCATCGGATGAATATGATACACTTCTTGATCTTTCTTGGTAAGCGGGTGATTCTGGGGAATCATAGACGCTATGAAAATTGGATCTAGATTTTGATCTGGATTGTGATCTAGATTGTCTACTTAATTCTTGTGTCATTTTCTCTGAATTTTCTGACCAAATATAACGATCCTGAATATCTTGAAACATCTTTTCCCCTTTAAATTTTTCTTTAAATGCATTTGCTAATTCTATTGCCTCATAAGCCTCAAATTCATTAGGATCATCCGTTTTTTCTCTAACATATTTCTTGCCTATTGTATGCAAATAAATAACAGCTTCGGTCTGTTCTAAAGCTTGTGTTTTAATATATTTACGTCGATATTCATATAATTTTTCAATATTACTGGGTTTAGGTGGTGGTTTTGGAGCTGTTGGTTTCATAAAGGATGCATTGCGACGATCCATTAAGGATGTTACATCTTTATAGGTTTGAAGCTCTTCGTTGTAAATACTCTCATTTTTTTTATCAGCCGCTAAACATTCTTCGTCAGTAACTTGTTCAAAATTAGTTATGTATAAATATGGATCATTTTGATCTTTGCGGTTGAAATCACTAGTGGACCCAACCCTCTTAGATTTTAATTTATTTTTTAGAGTTTTAAATAATGTTGATGTTAGTTTATTATCTTTTTTTGAATATTCATCCTCCATACTAGATTTTATAGTTATGTTGTAAAAAAAATAATTTAATATTTTGAGATTCAATTTTATTTATTTAATTCAATTCCATTGACTAAGTATTAATCACTAAGTATCTATTACCAACTATCCTTTTTATAATGACGATATTTACCAGCTTCGAGTGGTTGTGATTTGAACCACATCACAACTGGATCAACAATCCTTGAAGCACCATCATCAGATTGAATAGGTGTAATTCCAGTCCTTAATGTTCTCTCACGAACACCTGATACGAACCCTGGATCAACCGCATATGATAAAACCTTTGCATTTTTCTCTTCAGACATAGTCCTAATCATCATATTAATAGCCGCTTTTGCCATATTTGTATGAGGATGATATGCATCTTTAGATGTTGTATTAAATTGTCCTTCAACGGCGGTAACATTAATTATGAACCCTGGAGCGGACATTGTAGGTTTCAATTGATTAATTATAAGAGTTGGAACTAATTGATTAATTGTTACAACCTCAATAATCTCTTCAGGATCAACTTTGTCAATCTCCTTAAACCATGTTGAATTACGCCCCTGAATATCATCAATATCTCCGTATCGATTCAATTTGAGATTAATTCCATTCAAACTCAACTCAGATTGAACATCACTATATTCAATTATATCTATATCAGAACCCCTAAACATGACCAATTGATCTGATACCGTATTTGTTGTGATTGCAATATCTGTTCGTGTATCTACAATAGTATTTTCAAGTGCAGAAGTATAAGTAGAATTATCTTTATCTTTATCTTTATCTTTAATAGCTAGTTGCAATGTATGTTCAGCTTTTCCAAGTGTGTTTAAATATTCTTTTGATGGTCTAATAGTTTGGCAAGCATTATTAACCAGAACATTAATGTTTTCTTTGGCCAAATAAGCAATAAGTTTATTAACATCACTATATAAGTTAAAATCTGATTTAATAATAGTTAATTTGTCTTTCCAGATCATGAAATCGGATTCTTTCTGAAAATTCAACCAAGCTAGTTTAGGAAATCGAGTTGATCCAATTACTTTTGCACCTAAACGTAAAAACCGCAATACAGTTGAATATCCAATCTTAATTCGACAACCACTAACATAAACCTTCAGATTACTTAGATCAACCTGTTCAATCAATTTAGTATATTCCAAAATGCCACAATCGGCACAATGGTGTTGATATCGTTTTAATACTAAATATGGATTAAAATGTTGACAACAAATATAACATTTAGGGTGTTTTGAATGGGACACTTCGAAGTGAATTTCGTTCATATAACCACATAAATCGTGTTGAATTTCTTTTTGCAAAGCACTCAAATAAGCATGTCTATTACGAATATTATATTTCAAAATAGTTTGGGTTTGAAGATTAAATTGACATGTGGGATATACATGATTATCCCATTTATGTGACTGATAAAATTCATTTGTTGTTAGAATCTTTTCAGTTGATAAATCGAATGCAATTGTTTCTAAACCCTTTAATAGAATTTGGAAAGATCCTTCAACAGAATGACAATAATGAAGTAATGTAGTTTCAACATTTTCATTATGTTGTGGATGATATGTAAGATTTTTGTGAAAATATAAAGGACATTCTCCCAAAGATCTCTTATTTACTTTAGAATAAATATTGAATTGGTAATTCAACTTCTTTTGTGAGTCAATTTCTAAGTCAGATGCTAGAAAGAGGATCAAATCAGTTCCGATTACAAGATTAGTCCAATCAAGACCTGGAAATAATGTTTTAAAAAGATCTAATCGTTGCATGAATCTAGTTGATTCAAAACTAAAATTTGATCCAGATCGATTGGTTAAATTGACAAAATATTGAGTCAACAACTTATCTCTTTGTGATTGTTCTTGTTCATTTATATAAATACTTGCGATTGATATCTTGCTAATCTTTAAGATATCATTTACAATTTTTTCATCATAATATGTTTCTCCAAAGGCATTGTTTGTATACATTTCTAGATGAATAGGATATGGCAAAAACCAAAATAATAATCCCCAATGTTGTGGATGTTTTTGCAAATATTGTGTAATAGCTGCAATTGAAAATTTCTTATTTTTCTTAATGAAACTGTAAAACATATTAAGTTCATCAACCGAAAAACTTGATAAAATGTCACATACATCCCTCAATGGGACTGGATGTTGATTTCCTGATTTTTTAGGAGTTGGTAATGCTATTAAAACCATGTTTTGATTATATTAAATAATTAAGAACAATCAATTTTATTTAATATAATCTATATCATTTTGGATCAATATACCAGTGTTAGTTTGTATATTTTTTATCCTTTTTGCATGAAACAGTCTCTCAAAATTGATTCATTTATATACTTATCTTAAATAGTATGGCTAACGCCGGTTCATTGAACCAACATCCTAGTTTTGCTGGGAACTACACGCTGACACAGATTGATCTGGAATTGCAGAGGGTTAGTCGTCTGAAGAGATTTTGGGAACATCAGAGGTCCATGGCTCTTTTTAGAGCTTTTGTGATGTTGATGTCTATTGACGTGATTGGACGTCACATCACTTCATTTTTGGTTTCAACCAAAGTTTCTCATGAATGTGGAGAGCAGTATGATCTCAATGATTCCGCAAAGAATCTTCAGAATTTCTTGTCTCTTTTCTCAAATTTGTACGGATTTTCAGACTTATTTCCTCTATTCCTTGATTTGTTCAGTAGGTACATTCATATTCCTATGATGTATTCAGGGTATTCAATCAATGCAAATGTCCACTTTTTTAGAAAACCTTGTCACAAACGGGCTGATTCAGGTATTTGGGATGATTTGAAAGATCGCAACAGATGTAAAAGAAAATGCACTTCAAGTCGTCCTTGCTATCACCGATTTCCTCCGCCCGAGAGAGCATACGTTGATCGTTTGATTGAACATGGAGAACAACTGCATTCTCTGAACTGGTTTTTTCTGAGCGGGTGTCTTTCTGGAGAATTGTTTGACAAAGCGTTGAGATCTTTCTTGATGTCAGTCCCACCTCCACGGTTGTCTGACGCCTGTTCATCCAAATATTTGAAAAACTTTTTGAATGGAAATTCACTGAAAAAGCTCAAACATCCATTCAAGGTTCCATCAAATTTTCTTCAAATGGTTTTGTTATCCTATTTGAAAGGGACACATTCCTTGATACTCTTCCTTTTGTCATTTGACATTAATGGTGAGGTCTTCAACCAAGATGATTATTATTGGGCACATGGACGTGTTCATTTGAAGAAAGGTCGAGATCAAACAATTTCGTTTGAGAGATTGTTCCAGTTTTGTCGAAAGATTATTGGGACATTTTCACACGTTTATCTTCCATATTTTGATTTCGGACTCGATGGCAAATACGACGACGAAGACGGCTATGAGTTTTTGATGCCCTTCAACATCTTTCTATTTCATGTGATGAACATGCCACCTTTTCTGTCAATCTCGGCTAAAAATACACTAAATGAAAAGCAGTGCAATCAGTTTTGGGGCGAATGGAACCCCAGCGACTGTATGATCGCTCTCCTTAAAATGAGTAAAGCACGGTTCAAGACACACACAGGAAAGACGTGGAAATTTGTTGATACTCAGGCTCAGATCCCGAATGACCCTTACCGCATGTCACATATTTTTGATATCAACATAGACAATATAGAAGAAAACTCTGATGATACATACGCTGAATATTTTGATGATGTGAATCTGGTAGGGAGAAAAAAAGAAATAACATACTTTTTTGGATAATTTTGATAAATATTATATAAAACACTAAACGTTAATGACTAAATATTTTTTTATTAAACTTTTAATTTCAATTCAATAGTTTTTAGACATTTTAGGTAATATTTATAATTAAAATTGATTAAAAATTATATTATAATATAATAATGGGATCCGGCTATTACACCAACCTTGGAAACATGTTGTCTGAGAAAGATTCTCACTAAGACTAGTCACTTCGTAACTTAAATGTTACTTTGCTCTCATATGTGAATGGATGAAAGAGCACTCATGTCTACAGGTTGGATGCTGAGACCCAACATTTTTTTTAATATTTTTGGATGCAATCTTATAAAAAAATTGATATTTTTATAATGTATTTATCAATATTATGTCTGGAAACCAGGCACTCACCCGAAAGCGGCTTATTGCCCTTAGAATTAAGATGAATGAGTTGAAGACTCAGTACGAGAATTTGAAGAAGGATGAAAACACTTTGAAGAATCAGGATCAGGATCTTGGTCAAAAATTGAAGGATTTTGACCAGAAATTGAAAGATCTTTATGATGACTTGCGACCAAAGAAGCACATCAAAAAGAGAATCAAAAAACAGAAGAAAAATCTCAAAGAGAGCATTGAAAAGCAAAAGGAAGATCTCGAAAAGAGAATGAAGACTCTTCGTCAAAGCAAACTGGTGCTGATGAAAAAGATGACGGATTTGCGCAATCATTACCAAGTTTTTATCGCTGGTTTTGACTTTGCCAAGAGCCAGCTCTTGGAACGCTTGGAGACATTCAAGTTTATCCTCTCTCAACCAAAATTCGCAAAGATTTTCTTTGATTTCTATGATCCGGATCAAAAGAAAACCAGCAAGCAGATTGTCTTGATGTCTATTGATTTTTGCGCTCCATTGCTTAATGCAATGCCAACGCTCGCCCCGTGCATCATGCACGCAATCCACAGTACTTTCCGAGATGGCAATGTCAACAATGGAATTCTTCGGAAGGAGGTTGTACCTTTCCGACCTCCATGTGGTGACACAACGATAAAATCCGAAACAATTCACTGTTCTGGAAAATGTCTAACGAGAAAACCGCACAAACCGTGTTATCACCACCACGAACAGGAAGAAACTCGCTACATACGATATTTGTTGGAGCATCCGGAAAAGGTGAACGCAATGATCCCATTGGGAATTGCAATGCGGAACCTTTCTAATGGCAAGTCTAATGTCGAGTTTTTGCGGGAAGCTCTTTTGCTATTTGTCAAGTCTTTTCCGCTGCCTCGTCTGTGTGAGGTCATGCTCACACAAAGAGTCAAAACTGATGTGCTGTCACACCAAGGTCATCCGATCACCAACCACGCAGATGTCTTGCAATCAGTCATCAACACCATGTGGCTCGGAGGTCATCCATTGATCATCCTGTTTTTGAACATGGATACCACCGGGAGACTTGCCAAGACGAGCGATTTCTACTGGGTAAAAGGGAAATTGCGACTGAAGACTCAGAAGGCAACCAAGAAGACGACCAAGACCACGGAACCAACTCAGGAAGGAATCAAGGAGTCACAACCAACTCAGGAGGCACTCAAGGAGGATACTCAGGAGGCGCACAAGGAGGATGCTCAGGAGGCGCACAAGGAGGATGCTCAGGAGGCGCTCAAGGAGGATACTCAGGAGGCGCACAAGGAGGATACTCAGGAGGCGCACAAGGAGGATACTCAGGTTGATGATCTCGCGACCGCTCATTTCATGTCAAAAATGAGTAAGAGCAGACGGATTGCAGTCCGTGAGGCAACCAAGGAGGAAACTCAGGATGCACCCAAGGAGGCAACTCAGGATGCACCCAAGGAGGAAACTCAGGAGGCACCCAAGGAGGAAACTCAGGAGGCACTCAAGGAGGAAACTCAGGAGGCACTCAAGGAGGAAACTCAGGAGGAAACTCTGGATGTGGATGATCTCGTTGAGTTTATGATTGAGATGATCATGAAGTTTGACAACATTTACGTTCGATCAGATTTTGTGAAAAATAATCGAAAAGGTTTCCCCAAATTTCACTATGTGTACATGTCATTCGCGGAGATGATAGTCAATTTGTTGTTCGCGAAGCCTATGGTGTCGTGGTATGCGCGATTCAAAGGCCAACTGAGCAATTTCTCCAAGTCATGCGTCAGGTCACACGTTTCCCCACTGCAACATATGCAATTCAATGGTCCATTCTTTCTCCGAAGGCGTGACGGGGTGATGTATACATATGGAACCAGCGGTCCCAGTGTCCTCGATCTCGGTACTCTTAGACCGTGCGGAACTTTTGACGAGGTTGTGAATGATCCCGAAGGAGATTTCTACGGACAACCAAGGTATAATCCACATGACAGCTCTTTCGAGCGCATGTTCTGATTTATATATTATTATAATTATAAATGTATATATATATACATTAAACTATATACATTAAACATTTTTTATTTTGAGGATAAGTAATATATTTTTGGACTTTTTAGATGAATACATGGTAATAAAATTGAATTAAAATAGTTTAATATAATTATATTGTGAGTTCGGTGTTCTTCATGCATTTTAACGTTTTGGGGTTGGGGTGTTGATTTTATGGTATTGATCTACTTTAAATTTTAAAAAAACTAGAAAATCACATGCTTAGGCGCAATAACGTGCTGATTGAAACGATGGAATACAATCTTCGGCGGCGCCCAACTACTCAGACTTTTGGGCTTTGGTTGAAGACCAAGGCCCTTTAGAACATAGACTCACAAATTTTTTTTATAAAAAAAATTAATTTAATACTTGGCACAGAACTGAATTTACTAAAGATTTATTACAAATAGTATAGATTATTTACTTACAACTTGATAAAGGATAAATAGCAACTATATTTTTTGAGCATTCACCACAACGATTAAAATTAGCTTTATTCTTTCGCAAACAATTAAAACAAACATTTAGGTGAAAACATGGGTAATTTATAGCAACTATGTTACCTGTATTAGTACATCGACAAGATACACATTTAAAATTTTGTGGGATTTTAAATATAACACTTTTAATATCCAATGTCAATATGTAATCATTATACCGTAAAGTTGCATCAGAACCTATATCAGAATTCCAAAAAGATGGAATACCTAATGCGGTTAAGTGTAGGATTAATTTGGCAGGAGTTTTAAAAGTTGGATCATTGCAAATCGTTGATGGACATACTGTTATATTTTCATCTAAAATTTTCTGAGTTGTTAAATTAAATTTGCTGACTGCAACCTCGTGTGCCGCATGTAATCCAGCTACATAACAATTATGTGTTTTTAGATGATCAACTAATGATAACATCATTTCATTTTTTTTTTGTTTTGCTGATTTTTTGGTAAATGTTCCAAGTTCATCTTTTAATTTATGATTAAACTTACAACCCTCAAATTTACAACATGTATCCTGGATTCTTGGACGACCAGTCAAACTCGATGGTAATGGAAACCCTAAATGACTTGCTGCGGCTAATTTATCAGATGTTTCTAGAATAACATCATTCACTACAGCTTTCATATTTAAAATATTTTCTATTTTTTTTAATGATTTATCATTATTGTTGAAATCAACCCAAAATTCTAATCCAATTAAATTATCCATAATATTCACATCATTTGTATTATCTGATTCTTCAGTTTCAGAATCAGAATCATCTAGAATACTATCAGTACTTTTACTTTGGTCACAGAGATCGAAAAAGGATTGATATAGTTCTTGACTAGATTTTTTTGTTGTAATGAAATATAGAATACACAAACGGTTAATGACTAGTAAAGGTGATATTTCTAAATCATCTAGATCTATTTTTAATTTACTTGAATTATATAACCACTCTAGTTGTTCTTTACGTGATTGTGTTAGTTTTTGATTATCAGTGTGAACTAAATTATTTAGTTCATTTAGTTTTTTTTGAGAGATAAAAGTATCCATTTATGATATGTTGAATGGATTAAATATATGATTTTTGAATTCAATTTTTCCGAATTAAAATTATGTAAAATAATTTTTTCTCACAAAATAGCAATGGATAAACATTTAACTCTACAAAAAAGAAAAATTATAATTCAACAGATTTTTTCTGAGTTAGCCACTATAGTAGATTGTTTCCAAATAAAAACTAATAATTTCTCCATTTTAGCTATTAAAGTATTAGAAAGAACTAAAAGTTATCCAGATTTAACATCCGCAAACAGATATCAAATAAGTTTAGATGTATTAGCTCAAATGGCTAAAGAATTAGATATATCTGAAACTGAAAAAACTTATTTATTAAGTGCAATTCCGTCTATGATTTTTGATTTGTCTGATATTAATTTGAGGGGTCAACAAAATCAGAAAGAAATTAAAAAAGAAAAGAAAAAAATGGCTAAACAATTGAAAAGAGATCCTGAAATTATTAATAATAATGTTTTTAAAGTTGAAGAGTATGTTACAGAAATTTACAACAAAATCGCTAAAATGATCTTGACACAAGACATGAAACCATCCGATTTACCATCACAACTAATCAATATAGTAATCGATGCTGTCGGACTTATTAATACTTTTACCGGACTAAGAGGTATTGAAAAAAAACAATTACTTGTTAGAGCTTTCCAACGATTTAATGATAATCTAAAAGAAATATTTCCTAATATTACTCAAGAAGAAATCAATCTGGTCACACTCGCTATTAATACATTACCTAGCTTAATTGATTCAGTTATTGCTGTTATAGAAGCCAAATTTGATGTTAATCTAGATGATGTATTTACTACTAAATTCTGGAGCAAATTATTTAAAAACTGCAAAGGCTGCAAAGGTTGCTAAAAACACTTTTATTATTCTTTATTTAATCTTCTTTATTTAATCTTCTTTATTTAATCTTGATATGAAGTTTTTTCCATTAGAGCTAATATAATTTTATCTTGATCAGTTAATAAACAAAATATAGGTGTTTGATCACTTATTTTCCAATATGTTGGTTTTTCAGTTTCACTTGCATATTTCAAATTTTTTAGAATTATGAAACCATTTTCGTGACTGACATAATAACCTCCCTTTTTTAGTTCAAAAGATATTTTTGAATTATCTGTTTTAAAAGAAAAATATCTCAAATAATCACCACTATCTAATTGATCTAATTCTTCAACATAAAAATATTCATTCAACAATTCTAGAATTTGTAGAACCTGATTTTTATCTTCATTACTATTAATTTTACCATTCAAAATCTTCTTTAGGCTCAAATTTCTTATTGTAACCATTTCATTTAAAGATCCAAATTTATATCGGTTGACTTGAGAATCCTTTAAAACTTGTTGTACTAGAAGTTGATTTTTTTGATCTTTTTCTTGACGTTTTTTTAATAAATCCATATATATATATTATAAAATATAATTTAAAAATCATTTAAAGCTTTTTCAGATCCATGTTTAACTATTTCAGGAACCAAATAAGGTGGTTTTAAAATTTTAGTTAAATCTACATGTGGATCTATATGATCTTTAAATTCTCTTTGTATTTTATTTAAAATTTTAATATTTTCTTGTTCAAGAATTTTATAGAGTAACTCAATACCATATACTAATTCTGGTTTTTTATTTTTTTCCCTTTCAAGTCTTTTATTTTTATTTTTTTCAAATTTGAGATACCTTTCAGTAATCCCTTCTAAAGTTTGATGATAATTGATTTCATTAGAAGCTTCTTTTTTCGGCATAAGAGTTTACAGATTTTAATAATTATATATATATATGGATCAAGATAAAGTAAATCAATTTTCTAAATTTAAGAAACATGTTAAAGAATTTCTGCGGTTGGATGAGGAAGTAAGAATTCTTTCCAAAGCCAGAAGTGATAGAGCAAAAAGTAGGGATATTTTAGCAAAGGAAATTATGAATTACTATCGCATTAATAAAATTAATACGATTGATTTAAATACTGATGATGGTAAAGAGTTATTAGAGTTAATAGAATCTAAAAGAAAACCATCAGTTAATCAAAAATTCCTTAGAACTGCACTAGAAAAATATTGTAAAGATGATCAAATTGTTGATCATATGATAGAACATATTTTAGAACAACGGGCTACTTCAGAAGTCAGTAGTTTTAAACTTAAAAGAATTATACCAAAAAAGAAAGCTACACAAACATCATCAGAACAACTTGCTGATATTCAAAAAAGATTCGCTATGTTAACCCAATTTTCAATTAAAAATTTTAATGAAACTAATGATGAAACCCCAGATGAAATCCCTGATGAAACTCAAGGAACACTTGAAACATCTGAAATGTGTGTTGAAAAATTAGCTCAAGAAATTGTAGATTCATCATTACTGAATAATAATAATATCGAAATTATTAAAGAAACCGAGGAAATACCTGTTTCTATTAAAGAACATATTTCCCTTAAAGAACCTGTTTCTATTAAAGAACCTATTTCTGTTAAGGAACCTATTTCTGTTAAGGAACCTATTTCTGTTAAGGAACCTATTTCTATTAAAGAACCTATTTCTATTAAGGAATCTGTTTCTGTTAAGGAACCAATTTCTGTTAAGGAACCAATTTCTGTTAAGGAACCTATTTCTATTAAGGAATCTGTTTCTGTTAAGGAATCAGCCAAGAGTAATAGTGTAGAATTATCGGATGATGAGGATGAAGTTATATTGGATGATATTCCAGTTGAGGAAACTGGATGTGAAAGTAAACCTGTTATAGTTGAAGAATCTGAAAATATTAGAAGAATTAGTAATTATGTTGGTGAAAAACTTGAAAAAATGACTGAAAAAGAATTTGCGGGTGCAATTCCAAAACCTAATCCAGTAATACCATTAAAACAACTTGAACAATTCGCACTGGATAGTTGGAAAAGATTAGAAGGTTTAGAACAAAAATATCCTATCCTAACTGAATGGCTAAAATTACAAAAAAATAAATTAGTCGTTATTAGAGACAGACAGAAGTACCAACCAGCTGATTTTAATAACTTATTGATCAAAATAGACCAAAAAGAGAAAGAATATCCAGTTATTAATCCTGAAATAGAAAAAGATCGCACAATTATTAAAAAGTATATAATTCAACGCTTCAGCACTTCATAAAGTTTAAAAAAATATTATTCTAGATTCAATTACATCTAGAACATTTTAAAATTTTTACTTTTATACGCTAGAAAGTTTTAAAAAAGTATTGTTCTAGATTGAATTACATCTAGAACATCTTTAAATTTTTACTTTTATACACTAGAAAGTTTTAAAAAAATATTATTCTAGATTGAATTACAACTAGAACACTTTAAAATTTTTACTTTGTTGCACTAGAAAGTTTTAAAAAAGTATTGTTCTAGATTGGATTACAACTGAAACACTTTAAAATTTTTACTTTTATACACTAGAAAGTTTTAAAATAATATTATTCTAGATTAAATTACAACTAGAACACTTTAAAATTTTTACTTTTATTCACTAGAAAGTTTTTAAAAAGTATTATTCTAGATTGAATTACAACTAGAACACTTTAAAATTTTTACTTTGTTGCACTAGAAAGTTTTAAAAAAATATTATTCTAGATTGAATTACAACTAGAACACTTTAAAATTTTTACTTTGTTGCACTAGAAAGTTTTAAAAAAATATTATTCCAGTTACTATAACATCTAGAACACTTTTAAATTTTTACTTTTATTCACTAGAAAGTTTTTA
>Ga0214923_10000112_pt1 | contig 118245 bp, 142 predicted proteins | sample LL1510_MetaG_FD_177993 | JGI IMG/M metagenome (GOLD analysis project Ga0214923, IMG submission 177993) | Freshwater microbial communities from Lake Lanier, Atlanta, Georgia, United States - LL-1510 | ecosystem: Environmental > Aquatic > Freshwater > Lake | place: USA: Georgia | collected... | reverse complement strand
ACAACATCACCCTGTGGGAGATGATTAAGGGTCTGTTCTATTTTATTTTAGGACAGCGGTATATCATCAACTATAAGCCTTACAATGGAACCGAGACTTATACTTACATCGTTGGCGTTCCTACCACTCATTATGTCTCCAAGGCTGGAAACAAACTTTTCATTTCTTGGTGCTTCTCTGGTCGTGACGGATTCGGCCATCGCCAGTTCCGTTATGATAGAATCGCTGGAGGTCTCTCGCCAGTTTAACAACAGAGAGATATTTATAGAAAGGGCGAGACCTAAAAAATCTCGCCTTTTTTATTTGACGCAGAACTAAATTATGATAAGATTTAGATAGTTCTTTCCGCAAGGAGTGAGGATGACTTCCTCCATAAGAGCCCTTGAAGCCCCAATGCCCAGAGTCTGAGGCAATTAAAGGTGGGTATATATTCTCTTTAGTTCTAGAATAGAGAGAGCGGAAGAACTAAACTTTTCGGGCATTAGCACAGCTTGGTAGTGCGCTTGCTTTGGGAGCAAGATGTCGCAGGTTCAAATCCTGCATGCCCGATTATTTACTACGCCAGTTGTTTCTATAATTAAAATTCCAATCAAGCAAAGCCCATTCAAAGCCAACATCACGCCCAGCTTTTTCACTTTCAATCCATTTATGTTTTAAGATTTCTTCTCGTTCACGAAGGAATTCTTTATAGAGTGCAGATGATTCTAAGAGACCGCTGAGTTGTTTCATTTCTAAATTCTAAATTAGATTACACAAAATAGCAAATAGTAATTGATAAATAGATAAATAGTTAATATAATAATACTACATATTGGGGCTATCGTCTAATGGTTAGGACTCCTCGCTTTCAATGAGGGTGTATCGGTTCGAATCCGTTTAGCCCTAAACCTTTGATTATTAAAGACTTACGCAAGCAGAGCAGCCTTGCGTTTGTAAGTTGTTGATAGATAGAAAGATTTATTTGTAGACAAAAAGAAAAATTTTGATATATTTAACCTATGAAAGTAAACGAGATTATCACAGAAAAATTCATTGAAGCCCTCAACAAAGGCGTGTGCCCTTGGCAGAAACCTTGGAAAGTTTTTGAACTCTGCAACGGAGTTTCCAAAAAGAATTATCGGGGAATCAATCAATTTTTGCTTCGGATGGTTTCATCGGATGATTTTTTCTTTACCTTTAACCAGATTAAAGAACTTGGCGGCAGAATCAAAGTTGGTGCCAAGTCTCATATGGTAGTTTATTACAAACTATTGAAGTCTGAAAAAGACAATGAAACCAAAAGCTTTCCGATGATGCGTTATTACAGAGTCTTTGGTTTAAGCGATATCGAGGGACTGAAGTGGAAACAGCCCGAAGTTAAGAAGCTGGAATTTTCTCCAGTAGAAGAAGCAGAAAAGTTGATTAACAAGTGCATCATCAAGATTAAGTATGGTGGAAGCCGTGCCTGTTATTATCCACAGGAACATAAAATTGATTTGCCCGAAAAAGAAAACTTCAACAGCGTTGAGGAGTATTATTCCACGGCGTTTCACGAGATTGGCCACGCTATGCACAAGGTAACCAATGATGATATTAAAAACGGATTTGGTTCAGAGAATTATAGCAAAGAGGAACTGACCGCAGAGATTTTTGCGAGTCTTTGTCTTAACTTCTGCGGAATTGATTCTGAAAAATGTTTCAACAATTCTGCGAGCTATCTCTCAAGCTGGCTCCAAGTATTAAAGAAGGATATGAATTTTATTATCTCAGCTTCTAGCAAAGCCCAAAAAAGATTTGACGCTTTTCTTGGCAAAAAAGAAACCGAAGAGATTCCAGAAGAAGAAGCCGTAACTGCTTAAGCATCAAACACTTACGCAAGCGAACCTGCCCGCCGTCTGTAAGTTGTTGATATTCAACGAGATATTTTTGTAAAAAAAACTTGTCACAAGAAAAAAAAGTGATACATTTATTTTATGTTCAAAAACAAAAAACAAGCCGAAGAGATTGTTGGCACACTCTCAAAACCTTCAAAGATGCCCGGATATGCTTATTCAACGCCCGCCAAGCGTTGCATTATCGGGCAGAAAATGCGTAGTATTGCTGGAAGCATTTGTGCTTTTTGCTATGCTCTCAAGGGGCGTTATGTTTTCCCTAATGTTCAAGCGGCGATGGAAAAGCGTTTCGCTTCTCTCACTCACAATCTTTGGGTAGATGCGATGACCTATCTTATCGGTAAAACGAAAAACCCTCACTTTCGCTGGCACGATTCGGGCGATTTGCAAGGCGTTTGGCATCTTCAAAAGATTGTGCAAGTAGCAAAAAACCTTCCGCATATTTCTTTTTGGTTGCCTACCCGTGAGTATAGTTTCGTTTCAGAGTATATAGCAAAGGGCGGTGAAGTTCCCTTTAATCTTACCATCCGTTTATCTGCTCTTATGATGAACGGCCCCGCACCTGTTGGATTAGCAGAAAGACTTGGGCTTTGTGTTAGTGGTGCGAGCAGTAAGGGAGAGTTTAATTGCCCATCTTCTAAACAAGGTAACAAGTGCGGTTCGTGCCGTGCGTGTTGGCATAAAAATGAGTTTGCAATTAACTACAAAAAGCATTAAGATGTCATCTTATGCTTATCATTTCAATCTTTGCTATTGTGTTTGTCTTTTTAATTCAAAAGGAGATTAACAAGTGAACATCGAAAAACTATTAAACGAAAATCTTGAAACCTTTTTTCCGTGGAGCGATAACGATAATCCTCCACTCGATACAAACAAAAATTTCGTCCAAAAACAAAAAGAAATAGACGAAGAGTTTGAAGGTTGGCGAGCTTTGATGTAACTCTTTGATTATCAATTAGTTACATAAGGGCCGCTGCCCCGCCGCCGCAAGTCGTTGATACTTAACTACTTACGCTTACGCTCCCAAAGCCAGATGAGAAAGTTGACAAAGGTTTCTAATGAAGCGAGAGCAAGGAAAAAAATTCCAAGCCCTGCGATTGCAAGCATATATTTTTCCATAATTATTCTCCACAGATTTCTGGATCACCAGCCCAACCAAAATCCTCCATTTGGTAACATCCGCCATTGTAATCCTCGTCAGTTCCGTGACCAGCAGAGGCCATAGCAGAATCAAAGTCGCCATCCATAGATTCGTTCACATCCGAGAGATCGGATTCAGATTGAGAAGATTCGAGGATGCGCTCGTCTTCGCGCTCCTTACGAATTTCGTTAAGGATGTCGCGCACATCCAGCGGAGTCAGCATATGCTCACTCATCCACTTTTGCAGTTCGAATTTGTAGTCCATATTATTTGACCTCCACGATGGTATCGGTTTCGTCGTAGCTCGGAGCCATCTTGTCGAGCATCTCGTTGATGGTATCTGCGGAGTTAATGTAGTCGAAGAATGCTTCCGCATCAGCATAGGCTTCAACGCAGTTAATCGAGGCAAGGTAGGTGATTTCGTTTGTCATATTGTTATCCTATCAGTTTTTTCAGATTCGTCAAGAGATTTATCAAAAAAGTATCTCTTTCTATGATAAGCACTTATGAAGATTGCTGGTTTTATTTCTGAAATGATTTGGTCTGCCAAGGCTTCGGCGTGAAGGTTCCAATCGCCTTCGCTAAGACACGATTCAAGATTGTTTGAAAGAGCGAAAGATAATGCTCTGCGAAATTTTTCTGGCTCTGCATAAAAGTAAAATGCTTTGCCACTTCCACGATCTTGTAATTTGTAATTGGTTCCACCAAAATTATAAATAGCATTATAAAATCTTTCAGCAGATATGAAATCAGCCTCTAATAAATACGCATTGTACCTTCCATTTGGTTGAGCATAGATTTTTATTTTGTTTTGCATAAAAAAAGGATATCAGATTTTTTATTTTTGTCAAGTTTTTGTAAGCCGTTGATGGTCAAGCACTTGCGCGGGGGGCGCTGCGCCGCCGTCGTAAGTCGTTGATGTTTAACTACTTACAGCAGGTCTCGTAAATGCAAGCATCCAGCAGAGATGTAGTAGAAAAATTTTTCTGTCAAGAAGTTTTTCTTATTGCCGTGAGAAATTGCGAGTCGAAAAGTTTTTTTATTTATTTTGAAAAGGATTTTTTTCATTCGTATTGAAATTCGCTAGCTTCTTCTTCAATCTCTGCTTCTATGCTAGGCCACATATGGTCAGGGATAGAGTAGTTTCGATTTAGTTTTTTATCTTTAGCAATTTGGATTGCTCGACTTAAACTTTGGAGAGCTTCGCTCCCATAGTAGATTTCTTCTTTTAACCTTTGAACGCTGTTTGTTAAGTCCATATTAAACTCCTTCTGCCTTGGCGATGTCTCTACCAATTTCAACCGAGAGATTGAGTTTATCCAAGAGATGCTTATTCGTTGCGAGTTTCGTAATGGTCACAGCGTTTTCGGTTGCCCAATCCCAGCGAGAGGAATATCCCGCACCTTGGCTCACGCTGATTTTGATGAAGGTGTTTTCGTCTTTCACATAAAGGATTTCTTCGGGTTGAAGCCAAGGGGTTTTCGTCCTGTCATTGGTCAAGAGGTAGAAGGTTTCGATTTCGGGTTTGATTGCTTTGTTCTTATCTTTCATACTTTTATCCTATCAGATTTTTTGATTTTGTCAAATTTTATTTTGCATTGATTCTCAACGACTTATGACTTTTTCTCAATGAATTTTGCTTTGTTAAGGTAGATCGTTGTGGTCTTACCTTTATCCTCACCTTCGAGGATTTCAGCGACAGCGGTTTCTGCTGTCGTTTTGTAAACGAGTTTTACTAAAACTCCTTCATACGAGTAAACATCACCGAAGAAGGTTTCGGTTTTCGGGTAGACTTTAGAAGCATCTACTTCGCTTGATGCCTTACGCATCGTTTCACGCATCAGCCTACGCTGATAGTTCCAATTTATCATTCTATGACTCATTTTCTTTTATTACCTTTCTTGTTTTCTTTCTTATCTTTCATACCTTTAATTTATCACATTTCAGCGAAAAGTCAAATTATTTTCTCCATTTAAATTTCGTTGACCATCAACGAGTTGCGACAAAGCTTTTAAAATTTCTTTGTGAGATTCTTCAATTTTTTTCTCTAGAGCAGAGAGTTCAATCGAGGTTTTTTCGATTTGGTTTTTTAGTTTTTCTAACTTATCTTTCATACCTATAATCTATCACACTTTAGGATTTTTGCAAGTGATTTTTTTAGATTTTTTTAGGTAGAAGATTTTCTTATTTTGTTATTAGATTTTATCATGAGATAAAGCGTTGAGTATCAAAGAGTTACGCATGCGCGGCAGGGGCGCTTTTGTAAGTCGTTGATGTTAAACAACTTACAAAGGAAGAGTTCAGAATGGAATGAACTTTATTTCTCGGGATTCTTCGAGATGATTTTCTGAAGGTTTGAAAAAGATTATTTTCTCAAAAACTTTTTCAGTTGTGATATTTTTTTCGAGAGATGCAAAGTTTCCTTCGACATCTGAACCAACCAACAACGCTTTGCCAGCGTAAGGTTGAGAATCAATTCCAATTTTGAAGTATCTTTGAGAGGTTGAATCTTTTAACAAGCCCTCATCGTCAAGAACCATATCAGCACCAAAAGCCGAGGTGATGGTGATGAGGTCACAACCTAGCAAGTTGTAGATGGTTTTTAGTTTAGTGTCCACCAGAGTTACCTGTGACACGGTTTCGGTGAATGGATCGATGAGGATAGCCCGAATCATTTAACCACTCCTCCGATGATCGAGGACACATAGTAGAGCATCCCGAATCCGTAAACGATTACGCCAGTTAAAAAGACCGCCATAAAACGATCTTCGCTTTTGTAGTTTCTCATAGGTTTACTTTATCTCCTTTTGTTGATTTTGTCAAACACCAAACTTGGAATTATATTGGTCATAGAGTTTCTGAAACTCTTCACCATTTTTTTCAATGGCATCACGGATTTCAAACCATTGTTGCTGTCCTCTGCGATAGTAGTAAGAGTCATCGCTCATAGCATAAGACCAGTCGTGATTTTTCAGTAATTCTTCGAATTGATTTAAGTTCATTATTTGATCTCCTTAATTACGATTGCATCCAGAAGTTTTTTAAGCCTTTCGATAGAAGCTTGGAGGTCTGCATTTGTATTGGTTATGATTTTGATTTTGTTTTCGATTGTGTTTTTATCTTTCATAGATTTAATTTATCACAACGCAGAAAAAAAGCAAGAGATTTTTTCATTTAAATTTCATTGATTGATAACGAGTTACAGAAGGCGCGCAGGGTTTCTTATGTAACTTATTGATGTTGAATGATTTAGATCTTTTGCATTCCATCAGGTTTTGTCCAAAGATCGGTTTGGATCTTTTGCTTTCGTTCAGGTTTTGTTGCAAGATCAGGATGTTGATTATCAACGACTTACAGATGAACGCCCGCCGCCCCGTCGTAACTCGTTGATGCTTAACGACTTACAGATTCACAAACGATAAAACTTGTGGTTGCGAATTGTTGCAACTATCCGCTTACCCTTTGACCACTTGGGCGACACTTGGAAAGTGTGATAGTGATTTGCACCATTTACAACATCGGGCATTCTTTTCTCTGCTACAAGTTTTGCAAGATGCAGAGCGTTCTTCGCTTGAGGATTAGCCAACAACTTACGCTTCTGTGCTTCACTCACTCCGCCATTCCAGAAGCTGAATTGCTTTGGTGCAAGGCAGACTTGTGTGGGCGTTTGCTTTCGCTCGATGGCTCTTGTCTGAATGACAGACGCAACGCCCGCCATACCTTCTATCCCTTCGCCCCTTGCTTCACCAAGGAGCGTCAAAGCTATGACAAGTATCTCTGCGGTCATTAGTCTCTCCCGCTACTGATAGCACCGCAGTAGTCACTAGGCTTCTCTGCGGTGATGCTTCCGAGGTTGAATGTGTCTGTGCTGATAGCTGTGCGAAGGAAGCGTCCCTCTTTGAACGCATCGAACTTTGCCTGTGCCTTTTGCTTTGCAAGGTTAAGGAGTCCACCTTTCAAGCCCTTTGCTTTAATCTTATTGCATAGAGCATAGAGAGCCACTTTGGTCATAGCTTCCAGCACAGCTTCGGGCTGTGCGTAGAAGTAAAACGCTTTGCCGTTGCCCATATCGTGCAACTCGCCATTGGTTGCCGAGTAGTTATACATAGCGTTGTGGAATGTCTCGATTTGCTTCTTATCGCCTTCCAAGAGGAAAGCGGTAGTGTTGCCGAAGGGTTGAGTTGTGATGGTGATTTGGTTTTTCATTTGGTCTATATTATCCTTTTGGTTTAGAGGTTGCAAGTATTCTTTGCGAGGATTGCAATCATCCAGAAGCCGTAGATGATAAGACCAACGGCTCCGATTAGTTCAGCGATTAGGTTAGTGTTTTGTTTCATAGGTCTATATTGTCCTTTGGTTGGTGTTTCGTCAAGCGTTAATTTTTAGCGGTAGCCATACCGATGACACCGATGATGAGGCAGATGATGGTGAGGCCAAGGATGTTCATTATTTGGTCTCTGCATACTTCTGGTTGATTTCCTCAATCTTCTTGGCGTGAGCTTCAAGGGTTGCCACAGCGTGAGCCGATGCATTCTTGAGGTCTTGAGCCGCTTTGTCGAGGTTTGCGATCAGTTGTTCGTATTTGCTTAATTTCTTTCTCATAGAGCTAATCTATCACAGATTAGGGATTCTGCAAGGGATTTTTTGCATTTAAATTTCATTGATTATCAAAGACTTACAGAAGCCTACAAAAATTATTTGGAAAAATGACCCCCCATTTTTGAAAAATGTGAGCCTCCGAAACCGATAATAGGATCGTGGGGGTATTAACATCATTCTCCCCAATAATATAATACTATTTATCTATATATCCTTACCTATACCCCCCCCTTTTTCTAAATCTATATAAAAGAATTTAAATTCAAAATATCTTCAAGGCTAAAAAATCCGGGGGGCTATTTTTATTAAGAACCCTTTTTGATTTAGTTGTTTTTTATATATATCTGTGGTATAGTATAAGTATATACTATGGCAACAATATTTGTTTTAGCTCTATTTGGTTATATCTTGAGCTTTCTATACAAAGCCTTCTCTAATCAAGAACATGATATAAACTATAATAAAAATTACAATAAAATCCCTATTACAGAGGAAACTCCTAATCTTATAAGTGACAGTATATCTTATGCTTATAATAAATTAGCGAAATTTGTCCGCGCCAAAGCCTTATATTTTAGCCGCAAGTGCCAAAGATTCAATAAATATATCTTAATAGCTACTTTTATTCATGTTATAGTATTAGTGTGTTCTGCAAATTATATAGTATTTCCAAAAAATAAAAATAATCAAAATTGGGTATATACAGAGATATCTCAGAAAGATATAGAAGAAAAAGCTATAGCAGATTCAGCGCCAATGGACGATATTACTTTCGAAGAACCTCAATCTATTGAAAATTCACAAGAAAATGATTCTAATAGTTCTGTTTCGTTTGGAATTAATGAATTTAATGAAAAAATAGATGTTCCTGTAGATAATATTGCTTTAAGTATACCTCCAGTTTTGACTTCTTCATTATCTAAGAAGAAAATTGATTTTAAAACAGAAGAATCACAAGTTAAGATTAAATCTGGCAAAAATATTCTATACACAGAAGGTAAGATATCAGGTATTGATGGATATGGTTTAGATGGCGAAGGATCTGGTTTAACAGGTCGCGGTGCAGGAAACGGAAAAGGTGGCAAAGGATTAAGAGAAGGAAAAATACTAGGAAATAATATTCAAGCCGAAAGACTTGGAGTTATTCTAGATAATTCACCAAGTATGCAACCTTATCTAGATTCATTAAAAACAGAAATTTATAAAAATTTTGATAATGCAAAGATTATGTATGCTCATGGCTGTCAAATAACAACAGATTCATACGCTTTATTTGCGTTCAAAAATCTATCTAGAGAAAATGTAGATGTTATCTATTGGTTTTGTGATTTACAAGATCCAGAATCATATGAGGGCTTAGATCTTTTAGAAAAGATATTAAAACAAAAAAATATTAAACTTTATATAAAAAGCATGGATAAACAACCAAACCCTCAGCTAAAATCAATTATTAGCTCAACAGGTGGGAAATTTTTTATCGGATTAAACTAAAGCGTAGCCTTTTTTAAACTTTAAATTTAATTGAAAACTGTTAACAGCTTGCCCACGATCAAATCTTTTAATAAAATTAGTTCCGATATTTGGCATATCAGCAATAAACATTTTTTTATCTATTTCAAGAATAACTTGACTTGGTAATACTGATACACTTTTAATCTTTTTCTTCATTTTACTTTTGATAGCTCTTGCTATAGCGCAATTTTGAGGATTAGCCTTTTCACCCTCTAATATATTTTTATTTGTTATTTTGAATGTTTCCTGCTTCATTTTATTTCCTTTATTTTATAATCAAAATTATCACTATCTTCTGTATGCCATTTGGGGCTATTTTCGACAGTATAAAGATGATCATTTACTTTTCTTTCGATGAGAATTTCGTTTGGTTTTGTAACGAAACTAGCATCAAAAACTTTTATTCTATTATTAGGTTGTATAGCGTAATTACCATTATCTAATTCTATAACATGACCGCACTTATGTTCATTAGGAGTTTCACTATATCCAAAATTAGTTTCATTAAATTCTGCATGTGCCCAATCTAATGTAAAAAGATATCTTCCAAGTTTTTTATTTCCAGAGCGATCAAGATATTGAATTTTTGCACTTTTTAAAGCGTAAAATTGAGTAACAGCTATATGATAACTAAAACTATCCCAAAGAACCAATTGATGAAGATCTTCTTCTTGAGCTCCTTCTTTTGTACAAAAAGCACTAATTGGTGCGCGCCACCATAGCCCACCATCTTGCATTATAAAATGAAATAAAGGAGATCTATTTGGTAGAGAAGAAACGCCAAAAACAATACAAGCAAAATATTTTTCATGACTATCCTTTTGATTTCGTAGATAATTTCCTCTTACATAACATTCAATTGGAGGTATATTAGCGTTTAGAAATGCCACAGTTAATTTATTTACACTAAATTAAAAATATGGTGTAAATTTAATAGTAAAGTTGCATGTCTAAAAAAAATAAGCGTAAGTTAGAAGATAAGTCACCAGTTGTTCCTCAAAGAGATAAAATTGAAGGTTTCTTGGATATTCGTGAATTACAATGGACAGATAATCAAAAGAAATTTATACAATTACTTCAAGATAAAGAAACAAAAATAGTATTCTGTAAAGGTCCAGCGGGAACAGCAAAAAGTTTACTTTCAGTTTATGCGGCTTTGCAAGCCCTTAATAGCAAGAAAATAGGCGAAATATTTTATATTCGTAACCCTGTAGAAAGTTCTACTCATAATCTAGGCTTTCTCAAAGGTGATCTACATAGTAAATTAGATCCATATTTACAACCATTAATGGATAAATTACATGAATTATTACCAAAAGGACAAGTAGAAAGATTATTAAAAGAGGAAAGAGTAAAGGGATTACCTGTAGGATTTCTTCGAGGATTAAGCATTAATGCAAGTTATATTATATGCGACGAAGCTCAAAACTTAAGCATACATGATCTTTTATTAATTACTACTAGAATGGGTAGATTTAGTAAATTAATATTAATAGGAGATATTCGTCAATCAGATATTAAAAATAGTGGATTTGAAAAGATATATAATTTATTTGATGATAAGAAAAGTTTAGATAAGGGTATTATGACATTTAAATTTGGCACAGATGATATTATGCGAAATGATATTTTAGCTTATATTATTGAGAAATTTGAGCAACTAAAATAATTGAATTTTTAATTAATTTAAAGTATAATTAGTATTATGCTTAAAATATATTGTACAGAATGTGGTAGTCCTACAAATTATTCAGTTTCTAAACCTAAATTTTGTAGTAATTGTGGCAAATCTTTTGATAATACAGTAGTTAATAAATCTTTATATCAAAAACCAACAACAACTAAACCAATAGATGTTGAAGTAGATGATGATTTTGATGATCCCGAAGATGATATTAGCACAGTAAACAAAGTTCCGTCAATTAGAAGATTAGATGTTGAGATAGATCAATTTCAAGTTCAAAAACAAAAAACTAAAATTGGCGATATTGTTGGAAGCGCAAAAACTAGCGCAAAAAAAGAAAGAATTGAAAGTAAAAAATTAACAAAAAGTCAAATGGCAGAACAGAGGAAAAAATTCTTGGAAGATTTCAAGAAAGAAGCTGGCTCAATAAGAGGAAGATCTAGAGGGTCAAGAGATGGCTAAAAAGCCTTCTTTTGAAAGCCTAATTGATGTCATAGATTCCGAGATAATTAAAAGAAAAAATAAGTGGAATTTGACTGCCATCAATTGGATGGATTTTCATGATGTCGCACAGATATTAAGAATCCATATTCATAAGAAATGGCATCTTTATGACCACAAGAAACCATTAGCTCCTTGGGTTAATCGTATCATTAGTAATCAAATTAAAAATTTAATAAGAAATAATTATAGTAATTTTACTCGTCCATGTCTTAAATGTGCAGCTGCAGAAGGCGAAGATGGATGTGCAATTTACACAAATCAATGTAATGCTTGTCCACTATATGCAAATTGGGAAAAAAGCAAAAAGAACGCGCATGATACAAAATTAACTCTTAGCATTGAAAATCATTCTCAAGAAATTAATGATATGCCAATGGATCATTTTAATTTAGAGAAAACAGCGAATAATATTCATATTAAAATGCAAAAAGTCTTAAAACCAATAGAATGGAAAGTTTATCAATATCTTTACATCGAAGGTAAAGATGAAGAACAAACTGCGAAACTTATGGGATATAGAACTAGTGAAAAGAATAGAATAGCTGGATATAAACAAATCAAAAATATTAAAAAGATTATTATTTTTAAAGTTAAAAAACATTTATATAATGGAGATATAGATTTATATTAATATGAGTGAAAATTTACCAATCTTAACCGAAGCGCAACAATTAAAACTTTTAACCGAATGGAATAATCGTCCAGATAATCCTCCTTCACTAGTTGAATTAGTTAGAATAGCTTTTGATAGAGATGATCTAGATGGAAGAAGTAAAGAAGGAAAAGCTGTTAAAGAATTTTTAGCATCAAGACAAATTAAACCAAGAAAAAGTCATGAATATCAAGCCAAAGGATTAATAGATTTAAGTCTTGACCAAAAAGAATATATTGGTAACAACTGTTCGACTATGACAGGCATAGAGATTGCAAAAATTTTATTTAAAAACGAAGAATTGACAAATCTATCTCAAGAAACTAGAAGTGTTCTTGAATATATTAAAACTCTACCAACAAATATAAAATATAATAATCAAGAAAATGAAAATCTTTCTACAGATGAATATCGTCCACCAAAAAGCGAAGATAGGATGATAGCAAAGATTAACAGATATATTATGGATGGAGTTGACAAAAATAAATTAACTCATAAACATAAAAAAGATATCTCTTCACTTATAGGTTATATGAATACTTTCAGATTTATTCATCAGATTAATTTATATAATGATGAAAGAGATAGAGAACTTTTTGAAAGCAGTTTTGTTCGTTATACATATGATAAAAGTGATTTAACTCAGGAAGAAGTTGACCAATATATCGTTCTCTCCACAGAAGTAGTAATTTCATCAAATATTCAACAAACAATTAATGCATTACAAAATCAAATTGATATTTCAATGGAAGCAGATGGAAAAATTCCAATGGCATTAGTTGAAGCAAGTAATACGGCCAGAAAAGAATACAATGACTGCGTTAATCGTCAACAAAAACTTCTTAACGATCTTAAAGTAAAAAGAAGTGAAAGATTAAGCAAACAAGTAAAAGAAACAGCCTCAATTATCAACCTTGTGCAAATGTGGAAAGAAGAAGAGAGTCGAGCAAAACTTTTAAGAATGGCAGAGATGCGCAAACAAGTAGTAGAAAAAGAAATTGATAGACTTACCACAATGGATGAATTAAAATGCAAAATATTAGGTATATCTAAAGATGAGATTTTAAATGGATGAGCGTAATATGTAAAATAGATGGTAAAGAGTTTAAAGATGAAAAGAGTCTTCATCTTGCGCTTAAAGGTTATGGTTTAAATAAAGTAAAATATTATCAAACTTATTATGAACGCCGCGATCTACTTACAAATGAATTAATAAATTTTAAAACCAAAGAGCAGTATCTTAATAGCGATTTTAATGACAAGAATAATATGAAAAAATGGCTAAAAGAACAGCCAATAAATAAAGCCCAAGAATATTGCAAGCAATTATTAATTAAAAGAAAAGATAGTAAAAATTTAATTTATTCACCAACTCAAATTGAATTAAGAACAATAATGGCACCATCAATTATATTCTATAATAAGATATTTAAAGATTATTATGATACTTGTTCTTCTATAGGTTTAGAAAATAAATTTGTTCATCCTAATCTAACTGGAGATAATTTTAAAAATAAATTAACACAAAAAGATACAATCTATGTAGACACAAGAGAACAAAGTTGGCTTAAATTTAATATACCATTTGAAATTAAGACTTTACCATTCGGAGATTATGCTTGTTCAAATGATAATTGTGGATGCTTCATAGAAAGAAAAAGTCTTAGCGATTTTATAAGTACACTTAGCGTCAAAAATTATGATCGTTTTAAAAATGAAATAGAAAAAGCTAGAAAAAATAATTCATATGTTATTGTTATGGTAGAAGAAACGCTTGCAAATGCTTTAAGTTTTCAATATCTTCCTCATATAAGTAAAAAAATAAAAGCAACTCCAGAATATATATTCCATAATGTAAGAGAACTTTTACAAAGCTATGATAATTTACAATTTTTATTTGTTGATGGTAGAAAAGAAATGACAAGATTAATTGAGGCTATATTTGCTAGTAAATGTTTTTATAAGAAAATAGATTTACAATTAGCATATGATATGAAAATTATATGATTTTTTGTCCAGAAAAATATTTAAAAGAGATTAAAGACGTTAATGCAGAGTTATCTGAATTAAAAGGATTCCTTAATGATCGCGAAGCAAAAATTACTTTGGCTAAATTTTTAAGAGCAAATATTGGCTTTACTGTTGAGCTAATTAGTGGAGTTAAACTTGCAGCTTATCAAGAGATACATTTAAAAGCTATGATGAATAGAAATTTTAATATGTGCGTATTTGGTCGTGGTTGTGGAAAATCTTTTATGGCTGCGGTATTTTGTTTTCTTCAATGCATATTTGAACCTAATACAAAAATACTTATAGCTGGTCCAACATTTAGAACTGCAAGATTTATTTTTAATAATCTAGAGAAAATTGTTCAAAGCCCCGGAGCAGAATTACTTTCTCAATGCTTTGGAGCAAAAGCAAAAAGAAATGATCAATTTGAATGGCAAATTAATAATGGAAGTATTGTAGCAATTCCTCTTAATGGAGAAAAGATTCGAGGTTTTCGAGCAAATATTCTTGTGCTTGATGAGTTTCTTCTATTGCCAGAAGAGATCATTAAAAATGTATTAATGCCATTCTTGGTCGCTCCACAAAACATGAAAGAGAGAATGGAGATTCGCGAGTTTGAAGATAAATTAATATCAGAAGGAGTAATGCAAGAAAAAGATAGAATGGTTTTTGAAAACACAAGTAAGATGATTGCTCTTTCATCTGCAAGTTATACATTTGAGAATCTTTATAAAACTTATCTTGAATGGTGTGAAAAAATTAATAGTCCAGAAAAAGGTGAAGCAACTTATTTTGTAAGTCAAATGAGTTATGAAGCATTACCAGAAGAAATGATTGATAAAACAATTATTGAAGAAGCTCAAGCTGGTGGATCAAGTCATAGCGGATTCTTAAGAGAATACTGCGCGCAATTTACAGATGGTAGCGATAGTTATTTTAACGCAAAGAAAATGGAAGAATGCACATTAAAAACTGGAGAAAGACCTCATACATTAATGCGAGGTGATCCAAAGAAAAGATATATTCTTGGAATTGACCCTAATATGAGTGATAGTCCAAATGCGGATTATTTTGCTATGGCTGTTATGGAGTATGACGAAGAAAAAAAACAGGGCATATTAGTACATACTTATGCAGGACTAGGCAATTTAAAAAATCATGTTAATTATTTATATTACATAATGAAAAGTTTTAATATTGTTTTTATGGTTATTGATAATGCAGGAGCGGACACATTCTTGTCTGCATGCAATGAATCAAGTTTATTTAAACAAGATAGAATTGAAATTAAAACATTGGATTTTGATTCTGACCTTGAAGGCGCAGATTATGATTTAATGATTAAAAATGTTAAAAATCAATATAATTTAGAAAACAAAAGAATTGCATTTAATCAAGTTTTTACTAGTAATTTTATTCGTAAAGCAAATGAATACCTTCAAGCATGTATTGATTATAAAAAAGTATGGTTTGCTAGTCGCACAGCCTCAGACGAAACATCATTTAACGAAACAATAGCTTTAAATATCCCTTTAGAATTAATGAAAACCGAAGATAAAAAAGATTGGACAATATTAGATTTTATTGAAAATCAAGATGATTTTATATATCAAACTAAAAAACAATGCGTATTAATTGAACACTCTACGACCAGTAGAGGAACACAAAGTTTTGATTTACCTCAACATTTAAAAAGAAGTGCATCGGCTAATAAAGCCAGAAAAGATAATTATTCAGCATTTATGTTAGCAAATTGGGCTGTAAAGTGTTATAATGATATAATGACAACTCAAATAGTCGAAGTTCAACCTACTTTTTCGCCTATTATGATCAGATAATGTGTAATATTTAACAACAAAATGGCTAAAAAATCTAAAAAACAAGAAAAAATCATTAAAAATGACCAAATTCAACCCTTGATGGTTACTGAAGCTTCTACAAATTACGAAATTCAAGCCGCAGTAGCAGGTTCAGATTTAAATGATTCTTCTCATACTCAAACTAGAAGAAATGCGGCTGCAGATATTACTAGGACTGGCAGATATAAAAATATTGATGATGGATTAATTCCTTTTAGATATTCTACTGGTATAGCAAATAGTTCTAATATGAATGTCCGCGATGCGGTCATTCTTTGCCAAAAATGTTACTATAATTTTGCAATATTTAGAAACACAATTGATTTAATGACAGAATTTTCTTGCAGTAATATTTATTTTAAAGGTGGAAGTCAAAAAAGCAGAGATTTTTTTACCGCATGGTTAAAGAAAATAAATATATTTGATTTACTTGATCAATTTTTTCGTGAATATTATAGAAGTGGAAATGTATTTATTTATCGTTTTGATACAAAAATTCAACCAGAAGACGTAAATAAAATTACTCAAACTTTTGGATTATCTGCGAAAGCTGCAAATATTATGTTGCCAGCAAGATATAATATTATTAATCCTGCAGATGTTCAAATAGGTGGCACAATCAATTTTTCAGTAGGAAGATATTATAAAATTTTAAGTGATTATGAATTAGAAAGATTAAAAGCTCCTAAAACAGAAGAAGATCTAGAAGTATTAAAAAGTTTACCTCCAGAAACCCAAAAGCTTATAACAAAAACAAGAGTTGGAATTTTAACTCTTCCATTAGACCGCAATAGACTCTGCGCTGTATTTTATAAAAAACAAGACTACGAACCATTTGCAGTTCCTATGGGCTTTCCAGTATTAGAAGATATTAACTGGAAAGCAGAAATGAAAAAAATGGATATGGCTGTAGCTCGTTCATTACAACAAATTATATTATTAATAACAATGGGAACAGAACCTGATAAAGGTGGTATTAATCAAAAGAACCTAGAAGCCATGCAAGGTCTATTCACAAATCAAAGCGTTGGTCGCGTTCTTATTGCTGATTATACAACTAAAGCAGAATTTATTATTCCTAATATTGGAAGTTTAATGGGTCCAGAAAAATATCAAATTGTTGATCGTGATATTCAAATTGGTTTAAATAATATTCTTATTGGTAATGAAAAGTTTGCAAATGAAAGTATCAAGGTTCAAGTATTTATTGAAAGATTAAAACAGGCTCGTGAATCATTTATAAATAATTTCTTATATCCAGAGATTCGTAGAATTAGTAAAGAACTTGGATTTAAAAATTATCCAACTCCATACTTTGAAGATATTGATCTTAAAGATGATATTCAGTATTCAAGAATATACACAAGACTTGTAGAACTTGGTATATTAACTCCAGAAGAAGGTTTAGCTGCAATCGAAACAGGAAAATTACCAGATCCAGAAAGTTCTGTTGAATCACAACAAAGACTTAGAGAATTAAAAGATCAAGGTTATTATCAACCACTTATTGGTGGTGCTAAAATGGGTGAACCCGGAAGACCAGAGGGATCAACAGGAATACCTCAAACAACCAAGAATGTTAAACCAGTTGGCGGTGGAAAACAAAGCAAAGCCACATTTTTTGATATAGAAAAAATTAAAAATAATTTCATCTTGGCTTCAAAACTTCAAGATAAAGTAGAAGCAAGTCTTAGAGAAAAACATTCACTTCGTAAACTTTCTAAACAACAAAAAGATGTTGCTTTTGAAATAGTTAAAATTATTGCTTCAAACGAGTCACCAGAAAATTGGGAAAATGTAGTTGGAGAATATGTAACTAATCCTAAAGATAAAAATTTAAATACTATAAATGAGATTGATAGTATTGCGGCAGAGCATAGTGTAGATAGTTATGTTGCAAGCATTCTTTATCATAGCAAAAAATCTGAGGATATAAAAAATGGCTGAAAATTTTATTAGAGTAAAACAAATTAATCAGACTGATCTTAGCGGTTTTGTAGCTCAAGTAGTTCAAGATACTGGAGTTTTAGCTAATGGATTTGTCACAACTACAACAAATCAAAATATAAGTGGAATTAAAACTTTTTTAAATAATTTAAATGTATCTGGAGATCTTACTGTTGCAGGAACAATTAAATACAATGAGATAATAGATATAACTACAACTGGAAATATTAGTGGATATACAGGATATTTTCAAGAATTATATGCAAATAATCTTGTTTACAATACTGGCAATCAAACTATTAGTGGAATTAAAACTTTTAATTCTACTGGAATTTTTCTTGATGATGTTAATATAACAGGTGGATCTTCTAAAAAACTTACAATTAATACAAATTTTGAATTACAAATTGATGATTTACAATTAAGTGGTACAGACGTAACTTTGACAGAAGGAAATATTTATGCGACTAATTTAGTCTACAATACTGGAGATCAAACTATTAGTGGAATTAAAACTTTTAATTCTGGAATAGTTTTAGCTAGGGCACAAGTTAATACTCCAACCGGATTAGAAGATTCAAAAGGATTACAATGGCTCGGTTTAGGTGGTACTAATTATGATCAAACTATATATGCTGCTTATGATGGTTTTCAAAAAATTGGTATAAACTTTAGAAGTAGCCCAAGCCCAACGAATCTTCAAGATACTATTATATTTCGCCCATCAAAAATTGAAGCTTTTAGACCAATTGAAGTATCTGGAAATCTAAAGGTTGATGGACATGTGAATGTAAGTGGTTTTATGTTTAATGAGGCGCATTATTCACGAAACCCATTAGGTTTTTATTCAGACGCAGGAATTAAAACTGGTAGAATAAATATTCTAACTGGAATAGCTCCTTTCTCTAGACTAGTTTATTCTGGAAACCTTGGAGTTTTAAATAATCCAAATGAAACAATGGTCCTTTTTTCTACAACAGGGTTTGCTCCTAGACCGCTCTTACCAAGAGTTATAGCTTCTAGAAATTTAGCTATCGCTAATCAAAGTCCAACAGTTGCATTAGGCACACATACTGAATTCATGTTTAATAGTAGCACAACAATTACTAATAATTGTGGTATAGACTTTTCTCCTTTTGGCGGTAGTTTCGCTATTGGCGGAGGTAGTATCGGAAATCGCTATGGTGCATTTTCTCTAATTGATCCAACAAAATTTAGCAATGATTTTTTATATGTAACTAAAGATTATACTCAAGCATATAATACAAAAGCTTTTGGAGGTAATTTTGGAGAATATATTGTATCTGGTAATACATTTGTAAATATTTCTCTCGCTACTGCAACATACAAGACTGGGATAACTTACGCTCAGAACGCAGCACAATATCTTACAGGATTTTTAGTTGGATTCTACTCTGCTCAAGGAACTAATATAAATTGTAATCCATTTAATGCTTGCGGCGCAGCAGGCATCGGCGGAACTAGTACAGGTTGTCATATTGTATTTGAATCTGCATGGCTAACAACAGATGCACAAAATAATAGCTGGTTAAATATGGCTTTTAGAAATCATGGTCCAAGTGGAATGCGATTTGCTACTTCTCAAGGATTCCCAAATGGAGCAAATCCAACTGGAATTGTCTTGGACATGTTTGCTTTTGATTATTAATTTTATATTTTCTTTATTTATTTTTATAGTATAAATAGATGCGAATACAAGCTCTTTTAACCGATTCTATTCATAATGTAATGGGTGGAATGGGAGAACAATTAAGAAATAATTTAAATCATATTAGTGATAAATATCATTTTGATATAATTGGACATTGTGAATTTGGCGGAGAATTTACTGGTAAAAATTATTCATTTAAAAGTATAGAAGGTTTATTAAAAATTTACGCAACAAAAGTTGATCCTTTATTTTATCCTTTTTTAAATCAAAATTCATTTATCAAGAAATCATTCGAATATCCAAAACCAGATATTATACATTCTTTTGATTGGAGCACTTTTATGCCATCTATGTTTCTTGCTGATTATTACAAGATTCCATTGATAACAACAATTCAATTATCTATTAATGAATTAGTTAAAAGTTATAATATTGATATAAATGCAAGCCCATTATATCAACTTCATAAAGCTATAGAGATAGAAGGAATGCATAAATCTAATGCGATAATTCAAGTTTCTAATAATTATGCAAAAAAATCTTCTTCTTTCTTTTGGAATAAAACATTTGTTATTGAGAATGGCATAGACTTAAATTTATGGAAAAAACAAAATGATATCAAATTGCCGGGAGGTAATAAATATAAAATAATTTATATTGGTAGACTTGAATATCAAAAAAATATACAAACACTTATTGATATAAAATTACCATCAAATGTAGATTTAATTATTATTGGCGGACATAAAGGCTCTGCGGCAGAGTTGGTGCAAAAAGTTATAAATAGAAGCGAAAAAGATAAAAATTTTATATACGTTGGTCCAAAATATAATCAAGAGAAAATAGATATGTTATTTTCAGCAGATGCAGTAATAATGCCAAGTATTCATGAGCCATTTGGGATAGTCGCCTTAGAAGCTCTTGCTAGTAATAATATATTATTAAGCAGCTTCGTGGATGGTATGGGAGATTTTTTAACAGAAGATGTAGCTATAAATTGCGGAATAACCAAAGAATCTATAGAATCTGCAATAGATGCATTTATTAATTTAACAGAAGAAAATAAAAGAAAGAGGATAAATAAAGGCTTAGAGATATGCAGAAATTATTCTTGGCAAAAGTCTGCTCAAAAAATAGAACAAGTATATAATTTATTTGAAAATTAATAATTTATATGCTATTATAATATAGTGTAATATATTATGAAAAATATGTTAGCTAATTTATTTGGACCAAATTGGAGATCTTCAACTTCTGGAATATTGACAGTTGTTGCAGTAGCTACAGCCGTAGCAATTCATAGCGATAATTCACTTGTTGCATTTCTTCCAGACAAAATTGAAGCTTATGTTCTTGGAATTTCTAAACTTATAGCAGTTGTAAGTGGAATAGTTTTTGCTCTTACAGTAAAAGACGCAAATGTAACGGGCGGTAAAATAGCTCAAACAAAAGAAGCTAAAAAAAGAGTTATAAATCAAAATGGAGAAGGAATATGAATAAACTAAATCTAATCGCAGTTGCCCTTATGGGTATTTTTATGGTAGGTTGTTCTACGACAAATACTGGTGGAGACAATCAAGTTGGCGGAACAACAGCAGTAGAGAACGCTCTTCCTTATATTAAACCAGCAGTTATTCTTGCTTGTACGGTTGTTCTTGAACAAGCTCTTTCACCAGAAGATCGCATAGAAAAAGCTAGGATGATTAATCATATTGCAACAATAGTCGAAAGTCTTACAATTGGTCAAACTCCAACTCCAGACCAACTTCAAAAAGCCCTTACAGACTATCTTCCAGTAGAAAAAACTCATTGGGCAAAATATGTTATTGCGGTTAAAGATATCTATGCTGCACAATTTACTAAATTAAATGGAGACGCTGCTCTTGCTGTAAAAGTTCTTAATGCAATCGCCGCAGGTTGTAAAGACGCTACAGCAGGATACGTAGAATAAATGCCAACAGGAATTGTACAAGCTTTTTTTAGTGCAATTTCTGGAATATTTTCAGCGATTAATAATGTATTTGGTGCAAAAAATACCAAAGAAATGAAAGATCGCGATCAAGCTCGTAAAGAAGTTGAATTTCAAAATGAAATAGAGAAAGAGCTTAAGGAGAAAGATCTTGAAAAAATTCGCAAGCGTATTGGCTCTTAATCTTCTATTTGTTGGTTGCGCGACAGTAACACCAGATAAAATACAAGACGATACTGCATCTTATGATGCATCAACACCATCTCAATATAATCAAGATAATGGTGGAGTTATAGCTTTATTAGAAAATGGAACAATAATTACCACTCAAGCAAAAGATCGCTACAATAAATTAATTGAAATGTATAAAGTAAAATTTAAAAAAGAAAAAGCTATTGAACTTGTCGAGAATGCTGGAATACAACCATACAAAGATCGCTATGGAAATGATCTTTTTTTAATTGATAATGAGCATCTTGTTTATTTTGGAGTAATGAATTCTTGGTTAAAAGAAAAAGTCCCACAAGATAGTGTAATTGATAAAACAATAGATAGGATAAATAATTAAATGGGACAAATTAAAGGTTATAAAAATGCAATTTTAAATTCGCGATTTGATGCGGATAATAGTTATCCAATTCTGCAAGGTGGGGAGTATTTTGATAATAATTATGCTCATACATATGAATCTGAGACAAGAATATTAACAAATTATTATCATAATTCACCACTTTTTTATATGGCAGAGGGGATTTATACAACATTTGCTAATAGAACTTTTCATTCCATAAATCCACCTTATGATATTTTACCATTTTATCACGAACTTCAACCAAGATTATTAAAAATGTTTGGTGCAGGATCAAAATTTGGTTTAACAATAAATAACACGAATTATCTTAAAACTATAACAAATACAACAAGTTTTTCTCCATCAGATAATCAATCTTGGGTAAAATATGGAACAGAACAACTAGTAGAAATCCCATCATGGGCAACAAAAATAAGATACGGAGTAAAATATTTAATGAAAAATGATGATCCTCCCAGAGGTGAGAATTTTGGTGGATTATGTTTACATTTTGTTGATCCTCTCTTAGGATATCATAGTTATGTTAATATAAACATCATTAAATCATCTAATGGTACTGCTGCTTTGAGTGCATTACAGTCTTTATATGGAATTAATCAAAATGTACAATCTGATTATGTAAATTTTGACGCAGACCTAGGATCAAATGCAATGTGTCAATGGGTTGGCCCACTTCAAAGTAAAGTTAAAGTAAGAAGAAGAAGTTCTATTTTTTTAACTAATCTGGATAATATAACTATACCATTTAATTATATAGCCAAACGTGATATCTTTAATAAAATTTCAGATACAGTTGACATTCCAACCTTCTCTACATCTAATGGAGATCAAACAAATGGAAAAGCACGATACGCTTCTTTGCAAATGTTTTTTGCAGAATGGCTTAGTTATTTTGTTGGTAGTGGACCTAATCCAACTAATAGTGGCTCAATTTATTTTTATAAACCTTTTATTTATTTTGAATAAAAATGCTTAACGATAAATCTTTAAAACTCATATTTGATTTCGAAGTCGGTGGTGGTGAAAATTATTATAATAAATTTTTGAAAAATCCAACTTGGCCCGGAGAGCAAAGTGGAGTCACAATTGGCGTAGGTTATGATACTGGATATGTGAATAAAACTGAATTCACTAACGATTGGAAAGATCTTCCAAAAGAAACTTTTGATCGTTTATATAAAGTTGTAGGAACAAAAGGATATAATGCAAAAGATCTTGCTCGTCGTTTAAAAGATATAACTATACCTTGGGATCTTGCAGTAAAAGTATTTATGAATAAAACTGTAAGTAAATTTTATAATCTTAGCCGCGAAACTTTTCCTAATTTTGATAAACTTCCAGAAGATGCTAAAGGTGGATTAGTTAGTCTTGTATTTAATCGTGGTGCAGCTTTAGAAGGAGATCGTAGGCGCGAGATGAAAGCTATTCGAGATATTATGGCTAGAACACAAAATTTTGATCAAAAAACATTATCTCAAATTGGAGAGCAAATTCGCGCAATGAAAAGAATATGGATTGGTGGAAGTATAGAAAAAGGAATGAGTCGCCGTAGAGATGCAGAAGCTAAAATAATTGAAGAATCATTAAATGTGTAATATTTATTATGAATAAGTTAGTATTAATATTACCTTTATTTTTATTAATAGGTTGTTCAGAGCCTGATTATTCAAGCAGAGAATTACCAACAAAATATCCCGAAACACCAACTTCTGGTGCTGCGTATGATGCCACAGAAGAATTATATAATAAATAATTAAAATTAATTAAAAATAATAGAATTATGTGTAATATTATTAAATAATATTATTTAATAGATATATGACTTACGATCCAGAAAAATATGGCATAGAAAATAATGCCAAAAGAAAAGGTCCAAAATCTGCTGCTCAAACTCCATCAAAACCATCTGAAAGACGCAAAGGATCAAGTCGTAATAAACCCGGTAGCGCAGGAACAAAAAGCGATAAAGCTATTGATTTTTCTAAAAAAGTAATTGAAGCTCTAAAAAATAAAGTAAAAGAACATAATTCAAAATATAGCAAAAAAGTAACATTAGGTCAATTAAAAAAAGTATTTCGCCGTGGCGCTGGCGCATTCTCTTCTTCTCATAGGCCGGGACAATCAAGAACTTCTTGGGCATTAGCCCGCGTGAACATGTTTCTTAAAATGGTGCGAGGCGGAAAAGTAAAAGATGCTTATAGAAAAGCAGATAGTGATATTGCTAAAGCTAAAACAGAAATTACTGTTGAAGCAATGTTAGAACCATCAGACGAAGACTTTGAATTAGCAGATATAGATATTAAAAAATATAATTTAAATGATTTTGATTTTAGCTCCGCAGACGAATTATATCTCGATGACGAAGAAGATGGTGTAATATTTGGTTATGGAAGATTTGAAATATGAAAAAACAAAAATTTAAATTTGAATCAGCTTTTGCAAATATTAAGATTCGCCCAGTAGTAAGTGAAGAAAAAGATAAATATCTTTCAGTCGCTTCTCTTGATAAATTAAGAAAATTTTTACCAGAAATTAATACAGAAGATAATGTTGATCTTCTTCCAGTAGCTTTTGATGCTTGCGTTGTAAATCGTGTTAATAAAAATGGCGATGTAATTGATGGAGAAACTGCCACTAGAATAGCTAAACTTTTTGTTAATAAACCAATTAATATTGAACATAATCGTAGTCAAGTTATTGGATGTATTCTCTCATCTAATTTTAGTAAATTTGGCACAAATGAGAGTCTTGCAGAAGTTGATGTAAAATCAATGAAAACTCCATTTAATATTACTCTTGGAGGCGTTATTTGGAAAGTAGTTGACCGCGATCTTGCTGATCAAATTGAAGAATCTAACGATCCAACAAGCGATAATTATATGACAATTTCAGCTAGTTGGGAACTTGGATTTAATGAATTTAATATTGTAGTATTAGATCCAGCAGAAAAAAATATTGAAAATGGCACAGTAATTTCTGATGCATCTCAAATAGAGAAAATTAAAGATAATTTAAGAGGATTTGGTGGAAATGGTAGATTAGGAGATGATAAATTTATATATAGACAAGTTTTGGGTAAAGTAGTACCTCTTGGTATTGGATTTACATTAAATCCAGCCGCTGATGTTCAAGGTGTAGCAACACCACCAGAACAACCAATTAGAATTGAATTAAAAGTCAATAAAAGTTCTGAAGAAACAGAGGTCCAAGAGGAAAAAGTAGCGGAATTAGCCCAAGAGCCAGTTCTTGCTTCTGAAAATACTGTTTCCCAAGAGGAAAAATTAAATGTAAAAAAAGAGAGGATATATATGAAAATAACCAAAATTGAAGATATTACTGATTCTCTTCTTAAGGAAGCAACAGCCAGTTCAATCGTTGAATTTGTTGCAGAAGAGATCAAAAAAGCTAATGAAACTTTCTTAGCAGAAAAATCTGCTAAAGAAAATGAATTAAAAGCTGCTAATGAAAAAATCTCTGCTGTTGAAGCAGAGCATGAAGCAGTTAAAAAACAAGTTCTTGAATTAACTGAAAAATTAGCCACAATCGAAGCAGAAAAAGAAGCCAAAGACAAAGAAGAAGCATTTAATCTACGCATGGCTTCCTTAGACGAAGAATTCGATCTATCTGATGAAGATCGCAAAGTCATTGCTTCTGATATTAAAGATTTAAATGAAGAAACTTTCTCTGCTTATAAGAACAAAATGTCTGTTCTTATGAAAGAGAAAAGCAAAGCTTACAAAAAAGCTATGGCCGAAAAGATGCAAAAGGAAAAAGAAATGGCTGAAAAAGCCATGCAAACTTCCGAAGTAAAAGCATCTGAAGCTCCAGCTGCAGAAACAACCCAAGAAGTTGTTGAGCAAGCTGTAGATAATGGCGCAAAAGCTTCTACAGAAATTCCAAATTCGGCCCCAGCCGCACAGCCAAGCATTAAAGAAAAATATGCTGCCGCTTTCGGTTTGGACGGATTTGAATTAATAAACTAAATAAACAAGGAGAAACTAATATGGCACATACATTAAGACCATTCAGGGATTATAGTGAACATGAAGTACTCAATCTTTTTGCTTATAGCGGTGCTGCTGAAAACAGTTCTGTTATTTTGACAAGAGGTGCTGCTGTTAAACTATCCGCTGAAGGATTCACAGTCGGCCCAACAAGTTCCAGTGCAAATCAACCAACTGAATTGCTAGGAAACGTTGGCGCCGCTTTCCCTCTCTCCCAATCTCAAAGATTCGGAGTTAGACCAAAAGTCACCCTCGCTACTTCTGGCGATGTACTAGGACTCACACTTCTAGACGTCCGTGAACTAGACGAAAATGGTGAAAAACTAATTTTCAACCCACGCAAAGCTGCTGAAATGAACGTAGTTGTTTCTGGACAAGCTGTTCCAGTTCTAACTCGTGGCGTAGTACTTTACAGTGGCGACGCAATTGCTAATGCAACTGCCGGTCAAATTGCAGTAGTTAGTGGTACTGCTGGCGAACTCGCCAACGTATCCGCTGTAAGAGGCACAGAAGTTGCAGTCGGCAAATTCCTTGGTAATGCAGTATCCAATACAGCATTGCTAAAGATCATGCTCTAATTTCGTAAAGGAGAAACTTTAAAATGAAATTAAAACTCAAAAATACACCAGAGCAAATCGAGCTTGTAAAAGCTATGGGTAGCCGCGATAACGCAGTTGCCGCAGAAGCCAATCAAGCTTTCGCAGCTTTCTTAGGACCAGTCGTAGCTAAAGTTCTATTACAAGCCGCAACAGCCTCTGCTATCTATACAGATCTTCCTTATGATGAGGATGATCGTCCTTCTATCCCTCTCGACCTATGGTATGATGGTGGTGAAGGTTATGTAACTACATGGTCACAAAGTGTAGCCGGTGGTCTTCCAACTTCAACAGTTGAAGGTTTTGCCGAAATGAAAGTTGCAACCTATCGTCTAGATAGCGCTGTCAGCTTCCTAAAACGCTATGCTCGTCGTGGCCGTCTCGACGTAGTTAGTAAAGCCGTTGAACGTATGGCTAACGAAGTTCTCGTCAAACAAGAACGTAATGCTTGGGCTGTAGCTTTAAAAACACTTGCTGAAAGTGGCAACGTATTAAATCCCGGTGCAGGCACCGTATTTACATTAGATAATCTAAATAAACTAATGACACAAGTCAAAAGAATTAACAGATCATATGCTGGTGGTACAACCACAGATGCATACGGTCTAACAGATATTTTTGTTAGCCCTGAGGTTAAAGAAGATATCCGTTCTTTTGCTTACCAACCAGTTAGCATCACAACATCTGCCAATACATTACCAACAAATAACGTATTGACAAATCTACCAGATGGTGTTCGTGAGGACATCTATCGTGCTGCTGGAACACAAGAGATTTATGGAGTTTCTATCCATGATCTAATTGAATTAGGTGTAGGCCAAAAGTATAACTCTCTCTTCAAAGAATTTTATACTGGTTCATTCACACTTGCCTCAGACGAAATACTTGTAGGCTTGGATCTAACCAAGGATGCATTTGTTCGCCCAGTAGCTCGCCAAGCAGAATCCGGTGGAACATTCACCGCTCTTCCAGATGATCAATTCGTAGCTCGTTCCGAGAAAATCGGCTTCTATGGATTCCTCGAAGAAGGACGCGCTTGCGTTGATTCTCGTGCAGTTCATGGTTTAGTACTTCGCTAATAAACGATAATACTAAATATTTAGAAAGCCCACGGATTAATAGTCCGTGGGTTTTCTTTTTTTTAGACATCTTTATATTTAATTAGTATAATCTATTAATAGGAGATATAATATATATTATGCCACGCAAAAAATCAACATTAGATAATCTTAGCCAAACTCATGGCAAGGTAGAAAATCGTAAAGTAACACTAGACCAAATTTGGGGTGATGATGGCAAGAGGAAGTACGGAACTCTTGATCCTGTTGAATATGAGGAATATTTAAAAGGTCTTTCAAAGAGCGATCTACAAGCTCACGCAGTTAAAATTGGTCTTATTCCAATTGATGATCGTGAAACATTAAGAAAAAGATTAAAGCAAGAATTTGTAAAATACGCTTCTCAATATAGAGTAAGACCAGATAGTTCAAGCAATAAACCAGTATCAAAAAGTGCTCGTGATATTCTTTCAGAAGGTAGATAAAATTTAAAAATTAATTCGCTATAAAAGTGTAGCTGTGTAATATTTATTATATGGCTACCTTTTATAATTTTACTGGATATCAAGGCGACTATATACAACTTACATTAAATGTCGTTGATTCAAATGGAACACCAATAAGTTTTAGTGGTTATGATGTAAGAGGTCAAGTTCGCGCTGATTATGGTTCAAGTGGAATTTTATTAAATTTAAATCCTACTGTAAATGTTTATAGCGGAAACGCATCATCTATAAGCATAGACTCTTATGTTTCGCAAGATGTTCCAGTAGGTGATTTTGTATATGATGTAGAAAGATTTCCTTCTGGAGTTCCTACAGGAAATAGTATCAAATTATTAAGAGGTATAATTTCTATATTACCAGAAGTAACGAGATAAGATTATGGCAGACATAAATGTTAATGTGGTTTTGCCAGATCCAATTAGCGTTGATGTAACATCGCCAACGCAAGCATTAGCTACAAATGTTTCTGTTCCCGGTCCTCAAGGTCCTGCAGGTCCAAGAGGTTTTACTCCATTAATTAATGGAATAAGTGGCGAATCAATTTCATTATCTGGTGAGAATGGTATTATAATTTCTTCTGATCAATCAGTTAATACAATTTATGTTTCTGGTAATAGTGGATATTTTCAATCAGCAGTAAATTCTTTAACAACTAATTTACAAAGTACAGGATCTAATCTTTATACATTATTAATTAATTTTAGTGGCAATTTAGATGCAAATTACGCTACAGATTCTCAATTGTATACTACTGGTTCTACGCTTGATAATAAGATAAATTCTTTAAGTGGTTCAAGCGCATCCGCCATTAATCTAGCAAATACTGGATCAACTCTTGATAGTAAAATTAATTCACTTAGCGGAAATTTGACTGCTAATTATTCAACGATTACAAATCTTGCAACTACTGGCAGCACATTAGATTCTAAAATTAATTCTTTAAGCGGATACTCTGCATCAATAGTAAATTTACAATCTACTGGATCTAATTTATATTCAATGTTAACAGGTTTTAGCGGAAATCTTGATACAACATTTGCTACAGATTCCCAATTATATACCACTGGCTCTACTCTCGATAATAAAATTAATTCTCTCAGCGGTTGGAGTGCATCAGCAGTTAATTTAACATCTACTGGCGCCACATTAATTACTAATTTATTTAATACAGGATCTATTTTAGATAATAAAATCAACTCATTAAGTGGTTGGTCAGCATCTTCAATAAATCTTGCTACTACTGGTTCAACATTAGATAATAAGATTAATTCACTTAGCGGCTGGAGCGCTTCCGCAACTAATTTAATATCTACTGGTGTCATATTAATTACTAATTTATTTAATACGGGCTCTAATTTAAATACAAAGATTGATAATTTGAGTGGGTATGTAAATACTCAAGATAATAATATATCCACTAATCTTTATAACACAGGAAATACTTTAAATAATAGAATAAACTCTTTAAGTGGTTATGTTAATACTCAAGATACTACAATATCAAATAATTTAATAACTACTGGAAGCACTTTAGATAATAAAATCAATTCACTAAGTGGCGTAACAGTATTAACTTATGGCAATCAAACAATACTTGGAAACAAAACTTTTAATGATAATACTTATATTAATAACCTTTTTGTTACTGGCACTCAAACAATTGTAAGTACAAATAATTTTAGTGTTCAAAGCCCTTATATTCTATTGAATCTTACTGGCGGCGCAGTTGATGGTGGAATTTTCTTTGTAACTGGAAGTGGATTAACTGGATTAAATGATAGTGGTCCAATTATTGGTTTTGATCATACCGATAAATTTAAATTTGGAATTAGTACAAGAAATAGCGATCTTTCAACTTTACCTGATATTGCTTCTGTACAAGATATTCAAGCTTATAGTGGAGTTGCAAATAATACATTTAGCACAATAATAAATCTTGCATCTACAGGTTCTAATTTAAATAATAAAATTAATAGTTTAAGTGGTTGGTCCGCTTCAGCTTTAAATTTAGCCTCGACTGGTAATACACTAGATAGTAAAATTAATTCATTAAGTGGATGGAGTGCATCTGCAACTAATCTTGCGACTAGTGGATCAACACTAGATAATAAAATTAATAGTTTAAGTGGCAATTTGACTTCCACTTACTCTACTATATCAAACCTTGCCTTGACAGGATCAACATTAGATAATAAAGTAAACTCATTAAGTGGAAATTTAACATCTAATTATGCTACAATAACAAATTTATTTTCTACAGGTTCTACTTTAGATAATAAAGTAAACTCACTTAGCGGTTGGTCTGCTTCTGCACTAAATCTTGCTTCGACTGGAAGTACGTTAGATAGCAAGATAGGATCGTTAAGCGGAACCTTAACGTCTAACTACGCAACCATTAGTAATCTTGCATCAACTGGAAGTACTCTTGACAATAAAATAAATTCACTTAGCGGCTGGAGCGCATCCGCCGCTAATCTTGCTAGTACTGGCTCTACTCTTGATACAAAAATTAATAATCTTAGCGGTTATATAAATTCGACAGATAGTAATATAGTATTTACAACTGGCAATCAGTTAATTAATGGAACTAAAACATTCAATTCTGGCGTAGTAATCAATGTTCAACCAACAGGAACAAATCCTGCTCTTTATATTACTGGAACTTGGAATAATGCTTCTGAAAATTATACTGGATTATCTATAAACATTATAGATCGTGGATCCGCAACAGCTTCAAGACTTTTTGCGATACAATCAAGCGGTAGAACTAATTTTGAAATAGGTAAAAGCAGTGTTCGATGGGGATTTAATACATTAAATTCATCCACAGATTATGATGTTTATGTAAGTTCAAGTAAAGCTTTTACAGCGAGATCAGTAAATAGTTTATTTGGTTGGCCATCTAATATGCTTGTATGTTGGGGAACTGATGTTAGTAATTTTAATTATGATTTATCTATTACAAGAGATGGCGCGGGAATTTTCGCTCAACGTAATGGAGTTAATCCTCAACAATTCAGAGTTTATAACACAACTGGAACTAATTCTGGTGAATTTGGACTAGTTGGTTGGATTAATTCTGGTCTAGTAATCGGCCCTCAACAAACTAATTCTGGTATTCTTCGTGATTTAACTTTAACTGGTAATAACATTAATATCAATGCTTCTGGTGTAGTTAATATTTTAGATAATACAAACATTGTAGGCAATTTAACAGTAAGTGGCAATACAACAATTACTGGTCATCTTTCTGCAGCTTCTAAATCATTTTTAATAGATCATCCAACAATAATTGGCAAAAAACTCCAATATGGAAGTTTAGAAGGTCCAGAGCATGGAGTATTTGTACGAGGAAAAACCAATGATAATATAATCAATCTTCCAGATTATTGGTCCGCTTTAGTTGATGAAAATAGCATTTCAGTTAATTTAACTCCAATTAGCGCCGCGAATAATATTTATGTTGTTGATTATAATAATCAAAGAATAGTCACCAATGGCAATAATGGAAACTATTATTTTTATACAATCTACGGCGAAAGAAAAGATATACCAAAATTAACTGTGGAGTTTTAATATGGCGACAATATATGGAACTACGCCAGAAAAAAGCATTTTTCCAAAAACTATCGGTGGATTAAGTTTATGGTTAGATGCAAATGACTCAACTACTTTGTTTGATAATAATACTGGAGGAAATAGAATTATTGCAGACGGAACAGCTATTGGCAGATGGGAAGATAAAAGTGGAAACAGTAGACACGCTTTTCAATCAACTGCTGGCGTAAGACCTACTTTAAAATTAAATGGACAAAATAGATTAAGTCTAATAAGAATGGATGGAACTCAATATTTTAGCTCTATAAATACTTCAGCTGTAACTTCTGCATTTGCAATATGTATATTTAAAATAGATAATAATCCACCTACTTCGACTACTTTTGCTGGTCATCCATTAGGAACAATTTCTAGTTTTAATTCTCATTTACCTTGGACAGATGGAACAATTTATGATGCAACATTTACTAACACAAGAAAAACGACAAGTAATCCATCGCAAAATCTAACAAATTTAACTATGTATAGCGTCGAGTCTAGATCTAGTTTTTGGGAATCAAAAATAAATTCAACTTCATTTTATTCTACAGTTTCGAATGTATTTCAAAATACAGATATTTTTCAAAATAGTGCAACTTATTTTCTAAAAGGTTTTATTGGCGAAATTATTGTATATTCTACAATTCCATCTTTAACTAATATTCTAAAAATACAAAATTATCTCAATAACAAATGGAAAATATACTAAAATGAGCCTTCATCATTCTCCAAGAATAGTCACTGATAGATTAAGCGTTTATTTAGACGCTGCAAATAGAAAAAGCTATTCTGGTTCTGGAACTCTATGGAGAAATTTAGCTCAAAATACAGCAAATGCCACCTTAACTGGCGGCCCAACTTTTAATTCTAGAAATAGCGGAATTATAACTTTCGATGGATCTAATGATTACGCAAGTTTAAGTCTACCTACTTTTTCTTCAACATTTTCAATATGTTTTTGGGTACAAATTACTACGTTAGTTGCTAATAGCGAAATACAATTATTTGCGCCATCAACTGATATTGCTTCTATATCTATGTATGGAACTACAACTTCAACTATTAGATTTCTTAGTTGGAATGGTAGTAGTGCTAGATATGCTTCTCAATATATTGTTCAAAATAAATGGTATAATCTTGTTATGGTTAATAGCTCAAATACAATTTATTATATTAATGGAGCATTTGATTCACTTCATGCAAGTACTGGCACATTAGATTCTGGCACAGCAACAATTGCAAGTATACTTGGCACAGCAAGATTTCTTACTGGCAATATTGCCGCAGTATCAATTTATAATAAAGCCTTATCATCGTCTGAGGCTTTACAAAATTATAATGCTCTCAAAGGAAGGTTTAATTTATGAGTTGCGCTGGTGGACCAGATTTAATTACAAATGGTTTAGTTTTTCATATAGATCCATCAAATCCAAAATGTTATACTTCGGGATCAACTTGTAAAGATTTAACTAATATAAATGGGAATGGTACATTAACAAATGTAAGTCTTTCATCAGATAAAGCATTTCAAATGTCTATTTATAATAGTAGCCGAGTATATTTTAATAGAAGTTATACTAATATTTCAGATAAACATACAATTATTGTATCAGCTTTTTGCCCAAATCTTACCCAAGGGAATTTTGGATCATTAATCGCTTCTATGGATATAAATTTCGCTGGATGGATTATTGGTTTCTATGATCCAAATGGAGCAAATCCATATATTCAATTTTATGGAGCAGAAGACTCGGGAAATCTCTACTTTGATCTTCAATATTCTATTACTCCAAAAGCTAATTTTATTAATAGATTTTATGTTATCGCTGGAGTTATAAATAACAATTTAGTTCAACTTTATGTTAATGGAATATTAAGATCTTCTCAATCTTTAGCTTCAAGTCTTGGAGTTAATACTAAAAATCTTATTGAGTTAGGTTATAATTCAGACGGAGATAATTGGACGCAAAATGGAATAAAAATTTATTCTGCTTCTGTTTATAATAGACCATTAAATAGCGTTGAAATCCTTCAAAATTACAATGCTTTAAAAGGAAGGTTTAGATTAACATAGTGTAATTTATCTATATGCCCAACATATTAATTAATCCAAACTCAGGAATAATGGAATTTACAACAGGAACTGCTGGCGCTAGTTCATTTAATACTAATTTTACTGGCGGCGCTTTTGCTAATAGAATGAGTTTTGATAATTATGGTGGATTAAATTTGACTAGTTATGTATCTAATGTTACTGGATTAGATAGATTTTCTGTAGATGGCGCTAATGGTCGTTTATTCTCTGTAACAGATAATCTTTCTGGCTCTCTTTTTAGCGTTAACGATATAGCTGGACTTCCTATTATAGAAGCTTTTGATGATAATACTGTTATTATGGGATCTTATAATAGAAATGATTTTGTATTAACTGGAAATTCATTAGGAATAGGCGGACTTCCAAACACAGGAACTACAAAATTATATGTTAGTGGAAACACTTTGATAAGTGGTAATTTAAATGCATTAGGCAATTATTATGTAAAATTAGCAAGACTAACAGATCAAACAATTCCTAATGGAGCAGATACTGTTATTCAATTTTCTGGGATAGCCGATCCTAATAATTGGTATAACTCAGGTACATATAGAGTAACTCCTACTGTTCAAGGAAATTATTATGTAAGCGCAATGGTTAACTGGGTCAAAGGCACTATTGCCCCAACAGATCAAACTAATATTCAAATAAGAAAAAATGGTACAACTTTCAGTCTTCATCAAATGCCAGTAAATTCTGGAATGGATTTTACAGCAAGTCTTTTTGGAATTACCACTTTAAATGGATCAAGCGATTATATTGATGTAACCGCGTATACATCAAATACCACAAATCAAGTTATAAATGGTACAGCAGATGGCGCTTGGACTAAACTAGAACTATTTAAATTAAATTAAAAATAACTTTCATAATTTGATTATAATATATATTATATAGTGTAATATCTATTATATGGCAGATGCAGCTACACCAGCTAAAATTGTTGATATTGCTGATGAACTTTATCGTGAGATGGGTGAACCAGCAGATCTTAGTATTTCATCTATAGCTTATTGGCTTAGAAGTAATATTGGTGATCTTAATAATGTAATTAATAAACGATTTTATGTAGATGAAACTAATCTTGAAATAGTTGCGCCATCAGATAGCGGTGACTCTGTAGGACTTGCTGAAAAAAGTATATTTAAAATGTTATTTTCGATTCATTATTATGAACGTTTAATGAGAAATGCTCTTGGTGCAGCTAGTGTTGATGGTCTTATAGAAATTAATCAAAATGGATTTTCAGCAAGAAAAATTAATAAAAATGAAATCGCTAAAACATATGGCGAATTAAGAAAACAAATTGTAGTTGAATTAGATAAATTAATTCAAAATTACAATATTAATGAATCTCGTCCATTACAAGTTGCTGGCGATGATACAGTTGAAGCACTTGGATATCCTTATACTTACGGCAATGGTTATATAAGAAATATAAATAATCCATTTGCCAATTAATTTTATGGCAAGCAGTTTCTTAACTTCCAATGATCAAACTTGGTATGAAAGTGCAGCCGATACATGGTTTGAAACATTTAAGAAATCTATTGTTGTTAACAAAGAGCCAATTAAAAACATAGTTCAAAATACAACAAATCAAATGTTTGGATATGATGAAAATTCTAATATTGTAGATTATACTTATACTCCAAGATATCAAACATTTGATGCAGTAATAAAATATACAGAAAAATTAAATTTGGAAGAAAATCCAGAAATTAAATTAAAGTTCCCAGACCAACAAGTTGAACTTTATGTTAAACAAGATTGTGCAAATTATATCAATACAGATCGCACAGAGAATATAACTTTTGATGGAAAAACATTCAATGTATTTAGCACTAGCATAGTTAAACACTATCAAAGAAATACTTATTATGTTTTCTATCTAAGGGAAACAAGATAATGGGAAAAGTTTTATTTAATGTTCAAAAAGCAGTTCAAGAAACTTCAGCATTTGAAGATAAAGCAGAAGAAGTTGTAAAAGAAAACTATTTAGACAGCAAAGAAAAATTCATGGAAGATTTTGAGAATCATCCTGTTACTCAAGAAATTGAAGGTGGTGCAACAGCTTCTAATAGCTCAAATACATTAAATGGAATTGGTAATTTGTTCAGTTATATTGGATTTTATGCAAGTCAAGCTCCGATTCAAGAATTGCGCGATCTATTAGACAAAAGCTTTTCATTTAAAAAAGGTAGAAGAAGCAAAAATGGATCAAAATTTATTATTACATATCCAGATATAGAAACGATTAAGAAAGATACTCCTATGCCTTGGGAAGGCGGTAGAAGTTGGGTTGTTGGTATAGAAAGAGGAATTTCTGGATTTGGAAATTATATCTATAAAACATTTGCTGGTGGTCGTTCTGGCGAAGGTGTCCAAGCAGCAAATAAAGTTAGAGGTTCATCATTTAAAAGAGTAAGATATATGTCTGAAATGATAAAAATGTTTGTAAATAGTATAAAGAAATGAAAGTACAATTAGATAATATTTTAATGTCTAGCATGATTATGTGGATGGATAATATCCTTCTCTCAAAAGGCGAGGCATATAAAAACTTTAATAGTAAACTTTATCCAATTACAAGTATTTATAGTGGATTTTATAGTTATGGTCTTCCATTCAAACAGGTAGTATCTGATATTTCTATAAGTGGCGCTACATTATTATCTGGAGTTTATGTTAATAATTCATTTATTACTGTAGGTCAAAGTGGATTAACAGGTATTAATCCAAATCAAGGACAAGTATATTTTACAACTAATCAAAATAGCAATACATTAAGTGGCAATTATGCTGTAAAAGATTTTAATATATATTTAACTAATCAGCCAGAAGAAGAGCTATTATTTGAAACTGAATATAAAACAAGACCAAGAACAACTCAAACCGCCACAGGACTAGCTATAGAATCTATTACTTATCCATGTATATTCCTTAAAAATAATGGTGGCACAAATGAACCTTTTGCTCTTGGAGGTATGGATAATACAATAATGGAGGTTAGGGCGGTTGTATTAGCTGATAATATGTTCAATTTAGATGCAGCTTGTTCTATATTAAAAGATACTGCCAGAAGATATGTCCCATTAATCAAAAATCCACCATTTAACAATTTTGGGGCATTAAATAGTGGCTATTTTAACTATAATAGCTTAACTTCTGGTATTGACCTATCTAATGACGCTTTTTATATTATGGAAGTAAATATTAGTAAAATATTTGCTAATTTTAACCCAAGGAATACTCAAGTATTTCCTGCGTTTGTTGATTTTACGATATCTAATATTAGATATCCAAGGTGTTAAAAACAACTTCTCTTGATATAAAAATAACTGTAATAATAGAAAAGATTTCTAAAGGAGAAATAAAATTATGGCAAGAAAAAGAGTGATTTATCAAAGTGAAGCCCTTTTCATAGGGCCAACAGGTTCTAACAGTCTAACACAATTAAGCCGAGTCCAAACCGCAAATTATGGTTTTGACATTACAAGACAAGACGTTAATCAATATGGTCAACTTGCTGCTATTGATCGTGTTATTTTAGAACAACCAACAGTTAGTTTAGATTTTAGTTATTATGCAAATTCTGGACAAAACGAACAAGCTTTAGGTTTTGCATTAAGCGCCTCTCAAGGCGCTCTAGCAAGTATCCTTTCTGGTGGAAAAGATATCAATAATTATTATATTTACGTTTCTCCAGAAGGTACAGATGCTAATGTTGATACTACGGTTGGCGTAACTGGCGCAAGCGGAGTAAATGGCAGAGTTATTGGTATTGGTAATGCTGGTTTAACTTCATATCAACTTGAAGCTGCTGTAGGAGGATTTCCAACAGTAACAGTCAATGCTGAAGGCTTAAATATGAAATTCTATCCTGCAATGACAGGATTCACACCAGACGTAAATCCACAATTTGGTACAGCAAATACATCAACAGCATTCGGCATTCCAACACCAAATACTGGTGATGGATTTACAGCTTTACGTCCCGGCGATATTAGCGTAAGCATATCTGGTCTTGGCGTAAATGCAAGTGATCTAAAAATTCAAAGCTTCACATTAGGAGCAGATATTGGAAGAGACCCAATTCAACAACTTGGAAGCAAGTTTGCATTTTCTAGAGAAATTACATTCCCAGTAACAGTTACAGCTAGTTTCGAAGCTGTAATCGGTGACATCGGTGGAAGTGATAATCTAGGAAACGCTCTTACTGATATTGTTTGTGATGATAGCAGAAGTTATGATCTAACATTTAATCTTGGCGTACCAAGTGCAAATTGCGATAATAGTTATACTCCATATGCACTAAAATATACTCTTAAAGGAGCTAAACTTGATTCACAATCATTTAGTTCCTCAATCGGTGATAATAAATCTGTAACAATGGACTTTAGCGCTCAAATCGGTGGTCCAAATGATACAAAGAAAGGCTTATTCATACAATCGAATCAAGCTTCATAATATATAAATTTAAAATATATTAACTGGAAACCCCGCCCTCAAGCGGGGTTTTTAGTGTAAAGATACTTAAGGAAAAAGGTGGATTATTAGGCGTATGGAAACAGATCCTAAATTAAAGGAATTTCTAGTATTCCAAATACATAGAAATATTACATCTTTGTATAAACGATATCTTAATTTAATCGAAGATATTCAAGAAGAGCACATTAATATGCTCAATAAACTTAATTCTAAAGTAGATCAAGAAACATTAAAAAATGTTGATTATTTTGATGATAATAAATATAATTACTTAAGGAAAAAGGTATTAGATCTTGGTAATGAAACGGTTAGAGAAATAACCAAAAATCTAGATCTTTTAAATATGGAAATAAAAAAATGAAAAACAAAGTATTATTTAATTATCCTATAGAAGAAGTTTTATCAACCACATTATCTCTTCAGACTATACAAAGAACTTTAGAAAAAGAATTTAAGATTAGATACTTTGATTTTAACTCTTTTATTGAAAATAAATCCCTACAAAATATTAAAAGTTGGGATAAAGAAAAACAAAATAAATTTATTAAAACTATTGGTGGCGTTAAAAATTTTAACAAAACCAAAGATTTTCTAAAATCTAAAAACTTACTATAAGGAGTAAAAATATGAAATGGCTATATGAATTTGCAGTAAATAATGAAAAAGAAATGGAACAAGTCGAAACTTCCAAAGACGAACAAGGTAATGAAGTTAAAACAACTAAAAAAGTAAAAAAAGTTGTACCTGTAAAATTTAAGATTTTAAAACCAACAAGAAGAATGTTTGATGATGCTGAATTATTTTATGGCGTTAAACTTTCAGAAGGCATTAAAGCTGGTCTTTTAACTAGAGCGCTTCTTGCAAAAAGATATCAAAATGATGGCGGTTCTATGAGTGACCCAGAAAAAGAAAAATACACAAAACTTTATATTGAACTTTATACTAAAGAAACCGAATTTCAAAAGGTTTCTCTTAATCTAGAGGGCGTTTCTCCAGAGGCCAAAACTTCTAGAATTGCACAATTAATGGTTGAATTAACGGATATAAGACAAGAACTACAAAACCTAGAGTTTTCACAAATAGCACTATTTGATCAAACTGCTGAAAATAGAGCAAGAAATCAATGTATCATGTGGTGGGTTTTAAATTTAGCTTATACATTAGACGGAAAAGACGAACCTTCTCCTTTATTTCCCGGTAAGACATATGAAGAGAGAATAAGCGAGTATGACTCTTTAGAAGAACAAGAGTCTTTATTTTGGAGTGAAGTATTAAAGAAATTTGCTTATTTTGTAAGTTTTTGGTACATGGGCAAGATTGCAAGTCAAGAAGATTTTGAGAGAGCCGAAAAGTTCTATATTCCTGTACAAGAAAATATAGATAAATCTGAAAATGATAAAAAAGAAAGCACTCCAAATACTTCTGAAAATAAACAAAATCAAGAAGTAAAAACAGAAGAACCAAAAGCAGAAGAAGCAAAAACAGAAGAAGTAAGTGACAGCAAATAATGAGTATAGATTTTTAAGAAAACTATATAAAGATATTATATTAGGATATTCTTATGTAGCTTCAGAAAAAATATACATCAAACATCCGACAGAATTAGAATTAGGTTCAATAGAAGATTTATATATCCAGTATTTTAACGAGGCAAAGATAAATGGTTTGCCTGATGAAAGCGATAAGATAAAAGAGCTTTGTGAAGCCGAAATGTGGTCTTATGAAAAAGAAAAAGCTATATCCTTCAATAAAAAACAAATATCAAATTTAAACGAAACACTAAAAAAGATTTTTATATCTAGCCAAGTTAAAAGTATTAAAAATCAAATATCAAACATTGAAAAAGAATTAGATGCAATATTAATAGAAAAAGATGAATTATTGGGAATAACAGCAGAAAAATACGCCTCAAAAAGATCAAATGAAATGATTATTTATAAATCTATATTTAAAGATAAAGATTTAGAAGAATCTTTCTTTTCTGAAGAATCTTTTGAGGAAATAGACGCAAGAGAACTAGGAAAATATATATTAATATATAATGCTATCACAAATAACTTTCATGTTAAATATATTAAAAAAATTGCTGCGTTACCATTTTTTTTAAATTCATTTTTCTTAACAGAAAATAATGTTTATGAATTTTATGGTAAACCTATTGTAAAATTATCTACTTATCAACAAGAATTAATGTCGTGTGGAATAGCATGTAAAAATGTACTAACAAAAGGCGTTTCTCCAAGAGAAGAGTATTATGAAAATCTTGATGATCTTGTGGCTTGGTATGATTTAAACAGAAATATTGGTAGTGCATCAGATGTTAAATATAGAAGTAAAAATGTGGACGGAGCTACATATGTTGGAGCATCTAAAGATGAAATTAAGCTTATTAATAGATTTGATGAAAAAGACGAGATTATTGATATATCTAAAGAAGCTGATAAGAAGGGTGGAGAATTAAGCATGCAAGATATAATAAAATTACATGGATTATGATAAAAATATCATAAATATCGTGTAATATTTATTAGTATGGCACAAGGTAATAGGTTAGAAGTAGATGTAGTAGCGAATATTAGGCAGGCTCAAAAACAAATTGAAGCCCTAACCTCAAGGCCATATACTCTAAATTTAAATACCAAAGGCAGAGGATTTGATGCCCCTTTAGGTAAAATTAAAGGCCAGTTAGGTGAATTTGAAAAATCATTAGAAGCATCTAATGCTCGCGTTTTGGCATTCGGAGCATCTGCAGGCGCAATTTATGCAATAAATACTGCTTTTAGAGAAACAGTTAAAGCTACGATTGAAGTAGAGAAAGCACTTAAAGATATTAATGTTATACTAAATCTTGGTGATAAAAGCCTTGGTCAATTTGGGAAAAGTTTATTTGATATTGCAAAGAGTACAGGAAATTCATTTGCTACAGTAGCAACAGCTGCAACAGAACTTTCGCGTCAAGGTTTAGGTGTAGCGGATACCTTAAAAAGAACTCAAGACGCACTTATTTTAACTCGTCTTTCTGGATTAGATGCCGCTAGTTCAGTCGAAGCAATTACAGCTTCACTTAATGGTTTCCAAAGGGCAGCTTTAACTTCTACTGATATTATTAATAAATTAGCTGCAGTTGATGCTAGTTTTGCTGTTAGTTCAGCAGATCTTGCGGAAGCAGTTAAGCGAGTAGGAAGTTCTGCTGAAGATGCAGGTGTAAGTTTTGATGAGCTTATAGCAATTGTAACATCTGCTCAACAAATTACTGCTAGAGGTGGCGCAGTTATTGGAAATTCTTTTAAGACAATTTTTACAAGATTACAAAGAACAGATACATTAGATGCACTAGAACAATTAGGAGTACAAACAAGAACTACAGAAGGTAATATACGACCATTAATTCAAATATTAAGTGATTTATCTCAAAAATATGATACATTAAATGGCGTACAAAAAGCAGCAATTGCAGAGCAAGTCGGTGGAGTTTTCCAAATCAATATTTTAAAGGCTGCTTTAGGAGATTTAAATAAAGAATATTCTATCTTTTCTAATGCTTTAAAAATTTCTACGGGTGCAACAGATGAAGCAGTAAGAAGAAATGAAGAATTAAATACAACCCTTTCAGCTTTATTGAATGAAACAATTGCAAATTTAACTGCTGCTGGTGCAAAAATTGGAGAACTAACACTTGCTCCAGCAATCAAAAAAGTTTTAGGTGGTGTAAATTCAATTCTAGAAAATTTTACAGGAGATGAAAGCGAAGGAATTGGAGGAAAAATAGGAGCAGGTTTGTTAAAAGGTATTGGTAACTTTTTATCTGGGCCGGGATTACTTCTTGGCGCTAAATTATTATTTGGTGTTTTCCAAAGACTAACTGTATATACAGCTGATGCGTTAAAAAGTTTAACTGGTTTAAATGCAAAAGGTGCAGAGCAAGCGCAAATCCAACAACAAATATTTAGTATATTACAAAAAAATCCAGAAATTATTTCTCAAATTAATAGTGGACAAACCACATTAAAAGGATTACAAGAATCAATTTTAAATACAATCAAAGCTCAAACTCTTGCTATGCAACAGCAAGTGACACTATCCAAAAGTCTTGCAGCTTCACTTGCTTCTGCTGGAGTTTCAATATCAAAAACTGGATTAACATCTGGACGTTTACAAACTAAAGGTAAGGCTGATGGATTTATTCCAAATCTATTTGATCAAGAGGAGGCTAGTGCTCGTAGAATGGGCGCAGTAAATCCAAAAGCTCAAATGTCAGCGGGAACAATCGGTGGACAAAAATTTATTAAAAATAATAAAGAAGTAGAAATTGTTGGAATGGGAAGAAATGGAGATTCTGCGGTTATCCCAACTTATGGTTCTATAGGAGACAAAAGACAAAAAGAACTTTTTGAAAAAATGCAATTTTTAGGATTTGTACCAAATTTTGCTGGACCAAAGAGTAAAGGGAGCGAAGGTTTTAAAGCCGTAAAAAAAGGACAATATAGAGATATTGATGATTTCTTAAATCAAAGATATCCAAATATGTCAAAAGAAGATATTGCAGCTGCGAAGCAACAATATCAAAAAACTAAGACTTTATCAGAGCAAAAACCTATAGCAATTAATGCTTCAAGAGTAGGAATTATCGCTGCAGGAAAACAAGGTGGAAGTACAATAGAATATCCAAATGATTTACAAGGAAACCCATTAAAAACAAAATTTTATGGAATTCAAAACTTTGTTCCACATGCTTTATCTGGTAAAGATTTTAAAAAATTTGATGAACAAATAGAAAAGAATCTTGCTCCTGCAATTAAAAATATAGCCGATTCAATTATAGGTCCAGCAGCAGAAAAAACTTTTCCTAAAGATACCGATATCATGAATATGATGAAGTCAGATACTTCTGCTTATCCACAAATTGCTGGACGTATTTTTGAAACAGTTATTTCAACTGCTATTAATAAAGTTTTATTAGCTGATCAGAAGAAGTCAGATGGAGATGTGTCAGGAAATAGAACTTGGGATTATCAACCAAGTGATTTTTTTGGAACACCCGAGAATACAAAAATAACAAAAGCAATATTTGGAGATTCTGCTGCCGCAGCATTATCTTCTAGAACATTTATAGATTCAAAATTAAGTCCAGTTGGCGCAGGAAGTACAAATGCTTCATTAAAACGTAAATTTTTTAATACAGGTTATTTTGTTAGTCAAATAGAAAAACAAAAGCAAAAAGCAAAAAAAATGGCTCGCGGCTTTATACCAAATTTTGCAGGTATTAAAGATGCAATGGAAACAGAAAAAAGAATGGGCGGAAATCCTGCTCTTGATTTTCAAGAAGGTATTGGTTTATATGTAAGAGACAAAGATACTCAACCAAATTTTGCAGCAGTTAAAAGAGATCATCCAGAAGGTATGGGTCAAGCAATTAAAAATTCGCAAAAAGCGCAAGAAGCACTTGCTCGTGGATTTATACCAAATTTTAAAGGATTAAGAGGTGCAATTGGAGGTGCTAAAAGTTTTGTTAAAAAAGGAATGCCAGATGTTAAAAGACTTTTTAGTGATGAATTAGAAGATATAGGTCCTGTATTAAAAGGTGTAAAAGATAATGGTTTAGCTGCTTCTTTTGGATTGTCAACACTATCTGGTGTAGTAGACGAATTTAATAAAGATGGTCAAAGTGCATTCGGAATGGTAGCTTCAGAAGCATTAAAAGGAGCTTCAACATTTTCTACAATTTCTAGCATAATACCGGGACAAATAGGATTAATAGTTGGCGCAGTAGTTGGCACAGTTCAAGCAATAGAAGGTGTAACAAAAGGGTTAAAAGATGCGCCATTAAATAAAATTATCGAAGAAAGTAAACGTAGTTCAGAAAGTTTTGCTAGACTAAATGATGCAATGCAAAAATATGCTACAACTTTTGAAAAATTATCTCAATTGTATGAAGAAGGAGATCCTTCTAAAGCAGGAGATATAGTCAAAGTACAAAAAGAATTAAGTGATTCATTAATGGGAGTTCCTCCAAAATATAGAGCTTTGATTGCTTCTGCTGCTTCTTTAAAAGAATTACAAGATATATCTGGAAAAATTTTAAAAGAAGAAGGAGAAGCAGCGAAAAGAAAAGAAAGTGGCGCAAAATTTGCAGAAGCAGCTAAAAAAGCTCAAGGTGGATTTTTTCAAGAAGCAGCAACTCAATTTCAGGTTGGTATACAAGATGCAATGAACCTTGATCCGACCGGTATTATTACTGCGATAAACGCTATTCCGGGTCAATTATCCAAAGCATTAGCAGAAGGTGTTCTTGGTCAAGAAGGATTTTATAAAGCAGGTAGAGCAGCTGAAAAAGTTTTGCCAGATTTTGTAGAAAATATGTCTTTTGTTAAAAGCGCGCTTGGAACAGGACGATCACAGGAAGCTCAATTAAAAAGAGGAGTATTTACTAAGTATGATGTAACTGGTGGAGGAAGAGCCGCAGAAGAAGCAAAAAGTTACGCAATGAATTTATTAGGTGGCCTTGATGAAGGGTTCCTTAAAGATTTAAAATCTGGTAAAGTAGATACATCAGATCCACTTAAATTTATCGAAGCTTTACAGAATTATAAAGCAGATCCGAGCCAAATTGAAGCACTTAAAAATATATTATTTAATGAAGGAGCTGCAGGAAAAGAGAACATTCAACTACTTATAGATCAAACAAAAATTTTAGGAATTGAAGCAGATGCAACTCAAAAGAAAGTAAAAGAACTTAGCGAAAAAATGAAAAAAGATCAGGAGGAAAAGAAAAGATTAGAAGAAATTGAAAGAAAAGCTAGAGAAGAAGCTGCAAGACTTGCTCAAGAATTAGCAAATATGTCAAAAGCAATGATTAGTTCAAGTTTAGCTGCAAGAAAAATGGCATTTACTAGAAAAGCAAATAATGCAGCGATTGCTACTGAAGCATTTCAAGCAAATTTAAATGCAGAACAACCTCTTTTAACAGAGAAAGCTATGGCAGGATATAATTATCAAATTCAAACCGCTCAAACAGAACAAGCTTTTCAAGGACAAATGTTTAGTGCTGGTCAAGAAGGAATAACAGGTCTTGTTGAAGCATATCAACAAGCAATCCAAAATGAGATACAAAATATAACAAAAAGCGCAGGCGATGCTGGCGTTACTCCTGATCAGCAAGCAAGAATACAAGAATTACAATCAGTTAATTTAAGCGGAGCTGTAGGACAAAATGAGAGCGTTGATCAAGTTAATGCTAATTTACAAAAAATAGCTGCTAATCTTAAATTAGGTGATAGCGTACAGAATACTTTAACTAGTCAAATTCAAACAACTCTACAAGATTCAAAAAATAAACAAGAAGAATTAATAGAAGAGAATCGAAAACAAACAGAAGTTCAAAAAGCACAGTACAAAGCCGCACTCAGACAAATTGAACTTCAACAAAATCTTAAAGCTTTTGGTGGAACTGAAGGATTTATAAATCCAGAAAGTCAAAAACCTGTATTAGATAAATTTTATGCTGGCCTTAAAGCAATGACTACTGGTAAAGAATTTGGAATGGAAAAAATGGCCGCAAGAGGAACACTTCAAGCAGCGATGGCAACAGTAGAATTAACCGGTGGCACAGGTTCCGCAGAACTAAATGAAAAACTTAAAGGAACTGTGCTTCCACAAATGGTAGACTCTATACGTCAAGAAGCTTTGGATCTTGCTTCTGCTGCAAGAGCTACTGGCACCCCAGAAGGTGAAGCGATGGCTCAAGTCTACGAGCAAAGAGCAACAGAAGCAGAGAAAATTGCAGAAGATCAGTATGATAATGCATTAAAGAAAAATAAATTACCAGACAATGTAGACGCAATGAGATCCATGATGGAAACATTAACAAGTCAATTGAGTAGTGATCCATTAACTCAAGGATTTAAAGCGGCATTAGATGGTTTAAATCTAAACGCACAATTTGAAAAAATTAGTCAATTATTAAATATAAATAATGACATTGCTGCGAATGCACAAAAACAACTAACATTAAAAAAAGAACTTTCAGATTTAGAAACAGGCTTAAAAAATCAATTCGGAAGCGTAGAGAAAGCTCAAGCCTTAGCCGCAGGTGGAGATGATTCTGCTAAACAAGAATTAAAAAAATACGAAGAAAAGAAACAAGAATTAGAGGCAATGCAAAAACAAGAAAAAAATTTAGAAACAGTAAGAGAAACAAAAACAAAAGCTGAAGCAAAAGAATCTCGAGTAACTATGTCTAGAAAAGATGAAGCTGAAGCAAAAACGGAGGGTGAACTAGGACTGGCGTTTCATAAATCATGGAATGCAAGAGAGATGGCACAGCTGGAAGGAACATTTGATAAAACCTACGGCGGACTTGAAGGCGCAAGAACTGCAGCAGCTGGTGGAGATAAAAAAGCTCAAGAAGACGTTGCTCGTTATGATAAAAGACTATCTGACTATAATGAAGCAGAAGTAGATCTCAAAAAAGCAAAAGAAGAAAGAATTAAAAAAGAAGAAGAGCAAAAGAAAAAAGATAAAGAAAAATTATTACAATCACTACCAGTTAAAACTCAAACTACTCAAACCGTTGTTGCGCCACCTGCTGCAAATCCAAATATCAATAATGCCGTTGCACAAGCGGCACAGGCTCCTACCGCAGGACAACCAAAAACACAAGCAGCAACTGCTGTAACAACTCAAACAAAAACGCCTAGCATAGTTTTAGGAAGAAATATAGATCAGGAAGCCATAGGAAAAATACAAGGCGTTTCTAGTGAGGCAACTGATTTCCAATATCAAGGTACATTTTTTAAGACACAAGAAGATCTTAATAAATATATGGCTTCAACAGCATATGGTTATGATCCAATAAAAAGAGAATCTGAACGAGCGCAACAAGAAAAACTTGCGGGAAATGCTCTTCCGGCTACAACACCTTCACCATCAACTCAAACTACTCAAACCGTTGTTGCGCCACCTGCTGCAAATCCAAATATCAATAATGCCGTTGCACAAGCGGCACAGGCTCCTACCGCAGGACAACCAAAAACACAAGCTATGGGAGATGCAGCATACCCTCATTTAAATAAACCAAAAGAACAATGGACATCCGCCGACTGGAAAGCTGAAGAACAAAGACGCACAGAAGAATGGAATTCAAAAATTGATTTAGGAGGTACACCGGGTGGAAAAGGTGTAAATGCAGGAGATGAAAAATTTTTATTAGGAGCTGAATCTGTTCGCAGAAACGGAGTTTTAGTAAACAAAACTCCGTCTAAACTTGGAGTAAATGCTGGAGATGAAAAATTCCTATTAGGCTCAGAATCTGTTAGAGGAGGCATGGGATCTCCAAGAGGAAGAGCAGCAGCGGCTTTAAGCCAAAATGTGCAATCTCTATTAGATAGAAAACCTCAACCTCCAAAAGGAATTTTAGAACAAGAAAATCCAGTCAAAGCGGCAGAAGAAAGATCAAAAGGCCAACCTTCTGGAGAAACACCTAAAACTAGTCAAGGACAAAAAACAGAAAGATTAGCTGATGCAACAGAAAAACTCGCGCAAAAGATGGAAATGGCAGCTACAGCTCAAAAAGAATCTAAAAATGAATTAACCGTAACATTTACGCCAATATCTGTTGATGTAAAAGGAGCAGTAGAATCACAAAATAATGAATTAAGTGAAAAATTAATGAAAGCAATTACAGACGCAGTAGAACAATTAGCTCCGGGAATTATAGCTAAATTAAAAGGACCACCAACCCAAGGTTAAAGGATGATGAAAAATGAGTTATATAATAACTGGCGCAAGATTACTTACCTATAATCATCAAAATGTATTTTTAAGCGATGCATTTCGTTTAAATAGCATAAAAAATTATACTGTAGAAGGTTTTTTTCTACAACAAACTAATGCTCAAGGTGTTTCTGGTAATATAGCTTTAGAGAGTGGTTTAGTTAGATCTCTTAATGAAAGAGAAGATATTATTGTAAATGGTCTTAATCTTGGTCCAGCAAGAATTACATCTATATCATTTGATCAAAATAATCCTGTAAGACTTGATAGCTACACAATTAGTTTTAACGTTTTAACTAGTGGCAGTAATGATCTTTACAATTTAACAGGAAATTTATATACGGGTATTAGTGGTTCACTTAGTGGAACAACAAGTTTACTCGAAGCTTTTGACGAAAATTTTGCTTTTAATATAAATGATGATGATAGTTACAATTATTCTCACAATCTAAATATAAGATATAGAAAAACAAGTGGATATGCATCTCCTATACAATTAGCTAAAAATCTCGCTTCAGGTATATTTGCCGCATTACCAAATTTAGGTTTTATTGATTCAAAATATTCTGGATTTTATAATAAGACTGGTAAAAAATATTTCACAGAAAATTATAATTTAATAACTAATGATTGTTCATTCACAAAGAATTTTAATCTTTTTAATAATTATTCTGGTGATTATACACTAACATTAACGCAGAGTTTAAATCTTGGCAATGATGGAAATATAGAAGTAACTGAAGAAGGTAGTATCAAAGGCTTGAAAGAACCAAGATTTTTTATTGCTTCTGGTGCGGTTGAAACAGAATTAGCAAAAAGTTATTCAAGATGTACTGGATTAATAAATACATATGGTGTTATATCAAATCTTGGAAGTTATTACCCGCTTTTCTCAACAGGTATAGAAACATCAAGAAATTTTAATACTTTTAATGGTACTGCTGAATACTCTGTCAGATATACAAATAACCCTATATTTACTATAAGTGGTTATACAAGAGAAGCAACGCTTACTTTAAATAAAAGTAATCTTAATATAGTAGATGTGCAAGAAAATGGATCTATAAGATATTATGGAAATAAAGATAAAAATTTTGCAACTAATTATAGTAAATTTAGTGATTTAACTGGAATATTTAATAGTGCAAGTGGAAAAATATATACATTTTATGGTGAAGTTGGAAGCAATAATCCTCTTTATTTAATAGAAAAAACTATGTCTTTCCCAAATAATGGACAAACAATAAATTATTCTATAAAATTTAATGATGATTTTATCTATAATACAAATATCACAGGCATTAAAAAAATGTCTATAAGAAAAAGTGATACATCTCCAATTCATAAATATAATGAATATATTATACCTAATAAAACTGTTTTTAGTTTTGCTGGTGGACAAACAGAACTTGGTAAAAGAGATCTTAATTTAGAATGTGTTGTTGCAAGACCAAACGGAAACATCTTTACGACAAATCCACTTACCAATGATATTCTTGATGCTCTCAAAGCTAAAGCTGTTAATGAACTTGCCGTGGACTTTCCTAATTTACCAGTTCAAGAAGCGTATATAACAAAATGTGATTATAATTTTAATTCTGATTTAAATTTAAGTTTTAATGTCGGAATTGATTATACATCTTTCATTGAAAAATTTAATCAAGATGTAAAAACTGTATGAGTATACAAATAACATATGATAATTTCACTTTTAAAGACCCAATACCTTTGGTGTCTAAAAATCAAGAAATTATAAATTATGGAGATCGTTGGGGACAAATAACTAAAATAACTTTAGAGGGTCAATTAACTGGAGCAGGAGGATGTCCAGATAATTTTGCATCTTTGATTAGTGGACAAAACAATTTAATCTCTGGATTCTCAAGAGATTTTAAAAAATTATCTATTATTGAAGATAGTAAGACTTTATTTGAAGCAGACGCTTGTATTATTAGGAATATTAATTTTGAACAATCTAGATATGTCAAAATGTTGGGATATACAATAGAGTTAGATTGTTATGAAAGAGATTTATTTTCTGGAGTTTACGGCGTATTAGATCCAGTTAATGAATATACTTTTACTGAGAATGAAGATCAATCAGTTGCAATTAGTCATAATGTTTCTGCCAGAGGAATCAATACTTCTACAAATTCTGCAATAGAAAATGCAAGAAACTATGTATATAGTCTCACAGGATACGATCCAAATATATTACCAATAAATATAAATAATTCAAATTATACTCCTTTATTAAGATCTTACGTAGAAAATATAAATCGTTTAAATGGCACTTATAATATTCAAGAAAATTATATTGTAGATATATCAAATGACTCATATGTAAATCCTGTTTATTTTACAAGATACACAAACACTATATCAAGAAGTATAAACACAGATTTTGATACAGTATCAATCCAAGGAAGCGTACAAGGTGCAAAACGAGCAGCATTTACTGGAGTTAGATATTATGCTAGCGGTTTAAATTTTTCTGGAATATGTCAAGCAGCATTTGGTGCCCAGATTAATCCTATACCTTTATCTTTATCTTTTAATGAAAATCAAGCGGCAAATTCTATTAATTTTAATGCATCATTTGATAATAATATTATAACAAGTGATTATGGAGATGTATATTTTGATTATAATGTAGATATAAATAAAGATGAAATCACTTCCTTAACTTCTATAAATATATCTGGGCCAATAATTACTAGAGGCAATTTAAAAAGAAAATATGAAAAAGTACTAGAATTTGTTCAAAATATTATGGCTGATTACGGATCAGTTGAAGATTATTTATATCTTCAAGCAAATTCTATATATACTAAATTAAAAGGAACAATGAATATTGGTTCAAATATTTCTTTAAATCCAAAATATAGAAGCTTGAATGTTGTAAAAAATCCAGAGAAAGGAGAGATTACTCTTTCTGCAACTTTTGATGATAAAGATTTACCTCCAAATGTTAGTTCAATTATAAGATCTAGTACATTTAATTTAACTTTTGAACCAAAAATTGATTTATTTCGTCCAAGACCAACTTATAATATAAATGGGTTTTATATTATATATGAGTTAGGCGAAGCTAAAAAACTAGCTAAATTTAATATGAACGCTTCAACTGAATTTATAGCAAGTGCGGATACAGATCAAGCAAAAATTGATCAATATAGCATACTAACTGGATTAAAAAATATTTACGCACCAAATTCAACTTATTATATACAGAATGAATCAACAAATTTTGATCAATCAAATGGATATGCTACAAGAAATGTATCTTCTTCTGTTCAATATTCAAAACGAAATTCTGCAGAAGACACAGATCCTGTCTTTATGCCAGCAAAAATTATAATTTTAGATTAATATGAATATATCAGATTTTAAAAGAATATTAACACTTAATTCAATTAATACTGGTAATTGGAAAATATATTATGATTTTAGTAAAATTTCTGGTGATGCTGTAGTTATCAATGAGTTATATAACTCAGGAATACAATATAGCGGTGGTTGTGTTTATAGTCAGTATAATCCGGGTTTTATTGTAGGTTTAAATTCTGGAGGATTTAACGATTATGCTGGATCTGGATTCTTTTCTGGTGACTCAATTCTTAGAGTAAGCGATTATCTTAATGAACCAGAATGGACAATGTTTTTAACTTACAAGAATACTGGTTGCGAAATTGATCGTACAAAATCTACAATATTAATATCAAACCAAACAAACATTAGTGATTCATCTGGTTTCTGTTTTGGTTTTAATGGTGCTAATAAATTTTTTATTGAATATAACGATATATCTGGTAAAAATACATATACTTCAAGTTATGAAGGTAAAAATAATACATGTATATCTCTTTCTAAAATTCTAAATAGTTTTGAATTCTCTGTACATGATTTTGCAAATTCTGAAAATACTTTTGAGATATTTCAATTGCCAACTTATTCTAATTCAAATATTTACTTTTTAGGTAATACATACAATGATAATGTCAATTATACTGGATTTAAAGGTTACATGGATGATTTTATTTATCTTAGCGGTTATATTGGATATTCTCAAAGAAATAATCTAGCCGGTGGAATATTCTGCAATAATATAACGCCTGCATCAACTCAAACTATTATTAGTGGTTATAATAAAATTTCATCTGGTGTTCTTTATGATAATGCGGTAGTTGGAACAGGAATCACGGGTTATCAAAGTTATGTTTTGGGAAGTATACCAACAAAAGCTGGAGGGTCTATACAAATTTGTGGTTTGTCTGGCGTTACAGGATTAATTTATGAAAAAGTAATTAAATTTATAACTGGCTCTGTTACTGGCGCAAAAAGGATACAGATCTCTATTCCAGAAACAATTAATTATGATTTTTCTAGATTACAAAATTTTAGTAATAATAGATTAAAGCTTTTATATAAAATTGATTCAAATGATTTTGTTGAAATTAATACTTATACAGGATTTTTAAATAACTATAGAGAAGTAAATCAATACGATGATGTACTTCAACAATTTGTATTAGGTTTACAGTCAACTGGGCAAAGCATTAATTTATTTAGTAATGGAGTATTACAAATATCTGGAGTAAATGTAGGTGGAAATGTAGTTAGTGGAAATTATAGTCTTTCTGGAAATAGATATGTAGATAGTGATTTATTCTTTGATGAATTTAATGATAATATTGTTTATTTTGATATAACTAGAACCCCTCAAATAATTCAATATACTGGCACAGGAGTAAATTATACATTAAATAATAGCATAAATAATTCGATGTATTTAAATGGTCAAAAATTAATATCTGGTCTAAATTATTCAATTAATGGATCAAATATAAGATTTTCTGGCAATTTACTTGCCACAGGTAAAGTTTTAGCTACAGCAAGAACAAATAATATATATAGAATATATACAGGAGATTTTAGTCAATTAACTGGTAATTTAATACCTTTAACAGAAGAGCAAGTATATTTTAATGGCATACTTCAGATTAATAGTCAGGATTATATTAAAGTTAGCTGTCAGAGTTTATTAAATTCTTTGTTCTATCCAGCCCAAAAAACATATAATTATTATAATAATGAAGAGACTTCATTTAATTTGTTATAATATAAAATATGTGTAATTTTAATAGGTATAAGGAGTTAGGCTTTTATGGCTTATAGAAAAATTGAAGAGATTGTAGTTAATGGAAATTCTGGAGAAATTTTTGATTCATATATTTATGGTTCAAATTTACAGTTAGGTTTCTCTGAAAGCCCAACAAAATTAACTCTAAATATAGTAAAAAAAGATAGTTCAGATTTTACTTCTTTTCCTAATTCTCTTTTAAATTCATATGAGATTAAAGTTGGAAATTTAACTTTATCTAAGATGTATCTATATGGATATGAAATCAGTAAAAGCGTAGGTCAAAAAGTAGCTACTTTAAATTTCTTAGATGGTTCATTTATATTAGATAAAATTTTTGTTGGATTAATTAATAGGCATGGTGGCGCGCCAGAAGCAGGAACTGTACAATTTTCTGTTCCCGCAAAATGTTTGTCTTGTGATGGATCTCAAATTATAGATGTAACTGGTTCAACAACTAGATCAATTTCAAGCGGATTAATTATTGATGTAGATTTAAAAAAGGGTGGAAGTATAATTTTGGGACAAGAACAATTTGTGCAAGGCCAATGCGATATACCAGATGTAGCGTATAATTTTACTCAATTATTAGATGCAATATCTAAATCTGGTATAAATATATCTAATTTTGTAGACGTTAATCCTAATTATTTTCAATCATACGTAGGTACCTTAAGAGAGGTTTTATCTAATTGGTGCGCAGATTTTGGATATACTTTCTACTGGGATTTTAGAACAAATTCCATTAAAGGAATTGATTTAAAAATAGAAGTTGATTTTATTAGTCAAATTAAATCAATAATAGATACAAATAGCTCTTTAAATGTAAATGCCACAAATGAAAATACTTTAGCTATAGAATCTTTTAATGAAAGTGAATCTTTAGAAGGTACATCAACGCAAAAACATATTTCTCGTTATTTAAAACCATTTCGCACAAAAAGCTCAAGTTCTTCGGTCACGAACACAAGAACGTTTAATTGTATTAAACCTGAGAAACTTAAAGTTTCAAACTATGATGTTACAAGAGCAATTCTTGGAAAATATAGTCCTGCTGCAAGAAATGTTTACGCTATCATGAATAATGATTATGAGCCACTTGGTTATACTGCGCTTAGTTCTTTTGAAACGATTGAAAAAGGCCAAGTAAATGATAATTTTTGGACAAAAATATATGATTATGGTTATAATAATCCAGCGATTACAGATTTTATTGCTAAGTATAATGGAGCGCAAGTTTTTGTAGCATTATATGATCCAGATAAATTAAAACTTTATCAAGACTGGGAAGCGGCTATCGCAGATATGATTGGAAAATATTATGAAGGTGCTAATGCGCCTTCCATAGATAGTCGTTCTTGTAGTACAAGTTTATTTGCAGAAAGAAAAACTACTATTAATCCAACTTCAGAAATTTATACAAATAAGAATAAATATGATCTTCCATTTGCCAAAGTTATAGAAGGACCTATACCAGAAAATAGCGGGATAGAATGGAATATTCCTACATTTTATTTATTTTCAAGAAGTACAGCGTATGGAACAACGCAAGATGAATATGATAAAGCAATGTTAGATGATAACAAAGATGATCCTTTTTTAAAATATAAAGAAGCAATTCAAGACTTAGATGGACTTGGTTACGTAAGACTTGATGGAGCAAAAAATACCGCAGAATGCGTTGGAGATACTAAGTTAGCCGAACAAGCAAATAAGGTTATAACTTTAATAAATAATCTAAAAGATTCAAATGTACAAGATGGTCAAAGAAAAGTTGTATTTGTATTTCTACCTCCCAAAGGTGTTCTTAACAAGATTATGCAAGTTACTACAACTACAATGAAAAATACAAAAGAAGTAGTAAAGGGACAAGAAAATAGTGAAAAAAGTAGTGAATGTATTACTGTTTGTGAAGCAGATTTATTACAGCAAGTTTGTGGAAAATGTCCAGATCAGAATACTCCATTTGTTGGATTAAACAGTCCAACCGCTAGAACTGTATCGTTAATTTACAATGGAGAAAGATCTATTAATCTTATTGCACCTGCGGAAACGCCATATTATGGTTATGAAACAGTCTCTAGCTCTGTAAAATTTACTGTACCGGGACAAAAATTAGTTTTTGGAAATATAAATGACATTGATGATAATACATTATCATTACATGTTGCAGAATCTGATATAACAAATGATCTTGATCCTGTGGATGGATCTACTATAATAAATATGTTTGTGCCAGATGGCGCCACAAAAAATTTCAAAACTGTTACTCCTGCCCAATATCACGCAGATCTTAGTAAAAAAATTGTAAATTCTGTTACTTCGCCAAGAAAAAATTTATCTCTTTCAATTATTGGATTAAATTTTGGAGATCTTGTAGATTATATTAGCCCTGATAAAGGATTAACTTCATTTAGTATAAATTTAAATGAAAACGGAGCGACCTCTCAAATAAGTTTTGCGAATAGACCAAAAGTATTACCAAAAAGAGAAGCGATTGCCCAAAAAATACAACCAACAATAAAATTAAATACTTACCGACCAACATAATATGTTAATCTCTGGCTATAGTTATAGATCTATTTTTGAACAAACTGGTTTAAGTTTTGACTTAAATTTATCTATTAATAATGTAACAGGTTCTGGTGCATTTGGTTTTTCTGGAGAAGGAAATAAAATTCAATTCACATTTCAAAGCGGAAAAGTTTTTGATTTTGAAAATAGATACGTGCATTCTTATTTAGCTAATACAAATTTTAAAATTTCTGGCGATTTAGAGAATGCTAATTATTCTTATTATATCAATAATATACCTCTTTGTTTTAATGGAATTAAAAATAATTTTAAAGTTGATAACTTCTTTTATAATGCTTCAAATTGTATTTTAAACACAGATTTAAAAATAAATAGTGCAAATCCTGCTATTTATAATTTTGTATTACCAGAGAATTTCAAAGCTGGAAAACTTTATACGGGTTTTATTTTAAATAATCAAACTAATCTTGCATTTAAAATATTTTCTGGTAGTTTAACTCCAACTGGTCAATTTAGTATTAATGGAATAAATAGTATTGTTAGTGGATTAAAAAGTGGTCAGATTGTTCTAAACACAGTCAATGATGTTGGTGGTTATAATTTGACTTTAAATTTATTTACAAATTTTGGTAAAATAAATCAAATTATTAATATAACAGGATTATATAACATTGAGGATATTGTTACTCTATTTACTAATCCAGATGGTCTTTTACTTAGCGGACAGAGAGAAGTTTTAAATGAAGGTTATATGAATCTTACTTATTCTAAACAGGTAACTTCTGGAGAGATAGTATTAACAGGATATAATAATTTACCTCTTGAAATTAAATTTCAATATTTTTCTGGTGCAACTGGAGATACCCTTGGTCTTTTAACTGGAACTGGATATGGTTATAATCTTCTTGGTACAGGAAGAATTACAGAAGCAGATTTGGGTAGTAGAGATTTCAATTTTACAGGTTTAGCTCTTATATCTGGTTATAACTTTAGAAATAATTTGTATACAGATACAGTATTAGTTACTGGTGTAAGAAATGTGACAGCAACAGGAATATTTAATTATCCAGATCTAACATATACAGCAAGTGGATTTATAACTGGATTTGCAACAGGATATTTTTTCTATACTCAAAGGTTTACTGGCGAAGGTGCATCTCAAGCAACTGGTTTTAATACTTCTTGGTGGACAGGATATCTTACTGGTACAGGATTTGTATTCTATAGAGATGGTGCTACAATGAACGTTAATCCTCCTGATAATCCATTTTATCTTGTTGAATCTATAACTGGATTTATGAGTGGATATCTAAGAGAAGATTTAAATTATAGATTAATTACTGGTGATGTATTATTGCCAACTGGATATCCTACGATAGCATATTTTTCAGAATATAATGGTAATGCGAGTTTTATATTAATAACAGGAAGTGGTATAATAACTGGTGCGGAAACTTTAGTTAGACAAAGCGGCAGATGGAATGTCACAGGGGTATTTACTGGTGATTTAACTGGATACATAGACTCAACAGAATATCAAAGTCAATCGCTAGTAATTGGGAATGGATATTTAAGTGGACTAGCTTACGCTTCAACAAGTATTAGTGGAGATCCATTTTCATGGACAGGATTATTTACTGGGCAAATTCAAATAGATCAAGGAACAGCTACGCAATTAACTGGTATTTTGTCTACAGGAAAGTTATTTTCTAGTAATGGAATTTTTAATGTTACAGGAATAAATATTACTGGTTCAAAAATAATTAGTGGTTTATATACAGGTCTACAAAGCGGCGATATAAATCAAATTGATTCAGATGGAACGATATTAATTAATCAATTAATATTTATAACTAGCGGAAATTATCAAAATGTAACTGGTAATCTAGGCGTAACTGAATTTGGTCAACCATTAAAATATGCAACTGGTATTTATAATTTTACTACTGGAGATATTTTAGTAACTGGTTTTATTCCAAATGTTCCAATCTACGAAAAATCATTTAGCGGTTCATTTAATATATTTACTGGAGTTTTTGATACAGGAATAAATGATGTAGCATATACAGGATTATATTATAATAAAGCAATAACTGGATATTCTGGCTCTTTTATGTATGATACTGGAACATTATTTAATATTCGTTTTAATTATCAGTCTTTCTTGGATTATAGTGGTATGATTGGAAAACTTACATTATCTGGAACAGGTAATACTACATATACAACCTATATAACAGGAGTATAATCTTATGAGTAATTCATTTGCTAAAGATTTTGATGCATTTCCAGATTTATATGAATCTGGATTTAAAGTAGAAATGAGAAAAGATCCAAGTAATTCAAATGAAAAATCTTTTCAATATAAAATAAAATCTGGAGGATCAATAACAGATTCATATGGATCATCTTTTAATAGTTTTACCCCATCTTTTGATACTTGGACAAATTTTTCTTTTAATAATAAAGACATGTATCTTATTTTGCTTCTGACAGTGGCTTCAGAAGAGGATTCAAATAGTACGATAAAATATAAAATTACAAAGGGTCAATTTCAAGTCATTGATAATATAGATACAATAACTAATTTTGAGTCAGACATGCTCGTAAAAGTTTATGCTAAGAATCAAGCGTACAAAAATTTTCGTTATTATTCTACAACGAAATTAAGACGAGTTTTTGCCATATTACCTTTTGCTGGAAGATCTAAAGTTATACAATTAGTTAGGACTAATAATTTAAGTATTTTATCAAATAAATTTTTTGGTATAGATTATCCTGTAATATAAAATGACAAATATTTTTGAAAAACAACCAAATCAATTATATCTTGTAGATATTTCTAAAAAAGGAAATGATTTTTATTTCTATGTTGATAATTGTATTATTTATGATTCTGTTCAAAGAAAACATATTACGAATATAACAGATGCAAATAAAAGTCAAAAAATTAATGCAAATTTAAATAGTGTTGATTCTAAATTTTATGTTTATTTAGAGTGTGATATTAATCAATCTTTTCAAATAACGAGTGCATCTATAAAAGGATCTTCTGTTTTTTTACCTAGTATAGAGGGATCTGATGGAGCGGAAGGATTTACTCAATCTAAAGTCAGAGCTTTATTAGCTTTGATTGGACAAGGAGGAAGAAAATCTATGTCCAGACCATTTATTGAAGATGTATCTAATAAGGATTGCAGTATAACTAATTATACATTTATAGGTACAGGATATTCAATTATTAGGACTTTTTTTGCACTCGCAAATGGTTCACCAATTGTATATCTTGGAATTACGAGTACAATTGAATAAATATGAGTACTTTATATCCATCATTTGAAAATTTAACCAATACGCATCCATTTAAAATTTTTTATAATGGCCAAGGGATCAGCATAGAACCTTCGTCTATTCTATATGATTCATATACAGGAACACCAGTGAATATAAAAAATATTGGTAAAAATTTATCTTATACAAAAGATATTTTAAATAATGTTTACTTAGAATGCAATGTGGCTAAAAATGTAACGATTATAAGCGCAGAGATAAAAGTTTCAACCTCATTACCTTCAGATGAAATATCTATCATTGATAATCGGTATAAACTTCTAACAAAAATAATATTTATTGGAGGTTTTTATATTACTACAATAAATGGAATAACATATTTTACTACATCTAATAATATTGTTTATCATTTAATGACAATATTAGGAGGGGCGTCTGTAGGGTTTCAGGCAATAGATGTTGGACGCATGTATGTATGAGTAATATAATTTATTCTCCTTTTGGTTTCTTTCGTTTAGGTCCAATTCCAGACGCTATACCTGATAGTGAAAAGATACAAGGTATAACAGATGAAAATTTAAATATCTATTGGAGCGCAAGGAAATCATTTTCAATGCCTTTAAATAAGTTTTATTTTTTAAAAAATATAGCAACAAATTGGACTTTAAATGTAACTGAAGTTGGTGAATGGACAACTTTTGAGAATGAAGCTTGTCCAAATAATGATACAACAACTACTCCATTATCAACAGATGTTGTAGTATCTTCGCCCGCGTATGAAGATACTATTTTAAATTCATTACCTTTATATCCTGATCTAGAAGCAAATGGTACAAGTATTTATAAAATACAGAATGATGGAATTGATCCGGGCGGTGCAACAGAAAAACAAGTAATTTGTCCCGGACAAGAATATCCTACTAATTTTTACGATTACAATTTAGAATTTTCAAGATCTTTTAGTGTAGCTTTTGGTTTAGGCCTTTCATATCTTGACCCAAATACTTTAACTGTTTGGCCTAACTTAACATTTGGTGGGAACTATATTCGTGCAACTTGGGAAGGTTTAGGAAATTTAGATTCAAGAGTAGGAGAAAATGGGATAAATTTTAATGGAACTGCGAAGATAAAATTTGCTGGATATGATGTCCCCGCAGATTTTGTCGCAGTACAAGCTTTAGATAACAAGAATGGTAATCTATCTATATTTCTAAATTGGCAACCTAACTCTAAGAAACCATTAGCTTAATATTAAATCTTTTTAATTCTTTCTATTAATTCAAATATTTTACTTTTAGGTATATCGGTTACAGCATTAATATTTTCAGCATTATCAATTTTTTCTTTTATTAATTTTTTCTTTAAAATTTCAAAAGTAATTCCCTTATCTTTCATGACTTTTTCAAGTAATGCATGTGGTGAAGTGGGATTTTCTTGAGATGAAACTGCCTCATCAAGCAATTTAGCATCACCAAGCTCTTCTTGAGATACAATATTAATTTTTAAGAAATTACGAACACAACGAACAAATGCTCTATTTTCTGCTATCGCAGCAAGAAAGAATCGAGCAAAAGATTTAGTATTATTTGTTGTGGCATCTGCAAGAGATTCAAATACAATTTCCTTGCCATTTGTTTCATAGTTAGGAATCCAAGTTATCCTACAGCTTGTAGCGAAATAATTTTCTGTGGCGGCAACTACTTTATATTCTACAGTTGTATATCCACGAATTTGAGCTAATTCTTTGATTCCGCCCAAGAGGATTAATAAATCTTTATCTTCTAATTTAGAAACATCTATTTCTTGTGTCTTTTGACGATTAGGCACAAGATACTCCGTCTTTACCATTTTACGCCAATTGATTGTTCCATCATCATTATATATATATTTAATACTTGCATTTTCTAAAAGACCATATTGGTTTCTTGTGATGATATTTGGTGGAACTTGCAAATCTTGCTTTTGTTCTTCAACTGGGATTCCTGAAAATATACTTGGATTTTCTACTAATTCAGAGCTTCCAATAGAAATTGTTTCTTGATTTTGTTTTAATTTTAAACTCATTTTATAAATCTTACTATAGTTTTTATTTCTGGTCAAGTGAAAATATGTAGAAATTATGTAGTTCTTGGTTTAAGAGTTCTTCATTTTTATACTTATTAGAAAGATCTTTTGTAACCCATTGATATTTAGTATTAAATTGACCTTCAGAAGATAGTATTATTCTTGATGATTTATAATAAGTTTTATCATTAAAATTAATTTTATCTGTAGGATAATCTCTTCTGGCAATTAATCCATAATCCATATAATTTAATTTAAATAGATTAAGCTCCTGTTCTGGTAAATAAGATATAAATCCAGCGTTTATTGTATTATTTTTTAACGTTTTAGCGAATGATGGATCATTGTCTTTTTCAATAATATAAACTAATTGAGGTATATTTGTTTTGTATTTTTTCAATAATTGTTCATTTATTGGTTTGTTTGTGAATATAATGCATTTTTTATGTTGAAGATAAAATTCTAATACTTGCTCATTAAAGAAGTAATCCATTCGTACTACAATTGGATCTATAGGTATTTGAGATATATTTAAAGGTTTATCTGGAATTATTTCAAATGTTTTATTTATATATTCTGGTCCAATATATTTTGTTTCTGGAAGATTTTCATATTTAATATTAAGTAATTTAAGAATAGCTTCAGCAATTGCTTCGGGTTTAATATTATTAATACTTTTAGGTATTTCATTTACTGAATATTGGGGCTTTTTATTTAATTTTGGTTCTAGTAAGATCATATCTTCTGGTTTTGTCCAGTATGGTTTTACATTATTAATATTATTATTTGAATATAATGCTACAATTTTTTTGCCATATCCAGAAGCAATATGAGAAGCAAAACTATCCGCGCCAAGGTGCATTAATCCATTTTTTATTATATAAGCAGCTTGAGAAATTTTTGTTTGACCGCATAGATTAATTGTGTTATTAATTGCTTTATCATCTTTTGCGCCAATCTGAACAAGTTGGATATTTTCTTTTTGTAAAAATGGATGAAGAATAGCAATAACTTCATCCCAATAATCATAATTCTTTGATGGATACTTACTAAATGGTTGAAATGATATATATTTTTCTGCAGTTAAGGGGAAATAAGTATCATAGATATATGGTTTACCTATCTTAACGCCGCAAGAAGCTGCATATCTTTCAATTAAATGCATGTTGATCCTTTATATCAAATTGTATATTAGTTTTACCATTATGTAAATAATCAAGAAATCTTTGCGTTCCTGCGTGTGGAAGAAACGCTACTTCAAAATAGCCTTTATGATCACCTACTCCTTCAAGCCAAAGTAATTGATCCATCTGTGGCATATATTGTAATAGTTTATGTATATATGGATTTCCTTGCAAAATTTCAAAGTATTCTGGTTTTGTTGCAACATATAAATTATGGTTAGGATATTGTTTTTTAATATTCTCAAAAAGTGCAGTTGAGATATAAATATCTCCAATGCTCTCTGGCATAACATATAAAATTCTTTTGCCTTCGTCATCTTTATCAAGTAGGTCTACAAAATCAATTTTTTTATTTTTTTGATTCTCTTGAGTAGCAACTTGTCTAAAGTAATTTTCAATATCCTGACGTTTTGCACCTTTTGAAATTTCATTCATCCAGTATTTGTGTCCATCGTCATTATTATCTACATCTTTCATCCTAAGAATATTATGATACATAAATGTTAGCCATTCTGCATCATTTTTAATCTCTGGGATTTGACAAAATGGATTCTTTTCTTCTTCTTGCAAAGAAAAGTCATAGTCTGTAAATGGGCAATTATCAATAAACTCGCTAATTTTTTGACCTACTTTTTCTACAGAGAAATTTTCTATCGTCCACTCTCTTGCTTGTTTGCCCATATCTCTTCTTTTTTGTATTGGTAAATTATAAACTTTATTTAATTGTTTTGCTATAGAGTTTGGTTTTGTAGAAGCCTTAATAAATTCTGTGCCATGTTCTCTATATTCGCTCCATTCTAATTCAAGAGTTCCTGCTCCTTCGGTACACATTTCTTCTCCACAACTATAATTCGTTACTAGGGTGATTAATTCAGTTAGTTTTGCTTCTTGAATTGGTATTTCTTGTCCACCACTTGTAAATGGATGACAATAAACATCCATTAAATTATAAACTTCATTTAATTGTTCTTCAGTAACTCCAATTCCTACATTTGTTGTTAATTGACTCTTTTGACTGCCACAGAATCTACAATCTACATCTTGTCCATGAAAAGGTTTAATTTCATAATTTCCACAATTTTTACATATATATGTAGTTAAAATTTCTCTTAGATCAATATCATATTCTTTAGCTAATTTATGGATATTCCATCCTTCACTCCAATGAGTATGTAATAATAAAAATGTATTTTTAATTTGTGGATTTGATCTCTTCCAAAGAGCATATCCTTCAAGCAGGTTTGGAACACTTTTTCTTAATTGATTTCTAAATACAAATCCAACGATAAATGCATCTAAAGGAATATTAAATTTTTTTCTAAGATTATCTCTTTCTGAATTTTCTAGTCTAAAAAAACTAGATGCCTCAATTGGACCATGCATAGTTTCAACATGATTATGTCCTAATTTATGTAATGCTTGCGTAGCGAAATCACTCCAAATCCAATAATTTTTAATTTTTGGAGCTTTTTCTACTGCTGTAGGTAAAATTGGAAGTGAATCTAAAGTAGTCCAAAGCACAGATGAAATTTTATTAAACCACTTTTTATCAATAGCAAAATCAATTCCCCAAATATCTTGAACTGCAATATAAACATCTGGTTTTTCTTCTTGAATGATTCTATCCAAGTAATGCGCGCCATAACTTGCTAATCTAGCTACATTAGGATCTTTATTTAACTGTTCGATCTCTTGCGGATTATCTGGTAATGAACCTACTGATTTCCAAGGAGTTTTTTTAAGTTCTGGATTTGAATACTGCATCCCGCAACAATAATGAACAATATCATATTTACCTGTCTTATAAAGAAAAGTTAAAAGCGCTTTTGCTGCTCTACCAAATCCAGTTTTGGCAAGAGCAAAATCAGATTGATAAACTATTTTCTTTTTTCGAGACACAATTACCAAAGTTCGCCATCTTCTTCGGCGCTATTTTTATTTGATACTTGATTCTGTTTTGAATTTTTAATCTTTTTAATTGCTTCTACTTCTTGTGATTTGAAGATAGAATGCAATGAATGAGTTAAAAATTCTTTCAAAAGTCTAGCTTCGTTAAAATAAAAACCAAGCAAAAATGATTGCTTATTTTCGATATTATCTTTTTGTTCTTTATGAACGCTATAAGAAAAGCCAACTTGCTTATCATCTTTAATATAAGGTGCAAATTTAATTTTAGTTATTTGTTTATCTGAAGAATGATATGCAGAAAACTCAGTATTTTTATCGAGAGTTTCTAGTAGACCTGCAACTTCTGTTTGTGAAAACTTAATCCTTGCACTTTTTTGTGGATTATCTTTATTATCAGAGAATGAGCCAGTTTTTGTAGATTCATTCCAAGAACTTTGCTTAATTAATGAACTCCATACTGATCCTTCTTTTGAATTTACGCTGAAACTACAAGCTGTACCTGTATTTTTACTATTTGGTTTATAAAATGATATCATATAAGTATATTATTCTTTATTATTATTGTTGTCAATTATTTTCTTTAAATCATTTAATTTCATATAGATTTGTTGATCTTGAATTGCTACTAGATCACCGAATATACAATCATCTCTTTTTAACCCTTTTACTATAACAATATTACCTTCTTCAAAATTCTTGTTATTTAATAATTTATTGTTTTCAATATTGTCATTAAATATTAAAACATTAATATATCCTGTTTCATCTGATATTTTTAAACGGACATATCTTGTTTTCTTTTCATTCTTGGATACACCAGAAAATACTTCATCAATTTGACCAACAAATGCTATTTTAGTATTTATTGGAATATCTGTAATATCTGAAACATAATTTAAATTTTCTCTTTTTTCAGAAAAGATTTCTTTAAGAGATTTATTATATGTATATCCTAGAAGCTTCTTTTCATAATACCAATTAGCGAAACTTTCACTTTTACTATTTTGATTATAGATTTTTAAATATGGATCATATTTATTCTTAATTGTCTTTAATCTATTATCTTTAATGACAGTATGATTCTTTTCATCAGTAAATTGATTAAGATGTTTAATAATTTTAATTAAATCATAATCAAATTTTTCAGCAAATGAAATTGCATATCTTTTTTCTTTAGATGTAAGAATATTCCAGAGTTGAGCTTCTAATACAATCTTTGATCTAGACTGACTAAATCCACTTAATGCGCCCGCTTGAATTAATGCGGACAATACTCCGATGTTAAGATCTGCTTCTTCTGCGGCTTGAAATATTTCAAATTTATTAGAATATTTGTTCCTAAAGCTATTTAATTTTTCTATTGATTTATCGGAAATTCCTTTAATAGATAGTAAACCAAAACGAATGTTTGTATCTTCTGTTGAAAAGTCCATGTCTGATTTAATAATATGAGGTGGTAAAAGTTCAATTTTAAATTCATGCATCTCTTTTTGGATTTTAGATATTTCACCAATTGGATCTGGCTCATTTCTACTCATTTTTAATAAGGATAAAAAGAATTGTTGAGGATAATTAAACTTAAGATAAATTGTAACTGCGGCTAAAGCTGCGTATGCAAGTGAATGAGATTTATTAAATGAATAATTCGCAGAGTCTTCCATAATCTTCCATAGAATATCTCCGACTTCTTTTGGTAATTTACTTTGTTTTATCTTTGCATCAATTTTCTTTTGCCATGCTTTAATTTCTTCAATCTTTTTCTTACCTACAATTCTTCTTAAGATTTCTGCTTCATCGAGAGTAAATCCAATCTTGTGCGCCATTTGCATCAACTGCTCTTGATAAAGTGCGACTCCACCAGTTTGTTTTAAGATCTCATCAAAGAATGGATGAATACTTTCGTATTCTCCTGTATTTGTGTATCTTGCATATTTATCTACGAATTGAAGTGCTCCCGGTCTAGCTAGAGCAAGAACGCCACTAAGTTCTTCTAGATTCTTTGGTTTTACTTTTTGACATACTTTAAAATTTGTATCTGCTTCAATTTGAAATAATCCATGTGGAGTTTTTAGATCTTGAAGATTTCTGTAGATTGATTCGTCATTTAGATTAATATCTTCAACTTTTATTCCTATATTTTTACATACGTCATGTACGACAGAGACGCTTCTTAAGCCTAGAATATCTAGTTTAATATTAAATAAACTTACCCAATTCATATCAAAACTTGAAACAGGCTCTTTATCAGAAGAAAATTCTGTTGGACATACTTTCTCTAAATCATCATATGAAAGTAATACTCCAGATGGATGTACGCCTTTATTTTTAATTAAATCTCTAAGTTTTAAAGCTATCTCATAAACCTCTTTGTTTTCATCACACCATTCTTGGAATTTAGATATTTCTTTATAAGCAGTTGTAATATCTTTAACTTGTCCGAATACTTTTGGAATTAAAGAAGATATTGTAGTCATTTCCTCTTCAGTTTTTTCGCCTACGATTTTACCGCATTCTTTTATAAGTAATTTTCCGCTAAGAGTATTAAGAGTTAAGATTTTACTTGTTTTACCTTTAAATTTATTTTCAAGATATTCCAATACTTTATGACGATTGTAATAACAAATGTCAAGATCTACGTCACACATTAAACTACCATCCAAATAGGTTATCCCATTAACAACTTGCTTTTTAGCTCGAATCTTGGATATAAATCTTTCAAAATAAAGGTTATATTTAACTGGATCAATTCTTGTTACGCCAATGAGATAAAGGATTAAAGATCCTGCAGCAGAACCTCTACCTAAACCAACAGGAATATTACTTGTTTTACAAAAATTAATAACATCCCAAACAAGTAGTACATAATCAATAAAGCCTAATTCTTTTAATGTTTCTAACTCATATTTTGCGCGATCTACATATTTTTTATATTCTGGTAGACTTTTATCTATTTTTAGATCTTTAAATCCATTTAGAGCTAATGCTCTAAGGAAATCATAATTTGAAACATCTTCGCTAAGGTTAAGATGTCGTTTTGTTGAAGATTCAATGTTAAATTCTGGAAGTCTTACGCCATGTAAGCCTAAATCTAAATCTTGAAATTTAGAGGAAAACTTTTTATCTTCTAAAATATTATTCAAATTTTCCTTCATCTTCTAACCTATCTATCTCTTTACTAAATTGATTTAATCCATGAGTTAATATCCTCATTGAGTTTTTATCTTTTAAGCAATAAAACACATCTGCTTTTCCAGTCTTTTTACCTTTTTGTATTGTAATTAAAAGATATTCTATATTAGAATCATCTAATTTTTGAACCATATCATAAATATCATCTAATGATGCCATATTATACCTCTACTTGCCATTTCAATTTATTCCATACTTTTAAATTTAAGTCAAGATCATTAATTGCATCGTGCAGTTTATCATAATCATGTTCAATTCCATTTTCTTTACCTAGTGCAGTTAATGAACTTTTTACATTTTTCTTTCTTGTATGATATATTTTATATTGATATTCAATTAGACTTTCTTTTGGATTATATTGTGTTCCATATTTAATTCCACGAGCAATAGCATTTGTATCAATAAATTTATTTACTAAATGATGCCAATTGCAACCCATATATTTATAATATTCTTTTATTAAGTAAATATCAAAACCTAAAGTATTATGGCCGATAATATAATCTGCATGATCTAGCCAATCTTTAATTGTTGGAAATAATTCTTTAGGATCTTGGCCTTCTTTTTGCACTTTCTTATGATCATATCTAGTAATTCTCGCAGCGTCTTGACTTATCTTTAATTCTGTTTGCCATTTAATATAAAAGTTTTTTTCATCAATTTTTTTATCACCTTGCACTTTGATCATTGCAATTTGCCAAGGAAGATTGTGGCAAAAATTTAAACAAAGATTGAATGTCTCACAATCTATAAAAACTAGCGTTTTCTTTTTGTCGTATCTTAAGAGATGCTCGTCCATTATTTTGCTCCTAAATAACTCTCAAAAGAAAATTCATTACTGGACATATGTTCTAGTTCTGGTTTATTTAAAATACTTCTATTATTAATGCATCTGAATGTTAAGTATGTTTTAAAATCTTTTCTTTTATTATAATAGATACTTTTAACTTTGTAAACCTCAAGTTCATTTTCTTTTGCATATTTTTGCATTTTATCTTTGATAATTAAATCAAATGGTAAATCATTATCTTCAATAAATATAACTGGTTTTGTGAAATTAAATTGAGGTATACAGATTGAATTTCTTAAAGTATTATTAAATATAAATGAATCATAGAATGGTATTGCTAATATTAGATCATCACTCCAGTTTTTACTTAAAGTATCATAGTCTAATCTTGGCTCATAATAGAATCCTGTTTTTGCGGCAATACTGAATAATTTTGTTAAAAGTTCGTGGCCTTTTTTGTTTTTAAAGAATATAATAATTTTAGAGTTCTTTTGTCTAGATTCTTCAGTTTTATCATTAATAGATTCTGTAATTGATACTCTTAATCCATAATTTAATTTGATATTATTTAATTTAGTATTAGTATATGCTTCTAGAAAAGAAGACATATTATCTTCTACAAGATAAATTTCTTTAAGATTATTCTCTTTTGCTATTTGAATAATTGAATCTGGATAATCGTCTGCTGCATCTTTATTTTCAATAGTTAAGATTGATCTGCCCAAAGAATAGTGCGACTTAAACAATGGTATCATTTTATTTAGTATAGCTGAAGTTTTATATGTAATCAATCTAAAAATTCGTCTTGTTTTTTATCTAAAAATTCGTCTTGTTTTTTATCTAAAAATTCATCTTTTGTTATATTATTGAACTTTGGGCAACCCATATATTTTCTTTTTTGAATTTCAAATCCTTTAATATCTTTAAATTTACCATCTAGACTAGTCTCAATAATATCACCTTTATCATTTAATTTTACATAATATTCATAGGAATCTCTGTATGGACATCTCCAGTTACCTACTCCGCACATCCATTTACTCTTATCATTATCTATAGCAAAATTAGCTTTGGCCGCATTTTCATCAAATTTATTGATATAGTCATTTATATGTTCTAGATAGTATTCAAATCCTTTGATTTGATCTTCGGTGAACTCAAGTTCTTGTATAGGTTGTTTTGGAAATCTTAAGAATAAGAAGCGCACAATAGGTTTAAGTTTAGGCCATAATTTTTTACTAGCTAAACTATACATCATAGCTTGAATATTAGCTTCAAGGTCATCTCCCCTAAATTTAGCCTTGGAGCTTTTATAGTCAATTATAACCATTTTGTTTTTTGATTTAATAGGCTTATCAATAAAGCCCTTAATATGATATTTAGGGTTATCATTCTTAATTTCAAAGGCATATTCTGGAGAAACAATCTCACCATCTTTCTCACCAAAAAAGTCATGTTTTAGACCAACCATAATCATCTGATCTAAAATATCAAAGTTCGACTCATCTAGTCCAACTTTAGCTTTTAATTTTTTGACTAATTTTGTAATTGCTTTACTACCTTTAATAGAATTCTTTTTTATGATTTTAGTATAATGCGATTTGTGTTTTGGATTTAAGAGAAGTTCAAAAATAGTATGGCAAATAACACCTCTAGCCGCGCCATCATTTTGAGTTTGAGGAACTTTAGTATGATAGTTATTCCAATAAACCCAAGAGCAAGTCTCAAGAGTTTTAATTCTAGAAGCAGATAATACTTTTAAAGATTTGCTTTCCATTGTAAAATTTCTTCTTTAGTCATTTCACCAAAATCTTTTTTTGTTGGTAGAGATATTTTTAGTTGCTTATCGTCAAAATATCTTTTAAGTCTGGCGTAAGTTTTTTCTGCTGCAATATTACCTGCATTATTTTTATTAGAATCATTATTTAAACTTATATAGATTTTTTTCATATCAGTTTTTAAACAATAATTTAAAATTGATAAACTAAGATTTGTACCAAATGTAACTAAAACATTTCTAATTCCAGCTTGATATAAACTTAACATATCGCCAATACTTTCAACAAGTATTATCTCTTTCTGCTTTTCTATTTCATTTGAGTTTAAAAATAATGGATAAAGAAAATCATTCTTTTCTCCTAAATGCTTCCATTTTATTTTAGAAATTGCAGTAATATCTCTGCCAGAAAATCCTATAATATTCTTTTTAGTATCAAATATTGGGAAAACATATCTATTCTTCATCTTTCCTGCTTTTGCAACCCCACCTTTAAAATCTAATAAGGTTTGATTATCTACTCCTCTTTTATTCCAATATTTATTGTCTTGATCTAAATTGTTTAAAAGATCAATATCAAATTTCTTTGTAGATTTTAATAATGGTTTTGTTGGTTCAAAAGCACGATTAAATGAGAAATTTTTATCTTTAAGCCATTCTTTTGCTTTCTCTGGATTCTCTAGTTTAAGAGTCATGCTAACCAAAGAATTAAAATCTCCACTAATATTTTCTTTAAAATCAAACCAATGTCCTGAGTCTTTATATATTTTTAATACAGTATCATTATCACTTTCCCTGTATAAGGGTTTAGTTCTATATTCTTTACCATAATCTTTTAATTTATATCCTAAGTCCGTTAGGATTTGATAAACATTTACTTGTTCCATTCTAAAGCCTCACTTATTGTAGGAAATTCCTTAATAAATATTTTTTTACATCTTTCCGCGATTTCTCTATGTTCTTTTTGAGTATTTTGTTCGGTTCTTAATTCGATATAATGAATCCAGCTTCTTAATGAACCTTTCATATACATAGTTGTTTGTGTTGTTAATGGTAATATCATTCTGGCGACTTCTTTTGCAACACCATTCTCTATCATCGTTTCATAACAATGCTGTGACAAAGATAATGATTCTACTAGTAATTCATTTACTTTATCGTAAGCATCTGTACCTATTGGCATTAACTTTTCGCCAACCTGTCTGTTTTTATCTCCCTGCAAACGAAGTTCAATATCTTCAAACTCATTTGCAATACTATATCTTTGAGAGTTATGTGCTAAAATTTTATTAGCTATATAATTATGGCTATTATGATATACCTCCATGTCATACGTGTCTTCTTTTCCTAAATATTCTATCTTTTCAATTAAAACATATTTAATTGATAAAGTATTTCCCCCGCTAAGAAGCCTGTATTCTTTTGGATCGCCATTAATATTATGTTTTTTATCATGACAATTAGAGCATAAAACTTGAATATTATCATAATTATATGCTTTTGTTTTGTCTTTATATACCGGTATTATATGGTCAAGCTCTAGTTTTGAGTTTGATTCACAAATATTACATTTATAATTAAATTCTTGTAATTTTTGTTTTCTTATTTTTTGACACCAATCTGCAATTTTTAATCGTTCTGATCTATCACATCCACCTTTCCAAAAATTACATTTTTCTTTACTTCTAGCTTTTCTTATAGCTTCTTTATGTTTTTCAGAAACAATTAAATTAGTTTTATATCCAAATTTATCTTTATTCCAAATAGGAAAACATATTGCCACTTCTTTTTTAGTAAAATTTAATTTATGTTTAGTTAGCCATTTTCTTATAGTATGATAAGAACAATTTGCTTTCTGTGATATATATTTTAAACCTAATTTATTAATTAGGGCTTCTTGTTTTGATTGACGCATCCATTCGTAATTTTGATAACAAGGAATACCATTAACAGCAATATATCCTTGTTTTGTCATAGCATGATGTTTAGTATCTAAACCGATTATATCTTCTAAACTCCTAAATCCAGAATCTGTATAAAATTTATGTTCTTTTGTGCATTTTATTTCTTTACCATCTGATAAAGTAATTTTATATACAGGTTTTTTACCAGTATAAAAAACTTCTTTTATTTTTGATGTCGTAAATTCTTTTCTATTTTCATCATAAACTCTAACTAATATATTTTTATAATTTTTCCATTTTTGTCTTTTAAATAATTTTTCAATAGGAATATAATTAGGTAATTTATTAGAAGGAATAATACATGTTATCAATGAATCGCCAGATATACAAAATTCTTGAAAACTAAATGATCTATGCCTAAGAATCTGCGCAGCAATACCACGACTAGTCTTAATTTCAACGCACATATCTACTAGTTCAAATGGACTCCAATGCTTATGTTTTATTAAAAACTTTAAAAGTTTTGGCGCAGTCTCTGTATTCATCTGATTAGATGGATTGCTAACTCTAGCGCAAAATGCTACAAGATCTTCTGCATTTTTAATTCCTTTAATTTCTGGTTTTGTAATTGAGATTAATTCTACATTCATAGCAATTCTCCATCATTTCTATTTTGATCGGTGAGTTCATATTGCTCTCTTTGTCTTTCTGCAACATCTCTGAGTGAACCACGCTCTTCAATATTAAAATTTGTAACTTGATAATTTAAATAGTTTTGCGCCCATACTTCTTTTCCCGCAGAATCTAATCTTCTAACTAGATCTTGGTGTCCAGCCGCATCTTTACCTTGGAATCTTGTTTTTGTTGGAATTAATTTGTGCGTTCCAAATGCTTGTCCATCAAGCGTAACTTCATCAAGAGTTTTCCTTCTAAAGATGGCTACGAATGACGCAAACCATTGAAGTCTATCGGAGAGTGAAATTACAGAACTATCATCAACTACATTATTAGAATTTCTATTAAAATTTTCGCCTGTTCTATTTAATTGCATTGCAGTAATAATTGGACAATGTATTTCTTCTGATATTCTTTTTAGTTTATCAATCTTTTCTCCAATAGCTTGATGTTCTGCCCAATTTTGACCAACTTTTTCTCCAGTTAGTTTGATATAGTCATAAGCAATCATAGCTTGATTTCCACGACCAACCTTTGAGAGATACCATCTACGAATGATAGAGCAAACTTGATCAATATTTTTATTTCCTACATGATAATGAAAATATTCATATGTTTTTACTTTTGCCCAAGCCGCACGAACTTTTTTGGTCATCTCTTCGTTTTTACGCCAATTTCCTGTTTCCAAATACCATACTGGTACATCAGTTAGCGATGCAACCATTCTTAATTGGATATCTACAGTTTGCATTTCCGTATCTAAAATTAAAGTTTTGGTTTTATTCTTAGGATTGATAGAAGTTTTAAAACAGATATCATTTAACCATGTACTATTGTGAGTCGTTATTAAAGCTTTACCAGCTAAAAATAAATGAGATGGATGATCTACTTGTAAACATACAGTATTTCCCACGCCATATTTTTCTATAGATAAATATCTATGATTATATTTTTTACTATTAATACAATTTTTTCGTTTTCTTGGTAATTTAGCAGCATATTGATAATAAAATCTTATTCTATATTTTTTACCACAAAATTTATTATATAAAAAGGAATCAGATTCATACATAGACGCTTTAATACCCAAAGAATGTATTAAGAATAAAACATCTTCCGCAAGTTTTTTATTTGTATTACAAAATTCAACTTGACCATCTGGTGCTACGTATCCATCCGTATCAATTAAGCCTTGGAGTAAAGCTCTTCTTTGTTTTATAGATCCCATTAAATATATTTGAGGTATATGTTTATTATTGAATATATTTAAATATTTTATATATGATGTAAATATATTCTTTTTATTATTAGAGCATAATCTATATCCATATCTTGAATATTTTTTGCATTTCAAACCAATTTTTTTTCCAAAAATTTTCCATTTATTAATTATAAATGCATCATTTGATGTTAATACACTTGAGTTACTATTGCCGTCACCTAGCCAAGCTCCTAATATATATGGATCAATTAACAATCTTTGTTGAGTTAATTGAATAGGTTTATAATTAGGAATTTTGGGCTTTTTATTAAACTTATTTTCAAAAAGATATTTCGTTGTTAAAGTTTTCCATTTATAATCACTTCTTTGTTGAACTGTCCATTCATGATTTTCATCTGCTAAAATATATTGATTATCATCTGTAGATACTTTATAAATTTGTCTATTTTCCCATTTTCTTACTCCTAGTACTTTTGTAGGTTTGCCATCTATAGAAAATACATAATCTCCAACTTTTATATCTTTTATTTTTAAAAATCCATTTGGTGTTAAAATAATAGTATTTTCTTCTAAAGCTTTACCTTGCCCCGGTCTACTAGCAATTGCATAAATATTACTATTTTTTAAACCACCATACATTCTATTAAATTCAGAATATGGCGTAATCAATCCTGTATCTTCTTTTGGAGAATTACCAATTTCTTCAATAAGGTCTTCTACTTCAGAAAAAATATTAACTGGCATATCATTTTCTGAATATGCTGAAATCTTCTTATTATATATCTGATCTATTTTGCCAATGATATCGTCAATTGAATCTTCTGAATTTTTATTAACATATTCTTTTAATTTATCTGCTGTTTGAGATATTTCTCTACGGATTCTTAATTTGATTAATTCTTTACAAGCATTTAAAGTAGCTTCTTCTGTGATCTGTGAAAAACTTAAATTATCAATATAGTCAAAAATATTAATTTCATCTTTAAATGATATACCTAGATTCTTGATCTTTTCAGCTAATAGAATCTTATCTACATTTTCGCCTTTATGTTTAATATTTTTAAATACAGTATATATTGACGAATGAACGTCATTATAAAAATCGTTCTCGGTTAAAAATACATCAATATCAGCAAACAAATCTTGATGTTTTAACAGCCCGCTTAATACATGTCTTTCTACTTGTAGTGAATATATCATTCAGTAATACATGATACCAGAGTAAAAATTAAAAGTCAAGTGTTTTAATTTTCTTCTTCTGGAGAATCTAAATCGTCATCTTCTGAACTTTTTCTTGCAATTAAATCTGTGGTAGCTTCTAAATTGAGTTGATCTATACTTTGACTCCAAGTATTTACATAATATAAAAGAGCCATAGCATTTATTTGATTATCAAATTTTGTGAAAACTTGAGGTTCACCTTTACTTGAAAAGTTAAATAAAATATATCCGCCAAAACTGCATTCGTCAATTTGCTTTAACAAAGATTCTGGAAAATTAAATTTTTTCTTATTAGTCACTACCATTTTTTACACTTAAATAATAAGAATTCCGCATTTTTCTTCTATATATTGTGGTGACAAATTTTTTAAATCATTTTCATACAATTCCAAGAATTTAAATCCATTTAATTCAAGCCATTTTTCTTTTTTTACATCTCTTTTTATACTATTTAAATATTTTAATCTAGAGTTATCATGAAAAAATTTATTAAATGATTCATGTTGATCGCCTTGTATCTCAACAGCAATCTTTTTTGTTGCATTTAATATATCTACTTTAAGCATTGTTCCATAAACAGGAAATTCTTCATATACAATATGATTTTTCCAATAAGGATGAAAAAATTGCTTAAATTTAAATTGTAATTTACTGCGACTTTTACCTTCCCAATTTATTAGATTATTTCTTACATTTTTATTAACGAGCTTGCCGTTAATATTTAACAATCTCATGATGCAAGCGTCTTAATAAATTTATCGTAAAAATAATCTGTAATTTGTTTATTTTCTTCTAGGTATAATCTTAGATTATCTATCCCTTGATGTTGCTTTTTAAGTTCAATATTTGATTTTTTAAGTTCTTCTATGATTTCATCTGAGAAAGTAACCCATGCGCCTTTTGCTGTTGCAAATTCCCAAGATAAAATTTGATCTATAACTTCATATTCTTTCCAAACAGATGAACCTTCTTTTCTGCCATATTTAATTGGATATTGAACTTTAGAATTGGTTGATTCATTTGTTGATTTTTTAATACCAATTTTTACATTATGTCCAATAATTTTATTTTTAATTGGATCGTATTTTTCATTTGGTTTTTCAAGAATAAGATCTTTATTGTAACGAGGTTCAAATTCAAGAATCCAATTAGCAAAATGCAATAATGCATTACCGCCAGTAGCGGTTGTTTGTCTTACTTCTTTATTTGCTGCATATGGATCAAGTTTAATATCAGAACGCACTTGGCTAATAAAAATTGCCATATGACCGCGTTTAGAAAGAGCAAGAGAAATTTTCTTCATAAGCATTGAAGAGATGACTGCTCCACCTGCGACTTTAGTTGCTTCACTCAAAGTTTTCTCTTTATCGCCTTTGGTAATAAGTCCATCAACTGAATCAAGAATAAAGATATACCTTTTATTTTCATCATTTGATTGAATTAGATCTTTCATTAATTCAGAAACTGTTTCAAAAATATTGCATTCAAATACAAAGCAAGTTCCGTCTACCCAATCCTTGGGATCTGTAACAAATTTCATTCCTGATCTTTCTTTGATTTCTTTGCTAAGACGACCCTCGGCTTTAAAAAGCAGCGCTCTAGAATTATCTACTGTTTTCAAAAAGTTCTTTGCTACTTCTAATGCTTCTGAAGTTTTGCCGCCTTCATTCATTCCGATAAATCTATGCAAACCGGGACAAAGACCGCCGCTAGTAGCAATATCTAGATTTAAACTACCCGTAGAAACTTTATAATAAATCTCATCTTCAAAATTATAATGGTCTTCTTTATTATCTTTTAAAAATGACAATAATCTATCTGATGCACTTGGGCCAGTAGATTGAACGATTTCTTCTTTAGGTTTTCTTCCCATATCTTATAAATTCTAGCAGGCTTTTAGGTTTTTTGCAAATGTTTTTATCTTCTTCTATTTTATTTTCTTGTAATTTAATTATATTTTGATTTAAATTTAAATTAAATAGTTCATATTCTTTTAAAAGAAAAGCTTTGCCTTCTGCTTTTAGAAACCAAGCAAGTGATGGAGGCGGACTTCCTAATTCTTGAAGATTATCCCAAAAATCAAATGAATTAAACTTTTTTACTAATTTTTGCGCTATTTTAATTTCTCTTGGCCAATTTACTTGGCCTTTTATATATTTTTTAACTATTAATTGACAAAGCTTATGATTGATGGTTTTCAATATCTGACTTTACCATCTTTTCAATAAGATTGTCAAATGAAATTTTTGGTATCCATCTTAATTCAGTTCTTGCTTCGGTTGAATCTCCAAGCAATAAATCAACTTCTGCTGGTCTATAAAATTTAGGATTAATTCTAATAATTTCTATATCTTTATTATTAATATTAGCTATAAATTTTTCATTATGTTTTTCGCCAATCCAATGACCATTAATTCCAGCGTATCCAAATGCTTTTTCTGCAAATTCTCTAATAGAGTGAGTCTCATTAGATGATAAAATAAATTCTTTAGGTTTATCTTGATTCATCATAAGCCAAATACCTTCAATAAAATCTTGAGCATGGCTCCAATCTCTTTTTGCGTCAAGGTTACCAAGTTCTAATGGCAAAAATTCTTGATTATTTTTAATTGCATGATAAATTCTTGCAACATTTTTTGTAATTTTTCTTGTAACAAATTCTTCGCCTCTTCTTTCGCTTTCATGATTATAGAGAATAGAATGAATTGCAAAAAGATTATATGAATCTCTATAAACTTTTGTGATGTGTCTAGCTGCGGCTTTGGCTGCTCCATAAGGGCTTCTTGGCCTTATAGGATGATTTAAATTTTGAGGACTATAAATTACATCGCCCATTTCTTCGCTAGAACCAGCAGAATAAAATCTAGAATGTGGTGCATATTTTCTAATAGCTTCAAGACATCTTAAAGCCCCTAAAGCAGTTGCATCAAATGTTTGAAGTGGAAGTTGCCAACTACTTCCTACAAATGATTGAGCAGCAAAATTAATAAAATAATCTGGTCTAATATCTTTTACAATTTCATCTATAGAATTACTATCAGATAGATCTGCGGTAATTAATTTAAACATTTGATTATTTAAATTATGTTGAATATTTTTAAGGTTTGGATTAGAACTTCTTCTTACAACTCCATATATTTCATAATTTGTATTTTTTAATAGAAAATCAACCAAATATGATCCATCTTGACCTGTAACTCCTGTAATTATAACTTTTTTCATGCTTATTATATATTTTAGTTATTTATATTTATTTTATAAATTATTTATTTTTTCCCAATCTATAAATGGGGGAAGAAATGGATGAACTACATGACAACTTAAAGATTTGATTGGTGTCCAAAATTCAGTATTATACTTTTGTTTTAATTCATTACATAATGAACCATCTGAGTATCCAGTTTTCCAATAAGGATCAAAATCTCGATTAAAAGTATTTACAGGCATCATACTAGAAGTTAAGCAGTTAGGAACAGATCGCCAATGACAATAATTACTTAATCTAATCTTTGAAGTTAAGTCTTTATACATCCCAAGATTTGTGCCCCAAGGATCAATAGTTTCTTTTTCATCTATAAAATAATATTTATCACCATAATCGCAAGGACATAACCAAAAATTTTCATGATTAATAAAATTTTCAATATAATCTTTACTTATTTCTGCCCAATAAGGCACATGAAGAAAATCATCATCTGTTATATAAATTAATTCATCAGATGGTAAATTATCATTTTTTATAACTTCTGCGGCTGCGGCAATGCTTCTGCTCCAAGCAATATCCTCGCTAGTTTTATTAAGCCATTTTTCTCGGTTAGTATTAATAAATTTAACATTAAATTTGGCATGATTTTCATATTTTTTTATAAAATATTTATCGTAATCTTCTTCTTTTTCAAATATAATATTTAAATTACAAAGATTTCCATTTGTAGTTTTTAATAAATTTACAAAAGTTTTTTCGTAATCAAACCATTTTGGTCTTAATGGGTTAATTTTATTGCGACTAAAGTGACGATTATAAATATTTATTTTTTTATATTTCATGTTTTCATCTTCATAAAATGGCTATCATTCTCATCTTTTAAGGCTAATTGATAATTATTTTTCCACATCCAAAATAAAATTTTATTTATATTTTTATTTGGTGTTGGTAATCCATCTGCGGCAATTGTGCTTGTTTCAATTACTATTTGATTTGGTCTACTAATAAGTTTTTCTAAAACAAACCATTCGCACCCTTCTGTATCTATTAATAATACATCGATATCTCCTTTATCAAATTTATCTATTGTTTCGGATTTAATGTTTATTTTTGACGCATTTTTTATGGCATCAGAATCAAAACCTTGATGCAATATCACCGGAGATATAATCCCATTAATATAAGAACAGTTGCCCATTAATGATATTTCTTCTTCTCCAGATTTATCTGTTATTGCTATATTATATACATAAACATTTTTATACTCTTTTGTTTGATCTATTAAATCTTTATATAAGATTGGATTTGGTTCAAATAAATGGCATTCTATATCAGAACCCCAAAATCTTTTAGTTCTACAAGTATATGCCTCACCAACTCCTATTTCGAATATTTTTTTTATTTGCATAATTTATTTAAAGTTTCTTCTAAGGAATATTTTGGTTTAAAATGTAAAGATTGTAATTTAGATGTATCCATCCAGAAATTTTTAGTTTGAACTTGTTGATGAAATTTTGGCGTTTCTATCATTTTGATGATGCTTTTAGAATTTAATCTATTTTTACAATAATCAATAATATCTATTAATTTTGTGCTTTTTGTATCTCCAATATTATATATTTCATTACTTTTTCCTTTTTCAATTATTAATTTAATTGCCTTGCAGACATCTTCTACATTTAAATAATTTCTATAATTATCTCCTTCATAAATATTGATTTCTTCGTGTTTTTTTAATTTATCTATTAGAAATTCTAGAGCATTCTTTTTGGCTGTAGCTTTTTGATCTCCACCGATAACATTACAAAGTCTTAATATTTTATATTTAATATTATTTGTTTCACAATAAGATTCTGTTAATTGTTCTTGAGTATATTTAGTTATAGAATAAAAACCTTTCGGATTGCAATAATCAATCTCTTTATTAATTTCACAATTATTTTTTCCATAAACAAACCAACTAGATATTAAATTAAAATTATAACTAGAATCAATATTTTTAAATAATTCTGTTAGTAATGTTAAATTCGTTTTTACATCTAAAGAAGGATCTGAAAAAACATTATAATTAGAATTTGTTGCCCTAAAATAAAGAATATCTTTATTTTCTGATTTAATTGAAGATCTATCTTCAGAAAAAGATTCTTTTGAATACAATTCTATCCACTTTTTACCAATAAAACCTGTAGAGCCAAAAACGCTAATTTTATTCATATTGTTTTATTTTTTCTTCTATATAATTAATATTTTTATCGTCAATAGTTGGAGCGCACCCAATAAAAAATACTAAATCTAAAACTTTATTTGATTCTGGATATTTTTTATAATCGTCTAAATGCTTATATCCTTTATGCATTAAAAGATTTCCCGCAAAATAATTTCTTGTTTGAATTCCGTTATTTTCTAAATAATTTACCAATTTTATTTTTTCCTCTTTTGATTTACATATAAGAGGAACACCGAACGGAACCCAATCAGTTTTATTAAAAATGCTTACACTTCTTACAAAATTTAAATTTTCTTTAAAAATTGAAAGTATTTTATCAAGATTATGTTTTCTTTTTTTACAAATAAAATCAAGCTTTTTAAGTTGTTCAATTCCAATTGCCCCTTGCAAATCCAATGGTTTTAAATTATACCCAATTCTATTAAATACATACTTATGATCTATAATTGTTTCTGGAAAATCTGTAAGCCAATTAGAAAATCTTTTTCCGCAAGAACCATTTGCTAATAAATTACAAGTACCTACGCAGTAGCAATCACGGCCCCAAGTTCCATAACTTCGGGCTAACTGGATGATTTCTTCATTATTAGATGAAACCATTCCTCCTTCTAAAGTGGTAATTTCGTGTGCAGGATAAAATGAACAAGATGACGCCTCTGCATATTCATTCAAATATTTATTATTCCATTTTGATCCCAAAGAATCACAATTATCTAAAAGTAATTTTATATTGTAAGATTTGATGATATTAAGTAACTTGTCCATGTCGGGTGGATTACCTAATACTGGAGATAAAAAGGTTGCTACCGTTTTATTTGTTATTTTTTCTTCTATTTTAGAGATATCGTAATTTAATGTATTCCATTCAATATCAACAAATATTGGCTTTAGCCCATTTTGGATAATAGCTGAAACAGTTGTTGGAAATCCTACTGCTGATACTATAATCTCATCTCCATCTTTCCATTTATAGTATTCTTTACAAGCAGCAACTAGTAATAGATTAGCTGAAGAACCCGAATTAGTAAAGAATGAAGACTTTTGATTTATTGCTTTGCTGAATTGTCTTTCAAATTGAGCACAAACTTCTCCACTAGATGACCATTTACCAAATAATAAGGTTTCTATTGCTGCTACAATTTCGTTATCATCAAAAAATGCGCCAGAATAGTATACTTTATTATCTGGTGCATTTAAATTATGACAGAACTTAGGCAATCTACCATATTCTTCTTGTAACTTATTTATAAAATCTTTAATTTTTTGTCTGTGTTCGCTCATTTTATATTTAAATAAAAATCTCTATAGTTTTGAAATTCATTTATCTTCTTGGGATAATGAAATCCAAAGCTTAATTTGTTATTATACTCATTTAATGTTATTGGGTCAAGTGAAAATTGCATGCATTGTTGAATATTTGCTACTGAACCCTGTTCAAAAATACCATTTATAATGTGACTATAAAATAAATCTTCTGCTACTCTTGTTCCATTTGTGCCCTGTTCTCTTATTATTGATCTCGAATATCGTTTACTTGCTTCTTCACAAGCATATCTTGATCTAAAACTAAATCCTCCATTACCACATCGAATACTAGGAAATCCCATGCTTTGCCAATTTCCATTATTATTAATTTCAATGCTTGGGCTATGACACCAAGCAGAACCAATATATTTTAATTTATTATTTAATACAAAACTTTCCCAGCCATTTTTAATTAAAAAACCATCTGGATGAAAAAAAAGTAAGTTTTCAAATCCTTTAGGAAGATATTCCCAAATATCTTTAATCATAAATTGAGAATATTTATCATGACTATCTTGTATTGGTATTTTGATATGTTCTACCCTAGCATTTTTATATCTTGAATCATTATTTAATAAATTATCTGAATTAGGACTAAATATAAAAATAGGATAATTATATTCAGAAAAATTTTTAAAACTATGTACGACAGAAAAATCTTCTACAGCATTTATATTTCTATTTCTACCTTCAAAATAAATACCGCAAAAATTGTCTGATTTTTGTTTAATATCTAAATTTGAAGTTAATGTATCAAAACAAATTTTGCCAAGAATTTCTAGATCCTCTTGATTTTTATTTTTATTTATAAAATTCATTAATAATTAAAACTTAGTATTTCTTTAAATAGATTTGAATTATTAAAAACATATTCGGGAATGTTTTGATTATTCCATTCAACTTTAATTAACTGAGTTTTTTGTGGATCAAAAGAATGCTTATTTTTAATACATTGAATTAAACCTTCTTTATCTTTTACGCAGTTATGCATCTCATTTGCATGGCAAAAGAATTTAAATTTATCAATTGTTTTTTCTAGTCCAGCGCAATAACTAAAATGCCATCCCGCATTTTCTACTAAAGTATAGCAATCTTTATAATCTATCCCATTTATTATGGTATTGCACCTAATTTGTCTTAACCAATGTAGTTTGCATTTATTTAAATGTGCGCCTAAAAATAAACTTAACCCAAACCAATTGCCTCGAGCTCTATCATGTTCTATATTTGATAGCTCTAAATCTAAACATAAAAGCCTTCTATCCATCATAAATGTACATGGTTTTAATAATGAATTTGAAGCAATAAAATCTTTTAAAACATTAGTCCTTGGGATTTCATCTAAATCTCCATGTATTATTATGTCTTTTGTAGTTAAATTTTCCTTTTCTATTAAAATATTTTCTAAAACTTCTCTTCCAGACCAATCATTTAATACAAAATTATTACTTTTACAATAATCTAATGAGTAGTAAGAAATTTTATCTTTAAATTTTTCAAATCTTTCTTTTTGTTTTGGATATTCTAGCTCTCTTGGTAAAAGACTATGAGATCTTGGAGATTCAAGTATTATAAATTTATCTACAATTTCTCCTAAAGTATTTAAACGAATATCAAGGATATCTTCTTCACCATTATACATGAAGGTATCAAAAATCATTTTTATAAATCTTTAAATTTTCCAATTATAATATTTCCTTGTATTATTTCAAATAATTTTATACCAACTTTTTGACATGCTTCTGAAATACCATATCTCGTGTGACTACCTTCAGAATCATGAAAAACAAATATTGTTTCGGGTTTTGCGCAACCATAAATTACTAATTTTTGAATATCCATCGCGACATGTGAATACCAATGAGATCCGTCTACAAGAATAATATCATTTCTATTTTCATGAAAATTTTGAAATAAATTATCATCTTTTGTTGTATCTCCAATTCTTAATTCCCAAAATTTTTTATCATATTGGTTTAATATATTCAGTCCTTCTTGTGGAGGCGCCATATCTATTGCAGTATATTTACCTTTTTGTTTTGATGTTAAAAATTTTAAACATGGTTCTGCTGTCCATCCGGGGCCTAAGCCAATTTCTAATATATATTCAGCATCTATTTGTTTTATAATTCCGTCTACAATATATTTATATGATTTAAAATTTTCTTTCATGTTAAAATTATATTAACAATATATATAAAAGTCAATTTATATTTTAAATAATATCCTCTTCTCCATTATACATGAAGGTATCAAATATCATAATAATGATTTGAATTATTTTTTATACATTAACCAACTAGCATTTCTTTGATAAATTTGCGATATATTATTTTTATAACAAAATTCTTTAAGAGCTTTTTGAACTCCTTCTCCAATTAAATCATGGCCTGCAAAAATTCCTCCTATTTTAACTTTTGAATACCAAGCATTTAAATCTTTGATTACAGATTCATAAGAATGTCCTGCGTCAATAAAAACAAAATGACAAGTATTATCTAAAAAATAATTTGCTCCATCCCAAGAATATGACTGAATTGATTTGGTCAAATTATGTCCTCCGGGACAATATTTAATATTATCTATAAAATAATTATAAAATGCTTTATCTCCTAATCTTTTACTAAAATCTATATATTTTTCTCCCCAAGGCATTTCTGCTGTAAAATGAAATTGATCATCTTTTGTTAAATCCCAAGTATCTACAGCGTAAAATTTTAATTTTTTATTAGATTTTTGTATTTCATCTAAAATATAAGATGTAGATTTTCCTAAAAACGAACCAACTTCTACTAAAATATCATTTTCTTGCGATTTTTCTACAGCTTCAGTATAAATATCTTGAAAATCAAACCATCCAGCTATATGTTCATAATACTTTGACATTTACTTTATATTATATTATTTTATTTTAAAAGTCAAATTAATTATCTATATTTACTTTAGGTTTTTGAATATTATTTTTAATATAATAATCTTCATTAAATTCTAATTTTTTTTCTTCATAATTCCATAAATATCCACAGCTACCAAAATGTTTCATTTGATATTCGTATTTTGATCTTCCATTTTCATGTAGCCATGTAAAATGTTTTATATGAGCAATATCTTTTGGAATCATTAAATTATTTAATAATTTATAATTAAAAATTTCATTATTTTTATTTTTATAAGATAAATCATTATCCCAATAAAATTTATTTATAGTTAATGTATTAGATTTTGTTCTAAATATTCTTGGAGGACAGAAATCATCAATCCATTGTTTGCCATCAAATATGTAATTTTTAAAATTAATACTATACCAATAATAACTTGGACTATTATTAATAAAATTTATTATATTTTTAATATCTTCTACTGAATAAAATTCATCTCCATCAACCATCCAAATGATATCGCAATCTTTATTTTTTAAATATTGCAAACAAAAATCTCTAGCTATATGTTCTTGAATATAGTTTGGCTCAGTAAAAAGTTGATCAATTAGTTGTTTTTTATGTAAATGAATTAAAAAATTTGTAGTTTCATCTTTGTTTTGATTCAAATCAAAATATTCTGCAAATGGTATGGATACCGCAGAAATTTCGGAAATTACGCCTTGTCTTTTACATTCTCCAAAAGAATATAAACTATCTTTTACATAAGAAAAACAATTATATGCACAATATATAATCCCGATTTTCATAATTTAATCATCTTTTATATTAAATTGGCGATTATACTGAAGTCTCGTGCCCAAATAATCTTTCGGAAATCCAGAATTTCCGGCTAAATAATCTTTAAAAGAAAACCGATCTCTCATAGGAACAACGTCTTTCATAAAATCTTGCCCAAGTACTTCTATTTGAAATAATTCGCTTAATCTTATTTCTAGTTCTACCATGTCTACAAAATATTCATCTGGTGCAATTTCTTTATTTTTTATTTTTTTCATGTAATTAATCATGTCATCCAATGTAGATATATTTAATTTTAAAACATTTACGCAATACATTTGAAATTTTTTCCTTAAAGCTTCATGATGATTTACAACATCTTGACCATATTTTCCGTATAATAATTGCATATCATTGCCTAAAAAATAACATAAATAATATTTTGACCCATTAATAGATCCAAAATATTTTGGAGTTTCCTTTCTCCGATTAATAATATATTTATCTTTTTCTGGTAATGTAATAATTTTTCCTGTTATATTTGTTAACCCCCAATGAACTGCTCCATAAAATTCCATGTATGGATTATATTTAAAAATATATGGTCTTTGATCCCAATAAAGCGCACCAATATTATTATTATTAAAATCATTTAACATTTGAGGCAATTCTTTTATAAACAAATCTGTCATTGATTCGGGCGAATCTAGATAAATGCAATATTGTCCATTCTGTATTCCGCCATAAAAAAGAAGATGATTCATTAAAAAACCATGATTAGGCGTCCAATTTTGAGTTATAATTTTACCATTACCTTTATTTGCTTGTAATAATTCTATCGTTCCATCATTTGATGGTAAATTAACTAGCGCAATAACTCCGTCAAAAGTTGGATAAATATTTTTTAACATTAAAGATATATGTTCTTTCCGTTCTTGTGTCATTGTTAATAAAAATGGTTTCATTATTTATTTCTTTTATATATATCAATTATATTTTTTGCAACAGTATTTTTATTCATTAATATTTTATATTTTTCTGCATATTCTAATGAAATTTTTTGAAATTTTACATAATCTTTGCTGATTTCGATAAGTTTTGTCATAAAACATTTTGGATCTGGATCACATATAAATTCTTTAGGAGATAATTCTACGGCGGTTGGATTATCGCTACAAGTGATTGGAATAGATCCAGCTAACATAGCTTCTATCATTGGTAGTCCTAAACCTTCAAAAGCAGAAGGAAGTAATAAAAATTTACAAGAATTATAGACCAAATTTAAATCTTCATCAGATAAAATACCCGTATAAATACCAAGATTTGGATTTTCAGAACCACAAATTACTAAAGTCTGATTAATTTCTGGATAATTTTTAAAGGTTTCTTTAATTAAAGAAAATCTTTTTCTAGGGTCATTCGCTCTGCCAACATAAAGAAATGGTATACTTTTCCCTACTTTTGGATCATGTTTTATATCTTTAACTGGATTATATATAACTTCCGCGTCTAAATCTAAGACTTCATTTATTTGTTTTTGTACAGTTTTTGAAATACAAGTAATGACATCTGCTTGAGATAACTGGTCTTTTACTTTATTAAGATTATATGTTGGATTACCGATTTGCAAATCTAAAACATTTAAAATGATAAAAGGTTTCTTTTTTTGATTTTTGGCGTACTCTAGAATATCATCATACATATCATTATTCGAATAAACAATATCGGGAGATTTTTCAACAAACTCGCATCCAAGAGTTTTTAATCCTTGGTCTATTCTAGATACTTGATCTAAAATTGTATTTCTCCAACCAAAAGTTTTAATTGTAAAATTCATTATTTTAATAATTTATGAATTGAATCTTTAATAAGTTCAAAATTTATGTCTCTTATATTATAATTTTCTAAAGCAATTGCATTTGGATTTCTTGGCGTTCTATTAATTAATGGCGCATAAACAGGATATGATAAACAAGAATATAAAGATAGTACTTTCGCTTGATATCCCGACATAATATAATTCATTCCCGTATCTGCTGTTAATAAAAATTTACAAGATAATGCAATTTTAATATCATCAAAAATTTCTCCACCCAAAGGTGCATAAGTTGTATTTAATTTTGGATGATTTTTTAATCCTAGCTGAATAGTTTTAAGCCCTAAAGAATGAATGTATTCAATAATTTTATTTGTAAAATCCATAGGAATATCTCTTATTGCTCCTCCGCTAGAAAATGATGTGATCGCAACGCAATCTTTATATTCTTCATTTAAATCAAACCATCGATTTAAATTAATTTGAAGATTTTTAGGAGGAACTAAATCATGCATTAAACATACTGCTTCAGTATGATGACATCTTAAGTACCAATCTTCATATTTATGTTTTGGCATTGGATTAAAAACAATATCAAAATTTTTTTCTTCTAAATATTTTTTATCATTTTCACTTGGCCAATTATCGTAATTTTCCCAAATTTTAAAATCATCAATTAGTTCATTATTTTTAAAAATTGGAAGTATTGATTCGTATTTTTTATTTATTCCAAATGTTAAATGAGAACTAGGAAATTTTTCTTTAAAAGCTCTGCAGGGAATTAAGTTGATTACAAGATCACCAATTTGACCTTGGTTAAAGCCAATCGCTTTTATCATATTAAATTATATTTATTTCTGGTAATGGAAATAAAAATTTCACGCCTTTTTTAATTGTTTCTTCTTCTCTCTTGAGAATTTCTTCTTTGAAATGATATGGTCCAACCAAATAGACATCTGCATTTTTTCGGCTTTGCTCTTCGCTAACCATTGGTATCCCACTAATGGTAGTTGCGCCAAATTTTTCTGGACTTCTTTCAGCAGCACATTCAATTAATTCTGGACCAATTCCACAATATGATAGAATTGTATTTAATTTTGTAGACATTCCGTAGATATGAATTTTTTTACCTTGCTGTTTTAGATCTTTCAAAATTTTAACAAGCTCTTTTTTATGTTCAACTATTCTTTCCATGAATGGGATATAGGTTTCATCATCTTCAAGGGCCATTTGAAATTCTTTAATTTTAATTTTAAGAATATCTTGTTTAAATGAATCTTCTTCAAGATAAGAATTATCTTCTTTTACTACCCAAGCTTGTACAGATCCTCCATTGGTATCATTCTCCTCTAGTTTAATTATCTTTAGTCCTGTTCTTTTTAGGATATGCTCAAATGTAGCAATTGAATAAAGACAAACGTGTTCATGAACCATTCCGTCATATGCTAATTTATCATATACTTCTGAAAGATAAGCAAATTCTACAACCCAAACACCATTTGGTGTTAATGATTTTTCTATTTGTTGACAGAATTTTGTAGGATCTTCAATATCATAAAAACAAGCAATAGAAGATATGATATCAAATGTACCGAGAACTTTATTTGTTGGATAACAATCATTGATTGTCTCTATTCCATCTTTTTCTACTTGATTGATAACATCACTTGGATCAACTCCAACTCTATTTATATTCTTTGGATATTGCTTTAACATATATAAATCATTTGCGCCAATGTCGAGAACTCTAGAAGGATTAATATTTTTATTTTTTAGGTAAGATAAAATATTATTAACAATATCATTCAAATGATTTCTCATGGTATTTGATACAGAACTTCTATAACCATAATTTGAATAAAGAATTTCTGGAGAGATAGACACTTTATTTTGTACTAATCCACATCCACCTGTTTTCGTTTGACAGATAACAATACTTGCATCTATCGCCCTTGTTGGTGGTTTAGGTTTATTTGGATAAACAAAAGATCCTTGAATTGGTTGATAACCTAAATCAATAATATTCTCTAGATGACTATGACCGCAAGATCTGCAAGTTTGTCTATATTTCAGCATATATTATATTTTAGTCTCTTTTAAATTATTTTTAAAGAATTTTTTTTGTAATTTATTTTTTAATATAAATCTTTGATAGTTTTCTTTAGCTGTTTTTCCTGCTAAACCATCATCCTTTAATCCTATATCAACTAAATCAAATACTTTTATATTTGTTTCTTTTAATTCTTTATATTCTTCGCTATTTAATATTTCAGTAAGTTTTTCAATACCAATTTGATTTAATATTTCTAGATATAAATTATGATAATTTTCTATATGCGTATTATATGATTCTATATTTTTAGATTTATCTTTTTTTAAATCTAGAATAGAAAGCAAATCAAATATATAAGCTTCATCTAAAGAGACTTTTATCATTTTATTTTTTATTAATTATCATTAACCATCCTCTTTCACATTTTTCATCATGTCTGGAGGATTTTTCAAAGAGATAATGAGGTATTGAATTATTTTCTACATAATCTATATATTTTTTTAGACTTTGAAATGAACCCTTCCTAAAAAATAAAACGTCATGACAGAAAATAATTCCATTTGGCTTACAAATTCTAATAATATCATCAACCCATTCGCCAGCATTATAATGATCTGCGTCACTTATAATTAAGTCATATTTATTTGATTCGCATTGTTTAACAAAAACTCCTTCTTCTTCAGAAATAAGATTTACATTTTCTTTTTTTAAATTATCTATTAAATCAATAGTTGGATATTCCCAACCTCCATTTTGCCAATTAATATCAGATATACAAAAATCTAAAGCATCATATTTGCACTTTATCCCATTATATTTTATTGCATTTAAAATTGTTTGAGAGACTAATCCAGAACCAATTCCTAATTCTAATATATTGATTGGTTTTTGAGATAAAATTATTCCAAATAAGAGTATTATATGATTAATATCAACTCCTGCGCTTGAATAAGGTTCTTTATTATGTATTGATTCTAAAAAATTTATTTGATTTTTTAAATATTTCACTTAATTTTTTCTTTTGGTATTAATATAACTGATGGACCAATTTCATTATTCCAATCTAATTCTTCATTTTTATCTATAAAATTTTCTTTACCATCTCTCCAAATAAATTTATAATTATATTTTTTCAAAATATTAAAGTCAAATCCTCCTTCAGAAATATGCCTCCAATGGGGATTATTTTCATAATCTTGAGTTTTATTTTCTATAGGTTTTTTATGAAGTTCGATGAAAATAATAGGTCGCACATTAATAAATATATCCTCCATAGTTTTTAATACTAATGTTTCCATGCCTTCTATATCCATTTTTATAAAATTAGGTAGTGGAAGATTTTTTTCTTTTATTATATTTGATAATATTTTATATTTAATTTTTTGTTTTTTATCTATTCCGTCTTGGTTATTGCAATCTTTAAATAATGTTTCAACTTCATATTCTTTTTCGTGTAATGCATAATCTAAAACATGTATTTGTCTAAAATTTCTACAATTTTCTACGCATCTATGATAATTAAATGGTGATGGTTCAAAAGCAAAAACTTCTGCTCCATTTAAAGCGAATAGTATCGAGTGAGAACCTATATATGCTCCAATGTCATATACAACATCTCTTGGTTTATATAATTTATTTAATGTAACATCTTCTTCCAAAGGATAAATACCGCATCTAATAGCCGTATCTACTCCTCCTTGTTCCAAATTAAAAAATGGCACTAAGATTCCTCTATAATTTAAATATTGATTCATGTTTAATTATATCCATTAAATGGCTGTATTGTAAATAAATCTTTAGGTTTTTTGATAATCTTATCTTTCATTTCATTAAAAAGCCTAATCCTGTAATCATTTGACGAACCTGCGGCATGCAAAACAAAATCTCCTATTTGAAAATTTTGTTCTGGATACCATATATGATAATAACTATTAAAAAATCTTAAAGGAACTATTTTTATGTGCTTTTTGGCTTCTTCGGGATGAGTGATATTTACATAATCAATAACTGCTTGTTGGCATGGCCAAGAGTGAGAAGACTTTTTTACTACATCATTAATATGATTTAAAAAGTTTTTTGACCATTCTGATCTTTTTATCAGCATTGATCCATCGTTTATATCTATTAATTGTTGATTTGGTGTTCTAGCTAAAATTACATCATAATTATCATCTATTAAATAGTCTATTTTAATAGTTTGATTCATTATCATAACATCAGTATCTAAATACCAAATCCAATCATAATTATCTATATTGTTTATTAGAATATTTATTCTTTCACTTTTTGCGGTCCAAGATTTATCAAAATCTTTGTCTTTTAAATAAAAATCATATCCATGAATTTTACAATATTCTTCTTTCGATTGCCGAGTAATTTCTCCAATAGTTTTAAAACTTGGTCCTTCATGGCAATTTTCGTCATGATATGAAAAAACTAATATTTTTTTACTCATATTAATATTTAAAAAAGAATATATCCTTCCAGTTATTATATCCATTTTGAATTAACTCTAATAATTTTTTTCTATCTATTAAAGTTGTTTCTGGATATCTTAAATTTGCTTCTACAAGTTTAACTATATCATTATAATTTGTATTAATATCAATGCATTCTTCGTAATCCTCTTTCCATCTACTCATCCAAGGAATCTTATTGAATTGTGGATCAAGAACTAATCTAGGCATACCAATCTGATATGCAATATGACTTGGGCCGTTGCAAGTAAATATTCCATACGAGCTTTTCTTTAAATATTCAAGTGAATCTTCAAAAGATGGATTATTGTGTATAAATACATTTGATGGAAAAGATATATCAAAATTACCAAGATTATTTATCTCTTTGTCCCAAGATTTAACTATAGGAAAATATATTGTATAATCTGGTAAAAATTCGGCTAGCAATTTCAATAATGCTGGTATATTTTTGTATACATAGCCATCAGTTGTAGAACATAGACCACAATATATTATATTTTCTTTGCTTGAGAAGTAGGCTGTCATTGTTCTTGTTTTTTTAATTACAGAAGGAGTAAGGCCGTATTTCTTATAGTCTAGAGCCAATGGATTTCTAAAAAGAAGATCTGGCACGTTATATGTAATATTATTTGACTTATAATGATTAGTTATTTCATCTTTTAATGTTTGGTTACTTATAATTGCGTTTTCATGAGAAAATTTTTCGTCTATTTTATAAAGATCAAAACCACTATGGAATATTGAGTATAGAGGCTCAAATACCTGTTGTCTAGTAGAAATTAAATTTATATGTTGAACATTCTTAAGTCTTAAAAGATACGAAATTTGCAAAGATAATATGCAATCTCCAAGACCATGACCGCCGATATTAATAATTGCAGAGTCCACTTATTGATTATAAATGAACTTTAATCAAAAGTCAATTAAGAAAGATTGTGTTCTTTTTTAGTTTTTTCTGGAATAGCGGCTACGAAATCAGCACCCTTGCTTTTAGCTTTTTTATATAATTTCTTAACAAAAGCATCATAAGTCATATTACTTTTCATGCGACCAAAATTACTAATTGCGTCTTTTATGTCTTGAGGAGTAACAATTGGGAAAGTACGAGTTTCTGGAAAAAGAAAATCACTATCTTTTAATTCGCTTCTTTTTTTGCCTTTATAACTTTTTTGATAGGCATCTGTTTCTGTAATATCTAATTCTAGAACTAATTGTTTTCTCATAATTTTATACCAATGTTAACATATATTTTAATCTATTTAAATTACCAAGAATCTCATCTCTAATATTTAATAGATCTGTATCTCTACTTGAGTCAAGCATATTTGTTAAATTAATTAAAAATTCAATATATGAATCTGTTGCGGTACTAAAATTCAAATCAGAATAATTTGACATTTCAAGATTGAATTTAGAAGCAGAAATTACTCTGCCATATTTACCCATATATGTTTCAATAAAGGTATCTATGCTTTCATCTAAACTTTCATAGATTTTTCCAAAACTTTTATGTTGTGAAAATGAAGTTGTTTGCCAATGAAAAATTTGATATTGTTTTTGCATTTGCAACATTGTTGTTTGAATAAGTTCACCTTTACCATCGGTTTCAGCTTTAACTTGTGTTTCAGCGCTACCCTTTTCCATCCATACTGGGCCTTTTGCATGTTCTGTTTTTTGTTGAGCTTCAAATTTTGATGTTTCAACTTTTTTTGGTTCCTCTGGCAATTTTGGAGTTTCAGTTTTTGGAACTTCAATTTTAACTGCTTCACTTTGAATTTCTGGTGTTGGAGCAGTTACGGCATTATTTGTTGGAGCTTGAATAGTTGCTTCAACTTTAGGAGTTTCTTCTATTTTGTTCATATTTTTAATATCTTCAGAAAAATCTATTTCAACTTCATTTGCCTTTGATTTATTTTTTGGATTGCGATAAGTATTTAAGCAAATTGCAACTTTTTGTTTTTGAGGTCTTTTAGTTCTATCTTCTTTACTTAAAAAGTCCATGCAACGACCCATATAGTCGTTTTGTTTCTCGTTTTCCTTGGGATTTGGAATAGGCATATATAATATATACACATAAAATATTTACAAGTAGAAATGTGCTATTTTGTCAATGTTACAAATTATAATATTATGTCATTTTGTCTCAATTTACTCTTTTTGTCTCTGTAAAAGGTTGGCATAGATCTTGCATATAAATAAAACAAAGGAGGCATAAAACCTATGCTATTGACACTAAGAAATGGAAGTAGACCATTAGATATATTTGAAAATATATTTAATGATTCTATATTTAATTATGATAAAGGATATTCTGACTTTGTTTTAGAAAATGATCAATATTCTCTTGAAATACCTCTTGCAGGATTTAAGAAAGAAAATATTGAGATTACTGCAAATCAAGAATATCTAACAATTAGGGCTACAAGAAAAGAAGGCAAAGTAAAATATGAAAAATCTTTTTACTTACCTAGAAAAGTAGACCTTTCCGAAGTAAAGGCAAAGCACGAAGATGGTTTGCTTACTATTACTTTTGGTAAAGAGAATAAAAAACTACAAAATAAAATCAAAATAGACTAATAATAGTCTTAGCGTCAAGTTCAATCCTTGGCGCTAAGTGTAATACTTTTATATGAGTATTGCTTCTTGGTTAATTTGTGGTGCAGTTTTTATTTATATATTTTATCTTATTGAAAGACTAAAATAATTATTTATCTAGATAATTTTTAATATCTTTTATTAATTTATTTCTTTTTCTGCGTTCTAAAATTGTTATAAATGTAGCCAAACTAATAGGAAAGAATATTCTTAAAAAAAATTGCATATGATCTTGAAAAGTTAATTCATCGAAATAATTTATATAAAGATCACTTATACCCCAAAGAGTAAAAAGTATAGCTGGAATAAAAACTATAAAAAAGAATTTATCGTAATATTTTAAATTTTTCCACCATTTTATTAGCATATGTCATATCTTACACTTTAATATGGCGTAGCTTTTGGTGGATTAGGATTAATATTATTAGAAACTGGTGGCACTTGATTATTTATATTTGGTCTTTCTACTCCGCTGGCTGTCTCTACGGACTCTAAATCAACATCTAAAGCTTCATCTAAAGCTTCATCTAAATTTATTTCTTTATCTCCAACATTAAATGCAAGAGATTTTCCATTCATTTCTATTACTACTGGAGATGTATGTCCTGTTATATTTAATAAGATTTGTCCTTTATTATTTCTTGCTAAATTAATTTTAATTTGATTCTCTGTATAAGAATACGTTGTTAAAGCTATTGCGACTAAAATAATAAGTAATATATTTTTCATTTTCTTTTTCTAAGTGCTAACAAACTTAATAAAACTAATTGCATAGTAGAAGGTTCTGGAATAGCCGCTAATGATTCGATACTCATAGCATTTATTAAACCTGTTCCTCCGTTTGCGCCACGCATTTCAAAATATAATGAACCTGTTGTTGTTAAATTAGGTAGTACGCCGATATCTGTTGTATTAATTACCCATGACTGAGTAGGACTTTGATAATTAGCTGTAGCCGTAGCAATTAGACTACTTGAATTAAATGTATTATCACTATATACATTAAGTTTTGTAGCATAATCATTTTGATATTTTGCTGATCCATAAAATTTTATAGTATATAAAACTGATGAATCTAAACCATTTATACTCCATTTCACACTTGGTACGCTAGAAGTTGTTGCAATATAATCTACTAATGCTTCTTTTACTCCAAATATACCTGCAGCAGATGTAAATGCAGTTGCATTTATTTGAGATTGAATAAGGGGATTAGATGTTGGTCCTGCGGGTCCATTATAACTATTAAATGCCATACCAGTTATAAATCCAAATCCTCCAATAGAAGTTTGATTTCCAGCAGTATTTAATAGATTAGAATAGTATGATCCCGAAGTAACACTATTCCAATAATTACCATTAGCATCTGCGCCAACTACAGATGCTCCACCATACCATCCTGCGCCAGAAGCACCAAAATCAACTAAAATAAGTTCAGCGTGAGCGCTTATGTTAATTAATAACAATGCGGCTAATATTTTTAGTATTTTTTTCATTTTTTTATTTCTCCTGATGATGTTTGTATATCTAATTTATTGTTTGTTTCTTTTAAGACTATGGAAAATCCACAGACTGCTACAACAATTAATAATAAAATTGCAAGCAAATTAGTTTTTCTTTCAGATTGTTTTTTAATTCTATATTGATGAAAATTTTTTATAAAATTTTCAGTTTGTTTAGGGTCTGATTGATAGTAATTTTTTTTTAATAAAGTTTTCAAATTATCATCCATTTCTCTTTAATCTCCTAAGTGCAATTAAAGATATGGAACCAATTAGAAGCAAAGAAGAAGATGATGGTTCTGGCACGATTTGAATTGCCATATTATCAACATTTATAGAACCAGAACTATAATTTTGTTGAGTCATCTCTAATCCAAATTGAATAACTGAAACATCATTTGGAACTGTTACAACTATTTCCCTAGCTACCCATGTATCTAACAATGAATCTTTTACAGAAGTAATTACTGATGCCCAATCATAATAGTATGAATAGTCTTGATTAAAGAATTTTGCAAATATACTTACATTAGTAGTAGTTTGCATTGGATCATAACTAGATATATAAACGTCCATTGATAGTTTGACTTGTTTGCCTTGTAAATAAGGAACCCATCCAGTTTCTGGTGTTGCCCAATAATCATCATATTTTACAAAGATAGATGTAGTTACATTTCCGGGAGACCAATATAATGGCCACATTTTACCTAGTTTTGATCCTTCTGGAGCTATAATATATGTCCCAATTTCTCCTGTTGTTGGAGCGCCATAGATTGTATCACCAGAATTTAATACTGATGTGTTCGCAGAGGGATACGCGGTGAATCCATCCCATGATCCATCTTCAAAATTTTCAGTAAAAATTACTTCTGATTTTGCTATATTTAAAGACAAAAAAACCGCAAATAAAGTTGCGGATACTTTTTTAGCTAATATTTTCAATGAGTTTATTTTCATATTTATCTGCTTATAATAAAAAAACCGCTTACGCGGTTATTTGATTTTTACTTAGCATTATGAATGCTAAAATTTTCATTTATCCTTGTTCCTTTGCAAGGTCATATATTTACAGACAGTTGAACTTTAATTTCGTTCATTCTTTTATCCATTCTAATGTTTTTTTATTATCATCATCAATAAGTATACTATTAAAAACTACTGCATTATATTTATCTTCTATCCAATTGGTTATTCTTAAGTGATATTCTCCTCTATTTCCACTAGCTCCAATAGGCATTGTTCCATAATTACTATCATAAATCCATAGCATCTTTTTATGCTCAAAAACACAAACTGCATGACCATGATATTTTGGTATTTTGACCGTATATTCTATTGCAGTTTTATCAAACTCTATTTCTGTTTTTAATTCATCTTTATAATGATATTGAAAAGCATAAATTTGCGCCCATGTATTTTCATTTGATAATATATAATTTGCATTTGAAGCAAATACTACAGAATCAACAAAACAAGAATTAGGAAGTTTTGATATACTATAAGTTTTAGCTAAATTAAATCCTGCCTTAAGAGAGTAATAAGCTATTGCTGCATTTATTAAAAGTACTAATATTAGTTTACTTTTCCATCCAAACCAATTGAACAAATTCTTAAGCTTATTCACATTCTCCTAAGATTACACTAGGAGATTATATTTAATTTATTTTTCTGATGCTTTACTTTTACAATGTTGTTTTTGACTAAAACCTTTTGGATTATTGCAGTCTATGCTTCTTTTATATTTCATACTCCATTTTGCTTCAATTTTTTCTAATTGAATTTCTGTTTTTCCAATCATATCTCCTTTTTTCCAAGTTGAGCCATCATTAGTTGCTTCATAGATAACTGCGTATCCCATATCTTCTGGAAGTTCACGAATTTCTTTTACGATTCCTTCGCTACCATAATGCTTACATTGTGAATTAATATTTTTAACTTTATCGCCTACTTTAAAAATTGTATTTGCATTTTCATATTCATTAATTGGCCCAGAGAATCCTGAATCTTTAGATACATAATCACCAATTGGTCCGTGCATTTGAGCTTCTGTTTCTACTTCCATCTCATTTTCTTTATTGAACATTACAAAGTTATGAATAGTAATCATATAATCTTCTGCGAGCGCAGCCATTTGTTGTAAAAATGGTTCTGTAAGATTTTCTTTTACCATTGGATCATTTAGTTTATCTAAAATATTTTTTGCATGTTGTTGAATTGAATTAATTGAACCAACTATCATTTCGTAAAAATCTTCTTTATAATCTTCTAATTCATCTTCTGGATCTTCAATTTCTTCAACTTGAGCTAATGATTTGTCTTCTAAGAATACAATTTGATCAAATTCTGTTTCCCCATCCCATTCATATTCTTCATTTAAATAATCACTAGCTTGGGCTTTTTTAATAGCTTCTTGAGTTGGACGATCTTTAGAGCCTTCTGGTGCTGGGCGATAGTTTTTACCCATTCTTTTCTTTTTTTGTTGAATATTGTACCAAAGGCCTTTGCTTTTAGCTTGAATATCAGCTTCTAAAGTTATCTCTTCTTCACTAGCTGTAATTTTGCTAACTGGTTTTGCGCTCCACATTTTACAAGACCAATAATTAGCTTTCCATTTTGGCCCACGGCGACCAGTATCACAACCATGTCTTGATCTATAAGCTTTACGTCTAGCTGGATCATCTCTTTTAATAGACATATTTGGATCACCAAATTTGACCATTACAATATTGCCTTTATCATTCTTGACGTAAACACCAAATTTCTTTTTACTTCCAGAGGGAAGACGAAATGGTTTATTAAGAGGTGCTTTTCCCTTTTTAGCTGTTATCTCGGAACTAAAATCAATCTCTAGTTCTTTTTTCATAAACTTACACTATTGAGTCTGAAATGTAATAAAATACAGAAACGCCACCAACAGAACTATAAACACCGCTATTATTCGGAACTTGAATTGTTGATGGAAAATTAGAATTTCCTGCGCCAACATACATAATTAATGGACCTGTGGCACTTCCTTGAGTTAAAGTAGTAGCTCCTGTGGAATGAACACCAAGTAAAAATATACTTTGATTTGCTGCTGGTCTTGGCGCAACTAAACCGGGATTAGCGTTTCCGCTTATCAACGAAAGTTTTTCAAATCCTGAGTCTCTAAAAAATTCTGTCATATTAATTAATATTACACTAAAAATATTAAAAATTATCTAGTTTTATATAAGAATTATTTCCACTTGTTTTAATTAATAGTTCTGTCTCTTCTCCATAAACATGAGAATAATCTGCTAATGTAAATGGATTCGAAATTCTTTGACGGCCAAACGCATCAACATACGCTGATTGAGCTGCAAAATTTGCTACATTAACATCTATTCCATCTGTAAGAATACTTTCAATATCATCTATTTTACTAAAATCAAAACCTTGATAATAACCACTATCACTATTATAAACTAATCCTATTCTTTTTTCTCCGCCATCATTGCTTGTTATATTATTTATCATATTTTAGATTTACACTAAATCATATATATAAAATTATTATATTAGACCTAATATTATTTATTAAATGGTCTATTTTTGAGTGTAATATTTTATATGAATATTAGAAAGCCAAGAAGAAAATGCAAAAATTGTAACAAAGAATGTGATAAACCTATAAAATATTATTGTAATAATACATGCCAGTTTAAATATCAAAACAATGTTAAAGTACAAAACTGGTTAAATGGAAACGATAGAGGGTATGCAACAAATGGGCAAATTAGACCTTTTATTAGAAATTATTTAATAAACAAAAAAAACTACTCATGCGAAATCTGCGGTTGGAATAAAAAAAATTCAACAACAGGCAAAAGCACATTAGAAATTCATCATAAAGATGGAGATTTTAAAAATAATAATATAAACAATTTAGAAGTTTTATGTCCAAATTGCCACTCACTAACTGATTCTCATAGAAATTTAAATAAAGGTAAGGGAAGAAAAGAAATAAGATAATTATTATTTTACTTTTTCAAGTATATCTTCTTCTTTTACCCATTGAACATAAACTAAATTAACAAAAACTTCATATCTAATACTATAGTCCCAATTCAAATTTGCTTGTCTTATATTAATTATTTCACCAACTGCTATTTCATTATTGTAGATGCATTTATATTTTACTTTGTCGCCTATTTTATATTTTGATTTCATATTCTTAGCAATCTTATTATATAAATATGATACACATTTATATTTCCTTATTATCTCTATTAAAAATTTTTTTAGATCTGCTTGAAATTGATTTTCCAGCAGTAAATGGAAGAACATTTGGGCGATAAATTTTTAAATTTACAGATTTAATTACTAATCTCATTATCGCTTCTGTAATCCAACTATCAGGACCTTCTCTCGGAAAGAAAAATAAATATTTCCAAGCATTTTCAAGAAATTTAGTTTTATGTATAATTGGCATATAAATCATTGCATGACTACCGCAATAATCAGTTGTCACTTCTGTCCAAGAACTGGTAGATTTTGGCAAAAAATCTCCACCAAGTAAAATTATTCCGCAGTCTTTTGGTGGATCTTCTAAAGATAAAAATTGTTCATATTTTTTTATATCAATAACCGCATCATCTTCAAGAACTAAAAGTGGTTCGTTTTTATTTGATTGATCTATAGCCATAAGTTGTGATGCTGTACATCCCGCTCCAAAATCACATTTGTCATAATATATGTTTGCATTTTTAGGTTCAATTGCCTCTAAAATTTTTAATCTTGGAAAATATTTTTTAAGATTATTTATAAATATTAATCTATCAAACCTTTCCTTTAAATGTATAACTGTTGGATTTAATTTCTTCATTTTTAATTTGATTTATAAAATTTATCGTTTCTTTTTTGTAAGATCATTTTCTTTGGACGCGGAAGGAGTTGAACCTTCGTGTTTTAGTGAATTTAAATTAAAATACTACAAGTTTAGTTTATTCCGTTGATTCGCTAAAGAGTCGAATAAACAATTGGTTTTTAGCTATTCATTTAATAATAAATTCAACCTTGGTCAAATTTACCCTTAATAATTTTTATAAAAAATTAAATGAAAAGGATTTTATAAAAATACATCTAATTACGCAATTATCCAGTAGATGTGTCATGGTAATCACGCTGTAGAACTTAAGCTACAGAAGCGGTCTCCTCGACTAGAGAAACTCTAGCAGAGATATGACCTTTGTATTTAGCTGTTTTAGCAGTTAATACTTTTAAGGCTTTTTAAAGAGACCCACCTAAACCTCTACCTGCATTTTAATTCCGATTCCTAAAATCGAAACCAGTACGCGCCCAATGAGAAAGAACTAATAATAGTTACACTATTATAAATGTTTTAATAATTTTTGGCAATCTTTTTTATAAACAAAATTAAATTTAACTCTTGCGCCATTTATGTCCGAAATTAATTGTGGTATTACAATGCAAGGATATTCGCTAGGTTCATCATAAATATTATCATTATCTATGTTATAATGCTTTATGCATTTTTCAGTATACAATAACCATCTGGCTTTATTTTTAATTATTTCCATTTTATATATTATAAAAAAAATTGACAAAAAAGCAAATGTATTCTAATATAAATTAACATAGCTTCCAATTAGAGCAGTTTGTTGATGTCAAAAAATCAACTATCAATCCTTGAGATAGCAATGTCTAAAGGGCTGACAACTATTAAAACCTTCGTTTGTACATAATATGGCTTTTGAAGGGAATGTAGCTATAGGCATCGCAGAATGTAGTGGTAGAAGCTACCTCTGACCAATAAGTGCGATGGCCCGTTTATCGCTGAGATCGTGATAAATTTGGAGTCAAAAGAAAAGTTGGATTGATAATACTTAACTTCAGATATATAAAATCTGGAGGTAAAGCCCTTTTGGATATCAAAGAAAAGTTAAATAATTTAAGAATATAGTATTAATACCAAACTTCATTATGTATAATTCTTAATACTTTAATCCAATCTTTAAGATGATAAGATATTTCTTCTTTTTCTGAATTTTCAAAACCATTTTTTGCTATATTATAATAAACATTTTCTGATGGATATGATCTTCTGAGTTTTTCTAAACTTTTATAAAAAAATCCAAGAAATACTAGAACAGATTTAGCTGTATCTTCATCATGTTGTAAGGTAAAAAAATATTTATTTTGTAATGGAGTTTCTATTAGATCATAGAATTTAGAACCAACTGCTTGCGAAACATACTCTTTTTCTTCGAATGGATATTTTAAATCTTTGCTATATTTTATAATAGTTAGTTCGGCGAAAACTGGAAAGCTAATATCTACAATTCCATCTATATTGTCTTCTGCTACTTTATTTAAAATTTCTGGAAGACAATCTGGATCTTGCAACAACAGGAAAGTCTTTTCTGGTGATAAACCTAATTTCTTTGCAAAAAAATCAATATCTCTTTCCGAAACAGTCACATTAACTATTACAGTTAATTTTTATTTTTTATTTATTAAATATTGTTGTATTGTTTCAAAATTACGATCAAGTTTAGCTTCTATTCTATCAAAATAGGCTTCAAAAGATTCTTTGGTTACATAAGTAGTGCTGACTTTTAAAGCTAAATCTGCAATTTCTTGTTGATGTTTACGGCTTTCTACTTCCACTTCTTTTCTTAAAGCTATAAAATCGCTAAAGGTTTTATCATTTAAATCTTTAATTAATTTCTCTTGACGATCAGATATAGAGAATACTCTAGTAAATAACCATCCACCTAAGAAGGATAATGCCCCTAAAACGATATTAAATAATAGTGTGATATCTAAATTCACACATATATTTACACTTATAGATTATATTTTTTATATAAATTATGGCAAAGTTGCGTTATTATCACTTGGGACATTAGATAATTCAATAGCCATACTATGAGAAGGTAATAATTTCCTATAGTGATTTAAAACATGCTGATAGTATTTACATTCAGTTTGTCCAGCTAATCTGTTAAGTATAGCTTCGCACTCTTTTATATTGAGTTGATTTACTTTTTTCTTTTTTTCCGTCACACTATATAATACACTTTTGTATTACATTATTATAAATCTATATCCTCCAAATCTTTATCGCTTAAATTTGTATCTCTAGCACCAATTTTATATGATTGCAATTCCGTTTCTTGTGGCGCAGCTTGTACTTTACTACTATCAAGATAGCTATCTAACCAACCAGCAATAGGATTATCTTTTTGATTAAAGATTTTCTTATACCCTAATGATCTTAAACGAGCATCGCAAAGCCATTTAGAATAGCCACCTAAAACCTCTGCATTTAAACCTAGTAAAGAGCCTTTGCTAAATAAATATTCTGCCCATTCAATTTCATTTTTAGCAGCTTGTTCATAAAATGCATATATCTTATCCTCGCTTCTTTTGACGATAGAAGTAAAGCCTTCTTTATCTTCTTCTTTAAGAATTTTGATTAGATTTTGAGTTGTAGCAAAATGTAAAGCTTCATCTCTTTGAATAAATTTAATAATCTTAGCGTTGCCTTCCATTTTACCACGATATCCAAAATAGAAAGAACAGGCAAATGAAACATAAAATACAAGCCCTTCCATAACATTAACTGAAAGAATACAATCAAAAATCTTTTGCTTTAAATCTTTTTTATCATCATCACCAAGAATTTTATCAAAATTATTTCTGATAAGTTCTGCGCGAGATACAATTTCTTTATCTTCCATAATACTATCAAAAAATTTACTTGCGTCTGGATGCACATTATTAAGTAGATATGAATAAGAATAGCTATGAATACCTTCAAATCTTTGCCAAGTATTCATACATATTTCAAGTTCTGGATTGCTTACATAATCTTTAAGAGAATGTATACTCCTAGAAAGCATACTATCTCCAAGAGTTTGAAATTTTAAATTAGTATCAAACACAAATCTTTCTTGACCAGCTAGATCTTTATAATCACTACGGTCTTTATTTAAAGCTATCTCGTGAGGCCACCAGAAGAATTCTTCTTGTTTTTTGAACAACTCAAAAAAGATAGGATATTTAAAACGATCATATCTTTGAAGATTAAGATCTTCGCCAAAGAATAATGGTTGTTTTGTATAATCTATATTTTTTAAATTTAAAACACTTTTCATGGGTTACAATTTACACGCACCAGAAGAACAATCACGATCTTCTTTTTGATTCATTAACTGCTCCTTATCGCCATCATCTGTATTATTATAATAAAGACTGATTAAACCAAGAGAATAGGCTTGCATAATTTCTTTCATTACTTTAGCGTCTGGAAGAACATTATTTTCATAATGAGAATAATTGTAGTATACATTAGTTGATATCGCCATGTCAATATACTTTTGAATAATCGCATTAATTTTCAGCAAACCAGAATTATCTTTTAGATCATAAGCTAATTCATAGTTTTTATCATATTTACCAATTCCCGGAACTAGAACTGGTAATTTACCCATCTTACTCATTTTATAAGTTATAAGACTACGAATTGGTTCTACTCCATTAGTAGAGGATTGAATAACTGAGCTACTCTCACAGGGCATACAAGAGGATAAAGTAGAGTGTCTTAAACCATGTTGTTTTATTTCTTCTCTTAACTTTTCCCAATCTAAAGATAGCTTTCTTTTACATAAATCATCGAGTTTGTCTTTATAAGTATCAATTGGAAGAATACCTTTAGAATATTTTGTATGATTAAATTTTTCGCACTTACCTTTTTCTTTCGCTAATTCGAGACTTGATTTCAAAAGATAATATTGAAAATGTTCCATCCATTCGTCAATGATTGGTAGAGTTTTATCAGACGTATATTTTAATTCATTCTTAGCAAAATAAGCGGCTAAATTAGTGATACCTATTCCAAGACTACGGCGTTTTTTTGCAAAATTTTCAGCAGCAATATTGAAGTAATCTTGAATTTCAATGATTTCATCAAGAAATCTTACGATAAGATCGCAAGTCTTTTCAAGGTCCTGCCAGTTTTTAATTTCTAGCATATTGACTGCCGAAAGAATACACATTCCAATTTCGCCTTCTTTATCGTGATAATCATTAAGTGGAATTGTAGGATGAATAACCTCTGTGCAAAGATTACTCATTGTAACTTTATCTAACCATGCACCATGACGATTTGCATGATCAACATTTAAAATGTAAATCCTACCAGTTTCTACTCTCTCTTTAATTATTAATGAGAATAATTTACGAGCAGATATTTTCTTTTTAATTTTTAATTTTTTGCTTTCACATTCTTTATATACTTTATCAAAGTCTTTAGTTCCCCAAGCTTCATATAATTCTGGAACTTCAGCAGTATTAAATAAAGTAATATCTTCATCTTTAAGAACTCTATCATAGAATAATTTACTCATACCAACTGTATAGTCTAATTTGCGAACACGATTATCATCTGTTCCTGCATTATTCTTTAATACTACAATATCTTCTATTTCATAGTGCCACCATTGAATGTTGCAAGTTGCGCTACCACCTCTTAATCCATTTTGTTGCCAAGCTTTAACACTACTTTCATATATTTTTAAAAATGGAATTAATCCTGTATGTACAACTTCACCATTCTTAATTGGAGAACCAATCGCTCTAATTTTAGAAACATCAATTCCTATTCCACATCTACTGGCAGTAGCCATGCTAACAGCCGTAGCACTAGCGGTTATACTATCTTTTGTATCATCCACTCCGATTAAACAACAACTTGCATAATTTTTACTTGGAGTTCTAACTCCAGCCATAACTGGTGTTGGTAAATTAATTTTATGCTTACTTATAGCATCATAAAATTTACGAACATAATTTGATCTTGTTTCTATTGGATAGTTAATAAATGCGTAAGCAGCAATTAAAATATACGCAAATTGTGGTGTTTCATAAATCTTGCCAGAGACTCTATCTTTGATAAGATATTTATCACATAATTGTTTTATACCTGCATAAGTAAAATTATAATCTCTTTCGTGGTCAATAAACTCACCCATTTTATTAATTTCATCTTCGGTATATTTTTCTAAAATAATAGGATCATAGATTTTATTTTTTAATCCTTGCTGTAAAAACTCTAATAGCCTTGGTGCATGCTTACCTTTCCATACATCTTTTCTTAATTGATAGTTTAAAAGTCTACCAGCTACATATTGATAATTTGGTTTTTCTATTGAAATTAAATTAGCAGAAGATTCAATTAATAGCTTATGAATTTCTTTAGTTGTTACTCCATCATTGATATTTATCTTAGCATTTATCTCTACATCTGTCAAACTTACATTTGATAGATCTTTTATTGCCCAGTTGATTACCCTATGAATTTTTTCTATATTAAATTTTTCTGATGTACCATTTCTTTTTTTTACTTTTATATTCATAAGACTCAGACTATGAATCTTATATTACATTGATTTTAAGGTTAAGAAAAGAAAAAACAAGAAAGTTACTAACAATTTTATTAAGACTGACTTTTTGGGTGTACTTTACCTTTACGTTTTTTAGACCAATTATCGTAATACTTTTTCTTTACAGGATCTTCTCCACCATATAACTTTTTTCTTTTTTCAGAAAGTTCTTGACTTCTATCCCAAAGATCTCCCATTGTACCTTTTTGTTTACCAGTTAATTCTGAAAATTGTTGAGATGTAGATTCAGCATGTAGTTTATCATTTGTATTTACTTCTGGCGCAGTAAAAACTCTATTCCACTTTATTCCATTTTCAAAATATTCATGTTTATCATGCACGCTCTGTATGATTTCTTTTATTTCTTTTGTTTTAGGGTTTTGATATATATAAATTGGCATATCAAACTCCTAGTATATTTAATACATTTTGTGCAAATTTTTCAGAAGTAAATTTATCTTGTAATTTTAGACCTTCACTATTTATTTTATTTAAATTAACTTTCTCTATAGTCTTTTCACAAGCAGATATAAATTCTTCATCATTAAAGGTAAAAATATTACCTTGATTAAAAGGTTGTCCTTTATGGAAAAACATATTATCGTATGCTTCAATTTTAGAAGATGGTTGAACTAATGTAGAATTATTTTCATCTGCCCAATCTTTATATGAATGAGCATTTAAAATAATTCCATATTTACCCATAGCAATAGAATGAAATTCTGGTAATCCCCAACCTTCACCTCCACTCATACCAATTATAATATCTGCGCTATTTAGATAGTCATTGTACATTCCATTTTTAGGCATATGATTCATAAAAGAAACATTAAAATAATTTACGCCTTCTAAAATAGACATTATTAATGTTTTATTATCTTCTTCTTTTAAGAATGGATTATAAATTGCACATTGAAGATGATATTTTGGATTATTACCAAATTTTTTAACCCATGCTTGAATTACTTTCTTATGATTCTTTCTTTTTTCTAATTTACCGACAAGATTAAATACGATTCTATCATCAGAAAAATATTTTTTATTTAATTGTTTAAAATTATATTTATCAAATGCTAATGGCAAATATTCGACATTAGAACAACCAAACATTTTAAATGTATCTACAGTATAATTAGAAGAAAAAAATACTTTATCTTGATTTTTAACGATATTTATTTCTTCTGCGGTTGGATTATCTAATTCATAGAATGATAATAAATATCTTTTATCAGAAACAGATTCAAAAGATCCATTTAAATGCCAAAGTTTAAAACAGGAATCTTTCCTTTTTACTCTTTGAAGAAATCCATTCGTTCTTTCTTGAACGAATTTAAAAAAACCTTCATCCAATTCTTGAGTAGATAAATCTAGTCTATCGCCAATTGGATAAAGGTTAAAATCAGTAAGATTTTTTTTATACAACTCTCTTAAAAGAAGAGTTGAAACTTGTCCAAAACTAACTGAGTTTACGGGCAAGTTTAGAGTAAAACTCATAGAATATCGTCTTCGACCTCTTCTACTACAGGCTTACTCTTTACAGTCTGTTTATTAGCAGCAACGGGAGCTTTTGTATTATTAGACTCTAATGGTTTTGAAACATATAGTCTATAATCTGGAGCTTTCTCGTTTTTCTTATTTCCATTAGCAAAAACAACAATATCAATTCTTTGACCATCGTGATCATTAATATAACCAGATAGGAATGACATTCCAGTTTTGCTTTTCTTTTTCCAAAGCGCACCTAGCTCGTTTTGGTTTTTATTTTGTGGTTTATTCATATTTTTATATTATATTTTAAATTTTAGATTTTGTCAAACGAAATTGCGCTAGACATCTTTTGATTAATGAATTTTAAAGCTTTATTATGAATATTAATCACAGTTTGAGTACTAATATGCATTTTTTTACCTATTTTATTCCAAGGTTGAATTTTACTATCAGTAAAATATCTTAAATTAAAGATCTTTTTTATTCTTGGATCATGCATTTGATCTAAAATATTAAAAATAACATCAACTTTTTCTTTATTTAATAATGTATTGTCTATTTGTTTTGCTTGATTAGTTTCTGTTATATATTTGATATTTTCATTTTCCATAGAGATATCTTTACTTTGCTTGTTAAAAGTATTTAAACAATGATACCTCATTTGATTACCTAACCAAGTTGAAAATTTTATACCTTTACGATTTTTAAAAGATAAAGCAGATTTATATACAACATATATCTTTTCAGAATTTAGATCTTCTAGAGATACTCCAATATCATAACAAACCTTGCAATACTTTTGTAACATTTTATTACAGATACCTTGGTGTCTTTCGTAAAGTTCGATTAAACTTTTTTCACATTTTAAATTTTTAATTTTTCGTATTAATTGTAAGTCTGTCATATATATTCCTTAAATTCTTTTGCATTAATTCATACAAGAAGTTTGTATCTTGGCATGTATCCCAGCAGATAGTAAAATCTGCAACAGCTTTTAATTTATTGTCATTAGATTTTTCTTCAATATTAGCGGGTTGTACAAAACTGCCATCATCTAATTTTCTAGATAAATGAATTAATATACCATTATGAGATTTTAACCAAGAATATTCATCTTCTTTATATTCTATATATCTGATATCTGTAATTATAGGAAGTATATTTTGTTTTTTAAGTTCTTTTACTTTTGGATCAACTAAAGATGTCCAATATTTACCTTCAGTTTGAACTCTTCTACATTTGCCATATGCAACCATCAAAGGGCGTATTAATTCTTTGTCAGAACCATCGCATTTATTTAAATCAATTTTAAATTTCTTTTCTACAAAATCTCCAAGTTCTTTTTTAAGTTCATCCGCTAAAGCAATTCTTTGGCAATCTATATTTTTCTCTTTTAAATATTTTTTTAATATAGAATAAAAAGTATCTTTACCAGATCTAGCCACACCAGTTATGCCAATAATCATTGATATACAATACCACACATAAATATATTCGTCAAGTAGTTTTATATTAAATATAATTAAATATGATTTTGGATATAGTTTTATCAAGTAGTTTAAGCGCCGCTGGTTTATTTATTTGGTTTAAAACTAATTTTCTTTATGAGTATGCTAAACTTTTTAAATTAAATAATATTAAAATATTTAAAGAATATGAAGATTTTATTAAAGTTACCTATCTTGATTTTGCTGATTTTCTTGGTATGAAAAATGGATTCTTTTACAAATTATTAAGTTGTCCCTTATGCTTAGGATTTTGGTTGAATTTAATTATTTTATTTATCTATAATTTTCCACTATTATATATAGGTATATTATATGTAATATCTATTATGGAATATATGACTTTAAGTCTAATGCATAAATATGAACAAAACTGAATTTACCGCTAACTCATTTACTGAATTTTTAAGATCAAATATATCTAATGAAAACTTAAGAGATCTTGTACAAATCATTGATTATTTTAATGCCTCCCAAGGTGGATGCTCTTGTAGTAGAGGAAGAAGAACTCAAGCTTTTTATGATATATATAATAATAAAATTATAAATATAAATATATCAGCAGTCGAAGAAATCAAAAAAATCACAAATTCTTCAGAAATAATATTTAAAAACGAAACAAACGCAATTATAAAACAATTTTAATTGACACAAGAGTATAAGTAGTTTAATATAAACATATGTTTAAAACTGCTTTAGGTTACGATGATATATCTTTACTTCCAAATTTCTCTGATATTAATTCCAGAAAAGAAGTTGATACTACTACAAAAATTTCAAAACATTTTAAAATAAAAATTCCAATTATCCTATCTCCAATGGATACAGTTTCTTCAGTAAAATCTTGCATTAAGATGAATAAACTTGGTTGCGCTGGAGTACTGCATCGTTTTATGTCTATTGAGGAACAAGCTTCTAAAGCTAAAATTATAAAAGATGAAAGTAATCTTTGCGTTACAGCTATTGGATTGAAAGATGCCGAAGCTAGAATAAAAGCAACAAGTATATATACAGACATCTACTTTTTAGATACAGCAAATGGATTAGCAAAAAATGTAGAAGATTTTCTTAGATGGTATAAAACATCTGGATTTTCTCAAGATATCATTGTAGGCAATACTCTTACAAAAGGAAGTGTTTATCGTTTAGCGAATCTAAAAGCGGATGGATTTAGACATCTTATTGGACCGGGATCAATGTGTTTAACTCAGTTAAAAACTGGAATTTGGTGTCCAAGTTTAACTGGTAATTTTTATGCATGGAAAGCTATTAGAAATTGGGAGCTTTCTCAAGTAGATTTATTCAAACAAGATCAACCAAATCCAGAAAATCGTCCAAGTATTTTAGCAGACGGAGGCATTAGATATCCAAAAGATCTTGTAAAAGCGATTGCTAGTGGTTGCGATGCAGTAATATGTGGCAGAATTTTCGCTGGGCTTCTTGATGTTGTTGATGATGAAAATGTAATTCAGAAGGATGGTAAATTATTTGCAAAATACAGGGGAATGGCAAGTAAGGATGTGGTAGAAGATTATGAACTATATGATGGAACAAAGAAAAATCTTTTTGTTGAAGGAGATAATACGCTTGTGCCTATAAATGAAAATGTCACAATAGAAGATATTATTTATGATTTCGCTAATGGATTAAGAAGTGCGATGAGTTATCTTGGATTTAGAAATCTTGAAGATATGCGAGGAGGACTTTGGACCAACAAAATAAAAGCGGTTATAGTTACTGCTAATAGCATGTACGAGGGAATAGCTCATGGAAAATAACGAAGTTCATCTATATGATATATTCAAATATATTATTTATATATGTATTGCAATTTGGAGTATATCACATGGCAACGCACAGCAATCTTGTTTAGAAAGAGGGGTTGATTATCATATATTAACTGCTCAAAAAAATGCTAATTATCAAATGATAAAAATGCTAGAAAATCAGAAGCAAACACTATCAGTAATGAAGCCAAACGAATCAATTCAAAGATCAAGAATACAAGCCGTTATAGGCGCGAAGGAGCAAGAAAATTTTAGACTTCAAAGAAAAATGGATTATTTGACAAGATAATATGTATGATTATTTAATTATATCCGATATTCATCTAGGTGATAAAGATTGTAAAGCCGATTTATTATTAAAAGTTTTAAAAAAACATAAAGCTAAAAATATTATAATCGCAGGGGATCTTTTTGATCATCATAATTTACATAGATTATGTAAAACACATTGGAAGGTACTTTCAAAGTTAAGAAAACTTTCTAAAAGATGTAGAATAATTTATTTAATTGGTAACCATTGCTTTCTTAAAGCTGAATTTATGAGTATTCTTCTTGGTTTTAATTGTAAAAATGAACATGTAATAAATTTAAAAGATCATAAGATATTAGTTGTACATGGTGATATTTTTGATATTTACTTTACAAAATATAAATGGATAACAAATTTTATAATCAAATGTTATTATTTCTTTAGGCACTATACTCCTTATGCAGATGATTTCTTTAGGTTATTTAAAAATAGAACTAATAATTTTGTAGAAAAAAGTTCAGACATAAAGAAAAATGCCTTAAAATATATAGATTCAAATGGTTATCAAAAAGTAATCTGTGGTCATACTCATATGCCAAGTTATGAAGAAAGATATATTAATATAGGAAGTTTTTGCGAGAAGACTTCTTCATTTGTTACAATAAATAAAGACAAAGTTAAATTACATTATTTATGAGAATATCTTTTGAAGAAATGGCTATTAAAGTCGCAGATGTAGTAAAAGATAGATCAGAAGATCCTTATAAAAAGGTAGGAGTTTGCGTTTTAAATAAAGAAGGTAGGATACTTAGCGTAGGGTATAATGGATTATTATCTAAGCAACAAATCTCAAATGATTTTTGGGAAGATAGAGATGAAAGAAGAAAATATATTATTCATGCTGAAACAAATGCTTTAGCTTGTATAACAAGATATGATGAGCCATATATTCTAGCTTCTACTTTATTACCTTGCGCTAATTGTGCAATTAATATTTGCTCTCATGGAATAAAGCATGTTTATTATACAGAAGAATACCATAAAGATCAACTCGCATATGAGATATTTGATTTTTATAAAGTTTCTTTAAAAAAGCTTAATATTTAAATATAATATATTATGAAAGAACAAAAAGAAGCTAGAATTATTAATTTAATTAATCAACTCACGGAAAAAGCTTTATATGAAGATATCTTAGAAAATGGAAAATTAGAAGATGGAGATAGTTGGAATGTTTATCATTTAAGATTACTTAAAAACTTAATCGAAGATTATTTTAATAATGAAAAGTAAAAAGAAATATTACGGAATTTATTCTAAAGATGATAATTTTCTATACGGAGTTTTTCCATTAAACAAAGATGGATATAAAAAAGCAAAAAATTATATAGCAAAAATTTCAAAGAACAAAAAAGATTTTTATATTAAACAAAAATAATTATCTGTAAGTTTTCTTAATATATTTATCAGTTTGATTTTCTGGTAAATTTGGATCTGCTAATGTTTCATTATGAATACGCTTTGTGCCTCTTTTAAATTCTTTAAATACATTTTTAATAATTTCTACTGGTTTTTCAACTATCTTTTCTATTGTTTTTTCTATAATTATAGGTTCAGAGTTTGATCGCATTTTATTTGATTTTATTAATGAATTATAAGCTATAACTAAACATACAGCTAAAGGATCAAAAACAATAACAATTAATATAATAAAGATTCTCACAGCTGTTTCTATTTTTAATCCAAAAGCTTCTGCTACAAATTTAAATGTTCCAATTTCCCCTTTAGTATTATCATTTTCTAGTTTTAAAATTTCTTGAGCAAGATCAGACGCTTGCTTTTCTAGATTCTGTAAATCTTGATTTGCTACTGATATTTGAGCAAATAAAGAATTTATATTTTGCTGTGATCCTTCAACAATCTTATTTCTACTATCAATTAATTTTGCATCAGTTACTTTCTCCGTTTTAGCAGAACTAAATAAACCACCACCAGTAGTTTTAGTAATAGTGACATCTTGCTTTACAGCGGAATCTAAAGAAGTTTGATATGTTTTTTGAAGTTCAATTAGATCTTTAAGTTTATTTTTATTAAAATCAATTTGCGAAATAACAAGAGATTGTTGAGATTTTAAGTTATTTATTTTAACTATATTTAAACTATATTGAGAAAAATTTCTTTGAAATGCGTCAGAAAGAAAACCAAATATACCAAGACTTGTAATTGCCATTAAAAGTATCGTGGCAGATAACATATATCTCTTTAAAATTTTATTTATTTCATTCCAATATCTATAAAGATAACTAGCCGAAACTAATTTGGCTAGTTCCATACTTCCAGCCATAACTGCTACACTCCAAAAACTTGCGGCAAATAATAGAGCTATTCCTTTTACAGAAAAGAAAGCCGCACAAGAGGCTAGTGCAAAAGCTGAAAATCCTAATATATATTTAAACATAATATAATTACACTATACATTTATCTTTACTTTTATAAAAGATATTATATAATATATATATATGGAAGAAAATAAAAATACTAAAGTTATATTACCAAATAATCCATACGCAAGAGCTACTCCATTTTCTCCAGTAGTAAGAGTTCTACCCAAAATTGGAAGAAATGCTTTTTGCCCATTGGAAAATAAAAAATTTAAAAATTGTTGTGGAAAATCTGGACAAGATTTCTGTACGAAGGCCAAAGAAAATTTAGAAAATCATATTAACGAATTAAAATCAAAAAATAATGATCAAAGCGGTTGATATAATTTTTGGTTTGGCTTGGGGCGATGAAGGAAAAGGAAAGATTAGTAATGCCATATCTAAAAACTATGATATAGTTTGTCGCTGGAATGGAGGCCCAAACGCAGGACATACAGTTTATATTGGTGATAAAAAATATAAAACTCATATTATACCTTGTGGTGTTTTTCAAAATAAATTAAGTGTTATTGGTCCAAATTGCGTTATTAATATAGATAAATTTTTTGATGAAATAGAATATTTGGAAAAAGAAGGATTCGATACATCTTTGATTAAAGTTAGTCCAAAAACCCATTTAATTACTCAAAGACATATTGAATACGATCTTAAATTTTTAAAATCAAAACTAGGAACTACTGGTCAAGGAATTGCACCAGCTTATGCAGATAAAATGCTTAGAGTTGGAAAATTAGCAAAAGATTATCTTGATAAGAAATATATTTGGGACGGAGAATTTTATGGGAATATACTTTGCGAAGGAGCACAAAGTTTTTGGTTAGATATTAATTATGGTGATTATCCTTATGTTACTAGTAGTGAAACTTTACCTTATTCTGCTTGTTCTTTAGGTTTTTCTCCTAAAAAGATTCGAGATATTATTGGAGTAGCAAAGATATACGATACCAAGAGTGGAGTAGATCCTTTGTTTCCAGAAAGTCTTTGGGAAGATCCAGAATTAAATATGCTTATTGATATGGGCCAAGAGTTTGGTTCAACTACTGGTAGAAGAAGAATAGCTAATTGGTTGAATTTAAATAAACTTATTGATGCAATTAAGATTTCTGGAGTAAATAAACTTATTATTAATAAATGTGATGTTTTAGAAAAAATACATACTTATAAATTATTTCAAAATAATAATCTTTATAAATTTAATACATTACAAGCGATGCAATCTTTTATTAAATCTCAATTAAATCATATTCTGACAGAGCCGATAGAAATAACCTTCTCTGGAAATAAAGAGAAAATTTAATGGAACGATGGCTGAGTGGTCTAAAGCAGAAGTTTACTAAACTTCCGATGGTTTAATATCATCCGTAGGTTCGAATCCTACTCGTTCCAATCTCTATTTACTAATACAAAAAAGCCAAATATATATTGTGTAATATATATTATGAGCAACCAAAGTGAAGCGTTAGCAATATGTTCAGAATTTGCTGATGAATATGGAGTTGATGTTAATGACGGAGAAACTTTAGTTATATATACAAAAAGCGAATATATTAATGAATTAAAAAATATGCTAGATAAAAAACAATATAAATTGCAATCATTTCAAGTATATGGTGACGAAGCTCTAATTAATTTTATACCGAAATCTTAGTTAATTTACAATGGAACGAGTTTTCCATTTTTTAAAGTTAAACCTAATCTAGCTTCAATAGAATTTTTATTTTTATCTGAGTTTAGATTAGATATATTTCTAATAGTTTTTATTTCATTTCCAAAAATATCATATTTTATTTTCGTGCAACTTTCTACGGAATGTATTTGATGTTTTGGATCGTAAGTTCGATGCATAGATTTATGATTATGAATAGCCTTAATATAAGGATATCCATTGATAATATCAAGATTTTTATTTCTAATTGCACAAGCAAAAGCTCCTTCGCATCCTAAAGTTCCTAAATGAAAATCGCATTCTATGGGTTGCATTTGATTAGATTTAAATATCCAACTATCGTGAGACCATTTTGGTTCAACATTCATCATAATATTCTTATAATAAAATACTTCACTTTGACCTTGATCTACTGGGTTATTATTTTTATCTAATTCGTATCTAGTTAAACAGATAACTTTATTATTCCATTCATCTTTCCAATCTTTTATTATTTTAAGACTATCATCAAAATAAATATCATTATTTGAAATAATAACTATTTCATCTTTTAAACTTAAAGCGTGTTTGATTGCTAGAGTATAATTTAATCTTTTTCCTATATTAAATTCTTTCGTTTTAAGATATTTTAAATTATATATTGATTCATTAAGTAAATGAATCTCTTTGATTAGGGGGTTTTCAATATTTTTTTGTAGAGTTTGATTTATCTCTTTTTGACGCTCTTGATTTTCAGAATAAAAATATTGTTGGATTAATATCATAATTAATATACTATTATATAGTGGATAATATTTCAGATCTAGATTATTTAAACAAAGCTTCTTATATATCAAGAGATAAAAAGATTATATTTATATGTATGCCATTATGGATGTTTAATACTGACAATAATTTCCAAAATACTCTTTTTTCTCATCTTTGTTCAAAATTAAATTTAAAATATATAAATTTAAAAAATGAAGTAGTGTCATCAGTTGATTCTTATTTTACCGCCTTAGATTTAATTAAAAATGATGAATTTAGAGACTATTTTAAATTTACAATAATTCGTAATCCTTGGGAGAGATTAGTCAGTATATATTTAAATTTAAGAAATTATGAGGTAGACAATTATTTATCTAAACCCGCTAAATTTTTCGACTTTAAAGATTGGGTAATTTATACAGCAAATATATCAGACATATTAAAGACAAATACATTTTATACTCATTCTAATGAAAATAAAAATTTAACAAATTTTATAATTAGATCAGAATACTTTAATGCAGATTTTAAAAAATTTTGTGATATAAAACAGATCTCTTATAAACAAATTAATTTAAACTTGCTTAAAAATTATCGAGATTATTATGATAAAGATTTGATAAAATATTTAAATTCATTTTTTAAAATTGATGAAATAAATTATGGTTATAAAGTATGAATTTTATATTTTCATTTCAAGAACAAGATACTTTATTTAGCGATAGTTTTATATTTTTAAATAAAGAAAATATTTATTCATCTATGAATCTTTGCAAAGATTATGGCAAAGTTTTCTTGTATACTACAGACTCTTTCTATAAAAAAATAAAAAATTACATTCCCTTAAATACTGAGATTAAGATTATGGAATTGGATATTAATAAATTAGTCTGGTCTCAGATAAAATTCTTTTCTATTTTAGATAATATTCAAAAATATAATCAACCATTTTTTCATTTAGATTTTGATTTCTTCTTATTAGAAAATTTATTTTATAAAATACCAGAAGTTGTTGTAACTGGACAAGAATATTACGAAAAGAATGATTATCAAGATTTTAATGGTTACTATGGATATGGAAAACATTATAAAGAATATTTTAATTTTTTTGAGAAAGAAAATTTTACAGATCTAAAAGAGTTAAATTGTGGTTACGCCTATAATTGCTCAATTATTGGTGGAAAAAATTTAAATTTATTTAAAAAATGGACTGAAAAATCAATTACTTTAGCTTCTAAATATAAAAGTATTAATTTACCACAAAATCTGAATCCAAATAGATTTTGTTCAATTATAGAACAATCTAGCTTGGCGAAAATATGTTATGATGAAAATATAAATCCTTTAAAATTAAGTGAGACAAAAAATAATATTTCTACTAAAGAAAAATTTCTTCATAATAAATTTTTTGGCCCAGAAATATATTATAATCAATCAGATGATCCAAATTTTATATATAGACTATATGATGCAAGAGTTAAATATTTAAAAGTTATTGATAAATCTATAAATTTATAATATTATATATAGAATGAAACTAATATTATCTTATATATTTTATATTATTGGAGACATTATAAGTATAACCACAATGCAATGGTTTAATGGTTTTGGGTATGGACTGTATAGTAAATTAATGCTTTGGAGTTCAGACTTAGATACCAATGATATTATTTGGAAAACAGTAAAATCAAAAAGAAAAAAATGATATTTAAAAAAATATTACAATTTTTTGATAAACAAGAAGTGATTATGCCTGATGGTATAGATCCAGATACTCTACCTCAGTATGGAAGACTATATAAATTAAAAAACGAACCTTTGCCATTCAGATATGTTTTCGTTAAAGGAGATGATGACAAAGGAATACATAGATTTAAGCATCATCAACTAAAAGAATATATATTTTATGATTTTGGCCCAGTAGAAAGAGAAGCAAACAAAGAAGAAATTAGATTATATAATCTTATAAAGAAATACATAAATGAAATTGCACGAAAAGAAAATAACTCTATTTACTAACAGAATATTTACAAATAAGTTAATTTGCTAATGA